>Ga0308161_1001650_pt1 | contig 25982 bp, 21 predicted proteins | sample PhyFR2_FD_201034 | JGI IMG/M metagenome (GOLD analysis project Ga0308161, IMG submission 201034) | Phyllosphere microbial communities from UC Gill Tract Community Farm, Albany, California, United States - DLSLF.R2 | ecosystem: Host-associated > Plants > Phyllosphere > Unclassified | place: USA...
GCCTGGCGCTGCAGGAATGGTCGCCTGCCCTGGCCGGGCGTATCGGCCGCTGCCGCATCGTCGAACTGGACCTGCCGGCGCAATACATCGGCGCCGCGGCGCTGCTGGACGAAAGCGCCTGACGACCCCGCCGCCGCATCGCGCCGGGCCGAGGCCGCCCTGAGCCGATTCCTCCAGTCAGCCTTTCTATGAACCTTTGATGCGTTGCATGCCACGGACTAGGGATGCGGTTCACGACGGCGCCCCTTACAAGCAGGCAAACCTCATGGATCGCCGGAAACCGGCCCCGTGCTGCAACAACATCCATGCGTGAGGAAAAATGAACATGACTATCAAGACCAGGCTGACCGAACTACTGCAACTGGCACCACATGATGCGACGCTGGGGGAGACGCCCGGCAAGGCCACGACTGTCGGGAACAGGACTGACGCCCTGCAGGAGTCTTCCGCGCAAAATGCCATCCTGCTGGATTGCGCCGACCTTGCCGCCGGCGGCAAGGCGCTGATCGACGACAGCATGCTCGTCCTTTCGGACGAAGACATCCATGGCATCGTCGGCGGTTCGATCGCATTGGAAAGCGCAAACGACATGACGTCTGCGTTTTATGAGCAGGAGGCGCGTACGCAAGCGATTAACCGCATGCGAAGCCAGGGTTACAGCGAAGAAGTGATCAACTCGCTCGTCAATGCCCCAGACAATCCACCCAAGGGAATGGTGCTCACCTCCAACAACATCGATGCCAGCCTGATCAACAAGCGCCGTTGATTTCCTGATTCACCGATATTTGCGCAGCAACGGCAGCAGCTTCTCCCTGGTCGCCTCCGGCATCGCGGCCGGCGGCGTCACCAGTGCCTGCTTCAACGCATCATGCGCCTTCGACGCCGGCGCATTGGCCGCCAGCCGGCGCACGCAGGCGCGCAGCACATTCTGTGCGTTGGCGGCGTTATGCATCAGGTTGGCGATCGCGATCTCGGCCGTCACCGCGTCATGTCCTTCATGCCAGCAGTCGTAGTCCGTCACCAGCGCCAGCGTGGCATAGGCAATCTCGGCTTCGCGCGCCAGCCGCGCTTCGGGCATGTTGGTCATGCCGATCACCGAGGCATCCCACGAGCGGTACAGCCGCGACTCGGCCAGCGTCGAGAACTGCGGTCCCTCGATGCAGACATAGGTGCCGCCGCGATGCAGCGCCGCCGCGGGGAGCCCGCAGTCCGCATGGGCCTCGGCCAGCACTTCCGACAGCGCCGCGCATACCGGATGGGCCATGCTGACGTGGGCCACCGCGCCATCGCCGAAGAAGGTGCCGGCGCGGTGCCGCGTCAGGTCGATGAACTGGTCCGGCAGCACCATGTGGCGCGGCGCCATCACTTCCTTGAGCGAGCCGACCGCCGATACGGAGATCAGGTAATCGACGCCCAGCGACTTCATCGCCCAGATATTGGCCCGGTACGGCAGGTCGCCCGGCAGCGTCGAATGGCCACGGCCATGGCGCGCAAGGAAGGCGACCGGCACGCCGTCGAGCAGGCCGGTGACGATGGCATCGGACGGCTTGCCGAACGGCGTATCGAGCAGGACTTCACGCGTCTCCGACAGGCCCTCCATCTTGTACAGCCCGCTGCCGCCGATGATGCCAAAACGTATCGCTTCCATAGTGCTCCGTGTCAAAGTTGCAGTCATGCCGGCCACAGTGGCGGCTCGGCCATCAGCGCCACCTGCTCCCGCAGTTCGAGGATGCGGTCCTGCCAGTAGCGCTGGGTATTAAACCAGGGAAAGGCTGCCGGAAACGCCGGGTCGTCCCAGCGCCTTGCCAGCCAGCCCGAATAATGAATCAGCCGCAGCGTGCGCAGCGCCTCGATCAGATGCAGCTCGCGCGGATCGAATTCGCAGAAGTCCTCATAGCCTGCCAGCAGGTCCGACAATTGCCGCACCATGTCGGCCCGTTCGCCGGAGAGCAGCATCCACAGGTCCTGCACCGCCGGACCGTTGCGGCTGTCGTCGAAGTCGACGAAGTGCGGACCATCCGGGGTCCACAGCACATTGCCGACATGGCAGTCGCCATGCAGCCGCAGCAGGCGTGCCTCGCCGGCCCGTTCATAGCAGCCGCGCACGCCGTCCAGCGCCTGGTCGACCACGCTGCGCCAGGCCGACAGCAGTTCCGGCGGGATGAAGTCGTGGGCCAGCAGGAAGTCGCGCGGCTCGATGCCAAAGGTGTCCTGGTTCAGCGCCGGCCGCAGCCGGTAAGGTTCGAGCGCGCCCACCGCATGGATGCGGCCCAGGAAGCGGCCCATCCATTCCAGCGTGTCGCGGTCGTCGAGTTCCGGCGCGCGGCCGCCGTGGCGCGGAAACACCGCAAACGCAAAGCCGCCGTGGTGATGCAGCGTGGCGCCGTTGATGCGCGACGCCGGCACCACCGGAATTTCCCGCGCGGCCAGTTCGTCGACGAAGGCATGCTCTTCCAGTATCTGCGCATCGCTCCAGCGATGCGGCCGGTAGAACTTGGCCACCACCGGCGGACCGTCTTCCATGCCGATCTGGTAGACCCGGTTTTCATAGCTGTTCAGGGCCAGCAGGCGGCCATCGCTGTACAAGCCCAGCGTATCGAGCGCATCGAGCACGAGGTCGGGCGACAGCGTGGCGTAGGAGGTGGCGGAGGGATTCATCCGCGCATTCTACGTTGGTCACGCGCGAACGGTTAAACTAGGCGCCCCGCTTCTCTCTCATTTCAAACGCCATGCATCTGGATGAACCGCTTTCCGACAAGGAATTCAACGAACTCGACACCTTCCTGCTCTCGGACCGCTGCGGCGACGACTGCATGACCATGGATGCGCTGCACGGCTACCTGACCGCCCTCGCCATCGGCCCGCAGGAAGTGCCGTTTGCCGAATGGCTGCCGCGGGTCTGGGGCGCCACGCCCGAGGATGCGCCCGACTTCAAGAACGACAAGGAAGCCCAGCGCATCACCACGCTGATCGCGCGCTTCATGAACGAAGTGGCGATGACCTTCGAGGTGGCGCCCAAGGAATTCGAGCCGCTGTTCTGCGAGCACCAGTGGAATGGCCGCACGGTGCTGGATGGCGAGGCCTGGGCCTGGGGCTTCTGGGAAGGCATGCAGCTGCGCGCCGACGCCTGGCAGCCCATCTATGAATCGCCGCTGGCGCCGCTGCTGCGGCCGATCTACCTGCTGGGCGCGGAAGAGATCGAGGAAGAGGAACTGGCGCTGGTCGACGATCCGGGCAAGTGCCACAAGCTCACCATCGAGATCGAAGCGGCGATACCGCACATCCACAAATTCTGGGCGCCGCTGCGCAAGTCGGCAGTGACCACGGTCAGGCACGAGACCGCCGCGCCGGGCCGCAATGACGTGTGCCCCTGCGGCAGCGGCAAGAAATACAAGAAGTGCTGCGGCGCTGCTTCGGGGCCGGACAAGGCCGGGCAAGCCGACAAGGATTGATTGAAAACAAACGCCGGACGGGTCGCGGAAAATAGTTGAATCCGATCGGCCGACCCTTGCATACAAGTCATCACAGCGTTCCGTTGTGCCGAACCCGTTCGGCTCCATCCAACCGAGGAGATGACCATGCGACTTGCCCTGCCCTTGCTGAAAACCACCTTATTGGCCGCTGCCGTGGCCGGCGCATTTGCGGTGCCCGCCGTCGCGTCCAGCCACCGCGAAGGCCCCTACATTACCGGCGCGCCCAAGGTCGACGGCACCGACTTCTACATGTTTCGCAGCTACGAGAGCGGGCGGCAGGACTACGTGACGCTGCTGGCCAATTACATTCCGTTCCAGGATCCGCAGGGCGGCCCGAACTTCAACCAGTTCGATCCCAACGCGCTGTATGAGATCCACATCGACAACAATGGCGACGCCAAGGAAGACATCACCTTCCAGTTCCGCTTCAAGAGCACCTCCAAGCGCACCGCGCTGCCGGTCGGCGACAAGCAGGTGCTGATACCGCTGATCAATTCCGGCCCCGTCAATGGCATCAACCCGGCCAGCCTGAACGTGCGGGAAACCTATACGGTGGACATGGTGCGCGGCGACCGCCGCAGCGGCCAGCGCAGCAGCCTGACCAACCTGTCCGCCGGCGGCATGGAATTCGACAAGCCGGTCGACAACATCGGCGAGAAGTCCTTCCCGGGCGGCTATGCGGCCTATGCCAACCAGCACATCTACAACGTCGCCATCCCCGGCTGCGGCAATGGCCGCGTGTTCGTCGGCCAGCGCAAGGAACCGTTCTATATAGCGGTCGGCAAGATCTTCGACCTGGTCAACCTGAACCCGCTCGGACCGGAAGTCGGCGGCAACCGGAATGACCTCGAACAGAAGAACGTCAGCACCATCGCAATGGAAGTGCCGGCAGCCTGCCTGGCCGCCGCCGGCGACCCGGTGATCGGCGGCTACACCACTGCCAGCGTGCGCCAGGGACGCCTCGCCAATCCGGCCCCGGCCTCCGGCCTGGCCAATGCCAGCAAGGAAGGCGGCGCCTGGACCCAGGTATCGCGCCTGGGCATGCCGCTGGTCAATGAAGTCGTGATCGGCCTGGAAGACAAGGACCGCTTCAATGCCTCCAAGCCGCAGAACGACGCGCAGTTCGCCAACTATGTGACCAACCCGACGCTGCCCACGCTGATCCAGTCCCTGTTCCCGGCAGCCAAGGCGCCTACCAACTTCCCGCGCACCGACCTGGTGACCGTCTTCCTCAAGGGCATCAAGGGCGTGAACCAGCCGGCCAACGTGACCGCCTCGGAAATGCTGCGCCTGAATACCTCGATCGCCGCCACGCCGGCGGCCTCGCAAAGCCCGCTGGGCGTAGCCGCGGGCGACAACGCCGGCTTCCCCAACGGCCGCCGCCCGGCCGACGACGTGACCGACCTGTCGCTGCGGGTGGCAATGGGCGCGCTGTGCGTGCTGACCGGCGCGAATGATGCGCTGCAGGTGGGCTGCAAGCCGGCGGATGCGCCTGCCGGTGGCCTGGCGCTGACCGATGGCGTGCGCAAGACCGCGGCCGACTACCAGGCCACCTTCCCCTACCTGACGACGCCGCTGTCGGGTTCGTCCAACAACTAAGGAGCAGGCGATGATGAACAAGCGATCCTATGCCGCGCTGGCGCTGCTGCTGGCGCTGGCCGCCTGCGGCGGCTCCAGCAACGACCATGGCAGCGACAACGACGGCGGCCAGGCCGCCAATCCCGGCCCGACCGATGCCTTCGTTGCAAAGGTGCAGGCGATCATAGGCACCAGTTCGGACAACACCGAGCCGGAGTCGATCGACGCCATTGCCGTTACCACGCCGGAAACGACGGAGCCGGCGCCGCTGTAGCCGGCCGCAGTCCTCAGTGGACTCCGGCAAAAAAATGGCGCACTGCCTTATGCAGTGCGCCATTGCATGTCCGCCCGCTTATCCGGGCAATCGAGTTACACCCGCTCCAGCACGATCGCAATGCCCTGCCCCACGCCGATGCACATCGTGCACAACGCGAACCGGCCCCTGGTACGATGCAGTTGCCGCACCGCCGTCATCACCAGCCGCGCGCCCGACGCACCCAGCGGATGGCCCAGCGCGATGGCGCCGCCATTCTGGTTCACCCGCGGATCGTCGTCCTGCAGTCCCCAGTCGCGCAGCACCGCCAGCGCCTGCGCGGCAAAGGCCTCGTTGAGTTCGATCACATCCATCTGGTCCATCGTCAGGCCCACCTGCACCAGCACCCGGCGCGCCGCCGGCGCCGGCCCCATGCCCATGACCCGCGGCGGCACGCCGGCGGTGGCCATGCCGAGCACGCGGGCGCGCGGCATCAGGGTGTACTTGTAAGCGGCCTTCTCGCAGGCCAGCAGCAGCGCGCAGGCGCCGTCGTTGACGCCCGACGCATTGCCTGCAGTGACGGTTCCTTCCGGCCCCAGCAGCGGCGGCAGCGCGGCCAGCGCCTCCAGCGTGGTGACGCGCGGATGCTCGTCTTCCGTCGCGATCAGCGGGTCGCCCTTCTTCTGCGCCAGCGTCACCGGCGTGATTTCCTCGCTGAAGAAACCTTCGTGCCGTGCGCGCACCACCTTCTGCTGGGAAGCCAGCGCAAAGCGGTCCTGGGCCTCGCGCTCGATGTTGAATTCGCGGGCGACGTTTTCCGCCGTCTGCGGCATCGATTCGGTGCCGTATTCCGCCTGCAGCAGGCGGTTGACGAAGCGCCAGCCGAGCGTGGTGTCATGGATTTCGGCATGCCGTGAAAACGGCGACTCGGCCTTGGGCATCACGAACGGCGCGCGGCTCATGGCCTCGACGCCGCCGGCAATCATCATGGTCGCTTCGCCGGCCCGAATCGCGCGCGCAGCCATGCCAACCGCATCCATGCCCGAGCCGCACAGCCGGTTGATGGTGGCGCCGGGCACGCCCACCGGCAGCCCGGCCAGCAGCGTGGCCATGCGGGCGACATTGCGGTTATCCTCGCCGGCCTGGTTGGCGCAGCCCAGCAGCACATCGTTCAGCTGCTCCCAGTCGACGCCAGGGTTGCGCACCATCAGCGCCGCCAGCGGAATGGCGGCCAGGTCGTCAGCGCGCAGCGTGGAAAGAATGCCGCCGTAGCGGCCGAAAGGCGTGCGGATCGCATCGCAGATGAAGGCAGGGGTAATCATGGCGCTCCAAAAAAATAGTGACTGTCGATAAGTTCCTATTCCCGGGCATGACGCATGTGCTGCTTCGGATGGACTGATGGGCGGGCCGCGGCCCGCCAGGGCTCATGCCTTGATGAAATGCTCGCGGTAGTAACGCAGTTCCTCGATGGACTCGATGATGTCGGCCAGCGCGGTGTGCTTCTGGTGCTTCTTGAAGCCCGCAATCAGTTCGGGCTTCCAGCGCCGGCAAAGTTCCTTCAATGTCGACACATCGAGATTGCGGTAGTGAAAGAAGTTTTCCAGCCTGGGCATGCCGCGCGCCATGAAGCGGCGGTCCTGGCAGATGGTGTTGCCGCACATCGGCGATTTGCCGGCCGGCACGAAGTGCTTCAGGAAATCGATCAGCGCGGTCTCGGCATCGCTTTCGCTGACGGTGGAAGCCTTGACACGGTCGATCAGGCCGGAGCGGCCGTGCGTGCCCTTGTTCCAGGCATCCATGCCGTCGAGGATTTCGTCGCTCTGGTGGATCGCAAACACCGGGCCTTCGGCCAGGATGTTGAGAAGGGGATCGGTGACGACCACGGCGACTTCGATGATGCGGTCGGTGTCGGGATTGAGTCCGGTCATTTCCATATCGACCCAGACCAGATTGAATTCATTGGGCCGTGCCGGAACGGCGGCCCGCCCGTCGACTTGGGTGGCTTGTGACATAATTTGTTTTTCCTCCGGTTTGTCCGCATTTTCTCACAGGCATAGCATGTCCACACACGGCTTTTCCATTTTGTTCATTGCGTTTCTGCTGGCCACGCTGGTAGTGCGCTGCTGGCTGCTGTGGCGCCATGTCCGCCATGTGCAAGGCCATCGCGGCGCGGTGCCGTCGCAGTTTGCCGAAAAGATACCGCTGGCCGCGCATCAGAAAGCGGCCGACTACACGGTGGCGCGCAGCCGCTTTGGCTTGATCACCCTGTTCGTCAACACCGCGGTGCTGGTTGGCTTCACGCTGCTGGGCGGGCTGCAATGGCTGTCGGTGTCCATCCTCAACCTCACCGGCCCCGGCATGACTTACCAGATCGCGCTGCTGGCCGCCTTCGCCGCCATCTCCGGCATCATCGACCTGCCCTTCGAGTACTACCGCAAGTTCGTGCTGGAAGCGAAGTTCGGCTTCAATCGCATGACGCCGGCGCTGTTCTTCTCGGACATGCTTAAGAGCGCGGCGCTGGGCGTGCTGATCGGCCTGCCGCTGGTCTGGGTGATCCTGATGCTGATGGACAAGGCGGGCGACCTGTGGTGGCTGTATGCCTGGTTCGTCTGGAGCGGCTTCCAGCTGCTGATGCTGGTGCTCTACCCGACCGTGATCGCGCCAATGTTCAACAAGTTTACGCCGCTGTCCGACGACAGCCTGCGCGCGCGCATCGAAAACCTGATGCAGCGCGTCGGCTTTGCTTCCAAGGGCCTGTTCGTGATGGATGGCAGCAAGCGCAGCGCCCACGGCAATGCCTATTTCTCCGGCTTCGGCGCGGCCAAGCGCATCGTGTTCTTCGACACCCTGCTGGCGCGCCTGGCGCCGCAGGAAATCGAGGCGGTGCTGGCGCACGAGCTGGGCCATTTCAAGTTGAAGCACATCGTCAAGCGCATCGTCGTGATGTTTGCGCTATCGCTGGCGCTGCTGGCCCTCTTGGGCTACCTGAAGACGCAGGTATGGTTCTATTCCGGCCTGGGCGTGGACCCGATTCCCGGCGTACCCAATGATGCAATGGCGCTGCTGCTGTTCATGCTGGCGCTGCCGGTATTTACCTTCCTGTTCTCGCCGCTGACCTCGATCAGCTCGCGCAAGCATGAATTCGAGGCCGATGCCTTCGCCGCCAGGCACAGCAATGCGCAGGACCTGGTGTCGGCGCTGGTCAAGCTGTACGAGGACAATGCTTCCACACTTACGCCCGACCCGCTGCATTCGGCGTTTTACGATTCCCATCCACCGGCCACCGTGCGCATCAACCGGCTGCTGGCCAACGCAAGGACCGCATGAGCGCCGCCAGCGGAGTCATCATTGCGGCACATGGCCGCCATTACGTGGCGCAGGCAGGTTCGCAAAGGCTGCATTGCGTTACCCGCGGCAAGAAGAGCGATGTGGCGGTGGGCGACACCGTCACGCTGAAAATGACCTCGTCGGATCAGGCGGTGATCGAAGGCATAGAGGAGCGCCGCACCCTGCTCTATCGCTCCGACCAGTACAAGTCCAAGCTGCTGGCGGCCAACGTGACGCGCCTTTTGATCGTGGTGGCGACCGAGCCGGCGTTTTCCGACGACCTGATCTCGCGCGCGCTGGTGGCGGCCGAATCGGCGGGAGTCGAAGCCCACATCATCCTGAACAAGATCGACGTCACCGCCGCGCTGGAGAAGACCCGCGAGCGCCTGGCGCTGTATGCGGGCCTGGGCTACCCGGTGCACGAAGTCTCGGCCCGCACCGCGCCGGAGGAGGCGGTGGCGAAGCTCATGCCCGTCCTGCAGGGCCAGTCGAGCATCTTCATCGGCCAGTCCGGCATGGGCAAATCCTCGCTGATCAACCTGCTGGTGCCGGACGCCGACATCGCGGTGCGCGAAATTTCCGCCGCGCTCGATACCGGCAAGCACACCACCACCTTTACCCGGCTGTATGCGATCGACGACGCCACCTCCGTGATCGATTCTCCCGGCTTCCAGGAATTCGGCCTGCACCAGTTGACCGAAGGCATGCTGGAGCGCGCCTTCCCGGAATTCGCGCCCTGCCTGGGCCATTGCCGGTTCTATAACTGCCATCACATCAGCGAGCCCGACTGCGCGGTGCTGGCCGGCGTGAAGGAAGGCCGTATCGCGCCGATGCGGCATGCGCTCTATGCGCAGCTGCGGCATGAGTCAATGCAGACAATCGGTTACTGACCTGCCAAAACACGGGAGTGCTGGCGCGCAGACAAGTGTCTTTTCGCAAAAAACTCACCTATAATCAGCAAATTGACGAACTCCGGCGGCAGGCGCCACCCTCGCCGCCGTTTTCATTTATGGCAATCAAACACTTTCTGCAATTCTCCGACTTCACGCTGGACGAGTTCGAGTACGTTCTTGAACGCGCTCGGCTGATCAAGCACAAGTTCAAGAATTACGAGCCCTACCATCCGCTGGAAGACCGCACCCTGGTCATGGTGTTCGAGAAGAGTTCCACCCGCACAAGGCTGTCCTTCGAAGCCGGCATGCACCAGCTGGGCGGCGCGGCCATTTACCTCAACACCCGCGACAGCCAGCTCGGCCGCGGCGAGCCGGTGGAAGACGCGGCGCAGGTGATGTCCCGCATGTGCGACATCATCATGATCCGCACCTTCGGCCAGGACATCATCGAGCGTTTCGCCGCCAATTCGCGCGTGCCGGTGATCAATGGCCTGACCAACGAGCATCATCCCTGCCAGGTGCTGGCCGACATCCTCACTTATATCGAACACCGCGGCAGCATCGCCGGCAAGACGGTGGCCTGGATCGGCGACGCCAACAACATGCTGTATTCCTGGCTGCAGGCGGCGCAGGTATTCGGCTTCCACCTGAACGTGTCCACGCCAGCCGGCTACGACATCGACCAGACCCTGGTGGCGCAGGACAACGACCGCTATACCGTATTCGCCAACCCATCCGACGCCTGCCAGGATGCCGACCTCGTCACCACCGACGTCTGGACCAGCATGGGCTTCGAGGAAGAGAATGCCGAGCGCCTGAAGGCCTTTGACGGCTGGATCGTCGACAGCGCCAAGATGCAGCGCGCCCGTCCGGATGCGCTGTTCATGCATTGCCTGCCGGCCCACCGTGGCGAGGAAGTGTCGGCCGAAGTCATCGACGGTCCGCAGTCGGTGGTCTGGGATGAAGCGGAAAACCGGCTGCATGTGCAGAAAGCCCTGCTCGAATACCTGGTGCTGGGCCGCGTGTCTGCGCAGTAATTTATTGATACCCCTGTTTTAAAGAAAGCACTCCAATGAGCGACATCAACAAAGTCGTGCTGGCCTACTCCGGCGGCCTCGATACCTCGGTCATCCTGAAATGGCTGCAGGACAACTACCACTGCGAAATCGTCACCTTCACCGCCGACCTCGGCCAGGGCGAAGAGCTGGAGCCGGCGCGCCAGAAGGCGCTGAAGTTCGGCATCAAGCCGGAAAACATCTACATCGACGACGTGCGCGAAGAGTTCGTGCGCGACTTCGTGTTCCCGATGTTCCGCGCCAACACCGTCTACGAAGGCGAATACCTGCTGGGCACCTCCATCGCCCGCCCGCTGATCGCCAAGCGCCTGATCGAGATCGCCAAGGAAACCGGCGCCGACGCCATTTCCCACGGCGCCACCGGCAAGGGCAATGACCAGGTCCGCTTCGAGCTGGGCGCCTATGCGCTGATGCCTAACGTGAAGATCATCGCGCCGTGGCGCGAATGGGACCTGCTGTCGCGCGAGAAGCTGCTGAAGTACGCGGAAGACGCCGGCATCGAAGTCGACATGAAGCACAAGAACGGCGGCGCGCCCTACTCGATGGACGCCAACCTGCTGCACATCAGCTTCGAAGGCCGCCACCTGGAAAACCCGGCGGCGGAAGCCGAGGAGTCGATGTGGCGCTGGACCGTCAGCCCGGAAGCGGCGCCCGACCAGGCCGAATATCTCGACATCGAATTCGAGAAGGGCGACATCGTCGCGCTGAACGGCAAGCGCCTGTCGCCGGCCGCGGTGCTGACCGAGCTCAACCGCCTCGGCGGCAAGCACGGCATCGGCCGCCTGGACCTGGTGGAAAACCGCTACGTCGGCATGAAGTCGCGCGGCTGCTATGAAACCCCGGGCGGCACCATCATGCTGCGCGCGCACCGCGCCATCGAATCGATCACGCTGGACCGCGAAGTCGCGCACCTCAAGGACGACCTGATGCCGCGCTATGCGCAGATGATCTACAGCGGCTACTGGTGGTCGCCGGAGCGCGTCGCGCTGCAGACCCTGATCGACCATACCCAGCAAAGCGTCAACGGCTGGGTGCGCGTCAAGCTGTACAAGGGCAACGTGATCGTGGTGTCGCGCGACTCCAAGACCGACTCGCTGTTCGACATGAACATCGCCACCTTCGACGAAGACGGCGGCGCCTACAACCAAGCCGATGCCGGCGGCTTCATCAAGCTCAATGCGCTGCGCATGCGCATCGCCGCCATGGCGCGAGCCAAGCGCGGCCAGTAATCGTCAGACGGACGTCAAAGGGACCCATGCCGGGTCCCTTTCATTTTTACGGAAGGAAGCACCATGAGCGAGCAATTCGACAACGTGTCGGTCACCAAGAAGGCCAATATCTACTTCGACGGCAAGTGCGTCTCGCACAACGTCGTGATGGCCGATGGCAGCAAGAAATCGGTCGGCGTGATTTTCCCGTCCAACCTGGTGTTCAACACCGGCGCGCCGGAAATCATGGAACTCAATGCCGGCAAATGCCGCATCCGCCTGCAGGGCGAGGATGAGTGGAAGGAATATGAAGGCGGCCAGCAGTTCAACGTGCCGGGCAATTCCAGCTTCGACATCGTGACGCTGGAGACGCTGGACTACGTCTGCCATTTCGGCTGAACGGCAGCATCCAGCAAAAAGGCAGGGCGCGCCAAGCGCCCTACCTTGAAGCATCAGACAAACACTGGCTCCGGTTCCAGCATCACGCCAAACCGACGCTCGACATCCTGCCGGATCGCCGTCGCCAGCGCGACCACATCGGCACCACGCGCTTCCCCCCGGTTCACCAGCACCAGCGCCTGCTTCTCGTACACGCCGGCCGCCCCCAGGGTCCTGCCCTTCCAGCCGCACTGGTCGATCAGCCATCCCGCCGCCAGCTTGTAGCTGCCGTCGCCCTGCGCGTAGCTCACCAGTTGCGGATGCGTTGCCAGCAGGGCATCGCGCCGGGCGGATGACACCACCGGGTTCTTGAAGAAGCTGCCGGCATTGCCGATGACGGCCGGGTCGGGCAGCTTGCGCTGCCGGATCGCGATCACCGCCTCGCCGATGTCGGCCGGCTGCGGCGCAGCCAGCCCGCGCGCCGCGACTTCCTGGGCCAGTTCGGCATAGCGCAGGTTGGGCTGCCAGGCCCCGGGCAGCGCAAAGGTTACGTCCAGGATCACCGCACGGTCGCGCAGTCGGTGCTTGAACACGCTGTCGCGGTAGCCAAATTCGCATGCTGCGCGATCCAGGGTCAATAGCTCGCCGGTCTCGAAATCGAATGCGGTCAGGGAATGGAAGCAGTCCTTGAGTTCGCTGCCGTAGGCGCCGATGTTCTGTATCGGCGAGGCGCCGACGCTGCCCGGTATCAGCGACAGGTTTTCCATGCCGCCCAGGCCATGGGCCAATGTCCATTGCACCAGGCCATGCCAGTTCTCGCCAGCGGCGGCGCGCACCAGCGTGGCCCCGGCATTTTCGCCGACGATGGCGATGCCCTGCCCGCGCATGTGCAGCACCAGACCGGGAAAATCGCCAGTCAGCAGCAGGTTGCTGCCGCCGCCCAGCACCAGCCGCGGCAGGCCGCGCAGCGTCGGGTCTTCGCGCACGGCGCGCAGGTCGTCGGCGCCATACACCGACAGCAGCAGCCTGGCACGGGCATCGATGCCAAAGGTATTGAAGGGGCGCAGCGATACGCCGGATTGCAGGTCGGGAACGGAAGCCATAGGCCGGGGATTATAGCCGGGCCAATTCTAGCCACCCGGTTTTTTGTCCGCTAGAATGACCGCCCGCATATCAATCCAGCAACCCATACGGCGCCGCCAGGCGCGCCAGCAAAGGACATCCCATGCCATCGTTCGACGTAGTATCCGAAGCCAACTTGGTGGAAGTGCGCAATGCGCTCGACCAGGCCAACAAGGAAATCTCGACCCGCTTCGACTTCAAGGGCAGCGACGCCCGCATCGAGCAGAAGGAACATGAACTGACCGCCTATGCCGACAGCGACTTCCAGCTGGGCCAGGTACGCGACGTGCTCACCGCCAAGCTGACCAAGCGCAGCGTGGACGTGCGTTTCCTCGACATCGGCAAGGTCGAGAAGATCGGCGGCGACAAGGTCAAGCAGATCATCAAGATCCGCAAGGGCATCGAGTCCGACGCCGCCAAGAAGATCGTGCGCCTCATCAAGGACAGCAAGATGAAGGTGCAGGCCAGCATCCAGGGCGAAGCAGTGCGCGTGACCGGCGCCAAGCGCGACGACCTGCAGGCCAGCATGGCGCTGCTGCGCAAGGAAGTGGCCGACCTGCCGCTCGAATTCAACAACTTCCGTGACTGAAGGCGCAACCAGGCCGTTGCGCGCGGCCTTGCTGACGCTGCTGTGCGCGCTGCCGGCGGCGCGGGCAGCCGACATCAGCGTGGTCGGCCTGTTTCCGGGCAAGGCGGTGCTGGTGGTCGACGGCGCCGGTCCGCGCACCTATGCAGTGGGCAGCAACATCGCATCGGGCGTGCGGCTGGTGGCGGCCGACCAGAATGGCGCGACGCTGGAAACCAATGGCCGGCGCGAGACGATCGCGCTGGGTAGCCACGTCAATCGCCAACCCGTCGCCGCGCAGGCCAGCACAGTGCTGCAGGCCGACGGCCGCGGCCATTTCTTTGCCGAGACCGTGGTCAATGGCAAGCCAGTGCGCATGCTGGTCGACACCGGCGCATCGCTGATTGCGTTGCCCGCGTCGGACGCGCAGCGCATGGGCATCGATTACCGGCGCGGCCAGCCGGCCATGGTCAGCACCGCCAACGGCATGGCCCCGGCCTACCGCGTGCGGCTCGATACGGTGCGCGTTGGCGACCTTGAACTGAACCAGGTCGATGCGCTGGTGCAGGAACAGGGCCTGCCGCTGGCATTGCTGGGCATGTCTTTTTTGAACCGGACGGAAATGCGTCGCAGCGGCGAGCAGATGACACTGCAGAAGCGCTACTGAGCACCTGGCAAGGTTGGTCAAACGCCCACAAAAAAGGCCGGTTGCCCGGCCTTGTTCAATGCATCGCGTCAGTCCTTATTCTTCTTCCACGTGCAGCCGGCGCTGACGTACCGCCTCGGCCAGGCCTTCCAGCACACGCACGCTGCTATCCCAGTCGATGCAGCCGTCGGTAATCGACTGGCCATAGGTCAGTTCCTTGCCCGGCACCAGGTCCTGGCGACCGGCCACCAGATGGGATTCCACCATCACGCCGACGATGCGGGTATCGCCGCGGGCTACCTGGGAGGCGATGTCGGCGCACACCGGCACCTGGTTCTCCGGCTTCTTCGAACTGTTGGCATGGGAGGCGTCGATCATCACCCGCGCAGCCAGGCCATTGGCGGCGATCGCCTTGCAGGCTTCCTCCACGCTGGCCGCGTCGTAATTGGGCGCCTTGCCGCCGCGCAGGATGATGTGGCAGTCCTCATTGCCGCCGGTGGAAACGATGGCCGAGTGGCCGCCCTTAGTCACCGACAGGAAATGGTGCGGCTGCGACGCGGCCTTGATTGCGTCGACGGCGATCTTGATGTTGCCGTCGGTGCCGTTCTTGAAGCCCACCGGGCACGACAGGCCGGACGCCAGTTCCCGGTGCACCTGCGACTCGGTGGTGCGGGCGCCGATCGCGCCCCAGCTGATCAGGTCGGCCACATACTGCGGACTGATCATGTCGAGGAATTCGGTGCCGGCCGGCAGGCCCAGTTCGTTGATGTTCAGCAGCAGTTCACGGGCCATGCGCAGGCCGTCGTTGATGCGGAAGCTGTTGTCCATGTAGGGGTCGTTGATCAGGCCCTTCCAGCCCACCGTGGTGCGCGGCTTTTCGAAGTAGACCCGCATCACGATTTCCAGGTCGCCTTTGAATCGCTCGCGCTCGGCGGCCAGGCGGTGCGCATATTCCATGGCGGCATCGGTGTCATGGATCGAGCAGGGTCCGACCACGACCATCATGCGGTCGTCCTGGCCGTGCAGGATGCGATGCAGCGCGTTGCGCGACTCGGCGACCACGGTAGCGGCCTTGTCCGAACACGCGAATTCGCGGATCAGATGGGATGGGGGAAGCAGTTCTTTCAATTCTCGTATGCGTAAGTCATCGGTGCGCGGCATGGTTTCTCCAGTCCAGGTTCTTCAGTCTGTAAAACGAAAAAACCGCCATCGCTGGCGGTTTTGTCAGAATCTCGGTTTGTCTCGTTCGTCTTGCTTTTACGTGAACTTACCGCTTTTCCACCGCCTTGGGGCTGGAATAGCTAAAGTAAAAGTAAAAGTGAAAACGGGCGAAGGTCATGAGTAAAGCGCTTGCTGTGAAAAATTCCGGGTCAATAGTGCAGCAAATCTTCCGGTTTGGCAAGCGCCTGTCGATCAGGCGGTGCCGCCGACGGTAACGCCGTCGATCCGCAGCGTCGGCTGCCCAACGCCCACCGGCACGCTCTGCCCTTCCTTGCCGCACACGCCGATGCCGGAATCGAGCCGCATGTCGTTGCCGATCATCGAAACCCGGTTCAGCACATCCGGGCCGTTGCCGATCAGCGTCGCACCCTTGACCGGGTAGGTCACCTTGCCGTCCTCGATCATGTAGGCCTCGCTGGCCGAGAACACGAACTTGCCGTTGGTGATGTCGACCTGGCCGCCGCCAAAGTTGACCGCGTACAGGCCGTTCTTCACCGATGCGATGATTTCCCGCGGATCGCGGTCGCCGCCCAGCATGTAGGTGTTGGTCATGCGCGGCATCGGCAGGTGGGCGAAGGATTCGCGCCGGGCGTTGCCGGTGACCGGCATCTTCATCAGGCGGGCATTCATGGTGTCCTGGATATAGCCCTTCAGAATGCCGTCCTCGATCAGCGTGGTGCACTGGGTCGGGTTGCCCTCGTCGTCGATGTTGAGCGAGCCGCGGCGGTCGGCCAGTGTGCCGTCGTCGACCACGGTGACGCCCTTTGCGGCGACCCGGTCGCCGATGCGGCCGGAAAACGCGCTCGATCCCTTGCGGTTGAAATCGCCCTCCAGCCCGTGGCCGATGGCTTCATGCAGCAGCACGCCGGGCCAGCCTGGGCCGAGCACGACCGTCATCGGGCCGGCCGGCGCCGGACGGGAATCGAGGTTGACCAGGGCCGACGCCACCGCCTCGGAGGCATAGGTTTCCAGCATCTGGTCGGTGAAATAGGCATAGCTGTAGCGGCCGCCACCGCCGGAACTGCCCATCTCGCGCCGGCCGTTCTGCTCGGCGATCACGGTGACGGACAGGCGCACCAGGGGACGGATGTCGGCGGCCAGCACGCCGTCGCTGCGCACCACCAGCACCACGTCGTATTCGCCGGCCAGGCCAGCCATCACCTGCACCACGCGCGGATCCTTGGCACGGGCGATGCGCTCGACCCGCTCCAGCAGCCTGACCTTTTCGGTCGCGTCCAGCGAACTCAGCGGATCATGCGGCAGATACAGCGAGCGGCCGCCGGACGGCTGAACCCTGGCGGCGACCTTGACCCGGCCGGCGCCCTGGCGGGCAATGGTCCGGGTGGCGGCCGCCGCTTCCAGCAGCGCCGGTTCGGAGATGTCATCGGAATAGGAAAACGCGGTGCGCTCGCCGGAAATGGCGCGTACGCCGACGCCCTGGTCGATGGAAAAGCTGCCGGTCTTGACGATGCCCTCTTCCAGGCTCCAGCCCTCGCTCTTGGTGAACTGGAAATACAGGTCGGCATAATCCACCTTGTGGGTGAACATGGTGCCCAGCACATGGATCAGCCGCGATTCATCGAGGCCGAACGGCGTCAGCAGCACGTCGCGGGCGAGAGACAGGGTCTGGATGTTGGGTTCGAATGGTTTCATGGTGTGGAAAGTGAACTGGACTGGGCTGAACTGGACCGGACTGGCTGAACCGGACGGGAAACGTCGTCGAAATTTCCCACACAGATTAACCGATTGCCGCGCTTTATGTAGCCAAGAGCATCAGTGGATCAAAGCACCCGATGGTTCAGCGCCGGCAGGTTGGCGCGCACGGTGTCGAGCGCGCCGGCATCGAAGTCGCCGCAGACCACGCCCTCGCCTTCCGGCAGCACGGCCTTCACCTCGCCCCAGGGATCGATCAGCATGCTGTGGCCCCAGGTACGGCGGCCATTGGGATGGCGACCGCCCTGGGCGGCGGCCAGCACGTAGCACTGGTTTTCGATCGCGCGGGCGCGCAACAGGATTTCCCAGTGCGCCTGGCCGGTGGTCCAGGTGAAGGCGGACGGCACCACGATCAGGTTGCATCGTCCCATGGCCCGGTAGAGTTCCGGGAAGCGCAGGTCATAGCAGACCGACAGCCCGACCCGGCCCAGCGGCGTCTCCAGGGTCTGTATTTCCCGCCCCGGTGCGATGGTGCGGGATTCGTTATAGCTCTCCTCGCCGCGGGTGAAGCCGAACAGGTGGATCTTGTCGTAGCGGGCGGCGCAGCCGCCGTCCGGCCCGTAGGCCAGCAGCGTGTTGAGCACCTTGCCCGGCTCCGGGGCGACCAGCGGCATGGTGCCGCCGACGAGCCAGATGCCGAACTCGCGCGCCATCGACGCCATTGCCTCCTGGATCGGGCCAGCGCCTGGCTGTTCGGCCACCGCCAGCTTGTCATTCTCATGCATGCCGAAAATCGGCCAGTATTCCGGCAGCAGCACCAGGCCGGCGCCTTCCTGCGCGGCTCGGCTCACCAGGCGGCGCGCGGTGGCCGTATTTTCCGCCACGTCGGGCGTGGAAATCATCTGTATCGCGGCGATCTTGTTCATCTTGCCTGCTTCCCCTGATTGTCTGCGGCGGCGCCGGCCATCGCATTCGGTTTGCGATTGTGACGGTCGACCTTGCTGATGGCCGGATCTTTCCAGGAACCGGCGATCTGGTACTCCATTGTAAAGGCGGCGGTCAGCGGGTCGCGCAGCACCAGCTGCGCGAGGAAGGTGCCCAGACCGATCACCGGGTTGACCATCAGGCCATAAGCGACGGAGGCGGCGCCCACGTTGATCTCGGGCAGCACCACCACGTTCAGGTTCTGGGTTTCCTTGACGATGTCGACCGAGCCGTCGATCAGCACCGCCGCCGTCACGCTGCGCATCTTGAAGTTGTCGGTGTACATCACGCCGTGGCTGATGCTGGCATTGGCCACCACGCCATCGAAGGCGAATCCCTCGGAAAACAGGTCGCGGAAGTCCAGGGTCAGGCGCCGCGGCAGGGATTGCAGGCTCAAGACGCCAAGCAGCTTGGCAGCACCCGGGTCCACCTTCAGGAACTGGCCGGCCGCCATGTTGAGTTCCATCTGGCCAGAAAGGCTGGCCATGTCGATCGAGAACGGCAGGCCGGCCCAGTTCAGGTCACCCTGCATGGTGCCGCGGCCGCCACGCAGCACATTGGCAAAGCCGAAGCGTTCCAGCAGCCGGCCGGCATCCGCGACGTCGAGCTTGTAATTCAGGCTGGACGCGTTCTGGCCATTGCGGATGATCCATTTGCCGGTGGCATTGAGCGCACCGTCGGGATTGGCGATCGACAGCCTGCTGATCTGCCATTCGCGCTGTCCATTGACCCGGGCATTGTTGGCGGCCAGTTCCAGCCTGCCCATCTTCTTGCCGCCCAGCTCGAACCGGTCGGCGATGATGTCGAGCGCAGGAATCTGCGTGGTGGTGCTTTTTTCTTCGGTCAGATCCGACACGTCGGATGCCGACGCCTGCGGAATGATCAGCGACGCCAGCCGGGCGCTCACCTTGCCCAGGCCCCGCCCCGAACGCGACTCGTTCCAGGAGACATGGCCGCTGGCCTGGGCCGAGTCGATGTTGGCCTGCCAGGCATTGTCGTCATGGGATGCGCCAACCACCACGTTTTCCAGCTTCCTGCCCATGATGATCAGTTCGGTCGCGCGCGCAGCCAGGATGTCGGGGTCGACATACTGGCCCATGTCGCCGTCGCCTGCGCGCCTGCCGCCGTCTCCGCTATCGCTGCCCTTTTCGCCGACGATGGAAGAGGCGGTGGCGCGCCAGGCGTCGGCGTCCAGCCGGTCGACCGCCAGGTTGGCGACCAGTCCGCCGTCCGGCTGCGGCGCGGGCGCATTGACGCCGATGCCGCCGCGCACCACCTGCCATGCCGCCTGCCTGTCGTCCGGCTTGCGGCGGCTGTAGCGGGCTTCCATCATCCGGCCCAGCGTCAGCCTGAGCTCATCCCGCAGTTCAACGCCCGGAGTGGACGGGGCTGCAGCCATGTCGAACCGCAACGGCAAGGCATCTGCGCCGGCCTTTTTCAGCGGCGCCGGAAAGTCCAGGCCCAGGCCCTGCAGGCTGGAATCCACCACGATTTCCGGGCGCTTGTTCTTCACGTTGATCTGGGCGCTGTAGCGGCTGCCGCCGCTCACATGCGCCAGCAGCCGCTGCATGGTCGGCGCCGGATAGGTGGCGCGCAGGCCGTCCGCCGTCATCGCTCCCTCGGCGCGGATGGCGATCGTGCCGTCGCGCTGGCTGCCGCCAGTCACGCTGGCCTGGCCGCCCAGGAAAGCCGTGCGTATGCCGTTGAGCGAAAAGCCTTTTTCATGAAACTTCAGTTCGCCGGCGGTTTGCAGCAGCGGCGGAATCGCCGGCTCCAGCACGATGTCATTGTTCTGGAACTGCAGCGCGCCCTGCACCTTGGTCTCCTTCATCTGCGCCAGCGGCAGCTGCAGCTTGAGCGCCAGCCTGGCGTCGCCGCTGGCCTGGCTTTCCTCGGTGAAGTGGCCTATCCATTCCGCCACCGGGCTGTTCCTGGTGAACTGCAGGAAGTCCTGCAACGCGCCGCTGGCCGCGCCCCGTATGTCCAGCACGTGCGCATGATCGGCCAGGTCGGCAACCACCGCATCGACATTGCTCAGCCTGACCTTGCTGGTCTGGGCGCTGTCCGCGTGGATTTCCATGCGGCTGCGCTCGAACGTGAACTTGCCGTTGATCTTTTCCAGCAGCGGCCACAACGGGCGGGAAGCATCGTCGGCGAGGTCGCCGGGCGTGTAATTGAGACGGCCTTCCTCGATCTTTCCGGTGACCAGGAACTGGCCTTTCTGGCGCTGGTTGCCGGCAAAGGGAAAATGCGCCAGGTCGCCTTTCAGTACCAGCGCGACATCGCGGGCATGGCCCGCTTCCAGCGCGCCGGTCAGCCAGCCTCGCAGCTTGGGCGGAGTGGCAAGCGGCAGGAAACGACCGATCTCCGCCACATCGAAGCCGTCGAGCTTGCCGGTCAGGTCCGCGGTGCCCGGCCCGGCGAGATGGCCATCGACCAGGCTGGCCTGGTACTTGCCGCTCAACTGGCCCGCCATGCGCTGCCGGCTGAACTGCAGATAGCCGACATCGATCTGCAACTGCTGCTGGCGCCTTGTCCAGTTGGCCTGCATCCCCAGGGTGTCGAACGGCAGCGCCGCTTCCGACAGCAGACCCGGCAGGTGCAGGGTGGCATCGCTCGATGCCAGCGTGACGCCGCCGCCGCGTTCGCTGGCGTCGATGCTGCCGGTGAGATTGGCAAAACCCGGCGTGGCCGGCTGCTCGTCTTTCGCGGGCCGCGGCGCGATCGACAGGCCGCTGAACCGGCCCTTGACCTGGTAGGTGGAAATTTCCGGGAACTCGCCTTGCCAGCTGGCCGTGAAATCCTGCAGCCTGCCGCGCGGCGCGATGTCGGCCAGCAGATGGCGCCGGGTTTCGTCCAGCGGCAGGCGTCCGACGAAGCTGGCGATGGTCTGCAGATCGAGCAGCGTGGCCCGCACTTCGGTGCGCGCCGGCGTCTTTTCGGTCGCCGCGATATGGGTTTCGCTGATGGTGGTGGGCGGCAGGATCAGGCCATCGTCGGTTTCCATCGAAAAATCGCTGAGCGCAATGGCGTGACCGAAGGCCCCCAGCGTGGGCACGCCGTCTTCCCCGCCGCCCAACACTTCGCTGGCGGAAATGCGGCCCTGCGCCTGTTTCAGGCTGAGCGGCTCGAGTTCGGGCGCAAGTCGGGCCCATAGCCGGGTCAGCGCCAGGTCGGCGGTGAAACCGGCCACCCTGGCCTGATCGAACTCCAGCCAGGCGCGAACCGCGCCCTTGCCCTCGCGCAGTTCGACCGGGTAATCGATGTAGGGACGCCAGCGCGCCAGCTCAGTGTCGCGCCAGTCGGCATAGACGGTGCCGGTCCAGCGCCGCACATCCGAGACGCGGCGCGCAAACGACGGGTGGCTGAAGTCGGCGCGCACGTCCACCGGCGCGCCCAGCTCGGCCGGCGGCGTTGCCTTGAACGCGAAACGATGATGCCGCCACTGGTTGCGCAACAGGAAATCCACCTTTTCCAGCCGCAGTTCGGGTGCGCCGCGCTGCGCGTCGCGCCAGCGGATCCAGCCGTTGCGCACCACGATCTCGCGCTGCGACAGCAACCATTCCAGCCCCCTGCCGTCGTCCGCGCCGCCCGGTTCGATGTCGACGCCGCCAACCGACAGGACGCCCTCGGCGCTGCGCTCCACTTCCACGTCCGGACGGTCGACCTGCAGGAAGTTCAGGCGCAGGTCGGCCACCATCAGCGACGTCCAGGACAGGGTGGCAGACACCTGCGGCAGGCTGAGCGCCGCCTGGCCATGGCGGTTATGCACCACGACATCATTGAGCACCAGATGCGGATTCAGGCCGTGCCAGGAGGCGTGGATGGTGGCAATACTGACCGGCCGCGACAATGCCTTGCTGGCCATCTGTTCGACATTCGGCTTATAGCGGTCGATATTCGGCAGGACAACGTAGCGCAGCACCAGCACCGTGCCGCAAAACAGGAAATACAGCACCAGCAACCCGGTGAATGCCAGGCTCAATGCATGGTGCGTCACCCGGTTCAATATCCGGTATCCAAAGCGGATGCGGCGCCCGGCATGGGATGCCCAGCTGGCGATGCGATGGAAGAAGGCGCGTTGAGTAGACATCGGAACCGGGGGAAAACGGACAGGCATGCAAAAAAGACAGCGCATGTTCTCATGGATGGCGCCGATGCGCCGCCGGAAACCGCAAACCGCCCTAAAATAGCGGGTCCATTTTCCCAGCGAGATTTCCCTTGGTCAACACCACCGCTTCCCGTTTCCTTGCCCGCTGGCTTCAGGCCGAAAACAGCCGGCCGGCGCAACTCCAGCAAGCCGCAGTCGCACCGCTGAACGCTGACCGGTTCGCGCAGCTGCTGCAGGCAGAAACCGACGCCGGCATGCCGTTGCCGCGCGCGATGCGGCGCGTGCGCAACCTGGTGATCGCCACTTTGATCACCCGCGACCTTGGCGGCCAGGCGGATCTTGCGGAAGTCGTGGAAACCATGTCGCGCTTCGCCGACTTCGCAGTGAACACCCATTTGCAGGCCCTGACCCGCGATATGCGGGCGCTGTACGGCACGCCGGTCGGCGATGAATCCGGCAAGGTGCAGGAACTGATCGTGCTGGGCATGGGCAAGCTGGGCGGTGACGAACTCAATGTGTCGTCCGATATCGACCTGATCTTTGTCTACCCCGAAGACGGCGAAACGGTGACCGACCAACCCGACCAGCGGCAACTGTCGAATCATGAATTTTTCATTCGACTGGGCAAGAAGCTGATCGGCGACCTGTCCGAGATCACCGAAGATGGCTTCACCTTCCGGGTCGACATGGCGTTGCGGCCGAATGGCGCCTCCGGGCCGCTGGTGGCCAGCTTCAACATGGTGGAGGAATACCTGATCGTGCAGGGCCGGGAATGGGAACGCTATGCCTGGGTCAAGGCCCGTGCGATCACCGGCAATGCGGACGATATCGCGACGCTGGACAATATCGTGCAGCCCTTTGTCTACAGGCGCTACCTGGACTTCAGTTCGATCGATGCGATGCGCAATATGCATGCCCAGATCCGCGCGGAAGTGCGGCGCCAGGAAGCGCGCCATCCGGAGCGCAGCCACAATGTGAAGCTGGGCCGCGGCGGCATACGGGAAATCGAATTCCTGGCCCAGGTTTTCCAGCTGATACGCGGCGGGCGCGAGCTGGAATTGCGTGATCGTTCCACCCGCAGGACGCTGGACGTACTGGCCCAGAAACGCCTGCTGGGCGAACAGGAAGTCGAGCAGCTGCAGCATGCCTATGCTTTCCTGCGCAACCTGGAACACCGGCTGCAATACCTCGACGATGCCCAGACCCACACCCTCCCGGCCAATGAAGAAGACCGGCTGACGATCGCAAGGATGGCGGGGTTTGATGACATCCCCGCGCTGATGGCCGAATTGCAAATCCAGCGTTCGATCGTCGCCAAACAATTCGATGATATGTTCAGCGAAAAGAAGCCGGCGCAGGCGGAGGAAGACAGCACCGTCTCCGGCCCCGACCTGTCCGCAGCATTGACAGATGGCGATACCGAAGAAACGATTGCCGCCCACCTGACTGCGCTCCAGTATGACAACCCGCTGATTGCGGCGCGTCGCCTGAATAACCTCTGGACCTCGCCGCGCTTGCAGGCCATGCCGGAAAGCAGCCGCAACCTGATGGTTTCGCTGGTCAACAGTGCGCTGCCGGCGATTGCTGCGATTGCCGACGACAAATCGGCCACGCTGGGCCGCCTGCTCGATTTCTTCGACACGATTGCCCGCCGCGCATCGTATCTCGCACTGCTGACAGAATATCCGCAAGCCCTGCAAAGGGTGATCCGGATGATGGCTGCCAGCGAGTGGGCAGCCGGCTACCTGACAAGGCATCCCCTGCTGCTGGATGAGCTGCTGGATGACCAAACCTTGCGGTCGCCGCCCGACTGGGCGGCATTCGCTGCCGAATGCCAGCGGCAACTGGATGCGGTGCCGGGCGACACCGAGCGACAGATGGATGTGCTGCGGGAGTTGCATCATGCCCAGCTGCTGCGCCTGCTGGCGCAGGACCTGGAAGGCGACCTGACCGTTGAACGGCTGGCCGACCATCTTTCCAGCCTGGCCGATGTGCTGGTCAGCGCCACTGTCACGGCGGCCTGGCAGACGGTGCGCACGCGCCATCGGGACGTGCCGCGGTTTGCGGTGATCGCCTATGGCAAGCTGGGCGGCAAGGAACTGGGTTATGCGTCCGACCTGGACGTGGTGTTCCTGTACGACGATGACGACCCGGAAGCGCCGGGCAACTATGCCCGCCTGGCCCAGCGCTTCATCACCTGGATGACCAGCCACACGCCGGCCGGCATCCTGTTCGATGTCGATATCGCGTTGCGGCCGGATGGCGCCAGCGGCCTGATCTGTTCCTCCATCGCCTCGTTCGAAAAATACCAGCTGTCTTCCGCCTGGGTCTGGGAGCACCAGGCCCTGACGCGCGCCCGATTCTGCGCCGGCGATGAAGAGATAGGCCAGCGCTTCGAACAGCTGCGCGAACGGGTGTTGCGGCTGCCGCGCGACCCGGACAAGCTCAGGCAGGAAATCCTGTCCATGCGCAGGAAAATGCACGATGCCCATCCGAACCGCTCGCCCATGTTCGACTTGAAGCACGACGAAGGCGGCATGATCGACATCGAGTTCATGGTGCAGTTCCTGGTGCTGCGCCATGCCGCGCAACATCCCGAACTGACGGCGGATATCGGCAACATCGCCCTGCTGAAACTGTGCGGACAGCTTGGTCTGATCGATAGCGCGCTGGCGCAGCAAGTGGCGGACGCATACAGGAAGTTCCGGCGCCTGCAGCACCAGATCCGGCTTCAGGGCGAAGAACGGGCCAGGGCCGCACCGGAGCGTATCGCCCAGGAACGCAGCGACGTCGAAGCCTTGTATCGGCAGGTGTTTGCCTGAGTCAGTATCGGACGTTGGGTAAATAGCCGTTTATCGGCACTTTCAACGCTTTGATCGGATCAGCAAGGTATTGATGAGATAGATAGCCACACATTGGACATTGGCGCTTCGTGATAACGCCGGATGGCTACTTCTACCTGTTCAGTGAGTTGAAGGCCTTTTATGCCACGTCGCTCTCCGGCACAACAGAGCCTCCTTCATAAGGAGGCCGATGCCGGACAACTCCCGGCCTCGTGTTGCCGGAACGCTTCAAATAGAGGATAATGCCCGCTGCGTTGCCGAGATGGCGGAATAGGTAGACGCACGGGACTCAAAATCCCGCGCTGGAAACAGCGTGCCGGTTCGATTCCGGCTCTCGGCACCACTGAATACAAGGCCTTAAGCGATTAAGGCCATTTTTTTTGCCTGCCTCAGTTCCGCAATTCTTATTCAGTTCCGCAAAATGCTTAGCAAACACTCTATCAAGACCGAGCGGAGTAGCGTAAGCAGATCATTATAGGGAAGTCTACATGCCCCCGAAACTCAGCCCGGACAGAGCACTTCTATTTCGGATAATTCACCGAGACAACCTACCTTGGATTCTCGATCACGGAATACATGCACGCAACGGCAAAGTGAATCCTGCTTATCGCAATATTGGTAATGTCGAACTCATCGACAAGCGTGCTAGAC
>Ga0308161_1001652_pt1 | contig 25970 bp, 28 predicted proteins | sample PhyFR2_FD_201034 | JGI IMG/M metagenome (GOLD analysis project Ga0308161, IMG submission 201034) | Phyllosphere microbial communities from UC Gill Tract Community Farm, Albany, California, United States - DLSLF.R2 | ecosystem: Host-associated > Plants > Phyllosphere > Unclassified | place: USA...
CTGAACTCACCTACCCTGACAGCCTCATCGAGGCGACCAAGATCGCACAGGCCGAGTATGAAGAGGCCGCGGCGATTCAGCCCGCATCACCGCCCGCGCTGAGTAACGCCGACCTGACAGCACTCGCGATTCGACTCGCTGATCGGATCGAGGCGCTAGAGGGCGGTGCAGTGTGATGCCTGAGCGACTACCAAGCCGTTCCGGGGCGGCTAATCCCCGGGAACCGAAGCACGGCACTCTGAGCGAGTACAACAATCATTCGTGCCGGTGCACTGAGTGTCGTCGTGCGCGTGCTGACTATCAGCTTGTCAAGCGTGCAGAGGCGCGTAGGGCGCGCGAGGCGGGCGAATCATGATCGCCACGCTAACAACCCAGCAGACGCGCGAACTTAACGAAGCCGTGTCCGCCTACTGGCGCAACCGTCCGAAGACGCACGCCGAGTTCGTGGAGCGTTGCCTTCAGCCGAGGGCGGATGAGTCATGACCCGCTTTCACCGCTCGAAGGAGTGGGCCGCATTCTCGAAGAGGGCGCGCCCCATCATCGCCGCATCGCTTCCTGCGCCCTGCGTGAATGCGTACCGCTGGTCAGGATGCCGAGGTGTTGTGTATCCAGGTGAGCCATTCGACGTGGGGCACATCGTCAGTCACAACGTGGACCCGACGCAACCACTCGACATGTCTCGTGTCGGTGCGGCACACCGTCAGTGCAACCGCATAGCCGGTGCCGCTGAGGGTGGGCGTAAGCGTGCCCGGAGTAGGGCCGGGGGTGCAGACGATAAGCGTCTACCTCCGCCCGGATCGGGGTGGTGATGGGTACCCCGTACGCCGGGGAGGTCACCCCCGCTATTCTCGCCGCCGCGTTCGTGGCTGAGGCGAAGCTGATCGCTGACGATCCTGATGCACCTGACGTAGAGACTCGACGCGCACGGATGGTGCAGTACCTCGCGGCTTGGCATGCGCTCGGGGGTGCCGACCATGAGTGAAGTCGCAACAGATCAAGCCGCTTCTTTGACAGAGCGTCATTACCCGCTTGACGCTGCCAGCGAAAACCCTCCCCGACGTCCGACCCTTGACGAACTCCGGGACGAGGCTACCTGGATTGCGTACCGTGATACCGCACTAATCCCAGTTCAGCTAACAAAACTTGTCACGACCGAACAGACTCGGGCCGAGCTGATCGAGGGCGCGAAGTTCCTACGCATGGAAGTTCTGCACCCGCACCAACTTGTCATTGCGGACATGCTGAACGCCGGATGCGAAGAGAACGCGATTCTACTTCCGCGTCAGTCCGGCAAAACGACGACGATGATCGCGCTCATCCTGGGGCGGTGCCGACTGCGCACCAAGTACAACGTGGCGATGACGCTGACCACACTCGCGAGCAAGTCAAGTGAAGTCTTCACGCAGAACGTGATCGACGTACTCGAAGACCTGTACCCAAAGGAAGCAGATCGCGACTTTCGTATCTACAAGGGCAAGGGATCAGAGCACATCAAGTTCCCGAATCAAAGCCGCTTCTCTCAGAAGACCGCGAAGGGTCCGAACTTCCGGGGTAGTTCCTACTCGCTCGTGTGGATCGATGAGGCGGGCGAGGCGGACGCCGCGCAGGGAGACGACCTGAAGGGCGCTATCCTCTCGACGTTCGACACGACCGACGGTCAGCTTGTCCTCACCGGGACGGCGGGCGACTTCCGCAAAGGTCAGATGCTCTACGAGGGTTTGGAGAATCCCGAGTACGGCGTAGTCCGGTACGCGATCCCCGAGGACACCGAGCCGGACGCGATGAGCGCTTGGGAGCCGGACGAAGAACACCCGTTCGCCCGAGGCCGTGAGCTTACCGAGGCGATGCACCCCGGCATTGCTTCCGGGCTGACAACCTCCGAGAAGGTGCGCCGCCGATTTGTTGCGTACCTCAACAGCCCGGGCCGATTCGCACGAGAGTACGGCGGTATCTTCGGCACGCTCGGTGAGGGTGCGGGACCGATCAACGTACAGTCGTGGATTGACGCGGGCCGCAACGATACGCCCGAGGTTCCCGAGCACTTCGCGCTAGTTGCAGGCACATCGTTCTTCGGTGACGCCGGGTGCATCGTGGCCGTGTGGCGCGACGACAAGGGCCGCGCGTGCGGATACGTGATCGACCACCGTAAGGGCGTGACGTGGCTCGCTGACGCCGCCGCGAAGAAGTCTCGCGAGCACGGTCACCCGATCATCTTCGACACGGGCAACAAGTCGATGCGCGCCGAGGTCGAAGTCATGAGTCGCTTCGTGCCGCCACCTCACATCGAGGAACGCGGCTTCGAGCACGTGCCGGTAGCTCACGCATTGCTCACGAAGGAAATCAATTCCGGCAATGCCGTGCACTGGAATCAGCCGGGGCTTGACACCGCGGCAAAGAGTGCCGTACGCCGGTCTGCCGGTGCGAACTCGTGGGCGTTCGGTCGCGGTAAACAGAATGACCTGGACCTGTCACCCCTCGAAGCATTCGCGCTCGGTCTGCATTACTACGACGAGAATGCACAGGCCGAAAGCTTCGGGCCGGTTATGGCGGCATAACCTATTGCACATTTCCAGCAAATAGGCATGTGCAATTTGCCGGACAATTGTATGTAACATGTCATGGTTTTCTGATTTCCTTTTCGGCCCCGGGGGCGGCGCGGCAATCACCGCCGCCTCTGGGGTACAGGCTCCCGTGCGCCCGGTATCCCCTTGGGCCGGTGAGTCGAACATCGCGGCTCTCGTGTACCGCGACCTCTACGGGGCGAATCAGGATGCCGCCGACCGAGACGCGGCTATGACCGTATCCCCGATCAAGCGCGGTCGCGCGATCATCGTCGGTTCCTGCGCTGACCTTCCGCTGACGCTCGGGAAGTTCGAGGGCAACACCTGGATTCCCGCGAAGCGTCAGCCGAATTGGTTCGCCAACACCGGCACCGTTCAGACCCCGTGGCATCGCATGGCCTTCACGCTCGATGACGTGATCTTCAACGGCTGGTCACTCTGGGCCGTACGCCGTGGCGCGAAGGTTGCAGGCGCGGCACATGCGCCGATCCTCGACGCCGTTCGCGTAGCTCCGAACCGCTGGGCGTTCGATGACTCATCCCCAACCGGCGTCAGCATCAACGGCGCGCACGTGCTCGACCCCGATTCGGTGATCCTCTTCAACGGCCCGGACGAGGGCGTGCTTGCGACCGGCGCAGACACGATCCGTGCATGGCGAGCACTGAGCCGCACGCGTGTAGCGAAGGCCCGCAACCCGATCCCCATGACCGTCCTGCAAGAGACGGAAAAGAATAACGTCACGCAGGAAGAGGCCGAGGCGTACGTACAGGCTTGGGCGAGCAAGCGTCAGCAGGAGGACGGAGTTATCGGCTTCCTGCCCGCGAAGATCAAGCTCGACACGCACGGTGACACCAAGCCGGAAATGTTCGACACAGCATTCAACGCTCTCCGCCTCGACGCCGGAAACCTTCTGAACCTCCCCGCATCTCTACTCGATGGGTCAACGGCGACCGCATCACTTACGTACGTCACGCAGGAGGGCCAGCGTACAAGCCTGATCGATTGGCTCGAATACTGGATCGCCCCGATTGAGGCCCGCCTGTCTATGCCGGACGTGACGCCTCTCGGCTCTGTCGTGCGCTTCGACCGCTCGAACCTGATCACTGTTCCCAACGACTCACACGGCCCCGTGCGCGATGACGAACCGGAAGCCGAGCCGACACCCGAGGCACCCCAGGAGTAACCCATGACCGAGAACATGCCTACCTCTACGCCCGATGCTAGCAATCTAGTTAGCTATGGTGACTTCACCTTCGACCCCGAGGCCCGCACCCTTCGCGGTCTGCTTCTGCCGTTCGGTGAGAAGTCCCGCACGGCCTCGACCGGACAGACCGGCGTGGAGTTCAGCGCCGGCACAATCGACCTTCCTCGTGATCCGTCCGTCATCGGCCTGAACCGCGAGCACAACCGCTACGACCCCGTTGGACGTGCGACCGAACTCACGAAGACGGAGCGCGGTGTAGAAGCGACCTTCCAGCTTGCCGACACCGACGAAGCCGACGCATGGCTGAGCCGTCAGAAGGACAACCTTCGCAAGCTCTCCGCCGAAGTCATGTTCGCCGCTGACGGCATCCGCGCACGTCTGACCGGCGCGGCCCTGGTCACGCAAGGCGCATTCGACAGCGCGGGCCTTTTCTCGGTCGCGCCTGAGGAAGCCGAAGACCTCGAAACCCCCGAAGCCGAAGAGGCCGAGGACACGACCCCTGACGCCGCCCCGGCGCAGGAAAACCCAACTAGTGAAAGTGAGGAAGTCGCAATGACTTCTATCGTTCCTGACGCGCCGGGCGCACAGTCTCCGGCAGTCAACGACAGTGAGGCCGCTCTGTTCGCGGCTATCGCAAACCGCAACACCAACCCTGAAGCGCTCGCTCCGTTCGCTGGTGCTGGTGCCGCGTTCGCCATTCAGAACGTGCAGGCATCCGGACCTTCCGGAAAGACTATTGAGGCAGACGTTACCGTCCCTCAGGCCGTGCGCGAGCTGTGGAAGCGACAGGCCTACACTCAGCGCTTCCTTCCGCTGGTGAACTCTGGAAGCCTGACCTCTCCGACCGTGACCGGTTGGCGCTGGGTCACCGAGCCGAGCGTAGGCGACTACGCCGGAAACCTCGCTGAGGTTCCTTCGACCGCCGTCGATACTGAGCCGCAGACCGCACAGGCCGCGATCATCGCGGGCGGAAACAAGCTGGATCGTAAGTTCTACGATTTCAACGACTCCGGCGTCGTGCAGTCCTTCCTGCGTCTTCAGACTGAGTCTGTCGCGCGTCAGATGGACGCGAAGGCTCTCGCCGCGATCATGGCCGGTGCCACCGCTACGACCGCGGGCGCTGTCCCTACGGACGTTGCTAAGGGTCTCGCCGCAATCGTTGACGGTGCGCAGGACGTTATCGCATCCGAGAACCGCCCGAGCTTCGCAATCGTTGACCCGACGCTGTGGCGCGACATCGTACTGATGAAGGACCGCGACAAGCTCGCATTCCTCGATGCAGGCTTCGGCCTCGAAGAGGGAGACGTTACCGGCTTCAAGATCGTTCCCGGTGCCGTTGGTGCTGGAAAGGTCATCGTTGGTGCTCGTGAAGCGCTGACGTTCTACACGCTGGGCGGTGGCGCTCCGATCCGCGTAGAGGGTCTGGACGTGCATCACGGTGGTGTAGATGTTGCGGTGTTCTCGTACTACGCATCCATCCTGAACAACGGTGCAGCACTTCGCGTTGTTGACACCACTGTCGTAACTCCGTAATCGGGCGGGGCGTACGCGATGTTCACTTTCCCAACACCTGAAACGGCCCGTCCGTTCTGGCGCGACATGCCAGGGAACGAGGCCGAAGCCTCGCTATACCTGGAAGTCGCAAAGGGTCAGTGCCTCGCGTACGCCCCTCTTCCGGTCGAATCGAAGCCGACCTTCGAGCCGGTCACGTTCCCGTTCAACTACGAGGACACATACCACGGCACGATCACACTCACCCGCCTAGGTGAAGTCGTCACCCTTACGGCTACCGTCACGGACGGCACCGGAAGCGATGACTACATCGAGATTCCCGAGTCGCAGATTCCGGACACGTTCAAGCCGTACACCCCTGCCGGTGGAGACTACGCAAGCTATAGCGGTAACCCCGGTGTTCCGGGTGTCGCTTGGTACTACGAGTCAAGCGATGCAGGCGCGGATCACCTTTCCTTCTACGGAGGAATCACCGCCGCACCGCTGACCGCCGTTTGGTTGGGTGGTCCGGCTGAGCCGTCCGGCCCTATCGAGATTCCGGCGAACTACTTCGCGGCGATCATCACGCAGGCGCGCAACATCTTCAACGCCGGTAAGTCTCCGGTGCAGGGCGGCGACTTCGACGGCTCCGGATACGGCGTCGCAACGTACCCGCTCGACTGGGCGGTAAAGCAGATGCTCCGCCCCGAGCAGGCTTTGGGGGCGGTCGTATGAGTATCCGTACTTGGTTTGCCGATCAGCTTCGCACCGACTGGGCGAGCATCCCCGAGCTAGCAGGCGTGAGGGTCATCGCGACCGAGCGCGCACTAGACACCATCGCTGAGCCGACCGCACTGATTCGTCTAAAGCGTATGGAGCGTGAGCCGAAGGCACCGCTCAGCACTCGCCGCGTCGGGCTTCTGCTCACGCTCATCAGCCCGTATATCGACCTCGACCGCGCGGGCGATCAGGTCGAAGAACTCATCGAAGCCGCCATGACCTACCTAGGCCCGCGCTTCCCCCACGACGCCGCCGAGGTAGTCGGATACGCCGACCGTCTCGCCGCTGACATTCCCGTGACAATCATCGCCGCCGAAACCGCGGCACCAACCGAGGAGAACTAACAATCATGGCCGTTGTACCCCTTCAGCCTTTCCAGCTCAACGACGTGACTCTGACTATCGGGTCAGACAACTACGAGGCTTCCGTCAATCAGGTTGAGCTCACCCCGAACACGACCGTCGTCAAGTGGCGCGGCATGACCCCAACCTCGAAGTTCGCCTTCGCCGGGGCCGTTGAGAATGAGCTTGTCCTGAAGTTCGCGCAGGACTTCGAGACGGCTAACAGCCTCTCCAACCGCCTACAGGAAGACGCCGGAACAACCGAGACGTTCACGTTCGCCCCGAAGGCGGGCGGTCGTACGGTCACCGTCACTGTGCTACTGATCGCCGGTTCCGTTGGTGGATCGCTGGACAACGTAGCCGAGGCTACCGTCACGCTTCCCGTTATCGGAGTTCCTACCTGGTCAACACCTGGCGCGTAAGGACTCATCGTGCGGATCGACGTATTCAAGTCGCCGGAAATGATGGCGACTATCCTCGCGATCCGCTCGCTAGATAAGACCCTTCAGAAGCAAATCCGAGTCCACTCGAAGGAACTCGCAACACCCGAGTTCAAGAAGGAACTAGCCGAGCGGGCGAACACCCGGCTCGAACACCGGGTGCTTGTGGACACCGCGACTGTCTCGGTGAGCAATCAGAACATGCGACTTCAGTCCGCCGCCAAGGGCCGGAAACTCAGCGGCGGACTGAACCCCAAGACGGACTATGCCGCCGTGGAGTTCGGGCGTGAGCGCAAGCCGATCACCTACGACCGGAAGAACCGGAAGAAGGGCGGCAAGCACAAGGTCACCCGTACACCGACCGTCCTGAAGCGTCCGAACCGACACGGCTACGTCTTCTATCCAGCAGTGCGGAACTACATCCCCCGCGCCGCATCCCTCTACGTACAGACCACCGTGAAGACCATCGCCCGAGCACTGGAAGGAGTTCAGGAGTAATGGCACTCAGCGTAGATATCAACGCGAACACCCGACAGGCGCAGAGCCAGGTGAAGGACTTGTCGAAGGAACTCGACAAGTACGCCGACTCTCTCGATGACATGGCGCGTGACGCCGATCAGGCGGGCGAGAAGGTCGAACGATCCTTCCGCGAAATGCAGAGAGCCGCCGAGAAGCTCGATGATTCCGTGTCCGATGTTCGCGACTCCGGAAGCCGCAGTCTGCACAAGCTCGGTGAGGCGGGCGAAGAGGTCTCTAGTGAGCTTCGGCAGAACCTGGGAGAGACCTTCTCTAGCTTCCGCGGTGACCTGGAAGACATTCCCCAAGTGGCTCAGGATTTGCTTGGAGGTCTCGCCGGATCGTTCGGTGGACTCGGCGCATCCTTCGCCCTGGCCGCGGGAGCCGGTGGAATCGGTCTTCTCATCAACGCCTTTACTGAGCTTCAGAAGAAGGAAAAGGAACACCAACAGCGCATCGCGGACTGGACTTCTGCGTACATCGACGGACTGTCTCAACAGCGTGACGCGCTCGCATCCTTCGCATCAATCGAGGCGATCTACACCGATCCCGAAAAGTACAAGCAGGCCGAGACGAACGCGCGCAACTGGGGCACGACAATCGAAACCGCCGTCGCCGCTATGGCCGGTGACAAGACCGCGCTCATCGTCGTGAACGACAACCTCACGCGCTCCGAAGAGGAAGCCGCGAAGGGTGCCGTCAAGCTCGCAGACGGCGGCGAAGCGCTGGCCGACATGGTAGGCGGTGCATCCGCCGCCGCCCGTGATGGACGCAACGCCTACAACGAACTGACCGGCGAAATGGCAGAGGGTGCCGCCCGCGCTCAGCAGTACTCCGACACTCTTCTAGGCGTCGTCCGAGGCGCATCGTCTGCCGCGAAGGAAGTCGATGAACTCGGGAACACCGTCTACGAACTTCCGGACGGTCAGCGGATCATGATCGACGCGGAGACCGGGAAGGCAACCGCTGACCTGTCGAAGTTCAAGGGTGACGCGGACGGCGTTATCAACCACCTGAACGGGCGGAATATCACCCTCGATGTTGACGCCTCACTAACCGAAGCCCTTCGCAAGGTGAATCAGTTCATCACGTCCAGCAACGGCAAGTCCTTCACCCTGCGCGGTCGCGTGAAGGTCGATTCAGGAGGGTCGTGGGACTAATGGCGAACACCATCACAACGGGCATCTACACGATCACACCGACCCTGATCGACGGTTACGAAGCCGAGCGCATCGGCGGCACTATCGTGCATCCGATCCTGGGGCGCGTGAACCCTGACGTGACCCTGCGTCCAGCGGCGATGCGTACCGGCACCCTGCGTCTTCTGTTCATCGAAGAGGCGAACGCGAAGACCGCCCTCGACGTGCTCAGCACGGGCGCGGTCTTCCGACTGAACTCGGATGAGCGAGACGTGAGCATGAGCTTCGTCGTACCCGAGGGCGAGCGCATCAGCTACCGGCTCAACGATGAGGCCCGCGACGGCTGGCACCTTGACGTGCCATTCGCGGAGGTGAGCGCGATATGACCGTCACGACCCACACCTACAGTGCGACCCTTCTCGGTACCCCTGACAAGCCTCTGAGCATCAAGGGCGGTCGCGTCTCGCTGGACGTTGCGCGCTTCCCTCACATTGACGCCTCGCTGACCGTGCCCGTCACGGATGCCGCGATCCTCGCAGACCTCGACCCGCGCGACCCTGCCCGCATCCGCATCGATGCCGTGGCAACCTCCGGTGAGACTCCGGTGTACTCCGCGTGGACCGAGACCCGACGCAACCGTGTGCTGAACCCGCGTCAGGTTTCGACCGGTGCGCAGAACGAGGAACAGCCCCGCTACTCGTGGCCGCGCACCTGGACGACCGGCATCAGCGATCATCCTCTAGGCCTCACGACCGCGTGCCGCGTGACCCTCAGCGCCGCCTCTCAGACCGGCGCAGGACGCGGATTCGACTGGTACGCGAATATGGACACGACGCCGGTCAATAACGCGTCCTGGACCGCCGTACCCGTTACCCCCGGTACGGTCGTCACTCAGCGCGTGTGGGCGCGATCCAACCGCATGCTGTCCTTCCGCATCGCTATGCGGTTCGTGAACATCAACACCCTGTCGTACACGTCGGCACTGATCCCCGCCGACGCTCTCAACACCCCCGCGAACACCTGGACTTCGATCACCGCGACCGGCACCGCCCCGGCTGGTACGACGCACGTCGTGTTCCGTGGTGTCTCCAACCGGGACACCTTCGCCTTCGTCCAAAACGACTGGATGGAGCAGACCGGACTTTACGTCGGATTCAACGATGCCGGTGCGTACCTGGACGGCTCGACCGACCCCAGCGGCACACTCTCCCGTACCCGGTGGATCGGCACCGCTGACTCTTCCGCGTCCGTTCGGGAGACGCGCACGATCACCGGCTACACGCCGAACCCACTTTCAAGCCGGTCCTTCGATCTATCCCTACGCGCCGCCCGCCCGAACCGTGCGACAGGAGACGTTGAGCTTCGACTGTCTTCGGATGAGGCCGTGTTGCAGGACTTCGGCCCCGACGCTGACGACTCCACACCGCGCGATTACGAATCGAGCGTGCGCGACCTCACCAACTACGTGCTCAGCAAGATCGGCGCGACCCTCGAACCGGGCACCGATGATGCCGACGTAACGGCCCGGTGGAGCGCGGACAATGCCGTGCTCAACCCAGACAGCGTGAACGGCGGGGCCGCATTCGTCGGAGCCGGTAACGCCACCATCACGATGAACTCAGACGCCAAGGGCTACCTAGGCTCCACCAACTATGTCTCGGTGCGCTCGGTCAACTCGAACACAAGTCAATCCTTCGTGACCGTGCCGCAGACGGTGAGCACTCGCAAGGGCCAGATGTGGACGTTCAGCGCCTACATGCACAAGTGGTCAGGTGTGCCGAGCGTAAACGGCATCCTTCGCGTCTACGAAATGGACCCTTCCGGCGCGATCCTCCGCACCATCGAGAGCACCCCGAAGGCTCTACTCACAGACATCTACGACCGCCACTCGCTGACGTTCACGGTTGAGAATCCGAACACGGCGAAGCTCGCGCTGTACGCGTCTTTTATGGCGACCGCCGCAGGGCAGACGATGAACGCCGACGCTTTCATGCTCACCGAAGGCCCGCTTCTACTCGACTACTTCTCGGGCAACGTCTCGACTCCCGGCTACGTCGTGAGCTGGTCGGGTCAGAACGCACCCGTACCGCACAACTCCGTCTCGCACCGTCAGCCCGCAGACGGCATCGAGCGTCTGCCCGAGGTCTTCACGTGGCGCGCCGGTATGGGCGGTGTGGACTTCCTCTCGCCCATCCTTCAGAGCCAGGGCTTCCGCCTTGTCTGCGACGGTGATCGCAAGTGGACCCTGCGCCGCGATGAGTACCGCACCCCGGGCATGCTGACGCTCGCCTACGGAGTGAACATCATCGGTGCCGACGAAGAGGTTTCGCGCGAGTCGGAAGACTGGTTCGACGCCGCGGTGTACACGTACCGATGGACGACTCCGGACGGCACGACCCGCACCGAAGACGACGTGTACGCCCCTCCCGGCTACACGAAGATGATCCGCCGCGAGATTGACCGCGCGTACCCCGGCCCGGGCCGTGCCCGCTACGCCGTACAGCGGGCCCTCAACAAGGGCCGCACGCTGACCGTGGAGACCGTCTCCGACTGGACCGCGAGCACCGATCAGGACTTGCTTGTGCGCCTCGACGGCACCCCGACACAGCTAGGTACGACCGACCGCGTTGAGTTCGACCTGAACACCGACCGCATGCGCGTTTCGTCCCGTACCGCCGACGTGCCCGAAGGCGCGATCAACCTACTTCCGTCCACCATCGACGCCCTGACGGGCAGCATCAACGACCTTTAAGGAGAACACATCATGGCCGCAGGAGATGACGCACTAGCCGCCGGTTTCCCCATCGTCACGGGGTCAGAGTTGGCGAACACCATCGACACCGAAATCAACATCACCCGCGATATTCTCGCGCGGCGCGTCCGCGTGAGCGCGACCGAGCCGACCGAGAACCTAGCCGTCGGTGACCTCTGGGCGAAGCCGGTCGCGTAATGACTGATCGGATTTCCTCTTCTCAGGTATCGCCGTACGTAACGTTCTACCTCGAAGCGGACGTGTACTCGCGCGACCTCAACGCCGGGACGACTCGCCTCGTGTGTCGCCTTCGCGCGTCCAAGGGGTCGGGTAGCTTCTACGGCGGCTCCGGTTCCCAGACAGGATCAGTCGATGGGGTCGGCACCTTCGGGTCTCACTCCGCGTCTCCGTTCCTGCCGTCCGGCTCAACCGGATGGAACGACGGACCCTTCTACATCGATATCCCGATGGGCGGCGCGTTCCGCACGGTCACACTGCGTCAGGCTCTCCGCTACGGAAACGTGAACGTGGACAACACCGCGGGATTCTCAATCGCGTGGACCCCCGCCGCACCAACCCCTATCGGCGTGGATCAGATCGGCCCTACCTCCGCGCGCTATCGCTTCTCGGGTAACTCGGACAACGGCTCTCCGATCACCGGTTGGCAGGCGCAGATCGCATCGAACTCGGGTTTCACGACCGACGTTCAAACGCTCGCATCCAGCGGCACAACCACCTTCACCGGCCTTCGACCGGGAGTGAAGTACTACTTCCGCTCGCGCGGATCGAACGGCATCGGTTGGGGTGCATGGTCGTCAGTGCAGAGCGCCACGACCCTATCCGGCTTCCGCATCTGGGACGGTACGAAGTTCGTCAACTCCGAGCTTCGAGCCTGGAACGGCACCGAGCACGTGCTGTGCGAGCTGTACGCCTACGACGGCACGAAGTGGGTGGCTTGCGGATGATGGACAAGCTACTTAGCGCCCGCGGTCGGCGGTGGCTGTACAGCGTGGCTATCGCGTTCGTACCCCTCGCCGCCCTCTGGGGCTGGATCACCCCTGAGGCTATGCCACTGGTGCTTCCCCTGGTCATGGCCGTACTGAACGTCTCACCGGACGCCCCGAACGATGGATTGAGCGAATGAGTCCCGGGAATGCCGAGGTCTCGCTAGACGAGATTTACCGTCTCATGCTCGAAATGCGCGAAGACCTCATCGCCCTGAAGGCCGCGAACGTGGCGAAGACGGTCGAAGATCACGAGACGCGGATTCGCGCCCTCGAACGCCTAGTGTGGAAAGCCGCGGGAGCCGCCGCCGCAGTCGGTGCGTTGCTCGGGGTGGCGCTTCAGTTCCTCTTCTGAGGGGTGCGTTATTTGCTTCCCGGCTCGCCGCGCTTCCAGTAGCCCTTCACGATCGCCTGCGCCGGGTCCACACCCCAGCGGGTCAGCAGCGCGCGACCGGGCTTCACGACCGACTGCTCGGCGGCGATGAAGCAGAACGGGTCCTCGCTGACGGCATCCGCCGTCTCGAGCCCGTCCAGGAACGTGATCAGCGCGGAGCCGGCTGGAGCGTCGCTGCGGTGCAGCCACTCCACCTCGACCGGCGCATCGATTGCCACCTGATCGGCCTCCGTCGCGACCTCGATGACGATTCGCGCCGGAGTGCCGGCGGGGATGGCCGCGGCGAAGCGGCGGATCGCGGGGATGGCCGTCTCGTCTCCGGCGAGCAGCCAGGAGCCCGGGGCGCCGGTGATTACGGCGGATCCACGCGGACCGCCGACGCCCACGAACGAGCCGAGGGGAGCGGATGCCGCCCACGGCGCGCCCACGCCCTCGTCGCCGTGCACGGCGAACTCCACGTCGAGCCAGTCATCGCCCCAGGCCAGCGGCGTGTACTCACGGCTGGGCGACGCGCGCAGCTGCTCCGCCGGCACGGGGCCCTCGGGAAAGAACAGCCGCATGTGGTCGTCGGCGCCGAGGGAGTCGAAGCCCTCGAGCTCCGGACCGCTCAGGCGCACGCGCACGTAATGCGGCGCGAGCCACTCGCGGGCGGTCAGGGCGAGGGCGCGGAAGCGCAGATCGAGGCCGCGGCGTTCGATCGTGAAGGCGGATTTCACTTCGGTCATAAAGTAAGGCTAACCTAATTCGGAGCCGGGTAAGGGTTACCTAAATTCCGGCGTCCGCGCATCCTTCGCGCACCTCTCAGAAGCAGAACAGGAGACTCTCCATGTCCGTGCCCAGAATCACCTCGGTCGTCGCCATCGGCGCCGCCGCACTCCTCGCTCTCGCCGGCTGCAGCAGCGCGCCGACCGGACAGGAAGCCAAGGAGAAGCCTGCCGCGGCGGCCAAGGCCCAGTATCCGGTGACTGTGACGGACATGGCGGGGAACGAGGTCACGATCGAGAGCGCGGACAGTGTCGTCGTCACGGACAACCGTCTCTTCCGGCTCGTGGCGGACTGGGGCATCGACCTGTCCGCAGCGCCTCGCGCTCTGATGAGCCCCGAGAACCCGCTCAAGGCGGATGAGTCGATCCTCGATCTCGGCACCCACGCGGAGCCCGACTTCGAGAAGGTCGTCGAGGCCGACCCCGACCTGATCGTGAACGGCTACCGCTACGGCGGGCACGCCGAGGACATGAAGAAGGCCGCACCCGACGCCGCCTTCATCGACATGACCAACGACGAGCTCAGCACCGACCAGTACCTGGTGGACAGCGTCGAGCTGCTGGGCGAGGTGTTCGGCAAGCAGGACGAGGCGAAGGCGGTGATCGACGACTTCCACGCGGCCGTCGCGGCGGCGAAGGAGGCATACGACCCGGACACGACTGTCATGGGCCTGGTGACCAGCGGCAACGAGATCCGCTACTCGAGCCCGAAGGACGGTCGAGGGTCGAGCATCTTCTTCGACCTGGTGGGTCTGACTCCCGCACTGCAGACTGACGGGTCGACGAACGACAAGGGCGATGACATCTCGATCGAGGCCATCGCCCAGTCCGACGCCGACTTCTTCCTCGTGCTCGACCGCGAGGCCGCCTTCGCGGACAGCGAGTCGTCGCCGGCCCTCGAGCTCATCAACAGCTCCAGCGCCCTCGCGAACGTCCCCGCAGTGCAGAACAAGGCCATCTACGTGATGCCCGACGACTTCTACCTCACCGAGGACATCGTCGCGTACACCACCGTGCTCGACGGCCTGACGAAGGCGTTCTCCGCGTAACGCGGCCACAGCCATGCATGGCCGCGTTCCACCGGATCGCGGCCATGCACGTGCCCTATGACAAAGGACCCCTTCATGGCTTCGCCCGGCGCGACGACACCGCGCGTGACGCACGTGGACGCGCTCGCCTCCCGAAGAACCACCCGCGATGACCGACATCGGTCGTGGGTGATCAGGAGCCTGCCGCTCACGATCGCGATCGTGCTGACGGCGGGCCTGCTGACCCTCTCCGTGTTCACCGGCGTCGCCGACATCACCGACACCGCGGGCCGCGGCCAAGAGTTCGCCTGGATCACCCGCATCCCGCGCACGGTCTCGCTGCTGCTCGCGGGAGCGAGCATGGCGCTGGCGGGCCTGATCATGCAGCTCCTGACGCAGAACCGGTTCGTCGAGCCCACCACCGTCGGCACGACCGAGTGGGCGGGTCTCGGGCTGCTGATCACCTACATCGCGCTGCCCATGCCCTCGGTCATGGTGCGCATGATCGTCGCGATCGTGTTCGCCTTCGCGGGGACCCTGATCTTCTTCCTCTTCCTGCGCCGGGTAACGCTGCGCTCGTCCCTCATCGTGCCCATCGTCGGCATCATGTTCGGTGCGGTCGTGAGCGCGGTCTCCACCTTCATCGCCTTGGAGTTCGATCTGCTGCAGACGCTCGGCGCCTGGTTCGCCGGCCGGTTCACCGGCATCGAGGCCGGCCGTTACGAGCCGTTGTGGATCGTGGCGGTCGTCGCGGTCATCGTGGTGCTGGCCGCCGATCGCTTCACGGTCGCGGGGCTCGGCAAGGATGTCGCCACCAACGCCGGACTGAACTACGAACGCGTCGTGCTGCTGGGGGTCGGGCTCGTCTCGATCGTCACGGGCGTGGTCACGGTCGTGATCGGTTCGCTTCCGTTCCTGGGGCTGATCGTGCCGAACATCGTCTCGATGATCCGCGGGGACAATCTCCGCACCAACATCCCCTGGGTGTTCCTGACCGGCATCTGGATCGTCACGATCTGCGACCTGATCGGCCGCGTGGTGATCATGCCCTTCGAGGTGCCGGTCTCCCTGGTCCTCGGGGCGGTGGGCTCCGTCGTGTTCATCCTCTTGCTGCTGCGCACAAGGAGGACCGTTGCGCTCTGACGTCTCGTTCACGCCCGCTCCCATGTCGGCGACGCCTCTCGGAGCCTCCGCTCCCTCGTCCGACCGTCGTGTCGGCCCGTTCTCCGGGCGTGCGCATCGCCGCCGCTACCTGCTGATCCTCGCGGGCCTCATCGTCGCCTCGCTCGCGCTGGTCGTGCTGGTGCTGACCTGGGGCAACAGTCAGATCCCGTTCACGGAGCGGTGGTGGCGGGTCTCGCGGATGCGATCCGAATCCCTCATCGTGATCGCGCTCGTGACGCTGTGCCAGTCCTTCGCGACCGTGTCCTTCCAGACCGTCACCGGCAATCGCATCCTCTCTCCGTCGATCATGGGGTTCGAGTCGCTGTACATCCTCATCCAGACGGCGGTCGTGTTCTTCTTCGGCGTCAGCGGCCTGGCCGAGATCGACGGGTTCGCGCAGTTCGTGATCCAGGCCGCGGGGATGGTGGTCTTCGCCGTGCTGCTCTACTCCTGGCTGTTCTCGGGGCGGCTCGGCAACCTTCATGTCATGCTCCTGGTGGGGATCATCATCGGCACCGGCCTCGGGGCGCTGTCGGCGTTCATGCAGCGGATGCTGGATCCTAACGAGTTCGATGTGCTGCGCGCCCGTATGTTCGGCAACGTCGGCAACGCGAACACCGAGTACCTGTGGTTCGTGATCCCGGTGTGCGTGGGAGCCGCGGGCGGGATCTGGCTGCTCTCGAGACGCCTCGACGCCGTGGCGCTCGGCCGAGACATCAGCACCAGCCTGGGGGTGGGTCACAAGAGGCAGGTCATGATCACGCTCACCCTGGTGACCGTGCTGATGGCGATGAGCACGTCCCTGGTGGGGCCCATGACCTTCCTCGGCTTCCTCGTCGCCACCCTGGCCTACGCGGTCACCGACACCTACAGCCATCGCCGCATCCTGCCGGTGGCGTGGCTGATCGGCTTCGTCATCCTCGGCGGCGCCTACTTCCTGCTGAGGCACGTGCTGCCGATGGTCGACACGGTCACCATCATCGTCGAGCTCATCGGCGGGCTCGTCTTCCTCATCGTCGTTCTGAGAAGGGGACGCCTGTGATCCGTCTGTCCAACGTCATCAAGCGCTACAGCGGCGACGTCGAGATCGGCCCGATCTCGATCGATCTGCCCGCCGGCGGCATCATCGCCCTGGTGGGACCCAACGGCGCGGGCAAGTCGACGGTGCTCACCATGATGGGCCGGCTCCTGGCACCGGACTCGGGAACCGTGGAGGTCGGCGGCCTGGACGTGCACCGGATGCCGTCGAAGCAGGTCGCCAGGACCGTGTCGATCCTGCGACAGGAGAACCACTTCGTCACCAGGCTCACGGTGCGGCAGCTGGTCGGGTTCGGGCGCTACCCCTACAGCGGCGGCCGGCTCACCCAGCGCGACGAGGACAAGATCTCTGAGGCGATCGACTTCCTGAATCTCACGGACCTGGAGCAGCGCTTCCTCGACCAGCTCTCCGGAGGGCAGCGACAGCGCGCCTACGTCGCGATGGTGCTCGCGCAGGACACCGAGTATCTGCTGCTGGACGAGCCGCTGAACAACCTCGACGCACAGCATTCCGTGCAGATGATGCGCCAGCTGCGCCGGGCCGCAGATCGGCTCGGGCGCACGATCGTGGTCGTGCTGCATGACATCAACTTCGCGGCCGCGTACAGCGACTACATCGTCGCGATGGAGAGCGGGCGTATCGCCGTGCACGGCACTCCCGAGGAGATCATCCGCGACGAGGTGCTGACCGCGGTGTTCCACACCCCCGTGACCGTCGTCGACGGGCCCGGCGGGAAGTTCGCCGTGTACCACCGATGAGTCTCCGCCGACTCAGCGGCTGCGATGATCCTCGGGAGCGAGGCGTGCGCCACGGCGCGGCTCGCGGACGCCGGAGGCGAAGATCAGCCGGATGATGCGCTGCCGGTGCCCTGCCCAAGGGGCCAGCAGCTCCAGCATCCCGTCGTCATCGGTCCGGCTGCCGGTCAGCGCGAAGCCGACCTCGTGCGCGAGATGGAAGTCCCCGACGCTCACGGCGTCGGGGTCACCGAGCGCGCGGATGCGGGTCTCGGCCGAGGTCCACGGCCCGATGCCGGGCAGGCTGGTCAGCACGCGCTCACGTCCGTCGCCGTCGGATGCCGCGAGCACGGCGCGCTCGATGCTCGGACCGCGCATCGCCGCGCGGGCTATCGTGCGCGCCTGAGGCGGCTCGAGCCCTGCGCGATGGAACCCCCACGATGGGATCGCCCGCCACACCTCCGAGTGCGGTGCCGCGAACATGGGCCGCGGCGTCGGCCCGGGAGCACGCTCGCCGTTCCGGCTGACCAGATGCCGCCACGCGCCGAACGCCTGCATGCCGGTGACCTTCTGCTCGATGATCGCGCAGGTGAGCGCATCGAAGACCCGGCCGGTGCGGGTCAGGCGGATGCCGGGATTGCGCCGCGCGACCTCCGTGAGCCTCGGATGCCCGGAGACGTCGAATCCGCTCTGATCGTCATCAGCACCGCACAGCGCAGGTACCCGATCGAGCGCCTCGGCCGCGCCCGGGCCCCAGGCCGTGGCGTGCACGCCGCCGGACGTCGCACGGAGGCAGAGCGTGGCGACACCGGCACCCGTGCGGAACGCCATCCAGATGCGGCCGCCCTCGACGACCATGGTCGGGTCGTTGCGGCCGCGCTGCAGCATCCCCACCGTCGCCATCAGATCCAGCGGGTGCCGAGGCCGATGGACGGATTCGCGCGGGACCGCGTGCGCGGTCGGCGCGGCATCCGTCAGGGTCATACCGAAACCCTACGCGCGACGCCTGACATCGCCTGCCTGCGACAGCTGCAGTTCTCGCACCTGCGCCGTGGCTGCGATCGGTCAGAAGCGGTCGGGCGAGGGGGTGCCGTGGCCGTAGCGGATGCTGACGTCGGCGTGACGGTCGAAGCGGTAGCCGACGCCGCGGACGGTGCGGACGATGTCCTCGTGACGGCCGAGCTTGGCACGCAGGCGGCGGACGTGCACATCGATCGTGCGCTCACCGGGGGCGTCCTCGTCGGTCGACGCCTGCCACAGGGCGGAGACGAGCTCGGAGCGCTCGATCGTGCGGCCCTCGCGCAGCACCAGGTACTGCAGCAGCTCGAACTCCTTGTAGGTGAAGGCGGCGGACTCGCCGTCCAGCAGCACGCGCTTGCGGGAGATGTCGACGACGACGCCGGCCTCCTCGTCCTTCTCCTCCTCGACGGCGGCGTTGGCACGGGCGATCGCTCCGGGCTCGTGCAGGGCGAGACGCACGACGTCGAGGTCGCGGCCGCCGGCGGACTGCGGAGCGAGGGCGACCGTGGCGTGGGTCTCGGCGTTCGGGGCGAGCTCGGCCAGCGTGCGGCGCAGCGCGTCGACGAGCACGGGCAGGCTCACACCGGAGGCGGCCGCCTTGATCTCGTCGATGCCGACGTAGAGGGCGAAGCCGCGAGGCGAGCGGATCGAGGGGAGGTCTGCGGCGGCGTCGGCGGCGGAGATGACGCGGACGGGGGCGGTGACGGGACGCTCGAGGAGGGCGGTGTTCGACATGATGATGGTCCTTGGAGGATGCGGGAGCTGTCGGGCTCCGGGTGCGTTGCACGAAATGACCGGTATGAGCCGGTGGGAATGAGCGCGTCGGGTGGGCGCTCAGAGACCTGCCTCTCAGATGGAGAGACGAAAACAGGTCAATCTGTCTTGTTGCGCCTTAGCAACACATTCGGCAACACATGCCAACGCGACCGGGCATCATCATCCCGGCAGTCCTGTTCGCCTCCTGGGCGGACAAAGGGCTTGCGTTGGTGGTCATGGGGCCGATTATTTCTCATCGTGTCCCTCTGTGTCAAAACGAGTCATTCCGGTCGTCGTCACACGGCGTAACGTTGTGGCGTGACTCAGCCCGCGCATGCCTCCGGATTCGACCTGAAGAACGAGCAGGATGCCGCTCGCTACACGCTCACCAGAGACGGCGCCCTCGTGAGCGTGCTCGACTACCGGGACGACGGTCGCACCATCGCACTCACCCGTGCGTTCACGATCCCGACATTCCGCGGGAACGGCTATGCGGCCGAGATCGTGGCGGGCGCCGTGGCCGAGATCGAAGCCCGTGGCGACCGGAAGGTGAACCCCGTCTGCTGGTACGTCGCCGACTGGTTCGAGGCCAATCCGGACAAGGCGCATCTGCTGCGCGGACGCTGATCGCCGGCATCCGCCCGCCACCCGATTTCTGGACTCGGACTCGTAACACCCCGTCACGGGACGGCCCCGGCGGGTCTCCGCCGGGGTTAGTCTCGCTGAGCACGCAATCGTGACGCTGGGGGACGCATTCACAAGATGCTTGAGAAGGAAGAGCACATGACGCTGACGAAGAGATCGCTCACCGCCACAGCGGTGCTGGTGGCGGGGATCCTCGCACTGGGCGGCTGCGCCGCCACGGCCGAGCCGACCACCGGAAACGCGAAGGTCGACCTGGCCACCATGAAGGACGAGTTCTACAAGGCGACCGACCCGAGCAAGAGCCCGGCGGCGGCGAACGCCCGCACCGACGCCTTCGTCACCACCATCAGCAAGCCCGGGGGCGTGTTCCTCCCCGGCTTCTACGACAACGGCTGGGACGGCAACGCCGTGCAGCCCATCTTCGCCTCGCTCGTCGTCATCGATGACGCGGGCAAGCCTGTCGCCGACCTGGCCGACAAGTGGGAGGTCTCCGACGACGACCTCACCTACACGTTCCACCTGCGCAAGGGCCTGACCTTCAGCGACGGCTCGCCGCTCACCGCAGACGACGTCGCGTTCACCCTCACGCTGTTGAACGACCCGCAGTACGCCGGTGGCACCGACTTCAGCGACATCGTGATCAAGGGCACCGACGAGTACAAGAACGGCTCCGCCACGTCGCTGTCGGGCATCGAGGTGAAGGACCCGCAGACCATCCGGATCACCACCGAGAAGCCCAACCCGCTGGCCCTGCAGACCCTCGGCGGTCAGGTCATCTCCAAGGCGTACTACGGCAAGGACTACCAGAAGGGGCAGCTCGACTACCTCAAGGCGCTGTACGGCAAGCCCCTCGGCGCAGGCCCGTACGCGCTCGACGAGTACGTCGAGGGCCAGGAGATCCGCTACAAGGCCAATGAGCACTACTACGGCGGCAAGCCCGAGGTTCCGCGCGTCATCTTCAAGGTCGTCTCCAGCGACAGCGCGCTGCAGAACTTCCAGAACGGCGACATCGACCACGGCGGCTTCGGCAGTGACCCCGCCGTGCTGAAGCAGCTGCAAGGGCTCGGCTTCGCGAACATCCGCGCTCGCGTCGTGCCCGACATCGGCGCGATCTGGGTGAACAACAAGAAGCCCGCGCTGGCTTCGACCGAGGTGCGCCAGGCGCTGTACTACGGCCTGGACCGTCAGCAGATCGTGGACGCCAAGTACAAGGGCCTCGGCCAGGTGGCCGACGTGTTCGCCGCTCCCACGCAGTGGTCGTTCACCACCGAAGGTGTCACGAAGTACGCGTACGACCCGAAGAAGGCCGAGAAGCTGCTCGACGACGCCGGCTGGAAGAAAGGCTCGGACGGCGTCCGTCAGAAGGACGGCCAGAAGCTCAAGCTGAGCTACATCACCACCAAGGACGACGACCCGATCATCCCGATCGCGGAGAGCACGTACACCAAGATCGGCATCGACTTCGTGCCCGAGGTGCTCGACTCGAACACCGCGTTCGACCGGCTGTACAACGGCGACTACGACCTGGCCGGCTTCCGCACCAACGGCCTGTCCGACCCCAACGACGCCGTCAGCGAGTTCGGCACCGACGACCCCGACATCAACGTGTCCGGATACCAGAACGCCGAGGTCACCAAGCTCATCAAGAAGGGCATCTCCACCTTCGACGAGAAGGAGCGGCAGAAGATCTACACCGAGCTCTACCAGAAGCTCAGCCAGGATCCGCCGATCATCCTGATCGACTACCGCAAGTCGCTCTCCGCCTGGAACGCGCGCATCGAGGGCGGCGACAAGTACGTCACCGGCAGCGGCGACGCGGCGCTCGCCCTGGCGAAGCTGAAGATCAAGAACTGAGGCGCACGCCTCTAGGATGCTTCCGGGACGGGCCGTGGACCCGCCCCGGAAGCATCCGCCGTCGTATGCCTGCCGGAACAATGATCTGAGCGCCCGCCTGTTATGACTCGTTACATCCTCAAGAGACTCGCCGTCATGGTGCTGCTGCTCGTCGGCGTCTCCGTGCTCGTCTTCTTCCTCTTCGCCCTCATGCCGGGCGACTACTACAGCTCCAACCGCACGCTCACACCGGAGCGCAAGGCCGAGCTGCGCGCGCTCGCCGGGCTCGACCAGCCCGTGATCGTGCAGTACTTCATCTGGCTGGGCAACATGCTGCGCGGGCAGTTCGGCTACTCGCTGGTGTACAACCGCGATGTCACCGAGGTGCTGGCCCCGCTGATCTGGAACTCGTTCATCGTGGCCTTCGCGGCGTTCGTGCTCACCTGGCTGATCGCCATCGTCTCGGGCGTGCTCGCCTCCGTGCGGCAGTACTCGTGGTTCGACAAGCTCGTCACGGTCGGCCTGTTCGCGTCGCTGTCGGTGCCCTCGTTCTTCATCGGCCTGCTGATGATCAAGATCTTCGCGCTCGATCTGCAGTGGCTCCCCACGGGAGGGATGCTCGACACCGCGAGCAGTTCGACGGGCGCCGCCCGCGTGCTGGAGATCATGCGGCACATGGTGCTGCCGGTAGCGATCCTCACCTTCCTGGGCGCGGGGTCGCTGACCCGCTACTTCCGCACCGGGATGCTGGAGGTGCTGCGCGCCGACTTCATCCGCACAGCCAGGGCGAAGGGCCTCAAGGAGCGCTCGGTGGTGTTCTCGCACGCGCTGCGCAATGCCCTGCTGCCGGCGATCACGCTGCTGGCCTTCGAGCTGCCGGGCCTGTTCGCCGGCGCCATCATCACTGAGCAGATCTTCAACTGGCCGGGTGTCGGCCGCATCCAGCTGGAGTCCGTGCAGACCCGCGACTACGCGGTGCTGATGACCATCACCATGCTGCTCGCGGCGCTCACCGTGCTCGGGAGCTTCCTGGCCGACATCCTGTACGCCGTCGCCGACCCGAGGGTGCGGCTCGTCCGAGCGGGGAGCAGAGCATGAGCGGCGGCGGAGAGCTCATCGTCAGCCAGGCCGTCGACCCCGAGATCGGGCCGGGACAGCCGCATCCGGATGCCGGGGCACGATCGGGCCGCAGCGGCAGGCGCCGCTCCCTGTGGGGTGAGTCGTTCGCACGTCTGATCCGCATGCCCGCGGCGAGCATCAGCCTCGCGACCCTCGTCTTCATGCTGCTGTTCAGCTTCGTCGGGCCGCTTCTCACCGGGTACACCGGCGATGAGCTGAACCTTCCGATCGCGAACCACATCCCGACCATGGACCATCCGCTGGGCACCGACGAGTACGGGCGCGACGTGCTGACCCGGCTCATGCTCGCGGGGCGCATCTCGCTGACCATCGGCATCGCGTCCATGCTGCTCTCGCTGCTGCTGGGGGCCGTGCTCGGCATCATCGCGGGCTACTACGGCGGCATCGTCGACAGCATCATCATGCGCGTCGCCGACCTGCTGATGTCCATCCCCGGCCTGCCGCTGCTGATCGTGATGGCCGCGGTGCTGTCCGAGCTGAAGGTCGACCCGTCCTCGCGCATCTACATCGTCATGCTGCTGCTCAGCGCCATCGGCTGGCCGTCGCTGGCCCGCCTGATCCGCGGGCAGGTGCTGTCGCTGCGCGAGGCGCCGTACATGAAGGCGGCGGAGGTGCTGGGACTCAGCGCGGCATCCCGCCAGTTCCGCCACCTGCTGCCGAACGTCATGCCGCTGCTGATCGTGGTGGCGACGCTGAGCACAGCATCCGGCATCCTGTCGGAGTCGGCGCTGAGCTTCCTCGGCCTCGGCGTGGTGCCCCCGAACGCCTCGTGGGGAAACATGATCAGCGCCGCCAACAACCTGATCGACTTCCAGCAGCACTGGTGGCTGTGGGTGCCGCCCGGTGTCGCGCTGCTGATCACGATCGCCGCGATCAACGTGTTCGGCGACCGGTTGAGGGACGTGTTCGACCCGAGGATGAGGAAGTGAGCGCCGTGGCCGCGGAAGATGCTCTGACCCGCGAAGACGCACTGGTGCACGTGGAGGAGCTGACCGTGCGCTTCCCCGTCGAGGGCGGGCATCGCACGGTCGTCGACGACGTGTCTTTCGAGGTGCATGCCGGGGAGGTGCTCGGCATCGTCGGCGAGTCCGGTTCGGGCAAGAGCATCACCTCGCTGTCGCTGCTGAACCTCGTCGACGACCCGGGCGAGATCGTCTCGGGGCGGGTGCTGCTGGACGGCGCCGATGTGCTGAAGATGCGCGGCACCGCGCTGCAGCGGGTGCGGGGTGCGGAGATCGGGATGATCTTCCAGGAGCCGATGCGCTCGCTCAACCCCGTGTTCACGATCGGCAAGCAGTTGATCGAGACGATCCGCGCGCATGAGGACGTGAAGCCGGCCGACGCCTACGACCGCTCGGTGGACTGGCTGCGGCGCGTCGGCCTGCCGAACCCCGAGCGGGTGATGCGCTCCTATCCCCACGAGATGTCGGGTGGGATGCTGCAGCGCGCCATGATCGCGGTGGCGCTGTGCTGCCGCCCGCGCCTGCTGATCGCCGACGAGCCCACCACGGCGCTCGATGTCACGATCCAGGCGCAGATCATCGACCTGCTGCTGGACCTGCGCGACGAGACCGGGATGGCCATGCTGTTCATCACCCACGACCTCGGTGTCATCGCCGAGGTCGCCGACTCCGTGCTGGTGATGTACGGCGGGCACGTGGTCGAGCGCGGCGATGTGTTCTCTCTGTTCGACCATCCGCAGCATCCGTACACCGACGCGCTGCTGAAGGCGCGACCGATGCCGGGCCAGCGACTCGACAGGCTGCCCACCATCTCCGATGAGGTGCGCCGGATCGCGGCGGCGGGGGTGACGGCATGACCGGGGCGGCCGCAGTCGGGGAGCCCGTGGCGCAGGAGACCGTGGTGCTCGATGCCACGGACGTCGTGAAGCACTTCACCTCGCGCGGCGAGGGCCACGGCGCCGCGAAGCAGACGGTGAAGGCCGTCGACGGCGTGACCCTGCGGATCCGCGAGGGCGAGATGTTCGGGCTGGTCGGGGAGTCCGGCAGCGGCAAGACCACCTTCGGTCAGTCCGTGCTGCGGATGCACGAGCCGACCAGCGGCTCCGTCCGATTCCGCGGCGAGGAGATCCTCGGCCTGCGCACCCGCGAGCTGCGGCGCCTGCGTCCGAAGATGCAGTACATCTTCCAGGATCCTTTCGGCGCGCTGAACCCGCGCCTCTCGGTGGCGGCGGCGATCGGCGAGCCGATGCGCGCGCACGGCCTGGCGTCCCGGAACGACGAGCGCGATCGGGTCGCGGAGGTGCTGGAGCAGTGCGGCATGGACGCGGATGCCATGGACCGCTACCCGCACGAGTTCTCCGGCGGGCAGCGTCAGCGCATCGTGATCGCCCGCGCCATGGCGCTGCGACCCGAGTTCGTGGTCGCGGATGAGCCGGTCTCCGCGCTGGACGTGTCGGTGCAGGGGCAGATCGTGAACCTGCTGACCGACCTGCGCGACCAGCAGCGCACCTCGTTCCTGTTCATCTCGCACGACCTCAGCGTGGTGGAGCACATGTGCACGAGCGTGGCGATCATGTACCGCGGCCGCATCGTCGAGCAGGGCACGAGAGATCAGATCTTCACGGACGCCCGTCATCCGTACACGCGGGAGCTGCTGGCGGCCGTGCCGATCGCCGACCCGCACCAGCGCGGTCGGCGGCGGGGGCGCGTCGTGACGCGGGAGTGGGACGACCCGGATGCCGTGCGCCCAGAGCTGGTCGACGTCGGCGACGGGCACCTGGTCGCACTCTGAGCGATGTGTGAGGATGGCGAGGTGAAACTCGCCGAAGCACTCGCCGTCCGCGCCGATCTGCAGCGCCGCATCGAACAGCTCCGCTCCCGCATCTCGGACAATGCCCGCTACCAGGAGGGCGAGGAGCCCGCGGAGGACGCGTCCGCGCTGCTCGTCGAAGCCGATGCCGCGCTGGACCGGCTGCGCGAGCTGATCCGCCGGATCAACGCGACCAACGGCCGGATCACGGTGGGCGACGGCACGATGACGGATGCTCTGGCCGCGCGCGACGTGCTGCGGATGCGGCACTCGCTGCTCACAGACGCGGCGGCAGCGGCCTCCGGCTCCGGCTCCGGCCAGAGCTTCATGCGGCAGATGCGCTCCGAGCTGCGTCAGTTCCCGGCTCTCCCGGTCGGCGAGCTGCGGAGCCGGGCGGATGACGTGGCCAAGGAGCTGCGAGAACTGGACAGCAGCATCCAGCAGGCGAACTGG
>Ga0308161_1001653_pt1 | contig 25968 bp, 26 predicted proteins | sample PhyFR2_FD_201034 | JGI IMG/M metagenome (GOLD analysis project Ga0308161, IMG submission 201034) | Phyllosphere microbial communities from UC Gill Tract Community Farm, Albany, California, United States - DLSLF.R2 | ecosystem: Host-associated > Plants > Phyllosphere > Unclassified | place: USA...
TTAGCATAACCACAATAAGGCTCGGACGGATTTGGACCAAAAAAAAGCCTTTCGGCTTTAATTTTAGTAACTTGCGGACTGTTACGAAAGTGCTCGTATCTTTAAATGGTGCGAAGGCCGGACTCGACAATCAATTCAAATACTTGATTTTAAATCAAAAAACAAAAACCCTGCACTGCTAATGCCCCCTTATGTGCCCCCTATTTTTTTTGGCTAAATCTTCATAAATATCCTTTCACTAAATTTTTGTATTGCCCGTTTCAAGTAAAAGCCTGCTTAATGTGGCGGATTCGTTCTATAGGTTGAAATCCACATAATCATTTTCCACCTAAAAAAAGATTTTAATAATTATCCTTCACATTGTTCACTTATTGATTTTTATTATTAGAAACATAACCTTATACTGTGAATGATTGGTGCAGGGTGACGATTATCATTCATATCAGGTGAAGTCTGGACGTAAAAAACCGGCTTTCGCCGGTAAATATCGTCATGTTGCTGTGGGATCATCGCACCTTAGCAGCTAATCGCTCATGCTCTATCCCTTGAGATCGAGATTGGATTGCACCACTGACTTTTTACGAGGCTTTAGTCAGTGATCCCCCGTGCTACCGAATGATGCTCTTAAGAAGCAGGCCAAACATATTTATGATATGCGTAATCTTATGGCTGTTGGCCTCCATGTAAGCGCGATAGGAATGATACAAATAGCGCTTAGAGGCTGAAGTGGCCGGATGCTCGCATTCTACTATTGAGTGCTCTTAGCTCTTACGCCCTGTGGATGGCTGAAATGCTGCATAAGCTGGCGCACTATAACAATGGTAAGCTCATCGCTGATTTTACTTCACCTGCGAATCGTGCTTGTTTGCCGGAATGATTTCCAGAAAGTGCAGGATAGCCGATGGCGCGCTAAGACTATTGGACGTGCGAACTTGTCAGCGATTAGCCAATTACCGCAGTGCTTGCAAAGATCCCAGAGTAACGACCGATGCAAACATCACCTTATTCAGTCCGGCCAGCATGGCAGCGATTTACGAAATTATGCTTTTCCGCTGCCTCAGGCACCGGTTACTTCCAGAAAGTATTACTAGCCAAAGCGATTCGCTATAAATATAAACAGCCCAGAGAGAATGATGCTGAGCTTCTCCAGTTTGCGTCCGGCGGCAATGCTGCCCAGTAACTGCTAGAAAGTTGTTACCTGAGCTTGCAGCATCTCGCCTTCTCCCGCGTTTATTTAACCGAATGCCCGCTTTGTGCCAGAAGCGGACAGACACTTTATAGATTAGGGAAAAAATATCTGATTTTAGCTGCCAGTTAGCTTACTTATACATGATAAAGAAATGTTTACGGAGGTCTGCTGCCGGGCAGAATCCCGTAACAAACAGAGACCGCTATTCAATCTTTTAATGCAGAAGACGCTCAGAAAGCCAATCGCCGAAAAGCATGATGCCGATTCCGGCTAGCATTACTATCATTCCACCCAGCTTGAACAGTGAAACCGGTCGTTTTATGGCGCCCAGCATTCCAAAATGATCAATCATCTGTGATGAGAGTAGCTGTCCGACAATCGCCAATCCGAGCAGGGCTGAAAACCCGATTTTGGGCGCCAGCACCACATAGCTGAACAGCGCTCCGGCCCCGATCAGTCCGCCTGCCAGACTCCAGAGGGGCTGAGAAGGAATAGCCGTAAGCGAGGTGAATAATCCCCCGCGCAGCAGTGAGTAAATCCCCAGCGCGAAGGCTCCGGCTGAGAAGGAAAGCAACGCGGCGGTGACCGAATCACCTCCAAGCCCACGTGCAAGCTGGCTGTTCAGGGTGGTCTGCAGGGTGATCCCGAGACCTGCTGCAAAAGCTATAACGTAATAAATCATGCTCATGCGTTTCATACCTTTTAGTGTACCTGCTCCAGCGGCAGGAAGGTCTCTGCAAACATGTCAGGCTTGTATCCGGCCGCAGCAAACAGATGGTCGCGAGATTCATCGATCGCAGCATGAAGGCGCGCGCAGTCGACACCCACAACCTTCCCGCCCTGTTTAACAATACGCCCGCCAATCATGACCGTATCAATATTGCTACGCTCTGTCGCATGTACCACTGTGCCAAAGGCATTCCCGTTCGGGTAGAGGTTAATGTCACCGGCATTAATCAGGATCAGATCAGCCTGTTTGCCTGGCGTCAGGCTGCCGACTTTGTCCTGCAGACCCGCGCAGTAAGCGCCATCTACGGTCGCGGCCTTGAGAAGCTGCGCTGCCGGAAGCGTTGTCAACGAGCGACCCGAGTCGCAGCAGTGCGGTTGCTTGTGCATCCCCATGACTCGCTGCAGGTAAAATGCCACGCGCATTTCCATAAACATGTCGGTACTGTAAGAGGTTTCGTTATCAACGCTCAGCCCCGGCGTGATGCCGTGTCGATGTGCGGCTTCAATCGCAAACATACCGTCTTCGATGCCATAGTGCGCATCGGAGCGTGGACAAACGTTCACCCGAACTCCGGCTTCGCGCAGTATCTTCCACCCCTCGTCTGGCAGCGCCGTGCAGTGATTGAAAATATTGTCCGGCCCAAGCAGCCCCTGCTGATGCAGAGATTTAAGCTCAGAGCCCATTTCAGCCCCAAAGAATTCAGTGACGATGGATAGTCCCAGTCGGCGGGCCTCGGCCCATAATTCCGGCTCCAGCTGGGCCATCACACCAAGAGAAACAAGACCGTCCGGGTTGTTCCTGAAATACTTGTCCTGCAGGCGTTGCCAGTTACCCGGCCAGTGCGCTCTGTCCCACTCTCCTGACACCGGGGCTCCGGAGGCGTGGATGGCGCGAATGCCTGCGTCAAGCAGTGCCTCTACGGCGGCATCCGAGTGTTCAGCGGTTCGGCTGTTGTGGGAATTATCAATGAGGGTCGTGATACCTGCGTCAATCGCACCCAGCGCTGTCAGTAGGTTACCCACATAAATATCGGAAGGGCGATAATATTTGGCAAACGAGAAGTGCGTGGCGTTGCTGTAATCGTCCAGACAGGTGGCATTAGGATTAATGCGACGCAGCTGTCCTTCCCATGAGTGGCGATGAGAATCCACCATTCCCGGCATGGCAATCATGTTTGCAGCATCAATGATGTGGGCACCCTGTGCATCAAGGTTCTGACCCACGGCAGTAATCGAAGATCCCTTGATAAGGATATCACCGCGCTCAAAATTACCGACTTTCTCATCCATGCTCAGTATGGTCGCGCCCCGGATCAGCATCGCCGGTGGGATTACAGTCTGATTATTAACAATTTTTCTGATGTAATTAGTCATTTTAAGAGCCTCTTTCCTGGTCACCAGAAAAACAATACGTTAGTCGATTTATATGAAAAAGGTGATTAACGCGTTTTCATAATTCAATAATTGCTAATAATAATATTAAATTAAGACAGACGAGATTTGTTCAGGGGCAGGTAAATGGATCGTATCCAGGCAATGCAGATCTTCATGCGGGTGGCTGAGGCAGGGAGTTTTGTTCGTGCAGCGGAAACGCTGTCGCTTCCTTCGTCAACAGTAACGAGTTCGATAAAGGGGCTGGAGAAATACCTGCAGGTACGCCTGCTTAACCGTACGACGAGGAGGGTGAGCCTGACCCCGGAGGGACTTCAGTATCTTGCGCAGTGCCGGGAAATACTGTCGTTAATAGAACATACTGAATCCAACCTGACAGATTCTGTAAAACGTCCTCAGGGGCGTCTAAGAGTTGATATGCCCGGTGGGATCGCACAGTTCATTGTTATGCCGAAGCTTAAGGACTTTTACCGACGTTATCCGGATATTTATCTGATGCTCGGTGTAAGTGACAGACAAGTCGATCTTGTTCAGGAAGGCGTGGATTGTGTGATTAGAACAGGTGAGCTGAATAACTCCACGCTGGTTGCCCGACCGCTTGGCAGGTTTCGCTGGATAACATGCGCCTCTCCGGAATATCTCACTGAATACGGGATTCCCGGAAAACCTGAAGAGGTGATAAATCATCGTGCGATCCATTATTTTTCCGGCTCTACCAGGCGCTCAAATGAACTGCATTTTGTTCGTGACAATGAAACTCAGACTGTACCAGTGAGTGGGCATGCAGCTGTTAACGAAACGGGGCTCTACATAAAAATGTGTCTTGAAGGTTTCGGACTGGCGCAGCTTGCTGAGAATATTGTGTCTGAACATCTGCAGAAGGGGACGCTGGTCGAAGTTCTGGCCGACTGGCAGCCGCCTTCAGTCTCGGTTACCTTGCTCTACCCGCATCAACGCTTCCTTTCTCCTACGATACGCGCCTTTGCTGACTGGATAGCCGACATAATTTGAAATTGCCGCTACGACGTGTGAATGTCTGATTCTCGCTCAAAACTGCCTCCAAGTTCCAACCACGCTGAGAGCCTACAGCGGTTCAGTGACGCACTTTTATGTTAGAACAGAGCATCCGGTAGGATCACTTGAGGACAATCAAAATGCTTTTGGAAACGCTCAGGTTGCTGGAATGCAGCCTTCACGATGACAGGCGAAACGACCGGGAGTGGCTTGAACGGCTTCTCCACCCTGAATTCCTGGAAATCACACGTTCAGGCGTGATGGTTGACCGTTCAGAGACGATCACGTCGCTATTAAACGAGAAAACTGCATCGCCTATTATCAGCAGTAATTTCCGACTCACCGAAATGGGTGAAGGCTGCGCCATGCTACACTACCGGACGACTTATGCTGACGGTACTCGTCCTGCATTGCGTTCTTCCTGCTGGCTGTATTCGTATAAAGGACACTGGACTCTGGTTTTTCACCAGGGAACGCCAGCTGAAGGCACTTCTTAGGTTCGCTGCTGAGATGTTCTGTTCAATTTGCCTGTATAACGGTTCAGAGACAAAAAAGGCCGCCCGTAGGCGACCTCTTCTGGCACTTCCTTTTGCGACCATCCGTTATTTGTACAGCTCAGCGGTCATGTGAACGACATTGCCGTTGCTGGCCTCAATGATTTTGTACTGCGCGCCCTGCTGCTGGGCCTGCGCGGCGATTTTGGCCTCGGCACCATCCATAGTCAGTGACGTTGCTGTAACGCTCTGCGCGAAGCTGGTTGCTGACATCAGTGAAAGAGCGGCAACGGCGGCGATAGACATAGCTTTGATGGTTTTCATGGTCATTATCCTTAGTTTGTATGGTTGAAAGCGTGTTTGCTTTCGATGGGTTAATGATAACCATGGTTACTATTGCATTATTAACAATAAGTGCTGGTATTGTGATCGCACTAACTATTGCGACAATAGGTTCACTCGATGATCGGTTCGGCGCTGGGTGATTGTGTTTAAAGTGGGGAACATCCCTAAAGCTACCATTTGACGTCCGCTTTTAGCTCATAGCGGACCAGCGGCGCGCGTCCGCTTCGTACCAACAGCGGACGTTGCACACTTAATAAACCCTTGTCAGGGCAGCATTGCATTAAATAATTGTTACTAACAGTGGAGAGCTTAAGTCGGAGATAGCAGCAGGCGATGCGTGCAGTTTATAGAGTCTTTTAAACAACTATGTTTAGATACCTGAAACTTAACGTTAGTGAAAAATGACCATGAAACCAAGAGAAGTCATTCTAAGCGAGTTCAATTCCTTATCTGCGGAATTGCAACGCGCTGCAGAATACTCACTGCAGAATACCAATCAACTGGTGGTGCAATCGATGCGCTCCTTTGCCTTTCAGGCTGGGTTCAAGCCTGCCACCCTGCTGCGTCTGGCAAAACGACTGGGGTACAGCGGCTGGAGGGAGCTGAAAGATGCATTCATCGATGATATAGGCCTGAGTAATGATACATACGTATCTAAGGCAGAAAAGCTCGTCGCCTCGGGTACACAATCTCAACTCTACAGTGAAATATTTCAGGCTCATCAGAGCAATCTCGAATTTACTCAAAACGAAAATCATCAGGCGATGGAGCAGTCGGTGACGCTGCTGGATGCGGCAGACAATGTCTATATCTGTGGCTTTCGCGCCAGTTTCCCCATCGCCTGGTCACTGTTTTACGTCTATCGGCTGTTTAAACGTCAGGTGTCGCTGATTGATGGCCTGGCGAGCAATATTGAACTGTTCACCCGTGAACTGACTTCACAAGATTGCGTGGTGTTAGCCAGCTTTGCGCCTTACTCACGTGAGTCTTTGGGCGTTTTACACGCGGCTCAGGATGCAGGGACAAAGATTATTGCAATCACCGATTCCCCGGTTTCACCTCTGGCGCAAGTCGCCGATTGTACGCTGCTGTTCTCCATTGATAGCCCGTCATTTTTCCCTTCAGTGGTCTCTGGCATGGGGCTGGCAGAATGTTTACTTGCGATGCTGGTCGCTCGCCATGGCCGTGAGGCTGTCAACAAAATCGAAAGTGCCGAACGCTATCTGATCGATTCTGGTGCTTACGTCGTGCCCGGCAAATCCTGAAAAATGATTCATTTGCATCTGCCATAAGAAAATAGAATGCGTTTGTATCATAATTGCGTTGACCTGATTCAAATGGATCCTGCAAGATGCGCTTAACTACCTTAGCGTATTCAGGAGCAGGACCCAGTTATGAGCCACATCATTCACCGCAGTTTGCGCACCACGCCGGCCGTGGCGAAAGGCGCAAAAGGGGCGTACATCTTCGATGCACAGGGAAAACAGTATCTGGATGCCTGCGGTGGCGCTGCCGTTTCTTGCTTAGGGCACGCCCATCCTGATGTGCTGGCAGCGATGCATCGCCAGATCGATCAACTGGCCTATGCCCACACCAGCTTTTTTACCAGTGACACGGTCGAACAACTTGCTGAGCAGTTGATCCGCACCGCGCCGGGGGATCTTAACTATGCCTACTTCGTGTCTGGCGGTTCGGAAGCGGTTGAAACCGCGCTAAAACTGGCCCGTCAGTATTTTGTTGAGATCGGCCAACCGTCACGCACCAAATTTATCGCGCGTAAGCAGAGCTATCACGGCAACACACTGGGGGCGCTGGCGGTGGGCGGTAACGAATGGCGCCGTCGTCAGTTCGCACCGCTTTTGATTGATGTGATTCGCGTGTCGGCCTGTAATGAGTATCGCGATCGTCGTGCGGACGAGAGCCAACAGCAATATACCACACGTCTGTTAAACGAGCTGGAGCAGGCGATACTGGATGCCGACCCGGAAACGATTATTGGTTTCTGTGCAGAAACGGTGGTCGGTGCTACCACTGGCGCAACTCCACCCACGCCCGGCTACTTGAAAGGTGTACGCTCGCTCTGCGACAAATACGGCATTTTATACATCGCGGATGAGGTGATGTGCGGTATGGGACGCACCGGCACCTTGCACGCTTTTGAGCAAGACGACGTGATTCCCGATTTGGTCACCATCGCCAAAGGTTTGGGTGGCGGATATCAACCCATTGGCGCCGTGCTGGCGAGCGAAAAGATTGTATCAGCGCTGCAAGCGGGTAGCGGACTGTTCCAGCATGGCCACACTTATATTTGTCACGCCACCGCCGCGTCGGCTGCACTGGCCGTACAACAGGTGATTGAACGCGATAACCTGTTAGACGCGGTGAAACAGCAGGGCGCATATCTGCAAAACTCACTGCGTGAGTGTTTGGGTGATTTACCACACGTGGGTGACACACGTGGTCGTGGCTTGTTCGCCGGGGTTGAACTGGTGCGCGACAAAGAAAGTAAAACGCCCTTTGAACCAGCACTGAAACTGCATGCGGCAATTAAGGCCAACTGCATGGCTCGCGGGTTGCTGGTTTATCCGATGGGCGGAACGATTGACGGACAATATGGTGACCATATTCTGGTCGCCCCCCCCTTTATAATCACCCCGAGCCAGCTCGATTTTGTGGTCGAAACCCTGAGCGTGGTGATTCATGAAGAGACCGGCAAATTATGATTAACCGTTTACCGCCTTTGTCGCAACACCAATGGGACGATCAGCAACGTCCACTGGCGCAGGAGATCATCAATGGGCCGCGCGGTGCGTTGCTGCCTCCGTTTGAACCCTTGTTGCGTAGCCCTGAGTTGATGGCACACGCGCAGCGCATGGGTGAATATTTGCGCTACCGCAGTGCGCTCGGCCAGCGTTTATCGGAACTGGCGATTTTGATGACGGCGCGCCACTGGTCGCAGCCGGTGGAGTGGGCGATACATGCACCGATTGCCCGTGAAAAAGGGATTTCGGCCGCAGCGGTACAGGCGATTAACGCAAAACAGCTGCCGGAAGATTTACAGCCGGATGAGTGGGTGATTTACCACTTCTGCCAGCAACTGCACCAGCAGCAAAAGGTCAGTGACGCCACCTGGCAGCAAGCCATCCATTTATGGGGCGAAAAAGGGGTAGTGGATCTGATCGGCGTTAACGGTTATTACAGCTTTCTCTCGATGATAATGAATGGCGCGCAGACGTCAGTACCCGACACCCAGGATCATATTATTCCTGCGTAGGTTCTCGGTTTAATCAGGCGTAACTGCTACGCCTTATTTTTTAAATGAATTAACTCCCTGATACCCATGAATTTATTCGCGGGTGACATTCACTGCATGCTGTTTCACTGACGCTGAGGGTTATTATGTCTGCATTTTTCTCAAAATTAAAAGTTACGTTAGCACTGGTGGCCTGTTCTGCCAGTTTTGTTGCCATGGCACAGGATAAATTAACCGTCGGCGTGGATACCGCCTTTGTTCCTTTTGAATTTAAACAGGGCGATAAATATGTCGGCTTTGATATCGACCTGTGGGATGCTATCGCGAAAAAGATGAATGTCAGTTACGAATTACGCCCAATGGATTTCGGCGGTTTAATTCCTGGCCTGCAATCACGTAATCTGGATGTCGCTATGGCAGGCATTACCATTACAGATGCCCGTAAGCAGGTAGTAGATTTCAGCGATGGCTATTATGATGCCGACTTATTAATGGCGGTTAAAAGTGGTGATAACAGCATCACCATATTCAGCGATTTGGCCGGAAAAAAAGTGGGGCTGAAACAGGGTACGGCTGCGGCCAGCTTTATGAAGAGCAAATATAAAGCGAACTACGTTGAATTCCCGAATATCGATAACGCCTATCTTGACCTGCAGGCGGGTAACCTTGACGCGGTGGTGCATGACTCACCTAACGTGCTCTATTACGTGAAAACGGCGGGTGATGGCAAAGTGAAATCCACCGGTGAAACCGACAGTATTCTGCCGCAGCAGTATGGTTTTGCCATGCAGAAGAACAGCAGTCTGACGCCGAAAGTGAATGCTGCGCTGCAGGCGCTGCGCGCTGACGGTACCTATAGCAAGATCTACGTGAAGTGGTTTAATAAACAGCCAAAATAATCCCGCCAGGTCGGAGCAATCCGACCTCGTTTCATTTCATCGGGTTAATTTATGAATTTTGAAAGTAAATATATTTGGGAATCACTGCCATTATTATTGCAGGGTTTGCAGCTTACGCTGATTATTTCATTATCAGGCTTGCTGGGTGGGTTTATTATTGGGTTGCTGGCCGGAACCAGTCGTGCGTTAGGTGGGCCAGTCGCTAAAACGATATCTCTGGTGTTTGTAGAGTTGATTCGCGGTACACCGATTATGGTGCAGGTAATGTTTATCTACTTCGCACTGCCCATGGTGATGCCGATTCGAATTGACCCAGTGACGGCCGCGATTGTCACTATTATCATTAACTCCGGTGCATATATTGCGGAAATTACTCGTGGCGCAATTTTATCCATTAATAAAGGCTTTAAAGAAGCCAGCCTGGCGATGGGCTTATCACAACGCAGCACCTTGTGGCACGTCATTATGCCGTTAGCGTTACGTCGTATGATCCCAGCGTTAGGTAATCAATGGATTATCAGTATTAAAGACACCTCGCTGTTTATTGTCATTGGCGTGGCCGAGTTAACCCGTCAGGGGCAAGAGATTATTGCGGGTAACTTCCGTGCACTGGAAGTGTGGACGGCGGTCGCAATGATTTATCTGCTGGTGACGTTGTGCCTGAGCTTCCTGCTGAAGCAGTTAGAGAAAAGGATCCACATCCTATGAGCATGGTGGAATTTAACGCAGTGTCGAAAAGTTTCGGCACCACTCAGGTGCTGCACGACATCAATCTGAAGATTGAATCCGGTGAAGTGGTGGTAATCATTGGCCCATCCGGCTCGGGTAAATCAACACTGCTACGCTGCATCAACAAGCTGGAGGAGATCTCTTCCGGTACGCTGCTGGTGGCGGGAATGCACATTACCGATCCGCACGCCAACGAGTGCGATATTCGCCGTGAAGCTGGCATGGTGTTTCAACAGTTCCATCTTTTCCCGCATCTGACGGCGCTGGAGAATGTGATGTTCGGTCCGATTCGCGTGCGCAAACAGAGCAAAGCGTCAGCACGTGAACAGGCTATGGCCTTATTAGATCGCGTCGGCTTGCGAGAGCGTGCCGGTCACTATCCCTCAGAACTTTCAGGTGGTCAGCAGCAGCGTGTCGCCATTGCGCGTGCTTTGGCAGTCAAACCGAAGATGATGTTATTTGATGAGCCAACTTCGGCGCTTGATCCAGAGTTGCGCCATGAGGTGTTAAAAGTGATGCAATCGCTGGCTGAGGAAGGTATGACGATGGTGATCGTGACGCATGAAATTGGTTTTGCGCGTGATGTGGCTTCGCGTCTGATCTTTATTGATGGCGGCACCATCGCTGAAGACGGCTCACCTGATATGCTGCTGAACGCCACCAGCAATCCGCGGCTGAAAGAATTCCTGCAACACGTATCCTGAACAGAAGTGAAAGATAAAAATATGAAAAAAATCGCAATCTGTGGTTCCGCTTTCGCTGTGGGTCAGCAGCTGGGTGAATTTGGCCGCACGGCCTGGCATCAAAAGCTGGCTCAAACGGCGCTATGGCAAACCGTCACCGCCATGAAAGATGCACCGCAGACCGTCAATATGCGCCAGCAGGTTGAGGCGCAGTTTCCGTTGATCTGGCAAGAGCTGGTCGGGCTGGCTGAGGGGTTGCAGGCACCGATCGATGAGGTGTTTGCCTGGAACTGTCGTGGCGATCTGGTACGTTCCACCTCGGATGGCTGTACCACGGTGGCGGGAAAAGGCGCTAACGGCAAGTTGATTATCGCGCACAATGAAGACGGTTTCCCGCAACTGCGTGATGACTGTGCCATTGTCAGCATCACTCCTGATGAGGGGCTGGCCTTCACCAGTTTTGCCTATCCGGGTTCGATCTGCGGTCACACCTTTGCGGTTAACGAGAAGGGAGTGGTAAACACGGTCAATAATATTCGTGCGCTGCACCGTCCTGACGGCATGCCGCGCCAGATTCTGGCGCGTGCAGCCCTCAATGCGTCTACCCTGGACGAAGCGATTACCATCCTCACCACCGAACCCCGTGCCGGGGCGTTCCATCATACGCTGGGACAAAAGGGCGATAGCCGGCTGTTTAGCGTTGAAGCAACGGGATCCGGATTTTCCGTAATTTTGTTGACCGGGGTGTTTGCCCATGCCAACCATCTCATCCATACGCAACTGGCAGCGGTAGAACAGGTTATTACCGCAAGCTCAGCATCACGCCAGCAACGCTTATTTGAGTGGCAAAAGAGACAGACACAGCTGGATGGTGCTTCGGCAAAAGCCATACTCTCAGAGCAGCATGATGCTGTGCTGCCCATTTATCGCCTGTCGCCGCAGGATCCGGACGAAGAAAACACGCTTGCGACCGCGATTTTCACTCTGGACAGCGAGAAAACAACGTTGCAGGTTCTCACGCTGGATCGGCAGCATCCGTCTCAGCAGTACTGTATTGACTGACTTAACCTCGTTGCTGGCACACACATCCGACTGCCTGAGGCATGAAGCGGTCGGGCTAACTGGCCCGTACCGGCATTCACATGGCGGCTTACGTCATTTTTTTCCAGCGTTGTGTCAGCTTAAAAAAGCTGATGTTTTTAAGACGTAACATTCCCAAGGGGGCGCTCAATAATTTGCACCACCCGTGGAATACAAACGGCGCCTACTTCATACATCTGCTAAATGTACTGGCTCGTCGCGCCAGGCATAGCCAGCTTGATTGTCATGCAGATATCGTTTCAAATATTTAAGAATTATTTTCAACTGCGGCCGGGGTTAAATCGTAACTTTAATTCCTGGCGGATCTTGACCGGAACGAAGGTCCGTTCCGTGCCAAAAGCGGACATTGATACCATTGATCTATGTTAGCTTATGAGGATCAAATCAGGATGTCCTCATGGGTGATATGAGGACATTGCTTATGTCGTGATGTGCTCATTAGTGGTAAACAATCACTATCGCTTTGTCTCGCAAGCAATCTTCAGAGCTAACCCTGCCAGTACAGTACCCATAAACCAACGTTGCGCTTTTATCCATGAAGGACGACTTGAAAGAAACCCTGCTATTGAACCTGCAACGAGGACAATCATGGAATTTACCATCAGGCTTATAAAGATTTGGACACATCCAAGGGCCAGTGACTGACTTAGAACGCTGCCATGGTCTGGTTGAATAAATTGCGGAAGCAAAGATAAATACATGATGGCAATTTTAGGGTTAGCGAGATTAGTAATGAAGCCCATCATAAATAGTTTTTTAGGGCCATCAACCGACATCTCTTTAACGGAAAAAGGGGCATTCCCACCGGGTTTTACAGCTTGCCAGGCGAGATAGAGAAGGTAACCAGCTCCGACAAAACGAAGTAAATCATAGGCATAAGGAATGGCAAACACAAATGCTGTTATGCCGAATGCGGCACAAAGCATGTAGAAGATAAAGCCAAGCGCAATGCCGCCCAGGGAAATAAGCCCAGCGCGTTTTCCCTGGCAAATGGAGCGAGAAATTAAATAGATCATGTTTGGGCCGGGAGTTAATACCATTCCTAACGCAACCAGACCAAAAGTAAAAATATGTACGTAATCAGGCATAACTTATCTCCAGGGAAGGTTATGCCCAGACGCGCGGCTAGCAATGACCCATGCTCCACGATAGTGATCTATCTTTAAGCGCCAGTAACATGAGCGCATTTATTATTACACAATTTCAACAACACCGGGCTTCGCAAATCATAAACATTAATTGCTGCGGCAGTTAGCATTTTACTCTATTCTCAGTGCCTTATGTTTATGGCCGCCGAAATGGGCCTAAATGCCTCTATATGTTGAATTAACCGCTTACTTAAGTCCCAGATCCTCAGTACTCAGGACACTTAAAGGTGAGTATGGATTCCAAACTTCCACTGCGCGCTTTCAGCTGACGTCCGGCTCGGTTAACTGACCGCACAGCGCCAGAAGCGGACGTTGCAAATATCACTGTTTTAATAAGATGGTAAGTGTTTTTATGTATACATAGGTTCCTTAACTTCACGTTGTCATGGCAACAGGTAAGGGCGCCACCGTGGTGTTGTGATAAAACATCGTGATTTTTGCAAGTTTTATAGTAGTCAGTAATCTATCCCTAATCACCCTCTTATCTTAAGGCATCACTGATATGGTCACCTGTTTCCTAAAGTACGTCATAGATCCCTATAAGCTGGATGAGTTTGAGTCTTACGCGCGGGCATGGATTCCTATAGTGAATCGTATGGGGGGAAGTCATCACGGTTATTACCTGCCTCACGAGGGAGCTAACAATCTGGCCTATGCTCTTTTTAGTTTTCCTAGTCTTGGGGCATATGAAGCATATCGTGAAGAAATGAAGAAAGATCCTGAATGCCTTTCTGTCTTTGCAACTGAACAGGTTAATCGAAGCATCATAAGTTATGAACGAAGCTTCATGCGGCCAGTCACTTAGGGGTAGGAAACCGTGATAAAGAGCGGCACGAATGCACTTTAATGCTGAAAGAGAGTGTCCGCAGGATCACGCGAGTATGAGCAGAATGGGTATGGGAAAGCGCAGGTTGCCTGAATGCAGCCTTTACGGCAACAGGCGCAACGATCGCGAGTGACCTGACCTGTTCCCTGCAAATGAATATACGACCTCATTAGCAAACTTTTCCTCCACACTATCGGATAACCGCGAGCGTCCGCTCCTCGCTCATAGCGGACCTTCAGCTCAGTTAGCCAGCCCACCTTGTGCCAAAAGCGGAGGTTTCCAACATCTGCATGCACTAATCCCTGGAGGACAGATTTCACTGCATAACCATGCAGAAGCGCCGAAACCATCAGGGGCGTTTTTTGGAGCTCTGAACAGGGAAAAGGTGCCGGAAACGGCCCGCCCGCGTCAGAAACGCGCCGAGGGCCTCTCAGGGGGTGCGGCCAAGAGATGTTATGTTTAAGGTGGCAGGAACTTCCCTATCGCTATGATTTTGACGTCCGCTTCACGCCCTGAGACATTCGACAAGCTTTTATGGCTTCAGTAAGGGCGAGTGTCTCGCAGCGGTGCTACAGCAGAATTTGATAGGTACAATATACTAATGTGATTTCATAACAGGCACAGGATTAGGCCGGTGAACCGGCCTGAGATCTTATTAGATGGCGCAATAAACGCGCGCTTCACGTGGCGTATAGATACCAAACGTTACCACGCTCAGTAAGCCATTAACAAACGTCTGCTGCACTTCAACCCGATTAACTTTTTCCTGGCCGCCGCACACCTGCGCCGCATCAATGCTCTTGCGCTGACCGATACCTGATACAAAGAACGGCTGGCTGGTAGTTTTTGTCGCCGCGCCAACTTGATTCTGTTTCATAACGAAAGTCTGCTGCGCACAGCCGGTTAAACTCAGAGCCAGTAACGCCGCAGCACAAAACTTGTTCATAAATATCCTTATCGCCTTAATAAAAAAAGAAATGTTGAGTAAAATCATCACTCAGCTAGCAATCAGGTTATCGACAACGAAAGCGGAAACATGAGAAAGATTTTTGAATGCGGACAGTTCTTCTCGCCCGCCGAACCACCATAGCTCAATTCCAGCTAACTCAGCAGCGACTTATGTTTCTTGCTCATAGCAGACCCTGGCCTGCCGTCAGTACGCTTTGTGCCAGAAGCAGTAGTTCAATCACTAATCCCTTAGTTGAGTAATGAAATAGATGACGAACAGTGTTTTGTTTACGTAAGGTAAATGCTCATTCCTCCGCCAACAAAAGGACTAAGCATGGGCAGATTTCAGGGTAAACGTATACTGATCACGGGTGGTACAAGTGGCATGGGGCTGGCAGGCGCGCAGCGCATTATCACTGAAGGTGGTGATGTAGCTATGACAGGACTGAGTGAAGAAAGACTGGAACGCGCCCGTACTCTGCTGCCCAAAACATCACTTATTTTGAAAAGTGATTCTGCAAGCGAAATTGACATCAATGCGCTTAAGGAAGCTATTGGCGATTGGGGTTCACTTGATGGATTATGGCTCAATGCTGGCTTCGCGGAGGTCAGCTCTCCGGAATCTGTAACGGCGGATTCTTTTAATCGCATGATGAACGCAAATGTGCGCGGCCCTATGTTACAGCTTGCCGCCCTATCAAAATCACTTAATTCAGGTGCATCCGTTCTAGTTACTTCGTCCTCTTCAGCTTACGAAGGTGCGGCTATGACAAGCCTGTATGCAGCGACGAAAGGCGCCGTTATCGCTATGGTCAAAAGCTGGGCATCTGCTCTGGCCGAACGTGGCATCCGCGCCAACACTTTGGTGCCGGGCCCAATTGAAACTAATTTCAGGCACTTTATGCCAGAGGAGTCGCGTCAGCAGTTTGAAGATTTCGTGGTAAGCCAGGTTCCTTTAGGTCGCGCGGGCACAGCAGAAGAAGCCGCTGCGGTTGCACTCTTCCTCCTGTCCGATGACGCATCCTATGTTACTGGCAGCCAGTATGCTGTAGACGGCGGCTTGGTGCATTACTGATGTGTCTATTCGAGTTATGAAATATATCGAATAGAATCAATAAAGTTTGCTGTTCGCTCTAAGCTGCCTCTAATTTCCAATCGCGCTGAGGGCTGCGGCGGTTCAGTGAAGAACTCTGACATTAAATTTGAGCGCCACCCCACTTCATTCAGAGAGAAATAACACCGTGACCGAGACGATGCGAATCGCAGCGATTAGTGATGCAGAGGCCGTTACGGCATTAACTAGAATGGCTTACGCCAAGTGGGTGCCTGTGATTGGTCGAGAACCTCTTCCGATGAAGACAGATCATGCTGCATTCATCAAAGAACACAGAGTTGACCTTTTGTTTTGTGGCGAAGATCTGGCCGCGCTCGTCGAAACAATTCAGCGCAAGGAAGATATCCTCATTGAAAACGTAGCTGTTAGCCCGCATTTTCAGAAGCGCGGCTATGGAAAAAAAATGGTGGCTCATGCGGAGCATTTGGCAGTTCAGGCCGGTTTAAATGTCGTCCGGCTCTATACGAACTCGCTGTTTGAAGTGAATCTTCGCCTTTACGCATCATTAGGCTATGAATTTGAACGCAGTGAAGAACGAAACGGCGGAGTCGCTATCCACATGCTTAAGCGCTTGGCCTAGACAATATCCGATGTGTTCAGACGGTATGTTTGCTAGGAAAATGTCATCACTAGACCATCATGCGCCAAAGGTATTGGCCCTCTACGGTTCGTTAACACATAGCAACGTTAGTAATGCATCCTAAGTGGTAATAAAAATTGAGAGCTTCCGCTTTTCGCTCATAGCAGACTCGACTCATTTCAAATGTGGCAAGCGAAATTCTCTTACATAACAGAGAATGTATTTTTATATGCAGCTGGATGAATTTAGCGCCTTTAACGAGCGAAAAAACCGGCTTTCGCCGGTTTTTTTCAGTTGTGAAGCTCAGGCGGCATCACACTTTGGCAGCCAGTCAGAACTGCTTTCCTCAGTCAGATCGAGATTGGTCTGCATCCCCAGCTTCGTGCGTCGTTTCAGATAATGATGCCCGTACTCACGCATAATGCTTTCCAGCGACAGACTGAACATCTTCATGCTGAGTGGATTCCTGTAGCCGTTCGCCTCCATGTAAGCCAGATAGGCATGGTAGAGATAGCGTCTTGGCTGTAAGGGCCTGATGCTGGCGTTTCCCATATAAAGCGATGTAGGTTCCGGCGTGGTGAACAGATAGCCGCAGAAGTCCACCATCGGATCCGCGTCGCGCTTGATGCGCATCGCCTCATCAGAGTTCTGCTGCGACTGAAGCAACGCTCTTGCGTACTGCGGCTGGCCGAACTGCTGCATCAGCTGGCGCACGATAACGGCCAGCTCGCCGCTGATTTTTTCCTTCAGCTGCGGGTCGCGCTCGTTTGCCGGGATGATTTCCGGGAAGTGCAGGATAACCCGGCGGCGCGATACGCCCCCGCTGCGGTCGGTGAAGCGCATCGGATTGTTGTTTACCGCCAGTATCACCGCCGGAATGTGCGTTGAGTAGGCATCGCGGTACTTAGGGTCCACGGATACCGCGTCGCCGCCGGTAATCGCCTTGATACCCGCGCCGTCGCCGCTCCACTTCTCCTGGTCGGGCAGAATTATCAGCGAGAAGCCAATCACCGCCGCGCGCTCGCGGGATGACTCCAGCGTCTCGATGGTCGCGGAGGTGGTGTTGTCCGTTCCGGCCAGCATCGTGGCGATTTCGGCCATGATACTTTTGCCGCTGCCGCCGGGGCCCGTGACCTCCAGAAACAGCTGCCAGTCGTAGCGATTCGCCAGCACCATAAACAGCGCGGCGAGAATAATATCGCGCTTTGCCGCGTCGCGTCCGGCGGCGCGGTCCAGCCACTGCCAGAAGTGCGGCGCATGGGCTGCCAGCGTCTCGCCCCTGACCGGTGGGGTAAAGTCCACCTCGCTGACCGTGCGCAGCCAGAAGCGTTTGCTGTGCGGGCTGAAGCTGCCGGTACGCGTGTCCAGCACGCCGTTGCGAAAGCCTATCAGGCGGCGCGCCGGGTCGGACTGCTGCGGCAGCATCAGCTTCAGCGTGTCCACCACGCCTGAAATCTTGCCCGCCGAGAACGGCGCGCGCAGCCGCTGGAACAGCTTCGCCACGTCGCGCTCAAACTGCTTCCCCGAAATGACCTTCCACGCGCCCGCCCTGTAGCGTGACAGGATTTCGCCGCTGGCATCCACCGCAAGCGCATTGCGGTAATGCTCAGCAACGCGCTCCGCCTTTTCGCTGGCGCTCATCGCCGTAAACTCCGCTTCGCTCATCACGTCAAACGGGCTGGCGGTGGCCGGCGCGGCGGCCTCAGCAAGCGCCTGCTTTGTCGATACGTCGCCGTGCTGCACAAAGGCGTCGTTCCAGTCGCCGAACACGGGCGGCAGCGCGACGACGGCGTTACTGGCATCGGCGGCCTTCTTCGCTTTGTCCTGACCGTTGCCGTTAAGGTCGCGGTCGGCGGCAATCATCAGCGGCAGCGTGGCGTGCTTTTCACGGGCAAGGCCAGCCAGAGAAAGGAGGTTGCCCGATGAGAGCGCAACCCACACCTCATCACCGGTCAGGTTGTGCACCGTCAGGCCGGTCGCGTAGCCCTCTGCAAGCCAGATGCGCTTTGCAGGCTTAGCGCTGCTGAGAACGTGGCAGGCGCCTTTCACCTGGCCGCCCTTGAGCGTGCGCTTCTCTCCGCTGGCATTGATAAGCTGTACGTTAACCAGCTGGCCGCTCATGTCGTGCAGGGGCACAACTAAATCGCCGGTACGGTAGGTCGTTAACGCCACCTTATGCGCCTTCGAAAGCGTAAGGCACGCCTGCTCTGGCAGGCCTTTACGGGACAGATAAGCGTTGCCCGCCGTTTCCTTTGCCGTGCTGACCAGCTGCTGCGCCAGTGTAGACGCTGCGGCGCGTGATGCCTCGTCCGTTTCGGGACCGGCTGCCGCACTGATGCCGGCAGCCACCGGCGGCAGGTTGCCGGTCAGGTCGTTAACGCGCGCGACGGCCTCGCTAAGCGTAATGCTGAGCGCCTTTTTCACCAGGTCCATGCCGTCACCGGCTCCGCACTGATTACAAATCCACGTGCCGCGCCCGTCTATATCGTCGAAGCGAAAGCGGTCCGTTCCCTGACAGACCGGGCACGGCATGTGGCGGTTTTTAATTACCTTCACGCCCAGCGCGGGCAGAATGCGGGGCCAGTGGCCCCGCGCAGCGGTGGCCGCCTCTGATACGGTCATTTTCATCGTTCTGTTCTCCCTCAGTGCAGCACCGGCGCGTCTGTCATGCGCCCGCAGAGTTCATCCATCATCACCTGGCCGAGAAAGCTCAGGCGCGGGGCCGACTTCAGCGGCCCGGTGGACAGCAGGTCATCCAGCAGCGCGCAGGCAATTTCCTGACCGCGCAGGCGTCCGTGCTGGCGTAGGTAAAAGCCCTCCAGCTCGGCTTCAATGACGTGCTCGAGGCGCGCCAGCGTCAGGCCGGGGTAGCGCTGCTGTTCATGACAGACGGTCAGCCAGGCGCAGGCGACGGCGCGGCGTGAAAGCGCGGCGCGCAGTTCAGGCGAAAGGGTGCGGTCTTTCATGATTCAGCCTCCGCGTTCATCCAGTTGTTCTGGCACCGCGTCACCACGTCATCCAGCTGCTCGGTGATGAGAAAGACCAGCGAAGCCAGCTGCGCGCGCTGAGCGGGCTGAGGCAGTTCGTGACACTCCTGAAAGGCGGTCATGTCGCTGACGAAGCGCCCGGCGTTGCGCAGGTGCTCAAGGCGTACCAGGTCGGCGTGAGAAATCGTGGCGTGAGTCATGCGCGCACCTCCTGAACCGGCAGGCGGGCGGCAAAGGACAGCACGTAGTCGCGGGCCAGCGAAAGGCGGGCGGCGCGCTCGTCGGCGGCAACGGTGCGAAGCATATGAATTTGCTGCAGGCGCTCGCAGCGGCGCACGGCGGCAAAGACGAAAACAAACTGAGGGTATGGGGAATTAAGGACCGTAGCCATGGTGGCAGTCTCCAATGTTAGTAGCATACAGCTACCACCGGAAACGCCAATTTCACTGGTGGTAGCCCAGACGGGGTTGGCGTAACCGGCAACATTGGAAACCGGCGCTTCGTGAGAAGCCCCCGCCTGAGCCACCATTACGCGGAGGGTACAACGGATAAAGAACCGTCGCCCGGAAAATGGGTGCATCAAGGCACAGACACAAAAAAAGACGCAAGGCGCGTCTGGTGTCGCCAACGTTATATTCAGGACGCCAATCCCGGCTGCCGATTTTGCGACAGCGAAATTACTGTACCAGGGAATGGCCCCGGCGCGCAAGCCGGAGGAAGCAGTTAAAAATGACATCAGGCAACCTCAGCAGCTGGCGGGATGAATCTCGCCACGGGAAACAATCCGGATACCGGAGGGCGGGACGCCTGTGCTTTGCAGGCCTGAGGCTGGCTTCGTTGCGCAAAAGCACTGCGGCTGTAGCGGTTTACCCATCCCGGCACCAGTCACATACATTAGGGGGATTGCGTGCGCGGCAGAGGGTTGGCGTGATTTACCGGCATGGTTCAAAAACCTCATGCGGTACGCTCCTGACCGCGTGCTGCAATGCGATCGCTCATCCAGACGCTGATTTCGCTGGCGAGCCAGGCCACGTTCTTGCCGCCAAGCGACACCTGCGCCGGGAAGGCGTTACGGCTGATAAGGTCGTAAATGGTGGAGCGTGACAGGCCGCAGACGTGCATGACTTCAGGCAGTCGCAGGAAGCGGTCGTTCAGCGCCGGGTTTGACGGTAAAGCCGGGGCCGCAGGAGCGGAGGAGTTTGCGGATAATACGGTGTGCATGAGCTACCTCTTATTGAGTCCGTGGTGATACGGACGGATACGTCCGGAGTCGGGTAGCTCTTTATTCTCAGCATATTTACTGCCAAAGCAACAAGGCGAAATGGTGTTGTAGCTGGCACAAATGGGTGAAAAATAACCGCCTCTTTTTCACACAGGTAAATAGTGGTCAATATAGACCAATAGTGCCGAGATGAATTATGCAAGTCGCTTTTAATGATTAATCCTTGTGGAATCAATCGAAATAAACACTCTAAAAGGTTTATCTGCATAAAAAGTTGGGTGAAGCATGGTGAATACTGGGTGAAGAGATAACCATTAATTGTTCACCCTTTAATATATTGTATTTACTCTCTTTTTTATTAAGGTGAAGAATGGTGAAGGATATATATAAATTTAAAAGTTGAGCAGATTGCCAATATGTCACCTTGCTGCCAGCCAGAAGAAGGTCACTTTGTCTGGGCCATCACACAACGCCATCCGATAGCTCGCCTGTGCCAGCAACGGCACAATGCATTCACCGGAGCCGCCATTGGCTCTCCCCAACAAAGAAAGCTAACGATAACGGCTTTAATAAACCGTTAATTCCACCCTGAACGGGGAACTGGCGCTAAACAGAAGGATAAAACGTGATGGCAATGAAATGCCCTGAATGCAGCATGACCGCACACACGCGTACCAGCGAATATCAGACAGGTACGTTAAAAAAGACGTGGTATCAGTGTCGTAATATCGACTGCTCCTGCACGTTTACAACGCTTGAGAGCCTGGACACCATTATCATGAAGCCGCAGAAGGTAGCTGAAGACGTCCCTGAGAAAGAATCACCGCCACCACGGCAGACGCTAAACCGTTATGGAGCTGCAAGCAGGCTTTCGAACCGCCAGAACGCCCCCTGCTGAGTTTTATCAGCAATACCTGACCGGCCATCGCGCCGGTTTTTTCATCTCTTTTCTCTGGCAAGCCTGATTCGCATGAGTGCATGCCTATGCTGCATGAAAACGCATGAATAAATGCAGCTGAGTTTATGCAATTCAGGCCAGCACTGGCGCGGCCTGAAGGGACTCATGCAGCCGCATGAAAACTGCTACATAAAGCGGGCAGGCGTGGCGGGGGTACGAGCGCGCGCAAAAGAGTAAAAAATAGAGCGCTCAGCAACTAGTATCTGATATAAATAATGTGACAAGTGCTAGCAAGAAACCAAGCCATCTCCAGCAATATGGCAAGTGAAGCTTCGAAAAAGCTTCATTTAATCTGCTGGTAAGCAGTGTGGTCTTTCACAAGGTGCTACGGGGGTAACACTTACGTTACTATCAAAAAGTTTCTAAACTGAGTTTTTATATATTAAAAATATCTCACCAATAAAAATGAAACACCCAATCCATAAAGATTGAATATAACAGCATCTCATTCAAAATTACTCATGCGAACATATACCACACAAAAGGAAATGGAAAATTATGATCATTGAGAATCAGCCTTTATTAGAACATAGCTTAAGAAATGGTATAAATTTATTCCTTGGAGCAGGGTTTTCGGTAGAGGCTAGCTCGAATAAAGGAAAGTTACCAGTTGGAAACGATTTAAAAGATGAGCTATTAGACCACTTCAAACGAAAAAAACCCTCTACATTAGATCTTCCACAACTCTGTCAAATACTAATCAGCACTTCCAAAAGAGAGCTTAAAGATTTTTTCATAAAAAGATTTACAGTTACGGAATTCAATCCTTTATATAAGGGACTGGAGAACCTCAAGATAAAATCAATATTCACAACAAACATTGACGATTTAATATTTAAAACCTTCAAAGATAGTAAAAAATATTATATTAATGACATTCAACTTCGGGGTCCTGCGATAAGCAATGGTGAAGCCATTGATTATATTGGACTCCATGGATGCGTAGCTTACCCCGACTCCGAATTTGCCTTTTCACCTTTAGAAATATCGTCTAGCTTTGAAAGGGATAAAGATAGATGGTTCACCTATGTAAATAAAATTCAAACATCACCAACTTTATATTGGGGCTACAGGGTACAAGATGCAGGCGTACTTCAAGCTTTATCTAACTCATCAGCTAAAGGAAGACAAAGAGCCGATGCCTGGATCGTGTTAAGAGAAGATGACGAAGAGGCCAAAGAGTATTATTCTTCACTAGGATTTCAGATAATAATCGGCGAAACCATAGAAATCCTCAATTATTTTTCTAAATTTAACAACACACAAACCAAATCTGTCACTCAATCCAATACAATTGAAAGTAAATTCATTGAATATAAAATACCCACATTATCTTCTGTTTATGTACGATCTTTAACTGAGTTTTTTTTAGGTGCTGAACCAATCTGGTACGATGTTTTCACCAACAAAATTCATAAAACGAACCATTTGCAAAAAATTAAGAATGAGTCCCTTAAACCAAAACATGTTTTAATTATAGGGGCACCTTTAACAGGTAAATCGACTCTGTTAAAACAATTAGCTATCGAAACAAAAGACCTTGGTTCGGTTCTTTATATAAATGAGATAACTCCAGAAAAAGCAAAGTTGCTATTTAGAGGAATTCAAAACTCACAAGAAAACGTATATGTATTTATTGATAACGCAGTTGACTCATCAGAATCGATACAACTCCTAATAAACTTGCCAAACATAAAAATAATTGCATCAGAGAGAGATTTCATTTATGACACAGTGTCATATAGATTTCCTCAACAAAAATTTAATATTATTGATGTTTCGGGGTTGAATGATTTCGACATCCAATCTGTAATTGATAGTATTCCTCAGGGTATAAACAAACAAAATGATTCATTTTCACCTAAAGATGGTGAGATGAACATCGAGCCTAGTTTTCTAGAGGTGATGACGCATGTAATAAAAGACAATTCTTTAGCAGATAGATTCGTTGAGGCTTTAAAAGAATTCAAAAGAACGGCAGCACCAAAACATGATCTTCTATTATTATCATGCTATTTATATAGCTGCAGAATCCCAATTTCTGTTGATATTGCATCTGCTTACCTCCGAAACTATGGACTTGATGCTCTCCAAGCGTATGAAATGCTGAATAATATGGATAGCTTATTATACCCCTATGAAGGCCAATTGAGTGAGGAAAATCAAGCATACTTTGTTCCTCGTTCCAGAACGGTTTCTGAAATCGTCATGAAAAAGACCTACCATAAAGACTTAGCAAAAATGCTTGAAACTTTCCATCAAGAAGTTTCACCAAGCAGGATTAGTAGATATGACATTTTCAAAAGATATGCATATGATGCAAAGTTAATGGGTAGAGCTTTCCCTGATTGGGAAAGAGGCTTAGAGTTCTATGAAGAAGCCTTTACACGTGATAGAACTCACTCTTTAAAACAACAAGGGGCTTTATATTTAGCCAACAAGAAAAAATATGAATTAGCTTTCATATGGATAGATGAGGCAAAGTCTATAACGGGTAATAACAACCCAACGATAAGAAATACTTATGCCGTTATCTTATTTAATGCAAATTATGATAAACCCAACTCTTCAGACGTACTATTAACGCTTGAAGAAAGTATGGATATACTTCAGCGCTGCTACAACGACGATTATAGAAAAATATATCACGCAAGGATTTTTGCTGAGCAAGCTTTAAAATTCAAAATAAAATACCCTGAAATATCCAGAAAAAAAGGATATTTAGAGTTAGGTTTAAAATGGTTAGAGTCTGAATTGAAGAATAGGCCTAACGATAGATGGATGAATAGCTTAACGAAAAATATCAGAAGAAATCTCAGATAGAAAAATAAGAGCCGCTCACGTGGCTCTTATTTAATTTATTGATCACTGATATTACGGCTTCTTAATTTAGCAAAATGAAAAGGAATAATACTGCCCTCTCGATTTGCATCAATATAATCAGCCCACCATTGAACCATCAATTTTCTTTCGTCAAAGTGCTCAGATGTATGGGTGTATGCCGCACGGACATTATTTCTCTCAGAATGGCTTAACTGACGTTCAATTGCATCATCGTTCCACAGCCCTGATTCGCCTAAAGCTCCACGCGCCATAGTTCTAAACCCATGGCCGCAAACCTCAGATTTGGTATCATATCCCATAGCACGAAGTGCATTATTGATGGTATTTTCACTCATAACCTTTTTATAGTCGTGATCGCCAGGAAATAGGAGCGGACTATCACCAGTTAATCCTTTTAACTCTTCTAGCAAAACTAATGCTTGCCGGCTTAAAGGAACAATATGCTCCTCTTTCATCTTCATACCTCGATGAGAGTAACGTACCCCCTGAATCTCTTCACGCTTAGCCGGAATGCACCAGCAAGCGTTATCTAAATCAAATTCACCCCATCGTGCAAAACGTAGCTCACTTGAGCGCACAAAAGTGAGTAAGGTAAGCTCAACCGCGATGCGAGTAATAGCCCGCCCGCGATATGAATTTAGCCGCTTCAGAAACTCTGGAAAGCGGCTAAAGGGTAAAGCAGGATAGTGACGTGCTTTAGTTGTAGACAGTGCTCCAGCCATTTCTATGGCCGGGTTTGATTCAATATAATCGTTCTGAACGGCAAAACGCATAATTGCCGTTACCCGCTGCTGCAGGCGCTGGGCTACGTCGTGTTTGCCAGCGGCATCTATTTTTTTGATCGGGGCTAAAAGGTGACTGGTTTTGAGCTGGCGGATATCAGCCGTTCCGATATGGGGAAAGATGTAGAGCTCAAGATAGCGCATAACGCGTGAACGATGATCATCACTCCAGCGTTTGTTACTGGTGTGCCATTCGCGAGCGACAGTTTCAAAGGAGTAGGCACCGGACATTACTGCCTGCGCTTCTTTCTGCTCAGTCTTGGGATCAATCCCCTGCCCTAAGAGCTTTTTCGCTTCATCGCGCTTAGCTCTTGCTTCAGCTAATTTGACAGCAGGCCAGACGCCAAAAGCCAGGCGATCTTCTTTTTTGTCAGCGGGACGGCGATATTTCATGCGCCAATATTTGGCGCCTTTAGGCGTGATCTCGAGATACAACCCGCCGCCATCAGCAATTTTATAGGTTTTGTCTTTGGGCTTGGCGGTTTCGACTTGGCGGGCGTTGAGCTTCATTTTGGGGGCACATTTTCAATCGAAGAGTAAGTGCCCCTTATTATGCCCCCACCGATCCCCGGATTGCAACGGATGTGCTCGGACGGATTTGGATCAAAAAAAAAGCCTTTCGGCTTTAATTTTAGTAACTTGCGGACTGTTACGGAAGTTCTCGTATCTTTAAATGGTGCCGAAGGCCGGACTCGAACCGGCACGTATCTCTACGGTTGATTTTGAATCAA
>Ga0308161_1001662_pt1 | contig 25875 bp, 30 predicted proteins | sample PhyFR2_FD_201034 | JGI IMG/M metagenome (GOLD analysis project Ga0308161, IMG submission 201034) | Phyllosphere microbial communities from UC Gill Tract Community Farm, Albany, California, United States - DLSLF.R2 | ecosystem: Host-associated > Plants > Phyllosphere > Unclassified | place: USA...
CGACTCATCCGTAAAGAATGTCTCGACTCATCACACCTGTGCGCGAGGGGGGATTTGAACCCCCACGCCCTTTCGGACACTGGCACCTGAAGCCAGCGCGTCTGCCGTTCCGCCACTCGCGCGCGGCCGCTTTTTCACTGCGTCTTACCCACACCTGGGGCGTAGAGCTTTGAGCTAAGCGGCGGCCCCAAGCATAGCGGAGAATAGGAGCCCACACGACAGTGGCCCTTTGCGGTGGCGTATCCGAGCAATGGTTCGAGCGATTTGCGATAGGGACTTGAGGAGACGGTCATGGAAGTAAAAGGACAGAAAGTTACGTCAAGATCTGCCGGATCAGTTCAGCCCGCTGCTCGTCCCCGTTTGTTCGGCTGTAGCTGTACATTTTCAACCCGACTGTCACCAAATGCACAGGCGTTCCGCCGAACCCGGTAACCTCATATTTCTTTACCGGCTCATCGCCGGGATACACGATGACTGAGAGCGGTGAATGCACGGCTGCGGCCGTAGCGAGGGCCTGATAGACGTGCTTTTCCCGTGGAGTTTCGCCCGGCAGCGTGTATTTTGCTTCGAAGGTGGCGACTACTTTGCCAAACCGGCGGAGTGTCCCATCTGGTATGACACTGGTGGCAGTTGTGTCGGCATGGGTGAGTAATGGGTGCTTCCCCTTGTTGTCCACTTGAAGATGAAGTCCAGGTGTTCGGGCCACAGCAATCAAGACACGGCCGAGAAGCGTTTCAAGCAGGGGCCAAGGTTCGATGGCGACCTCAAGCCCGATGGAACGCCCTGGGTCCCCAACGACTGAACGGTTCTTCAGCACGGCCGAGGCAATGTCCCATGCTGGCCTGTACTTTGACCATTGCGGGGGCAAAGTTCGGTTGGCCACTGAGGGATTCACGTAGATGGGTGTCGGATGGCCCGGTATTACGGCTGTTTCCAGAAGTCGCAGGCGCGATAAGAGGCCAGCATCACGTACTGATCGTCGGAAGTTACTGGCGACAATGGATAGGCCACGTGTGAAGTCGTTGGCGACGGTCAGATCGTCACGTTCGATGGGGAAAATTGCTGGATCGAGCAAAGCGCTTCTTACCCATTTCCCCACATTGAGATGTCCGTTCGGTCTTCGGGAGGTGAGCTTGTGGTGCTCATAGATTTGAATCGGTCCTTCTTGAGAAATGGCTCGCTCCAAACGGCGAGCGTATTCGAAGGCGACGGCAGTCGAGAGGTCCCCCCTGGGAGGGCCAAGTTTCGACCGTTGTGAACCTGTGACCGCTATGCGCGTCTTGTCGGTGAGCAACTGGACCGCAGCCTCTGTCCAGTTATTGTCCGATCCCACCTTGGGTTCGACCTCGAGCACGGATCCATTGCCTAGTCGCACCGATCCGACTAGGTTACGCAGCTCGATCTGATTCCCTGTGAAAGCGAGTTGGCGCAGGCTCGGACTTAGCTCGACCTTTAGGCGTCCGATGGCCTCTTCGACGGCTCTCGCCGTCGCCGGGGGCACGTCGGCTGGTATGTGCTCTCGGACTCTGATGCGTTCCTCCATCATGGACCGACTAGGCGCAGAAGCTCAGCGTGGACTTCTCCTGTCTCTAGCGTTGCCAATTCATTGAAGTGCAGTCGTGGAGTCCCGTAGGTTCCCAACGATGGATCAGAGGCCTTCCACCATGCAGCTTTTGTCTTGTTATTCTCAACTGCCTTGTCCGAGGTACCTGCGACAAGGATGGCACCGAGCAGGTCGTCGTTGTCCTGCATGGCCAGGCGGAGGGTTTGCGTGATACGGCGGTCCCATGCGATGGCAAGAGAGTGCAGCCGTTCGGTGGCCGTTTGACCCCTGACATGCCAAAAATTGCTCTGGCCCAGGCGGAAGTCCGGGCCAAGGACGGCGTCGATGCGGTCGTTCAGAGCGCTAAGGAGGTTGACGGTCAGCTGGCTGACTGATTCCGGGGTCCATTGCTCCCATGGAAGAGTGAGGTCAGCGTCAGCATCAGCACCTATATGCCTGCTGAGTGCCTCATAGTCTGGTGGCATCTCGACAATGGAGAAGCGGCGCCGAAGGGCTGCGTCCAAAGGAGCCACCGAGCGATCGCTACTATTCATGGCTGCAGCTATCCATAACTTTGGTGGCAAGGTAAATCGGGAGCTGATGGTTGTGTTTCCGTTGGCGGCAAACTCGCTTGGCACTTCGACCTCGAGGTCACCATAAGGAAGATCGACAAACGCTGTCCCTCGTTTGTCCTTGTCGAGCAGAGCCAGAGTGTCGCCGAGCACGGCCGCGGCGTTACCTCGATTGAACTCATCCAAGATGAGGATCGCCGGGTTCTCACCGCTTGATGCGTAGTGCGCAAGGTTAACGAGTGGACCGGTTGCGACCTTTACTGCGACACCCCCATTTTCGGCCGGCTCAGGCATAAGGCCAAGGACGAGATTGTCATAGGAATAGCTAGGGTGCAGGACAACAGTGCGGGTCTTCCCAGGAACAGCAGGACCGGCGTCTTCAGACCATGCATCATGGTTCTTACTGGGGTCAAAGAGAACTCCAGTGCCGGGGTTTTCAATGTAGGTAGTCAGGCGTTCCAGCAGCACAGTTTTCCCTGTTCCTGGGGGGCCGACAAACAGCAAGTTCGGGTTATCTTCGAACTTCTGTAGGACTTCGGCAACATCCGGGGTTAGGGCCGCACCCCCACCCTCAAGGGAGAGTGAGGCGCAGGCCCGAGAAGGGGTTGCCTGGTCTACGAGTGCTCGGATGGCCGCGGGTAGCACAGAAGTATCAGAGAACTTCAGTTCTGGTGCTGCATCCTGGAGGTATGCGCGGATGTGGAGGACGTTAGGCTCACCGTGGAGTTTTACAGCTAGCAAGTACGCTTTAACGCCCGACCTTTCGAAGGTCATCAGATGCTGGTTAGCCTCGCTAGCGGTGGAACCCTCGGGATTGCCGGGAATCGTGCTCGGACCATCAGGCGTCGGTGTCTCAGTCAGTTTCCAGGGTGCTGGGGCGCCCAGGGCAGTGCTCCACGTAAGGTGGTAACGGTCGTTCGAGGGCTTGAAGAATCCATCTGCTTGGCCCCCTGGCCACTTGAAAATAAGGTCGGTCTGCTCAGTGCCGGCAGGTGGCGGCAGAAGCGTAGTCATGAGGTCCTGGCACGACCCAGACACTTGCAGGTAGTCCTTGGTGAAGCTGGTGTCTTCTCGGAAACGGCCGTAGGTGGCTTTTTGAGCCGACTTGCCGAAATACCAGACCCAAACAGCTTCTACAGGTAGTTCGGCCAAGAGGCTCCTACTTTCCAATAATGATGGTCTCCGGGGAACGTCGAGCCTCGACTGCCCTCTTGCTTTGCGCAGCTATCGATCTGTGCGTTGTGAAGCCGATAATATCTGCATCCGGGAAGAGCTTTCGAACTTGCTCGTTGTCGCGATTGGACATAACCCATCGAACACCTCGCTGTGTCAACACCGCGCAGATGTCTGCCAATTCCTGAAGATCGGCCAGGCCGAACACCTTCGAGGTGTATTTGTTGAATTTTGAGGTCGGTTCCTTTTCATCTGAGTTTGACCAGACGGGAAGGTACGGGGGATCGAGGTACACGAAGTCCCCGGGCTCTGCGCGTAGGCATGCTTCGCGGAAGTCTCCAAAATGAGCGTCGACGATGGAGAGGCTGTTTTGAAGACCCATCAACGCGTCATGGGTTAGTCCGCGGAACGGTCGGTCACCCCAAGGGACATTCATGGCTCCAGTCTTGGAGTTTGTACGCCAGAGCCCATTCCAGGATGTCTGGTTCAGGTAGATGAAGCGCGCCGCGCTTGCGACAAGACCTTCTGGCCTCGTAGCGCGGACTTCATAGTAAAAGTCCTTTGAGTCCTGTTCTTTGTACCAGTCGAGCAAAGGTTGGAGGTCGTCCTGATGTGAACGTACGGCTATCCATGCGTTGATCAGTTCCTCATTGAGGTCGGTGAGATGAGCACGGCCTTGGATGCGGTCCTGGATTGCAAAAAACATCGCTCCGCCCCCTAGGAACGGCTCGTGATAGTTGACGAACGTATCCGGGACGTACGGGAGGATCTTAGGCAAGAGCCTGGTCTTTCCGCCGACCCACTTGAGAAAGGGTTTCTTGGCGCGCGCGTCGGTCTCCGCTACTGCCTGCGATTCTGTCGTGGGCATCAACGTGTCGATGATTGTCGGCCTCCAGCGGCTAAATCTGCCAGCTTTGCTAGCTGGCTCGTGAGATCATTGTGAATTGTATTGAACGGGTGGCCACTGACATCGGTCGCTGAATCTAGACGTGAGGTGTACGTGCATGAGCGACTTCGTAGAGCTGGTGTGGCCAAACAAAGAGCTCACGCTTCGGGCCTCGGGCCTCACGGGATACGAGTGGCTTGAGCCGACCGATGAACTCCTCAAGAAGTCACCAAAGCTCGCACCGCTGACCTCCACTAACTTAGACCGCCGGTCAAACATTCTAGTAATTGGCGATGGCCTGGACGCGCTCGAAGGCCTGGCAGCGAACACCGACGCTCTGGAGGAAGGTATTCGTCTTGTCTACATCGATCCGCCATTCAACACTCAGGTTAATTTCCGCCAGTACAACGACACCATGCAGCGCCCTATGTGGCTCTCGATGCTGCGCGATCGCCTCACTGCGGTCACACCGCATCTGACAGCGGACGCGAGTGTCTGGGTACACCTGGATGATTCAGAAGTCCACCGCGCGCGCATGATCATGGACGAGGTGTTCGGTGAGAAAGCCTTCGTGGCTTCGATCATCTGGCAGAAGAAGACCACCCGCGATAGCCGCGCCGCGTTCTCCTCAAACCACGACACTATCCTCGTCTATGCGCCAAGTGGGCCCCGTGCATGGAAGACGTCCCGCAACCTTTTGGCGAAGGACGAAACCAACTTACTGAATCGTGACAACGATCCCCGAGGACCTTGGACCGACGCCCCATTTACGGCGCCTGGATTCCGGAAAGCTCAGCAGTACGACATTGTCACGCCTAGCGGAGCAGTGCTGCGCCCTCCTCGGGGCCGAAGCTGGTATGCAACGGAACCAACGTTTGAAAGCTTATTGGCGGATGACAGGATCTGGTTTCCCAAGAACGGCAGTGGCTCGCCCCGGCTGAAGCTCTTCGCCCACCAGCTCAGGGGACTGGTTCCGTTTACAGTCTGGGGATCTTCCGATGTGGGCACTAATGACGACGCAAAGCGCCATCTCCTTGAGCTGTTCCCGGACATTGAGGTTTTCGACACTCCCAAACCAGAGGAGCTGATGGAACGCATCATCCATATAGCTACGAAACCCGGTGAGTTAGTTGTAGACCTCTTTGCGGGATCGGGGACAACCGCGGCAGCTGCCCATAAGATGCACAGGCGTTGGATCGCCGTCGAACGCATCACCCAAACAGTGCTCGACTTCACGCTTCCACGGCTTCAAGCCGTCGTTGATGGAACAGATCCTGGCGGCATCACCTCCCAAATGTCGTGGTCAGGTGGGGGCGCATTCGGAGTTGTGCAAGTCATCCCCCGTTACGGAACGCTGACAGCACCGCACCGGCCAGCTGCAGTCGCCAAGAAGGTCAGCCGTGTTGTCGGCGAGGGCGAGACCGCTTCGGTGGCATGACATAGATTGGGACGCATCGAGCAGGACGTACAAATCACTCGAAGCCGAAGCTATCGTGTCGGCTCCTGAGCCTGCGCGTGGTCCCCCGCCCGCATTTTGATTGCGTCCTTCACGTGGGCAATGACCTGTTCAAGCTGGTAGCCCGGGTGCACCTCGATAATCACGCACCCGTACTCTTCGCAGATACTTAGTTTTCGCGCGTCCCGTTCCTGCTGAAGCTCGAACGCTTTCACGCCGCCAAAATATTCGACGGGTGCGGAATGCTGGGCTCCCTGGTACTCAATTCCAACGTTGTGATCCGAGAAATAGATGTCCAGGCTTTGTGGTGCAAGCCAACCGGGACGTGCTTGGTGTACTACTCGTTCCTCTGGGAATGCCGACCGAAGTTGGCGCAACAACGTAATTTCCGAAACCAGCCCTTCTCCGACTCGTGGAATGTCCGCCTGGTCCCGCGCCTTGTTTTCGGCTTCCCTCAGAAGCGTCCGGAAGCGAGCGAAAAGGAGTGCGAAATGGAGGCTCCACGAGACACATGGTGTGGGCCAATCAATCGATTCCTCACGGCCCGGCCACCACTGAAACGCTTTCATGGGCTCTCTTGGAGTGCTGTCGTCACGTGCTCTGGCGAGAATTTCTCGTACATCTTTCCCCGTCAAACGTAGTAGGACTTCATCTTCGATGCTGGCTGCTACTTCGTCCACCCCGCCCTCGGCGGTCACTCGATTCCAGAAGTCCTCTACGAGGCTTAGGCCATGTTGGGCTTGGAAGTCATCGAGTTTCGCCTGAAGCGCGTCCATAATGGCGTTCAGATGCCTGATGCCTTTTCTAGTGATTGCCCATTCTCCCCACCTGAGCACTTGGGCTGCCGTTACGGGAAGGTGGCCGAGATGCGCCGAGAGGGTTAGATAGTGTGCCGGGTTTATGGCTGCGCCGAGTGCAGAGTAACCAGAAGCGAAGTCACCTTCCAGAAAGTAGAAGTCCGGTAAAACGTAATCGGCAAAGTGGGGAAGGTCATCGCCACCGTAAGCAGTCAACAAGGACTCGAGCTTGCGCCTAGCTTCGAGCGGATTTATTCGTCGCTCGTCCATCAGCTCATGAATCAACATCCCGCCGTAGCCCGCCTGCCCGTTCACGTCCACAGCGTCCCCGGCGAGCAGCGACGGGAGGAAGGTGCGGTGGTAAAACGAGTTCTGCAGCCGGTTCATCGCAGGCCGCTCCGGGTCGAAGTCGAACTTCGGCACTCGCCGCGGTGCTTTGGGCGTCCCCTTAGCCAAAATGCTGTCAGACCCGACAGATTCAATAGGGCCGCTGAGATGGCCGCGCCCAGCAGGCGGGCTGGCTGTGGGTAGGTCGTGCACCGTCGCTTGGTTTTGTTTTCCTTTGCCCAATTAGGCAGCCCCCACTGTTTTCTCGTCCCCGCGAACTTGTTCACATGCTAGTCCGGTTATGGCATTTGACCACGAGGGGACCAGAGCCGGCTCTGGCAGCCTCAGTCAGGCAGAATGGGCTGATGTGCGGCAGATACGTTATGTCCAAGGCCACCGGTGATCTAATGAGCCACTTTGAGGCCAAAGAGGTGGAGGGAAGCCCGCCGCCGCCGAGCTGGAATGTTGCGCCGACCCAGGGTGTCCCGATCGTTGCTGAGCGTTTGGATGAGGGCGCGATTGACCGGCATCTGCTCATTGCGCGGTGGGGGCTGGTTCCGTCCTGGGCGAAGGACATCAAGATCGGCTCCAGGCTGATTAACGCCCGCAGCGAATCAATCCTGGAGAAGCCGTCTTTCCGGAAGGCTGCCGTGAAGCGCCGGGCAATTGTCCCGGCTGAGGGATATTACGAGTGGCAGAAGGCCGAGGACGGGAAGAAGATCCCGAACTACCTGTACTCGGAAAAGGAGCCGTTGCTCGGCTTCGCTGGCCTTTACGAGTGGTGGGCTGACCCATCGCTGCCTGAGGATGATCCGGAACGATGGTTGCTCAGCTGCACTGTTCTCACCACAACCACCCAGGACGCCCTGGGGCACGTCCATGACCGTTCCCCGGTCATCATCCCGCCGGATCGCTTCGCGGAATGGCTCGACCCGGACCTGACCGACAAGGGCGACATCCAGCACCTGCTGGACTCCCTGCCGGAGCCGACCCTGACACCTCGAATTGTTAGTCCCCGGGTGAACAACGTACGGAACAACGGGCCGGAGCTCATCGAACCGGCGGCCGCGTGAACGACTGGTTACCCGAGCACCAAAGGCACGTGCTATTTACGCTCGCTCACATTGACTCCGTCCTGGAACAACTGGCAAGCACACTGTATGACTACCTGAGAGAGCCGGACCTCTGGAGTTTGAGAACCACCGCGCGGACGGGTATGAAGATGTGCGGATCAAAGCCATTGCCCCTATTGCCGAGGCGGTCCCGCGGCTCGCCTCCGACGCGATGAACCAAATGCGTTCCGCCCTGGAGCATGCCGTCTTTGCCGAGGTCGTTCAGTTGACCGGACGTGAACTGACCCAGGAGGAAGCTCAAGCCATCGAGATGCCCGTGAAGACGGACGAGAACACCCTTGCTGAGCGGTTCAAACATCGGCGGCGCAGGACGCTCCCGGTCCTTCAGGCCTCCGGTGACATCGGCCGCCGCATTGCAGCTCTCCAGCCGTATGACGTTGATGATCAACAGTCCCATCCACTCAAAGTCCTGGCGGAATACACCAACCATTCCAAGCACAGGATGCCGGCTGTTGCGGCCGTCAGGCTCGGAACAATAGTTCCGGACTATGTGGTCCCAGGCCTGTTGATCGTAGGTGAATACGAAGACGACAGCCCTTTGGGGGTTGGCGACGTCCTGGCCAGTGTTCCGGCAGGTGTTCCGGTTCCCATGAGCATCTGGCCAAAGGTGGGCATCCGCCGGCCGCACACGGGCGAATGGATGGTGTTGATGCAGGAATTGGGGCAACTGGAAACATGGATAAGGACGGAAGCCCTTCCTCAAATCATCACGGGATCCTGTGACGTGGAGCTTATCCCTCCGCAGCTCGATATATCGGGGGGCTACCCAACGTCTGCCGAAGCCGGGGCAATCCCAGCGGTGGAAAGGCATCAGCTCCGGCTTATGGGACAGGGGCTGCGTGACGATCTCCCTGGCGTCTTCGAGCAGAAATTGCCAGAAGTGCCCCGCGAGACTGTTGACGCCTTCGTGGCTGGTCTCTCCGACGATGCTGCGATCGAGCTGATGAACCGCTACATGCGGGTCCGGGAGAATCGGGGCAAGAGCAACGCCATCGCCTACCTTCGCCGTCTGATTTCCGCAGATGAGCAATAGATCAGCGCTCCGGCAACTGTACGTCCTCCGGTGTCAGTTCAGGACGCGGACGGAGATACCTGACGACATGACGAAAGGCGATGCCTGTCCAGGAAATATCCGCTGAAATCTCCACTACCAAAGGTTCTACCCGAGTCAAAGCCACCGGCCCTTTGTCCTTGCTGAACCTGTTCAGCGTGGTTTCCGTGATCACCTCGGGCCATGGGTGTTCACCCATGGACGGGTCCAAATGCGCCGCCAGCTCTCTTGAAGCCTTCGCCGCTAACACGGTCGACCGACCCACTATCCGTAGTCGGCCCTCGACTGGCAACCCCACCACTACGTACTCAGGCCTCTCGACGCGCCCGATGACGGCCGCACACACCACGTCCAGGGATTGGCGGCGCTTCACCTTAATCCACTGCCTCACGCTTCCCTGGTAGCTCTGTCCGGCACCTTTGACCACGAGCCCTTCCAGGCCCGCGTGGTGCAATTCCTCGAACCACGTGAGCGCCTGGGCGCGGTCCTGGGTGATGGGGGAGAGGTTGAGCGGAGGGATCCAGCCTGCGGCAAGTTGTTCCAGCAGCTCCCGGCGCTGCCTCAGTGGAGCGTCCCTAATGTCGTGGCCGGCAACGGCCAGCAGATCGAAAGCAACGAACGATGCCGGCTGTTCCCGGACAAGGGCCGCTAGGCCGGCCCTAGAAGCGACCAGGCGTCGCTGCAGGGCGTCAAAATCCAGCCTGTCACCGGACCAAACCACCGCCTCGCCATCGAGGACACAACCGGGCGGAACTTGCCCCGCCAGAGCCTCCAAGAGCTCCGGGAAGTACCTCGACAATTCCTTGCCATGCCGAGACCACAAGGACACTCCGCCTGCCCCTACCAGGGCACACGCCCTATACCCATCCCACTTGGGTTCATACCGGGCGCCACCAGGCAACGCAGCCTCGCCCGGGATCGCATCAACGGCCTTAGCCAGGGCCAGCGACACGGGCGGATGCAGGGCCGGGGGCACGTCCTCTGTCATAGCGCCACGCTACCGCCGCCAGCCCTGGCGGGCTTAGGCGGCCGCAGTACCCGCATCCGTGATGCCAGCAAGCAGCCACTGCTCGGACAGTGGGTCGCGGCGCAGCTCGAATGTTCGCAGCGCCGAGGTCGAGGTCAATCTGACCTGGACCTGCCAGTGTTCGACGCTGACCAGGTCGCCGCAGCCGACCGGCGCCCGCTTGGCGGTGTTCCACCAGTCCGCTCGGGTGAACCAGCGCACCGGTTCCGCGGCCACGGCCCAGATCCGGCCGTCATACCTGACCGCCAGGGGAATGCCCTTCGCCGTAAACCGGACCTGCACCGGCACATCCAGGGGGTTATCAGTTGCTGTTCTTGCCACGGGTCCGCTCTCCCAAATTCCTGTTCATCATGTCGTCCCGGCGGGTCACCGCAGAACTCCACACCCAGGTCCGGTATGTGACCGGCCCGTCCTTCCACGTCACTTCGGCTGCCTTCGCTGTCCAGGCGAAGACTTCGCCGTCCACCAGCTCGGCACAGTTCGGGAAGCGGATCCATGCCTTTACCGGGATCCCTGGATACCCGTTCTTGGCTGGGAAATGCTCGAAATCGAGCTCTTCCACGGTCAGTCCAATTGGGCCGGCCCGCCGCGCGTACTGCGCCTGCAGCGCAGCCGCGAACTCTTCGGAGGACATACCACAACCTTAGAACATATATTCGAATAGACACGCCAAAGAATGGCGGCCCGAGTGCTGGCCGCCAGCTTCCATCTTGGGGGAGGGGTCCGACAAAACAGACAAGGGCCCGCATTCCACCGGAATACGGACCCTCGACTGTGCAAACATCCTGCTGCTTACGGTTCCAAGCATGTCACAACAAAGGTTCGCCAGGGCTCAACCCATGGGGGCGTCCGCTGGCGCGGCCGGCTGTTGGGTCCAGGGCGTGCCGTCGCAGAGCTCCGGACCCCCTGGCCCTGTCTTGTCTACGACGTTTTGTGGTTGCTGTCCTGCGGATTCTAGGCGTCCGCTCCACCCCGTCTAGCCCCTCCTTCGTCGGGGCCTGCGGTGCAGGAAATGTCCCTCCGGCGCTCCTTCGTCGCTTATTTCCTCCGGGAATTTCCCGCCCCTTGCCCTGCGGGTAGACAGGGCTCCGTCGGCCGCCGAGCAAGCAAGCTTGCCAGCAACCAAAAAACAACGGGGAGGGAGGGGAAGCTGGCCGGTCGTCTTGATCGCCCCACCACCCAACGTCTCTGCAAAGGCAAAAACCATGACCGCAACACCCACGCTCGAAATGCTCGACCCGGCAACCCTGACCGTTGACATCAACGTCCGGAAAGACGCCGCCCTGACCGCCGATTTCATCGCCAGCATCAAGGAACACGGCGTGATGGAACCCGTAATCGCCCACCGCAGGGATGATGGCACCGTGCACGTCCTGATGGGCCAGCGCCGTACTCGCGCCGCCGTCGAGGGAGGGCGGCCCCTGATCCCGGTAATGATCATCGAGTCCCCCGAGGAAGCCGAACGCATCGTCACCCAGGTGGTGGAGAACATCCAGCGCGCCGAACTCACCGAGGCCGACGAGGCAGACGCCTACCACCAGCTGTCCCTGATCGGAGTTTCAGCGGCCGCGATCGCAAAGAAGACCGGACGGACCAAGACCACCGTCGAGTCCGCCCTCAAAGCCAAGTCCACCGAGACCGGAGCCGCCGCCCTGGGCAAGGGATACACCATCGAAGAAGCCCTCATTCTCGCTGAGTTTGAGGACGACGAGGAAGCAACGGCCGAACTCGAGTCCGTCATCATGGACGAACCCGACATGCTCCTGCACGTCACCCAGCAGCTGCGCGACAAGCGCGACCGCGCCGCCGCGCTGGCAGCCCTCACCGTAGAACTGGAAGCAGCCGGAACCATCGTTGTTCCCGAATGCGGGTACGGGGAGGACAGCGAAACCCTCCGCGTCACGTCCCTGAAAAGGGCCGACGGGGAATCGGCCACCGACGAGGACGGTAACGCGGTCTACATCGAGACGGGCTATCGCGGCGAACCCTCCACCGTCGCCGTCGTCACCGGATGGAAAGACCTGGGCTTCACCCTCCGCTACTACAGCGGCTACGGCACGTCCTCGGCCCCGAAAGGCCCCATGACCGAGGAGCAGAAGGCCGAACGGAAAACCCTGATCGAGAACAACAAGCTGATGCAGTCAGCGACCACCGTCCGCCGCGAATGGGTCAAAAACCTGCTGGCAAAGAAGCGGGCCCCCAAGGGCTGGCAGTACTTCACCCTCCACGCGATCACCCACCACCCCGAAACCGCCAGCGGCTACGAGGGCAAGGTGGCCGCCGAAATGGTCGGAGCCAAGGTCGAAGAATCCAACCAGTGGGCGTGGAACCCGCTCAGGGATCACGTCGCCAAAACGACCGCACGCCCCGAGTTCGGACTGATTGCTCTGGTCTGCGCCGGGTATGAAAAAACCATCCAGAAAGACTCGTGGCGCTCACCCTCCCAGACCCACCGGGACTACCTGAACCAGCTGGTCCTCTGGGGATACACGCCAAGTGAGACTGAGCAGATCATCATCGACAGCGGCGACAAGACAGACACGGCCGGATAGACCACGGCTCCTGTGCCGGGTAGCGGACCCCGAACCCCGCCCGGCACAGGCCCCAACCGAATCACCACAGGAAGGCCAGGAACCTTCCAGAAGTCGGGCGGTCCGCCGCCCAGGGCGAACCACAGCAACCACTCACCAGCGGCGGACCGCCGTTTTCCGCAACAACCAGGAACAGGGCAGGAGCCGCGCTGCAGCAATGGAGCTGACACAGCTCGCGGCCATCAATTCAGCTAGACTGAACCACAGATTTCTTTGCAGAGAAACCCGAAAGGAGCCGGCACATGCCGGCTCCTTTCGGGGTTAACCAGGAACCCGAGTTCCCGCATCCATTCAGCCCGGGACGTTCCTCGGATCGTTGCCGTAGCTGTTCTTGGAGCTGATCTGGCCGTCCTGGTTCTTGATGACGTGCTCGACCTTGTCCGCCTGGGCCGCTTCCCGGCCAGCAACTACTGCTTGGTCCTTGGTGCCGTAACCGGCACCGAACGCGCGGCCAGTGCCCTCGCGCTTGTTCTTCCATGAACCGTCTTCGTAGTACGTCTCGATATCGCCCTGAGCCACTGCACACTCCCTCTGCCGTTCGGACCTGCTGCGCAACTGCGGATACGGAAAACCCCGCAACACCGGGGGGAGTGGCGGGGCCTTCCTGACACCTCCGCCTGATGGGGGACAGGCGGAGAAGCTGACACCAAACTAATAGAAAGCATGCTTACTTTTCAAGTTCTGGACCGCGGCCTCCCGTAAGCTGTGCATCAAAAAGGGGAACTCATTGGGGGAGAGCATGGGCGGGTCGATCGACGCTGAGCAGAAACAGCAAATAGCCGGCTGGAACAAACGCTGCGGCAAACTATGGCTCAAATACTTCGCCATGGTGTTCGTGCCGATGGCTCTGCTGGTATTCGCGTTCGTCCAGGTCCTCAATTACTTTCTTGCCGCAACCGGACCACTGGTTTCCGGTGAGCTGGCCTACGGCCAGCCCGGATACTACGAGTACCAGGCCGCCAAGGATCAGTCCCTGATCCTTCTGGCCGGTCTCTTTATCCTCATGGCGGCCCACTTTTACGTCTGCAACCGTTGGTACAAGAAAGCAGTCCGCACCCTCGGGCCACCACCCGGAGACTCCACTAAGTGGAACCGCTGGGTGTTTGGAAAAGCCAAGAACACTTAGACGCTGACACGGGCACCTTTCTCATGGTCCACGCCATGCGCCGCCGGCACGCAGGACCGCTGTGGTCGACGTTCCTTCAGCAGGGACGACACGGGACTGCACAGCTGGGCGCCACTGGGTTCAATACGGAACCACTCTCGAGGGCCTGGCTTCTAGGGCACCCGGGGGCTGAGATCCTGGCGGACCTGCGGGGATCACCACAGTCACCGGCGGCGTCGGTGGCCTTTTTCCTGTGTCGTTTTCAGAAGTCGGCTGCACTGGCGCCGGCGGAATTCCGGGGTAGTGCAGACGAGTATGGATATTGAAATGTCAGAAGTGCCCTGCACGGAAAAACATTCTGCTCAATAGCCCTCTGCACCAACAGTCATCTTTTTCAGAAGTCGCCTGCACCAACCAGCAGGAACTACTTCTTTGGGGCCTCGGTCGCGCCTGCTGCCGGGACCCACCGATAGAGGGTCGGCACGGAGACGCCTAAGGGCAGGCGCGCCGGACGACGGCGGCCCGGGCGGTGCAGGCGACTTCTGTGAATGTTGGCGGTAAGTGGCGGTGTTTTCTCGACGACGAATGTCGCATCGGCGAGTAAGTGTGGATCGGAGGCCATGACTTGACCTCCAGAGTATCGACAGACGCTGATAAGGCGCCTCCAAGGCGTGGATTTTGCTCTGGGAGGGGACATGGACTAGTTTGGGAGAACGGAAGGTTAGATCCCCGAAAGGATAAAGAAATGTCTCCCATCGAATATCACTCTGTACCGGTTCCCGCCGAGGACCTCGAGGAGGTGTACCAGCTTCTTGCGGAGCGATCACGAGCTCGCAGGGCCGTTTTGTCCGCTCCCGCGTCCGCCGCAGAAACGCCCCCTCACGAGGGCGTGTCCGAACGGTCCGATGCTAAAGACGAAGGGTCCGATGCTAAAGACGTTGTGTGGACGGAAGAGCGACTGGCACGCGTCGCTCAAGGTGACACGATCACCACCCAAGTTCTCACCGACATCATGGACGTCATCGCACGCGACCCTCATGGCACGCACGAGTACAACCAGCAGGATCTCGTGGAGGAGACTGGGCACTCAGCGGGTCGCGTCACGGCCATGTTCACCAAGCTCACGCCCCACTTCAAGAAGCACTACGAGACGCACTGGTGGCCGATTAGTGGCGACTCGGGTGCCAGCTTAACGCCGGCGCGCTCCGGCATGTATTACTGGATGACTCCGACGATCACCGATCGCTGGAAGCGAATCCGCAACCTCTGAAATCCCCGAAACGAGGCACACGAGCAGTTCGATCACTCGGGTGCCTCAGCATGTGAGCCGCGTGCCCGCGCGGCGCGTGGACGAACGCACATCGCCAGGAGCCAGCGACCTCCGCCGAGCGGCTCTTGTACGGCCAGATCTTCCGCTGTGCAGTCGACTCTGACATTCCGTGCAGACGACTTCGGAAAATGACAAGGTAGCTCGGGTCCTGTAAGTGACCGGCGCGCGCCCCTGCTAGGACTTTTGTGGGGAAAAACCCCTAGAATATGACGCAAAACCCCTACTCATTCAGTTGAATGATTGCTAGAATTGAGGTAGCAAGTCAGCCAGACGAACGAAACTTATTTGATACGAAACCAGGTGCTGAAAATGACTGCTTCACCCACCGCTTACACGGTCTACACCAAGCCCGACTGCCCCAACTGCGAGAAGACGAAGGACTACTTCGACTCCAAGGGCATCACGTACACGGCCGTGGACATCACCGAAGTGCCGTCGGCGCTGGAGTACATCACCGCCGAACTCGGCTACTCCCAGGCACCCGTCGTCGTGAACAACGCGGACGACCAGGACCACTGGTCCGGCCTGCGCCGCGACAAGCTCGTCCACGCGGCCATGACTCACAAGGCAGCGTGAGGGCCGTGACCGCCCCGCGACCGGTCGTCGGGTTCAACCTCAGCCCACGGATCCCGTTGGAAGTGGACCTGTTCCGGCAGGTCAACCCCAGCGGCAGGATTCCCTTTGAGGTTGTGGACCCCTACGTTGTGGAACCCGCCATTGTGGAACCCCTCAGTGAGGACCTGTACGACGGCTACACAGCCACGGATAAGGGAGGGGATGACCGCTACGTTGAGGCAATCAACCGCGCCCCACTCGGGGACGGCGGCCTCTGGGACGAACACACCGCGAACCAGTACCAACCCAACGACCTCACCCACGACCAACCGGGTGGGACCGAACCTCAGAGCGAACCCACAACAGACACCCAGAACACCACCAGCACACGAGGAAAAGGAACCATCATGGCCGGCGAAACCAGCATCACAGTCATCGGAAACTTAACTTCGGATCCAGAACTCCGCTTTACGCCTTCGGGATCCGCGGTGGCGAACTTCACCATCGCTTCAACGCCCAGGACGTTCGATCGTCAGTCCAACGAGTGGAAGGACGGGGAGAGGCTTTTCCTTCGTGCCAGCGTTTGGCGGGAAGCAGCGGAGAACGTCGCCGAGTCCCTGACCAAGGGCATGCGGGTCATCGTCACCGGGCGCTTGAAGTCCCGCTCCTACGAAACCAAGGAAGGCGAGAAGCGCACCGTGATCGAGCTTGAAGTGGACGAAATCGGTCCGTCCCTGCGCTACGAGAACGCCAAGGTTAACCGCACCCAACGCAGCAACCAGGGCGGGCAGGGGAACGGCTTCCAGGGCAACGGCAGCAACCAGTCACAGTCCGGACCGCAGGATGATCCCTGGGCCGTGCCAACCACAAGTAACGCCGCCGGGGGATGGGGCAACGGCCCCGACTCTGAACCCCCCTTCTAAGCAGTACAACTGTCGGGGTCAGTAAATACGCTGACCCCGACGCAGTGACCGCACACGACCGACCAACCTGAAAGAGAGTCCATGAAGAAGCTGCAGGCCACGATGGGATCGCTCCGGAAGGCCTTGGATCCAGAATCTCAGCTCCTTTTCGACGAAGTGACCACCAAATACCTCCGCCTATCGGACCGGGACGAACGACGCATGGCGCAGACCAAGGCAACCGATCGACGGACGCGCCAGCTATTTGCGGAGGAAAGATTTCGGTCATTTGTCTACGGGCTGGGTGCGGATAAAAAGACTCCGCTTCGGGTCGTCCTGGCTGACCCGGAGTTCCGGCTTCGTGCTTGGCAGCAAGTGCGGCAATGGGACCACGATCGGGACAGTGGAGTGTGGGCCTTGCGGGAGAAGGCTATGCACGATCGCTATCGACCACGTGCGGCATTTGTCAGGGTGCTCTACGTAGCTATTGCAGTGCTCATGGTCATGGGTTTGGTAATTGATGGAAGCGGTCCTGTTTGGGCCGGTATTGCGCTCCTGGCTGCGACACTTTGCGTCCAGTATCTTGCTTTGCCAGCTGGCGAACTTCACCCTTCGGCGTGGCGGGCGCACACCGACCGGCTGGCGTATCGTGAGCGTCCGGATACCTCCGGCGCTGAGTGACATCTCAAACAAGGGAGACGACAAGTGACACACGCAGATGATCTTCGCGCCTGGGCGCGAGGCATGTACACCACAGAGGCAGCAACCGAGCTGCTGCTCAGGGCCTTTGGGGGGAAGTTCGCTGCACCGGGAAATCCCTGGATCCATAGGAGCACCGAGCCTGAAGGACCCAGCCAGGTGAGCGCATGGATCGACTTCGCCGCCATCCCTGACGAGGTCGGTCCGCTCTCGGGCGGGGAGCGACGGTTCCTCATGCTGGCTGCTTCCCTCGCCGAGGACGTGCCAGTGGTTTTGGGTGATCTTGTCTCGGGGCTGGACCGGGAGAACCTGGACCTGGTGCTGGCGGCGATCGCGCACGCCGGCGGCAGCCACCAGCACTCAGATATCCGGTTCAACGACGACGGTACGGTTTCCCGGGGGAAGGGTTACCTGGACAGTCTGCACCCGTGGCCGCGCGCGCTGCATGCCGTCTAGCCAGGATCGTTGTTGATGGCGAAGCCGAAGCGGGTTCCGGCGTTTACGCCGTACTACACGGAGGATCAGGCAGGACAGGTCAGGGCTGCGTTCAAGGCCGCCGGCCTGCAAGAGGGTGATGCGAGTGTTTCGGACTTTATCGTGAGGGCGACGATGCGTGAAGTGAAGCGTCTGCAGCGCAAGTACAACGGCGGTAAGCCGTGGCCACCGGTACAGGCCGGGGAGCTGCGGCGGGGGCAGCGCACGATGGATGAAATGCAGCACCGAAACGAGGAAGCGTAGACGATGGGTCAGTGGACTGAAGAAGTGAACAAGACCGGCGTCCGGCCGTCCCTGCCGTTCCCAAAGATGCTGACGATGGACGACGTCCAGGAGATCCTGAACCTCGGGAAACCTATGGTCTACGCGCTCGTGAAAAGCGGCGAATTAAGGGCGGCGAAATTTGGGCCCCGCGGCATTTGGCGCGTCCGGGAAGATGACCTGGCCGCATATATTGACGCCGCTTACAAGAAGACAGCGGAGCAGATAGCATCGGGCCAGGTCCCCGAGAGCGAGACCTCCGCGGACGACTGATACGCGAACACTTAAGAGAGGAAGGCCGGCACCCAACAAGGGGTGCCGGCCTTCCTCTCTTTCTCGCCAGGCTCGCTTCTTGTGAAGCCTCTTGCTGCGGTTGGTTGCCATTATTTGGATCACGCGGGCCTGTGGAAATTCGTGGTGATTAGCGCCGCCCTGCAGCTTGTGGTTGTCACCGCCCTGTACCGGCCCGGGAAGCCCCCCTGTGCCCTACAAGCCAGCCCCCGCGAGTGGTTCCGTATGCACCCAACGATGCCCCGCTGTGCAGTCCCGTGTCGTCCCTGCTGAAGAAAACCCAGCCGTTTCTTCAGGTACGACGGCGGCGCAGGTCTTGGACCATGGGGGACGCTGCCGCTGCCGCCCTGTGACTTTCCAGGCTGTGCACATCCGCCGGCCCCGGTGGTGGGGTTCTTGGCTGTGGTGACCTGGCGGCTGTGTGCAGCCGGTCAGCTGGGTCCCGTCGTGCACTTGTGTGCGGGAAAAGCCCGAAGGATTTAGCTTTTGTCGTGCCCATGTGGGCGAGGGGCAAGGTCACTCAGCTCCGGTTGCCTCTTCGTGCGGGGACGGGGAGCCCGGATCAGCTGTGCGGGCGGTGGCCGGTTTCCGGCGCCGCGCTGCGGCGCCGGACTCGAGTCCGAGTTTCTTGAGTTCTTCGGGGTTCCACCCGTCCTTGGTGGCGCGCACGTAGGCGCGCTTGTCTTCGCGTTCAGCATCGGCGAGTTGCTCACGCAGGTCGGCGATCCGCTGGCGGGTCTTGACGAGGTTCGTGACGGACTCGATCCGCGAGTCCAGGAGGGCGCGCGCCTGGTTGCGTGTCTGTTCAATATCGATGGTTGGCATGCACCCACCGTAACCACAGGGGCACTGGTTTTCGGGTCAGCGACGCGCAGCGGAGGTGCAATCGGCAGTGCCGGGCCGGCGGAAAGGTTTGGAAGCACCCGAAATGAGAAACGGCGGAGCAAGCTATATGTTTACACGGGTGTAAACGGCGTGTCCCTGCACGGCTCCTGCGTCGGCGTTTGGCACACTGGCTTGTGGGTCCCCGGTTTCGGGGTCGCTGCGCTGGGCTGCTTGAGGGGATTGGGGGAGTGCGTGTCTGACGAGGATGTGGCGCGTTCCCCGTTGTCCAGGCGGCGCCGCGCGAATTCCCCCGCGGGGACGAAGAAGCGCCGCGATGTGTGGGTGACAGCTGAGGAGGAAGCGGCGCTGGTCGCCCGGGCCGCTCGGGAGAAGGTCACGGTCCCGAACCTGCTGCTCACCGCTGCGTTGTCGGAGGGGTCGGAGACGCCGACGCAGCGGAAGGCGGCGATGGCTGAGTTAATGGCGATTCATACGTTGTTGGCTCGGGTTTCGAACAACGTGAACCAGATCGCCCGGCACGCGAATGCCGGGGATGAGTTCCCGGCAGATGCGAAGGCAGCGTTGGCGTATGTGCGGGAGGTCGCGATGCGGATCGACCGTGCGGTCGAGGGGTTGATGTAGGGTTCATGATTCCGAACATCACCCGCGGTTCCCGGATGGCCGGGCTCATCCTGTATCTGGCGTCGACGGATGCGGATAAGACGAAGAACGCTCACACCGACCCGCGCCTGGTCGCGGGGGACGCGGCGATCATGGCGTGGTACGACGACGGCGCCCTGGACGCCGACGACGCGGTGGCTATCGCCAAGCATCTGGACCAGCCCCGCAAGGCGTTCGGGGTCGAGGTGCTGCAGAAGGATTACCGCTGGGACCCGGTCAAGAAGGAGCGGGTCCCGAACGGCCACAAGCACGCCGACGTATGGCACTGCTCGCTGAGCCTGCGCGCCGAAGAGGGGGCGTTGACGGACCAGCAGTGGGGCGACATCGCGAACGACTTCGTCGACGCCATGGGATTCACCGAGGCCAGCGGCAAGGCCCAGTGCCGGTGGGTGGCAATCAACCATGGAACGAGTGAGAACGGCAACCACCACATCCACATTGCCGTGTCCCTCGTCCGGGAAGACGGCACCAAAGCCTCGACTCACGGCGACTACAAACGAGCCCAGAAGACCTGCCGGGAACTGGAAACCAAGTACGGGCTCGAAGAGCTCTCCAGTGTGCACGCGACTCGCGGCTATGACCGCGCCGAGAAGGCCACGGCCGTACGGGATGAACGCGAAATGCACCGGGCTTCGCTGGCGCGCAAGGTGCGCGCCAGCGCCAGCGCCTCAGCCACAGAAGCGGAGTTCGTCCGCCGCGCCCGCGACACCGGACTGCTGGTCCGGCCGCGGTATGCCAAGAACACTACTGATGTCATCGTTGGCTACTCCGTAGCGGAGCGGCCCAAGCGGGGTAATCGGCCGGTGTGGTTCGGGGGTGGTACCCTCGCGTCCGACCTGAAGCTGGGTGCATTGCGTGAGGAATGGATGGACTCACCGCACCTGGCTACCGAGGCCGCAGCGGAATGGACCGCGGCCGCGCGCAACAAGCGCAAGGTCTCCAAGACCGGTCCAGAGAACGCAACCCCTTCAGCGGACGTTTGGGTGGAATACACACGAAACGCCACAGCACTGGCTGACCAGTTGCGCACCATCCCGCGTGACGATCACGCCACCTGGGCGAAAGCAGCGCGTGAGGTTTCCGGCGCCTTCGCGGCCTGGTCCTACCGGCTGGAGGCTACGCCAGGTCCGCTGGCCGCTACAGCTGCCGAACTGTCCCGCACGGCTCAACTCCGGGCTCCCCGACAGCACGGCAAGCCCGTCGCGCTGCCATCCATTGCCGGTACGGCCATGTTGTTCATGGCAGCGTCGAGCGAGAACAAAACGGCCGCCCAAACAGCGCTCATGGTGCAGATGATCAACACAGCCTTCGCGGTGTACGAGATGCACGCCCAATCCGGCCGTGCCCGGGAAGCCCAGCGCCTCCGGGCAGTAGTCGAAAAGCAGCTGGCCCCGTTCACCGCAACGATGCCCAAGGCCGTGCCCGTAGGAGCAGAACAGCAGCCCGCTGAAGCGGCTGCGGCGCCGCCGAGGGCAGTTGATATTGCACGCCGCGGCATGGCCCCGATCCGTCCCGGTTCGGTGGTTCCCAGGACGCCTACACCGGCGACACCAGCGAAGACCTACCAGCCGTCCCGGCGCGAGTCCGGGCCGGGACTGGACCGATAAGAATCACACCACTAGTGCAAGGGGAACACCATGAGTGAATCAGACGGCATCGACGACTTTCTCGACAATGGAATGCGGCAATCCCTGGTGATCGCCTCACGCATCGCCGAGACGCTGGCCCGCCGCCGGCAGGAAGCCCAGCGGCAGCAGGAAAACCAGGACTCCCAGGCGGCGCACGAAGCCCAGGCACGCCTTAGGGCTGAACGCAGCTCAGCCCTCGCCGTCCTCGCACCCGTACAGAAAGAGGAGTGGTGGGACAAGGCACAGCCGGCCGACATCGCCACGGCACACGCCGTCGCTGAAGGCTGGAAAGACTACGACCCCGCCGCACTTGAAGCCTCCGCGAAAATCCGCGAAGAAGTCCTCGCCCGGTACGGCATCGACACAGACGACGTCGGCGCGGATACCGCCTACCTTGAATCGGGGATCGCGACTATCGCGATCGAGAAGGCCCGGCTGGACGAGCTGGCGCGCAGTCAGGAAGAAGCACGGAAAGCCGCTGCCGAACACGAGAAAGCCATGCAGCTGATCGCGGCTGCGCAGGCAGAAGAACTATGGGCCCAGGCAACGAAACTGGCTCCTGTCATGGAGCGCCACCAGGTCCCCGTGGAGTACCTGGCAAACCCCGAACTCGCACAGGCCCTGCAGCGCGCCCACAACGCGAAAACGCCCAAAGCCGTCGCAGTTGCCGACTCCGAGATTATGGAGCGCCTGTTCCTCATCGGCAAGGACGGCATCAACGGCCCCGACATCGAGCAGCTGCGCAAAGAAACCACCGTGACCATTAGTGGTGCCGGCGAATCCCACTTCAACGATCCGGCGTTCGTGAAAGCAGCCAAGGAGATGCACGAAGCCAAGCTCCTGGCCGAGGGCGGCTTTACAGGCTCTCAATTTGCATCTATGGAACAACGATATGAACGGGCCGAGAAGGAACTCTTCGCCCGCCTCGAAGGCCTCGGCCGCGACATCGAAAACCGGGTCACCGGCAACGACAGCACCCGTCTCACAGACCAGGCACTCAAAACCGAAACCGCATCAGCTGCTGGCTACGGCTCAGCCGAACACCACGCAAAATTCGCGGACTCCCTCGAGAATACCGGCGCCACTGAAACCCAGATCAGAGGGCGTCTCACCGCAGCCCGCAGCGAAGGCACACACCCCAACGCAGCAGTCACCATGGGCAAAGGCGCGGCCAAGGCCAGAAAGAGTCGTGCGGGGGCAGCCGTGGGAGCCGAAAGGTCCAAGGGCGGACCCAGCCGATAAAAACAGGAAGGCAAAACAGGCGAGGGCGGGGCCGCAGAGCCTCCGATTCCAATGGTCTACCTGTCGCCAGGGCTTTGCGGTGTTCCTCGGGGGCGGCGGCCACGCGGCCGGCCCTCGCGCCATCCCGGCAGGACCTCATTCAGCAGAGACTCCTTCTCTGAAACCAGCCTTCCTTGGTTGTAGTTGATCCGCTGGGCGTGCAGCCACACGCCCAGGACACGTTCGTCCGCATCCGGGGTCTTCTGATGACGCGGCCACTCGCCGCCGGCATCCCGGATGTCCTTCACCTGCTGCAAACGCTGCTGCCATCTGGCCTCGTCCTCGGCCTTCCGCTTCGACGCCAGATCCCAACCGGTAATCACATCCAGCCCGTCCCGGACAACGGGGGAGAGCGTTCCCGCCTGCGCTTCCCTACGCCGGAGGTAAAGCCACCTGCCCAGCGTGGCCTCACGGGGTGACTTCGCATGGGCCGATGGCAGCCGGCCGCAGGTGCCGTAGAAGTCGACAACGTCTTGCATCATCCGCAGAGCCGCCGCGGACGGTCCCAGACGCTTCGGCAGCGCAACCGCATGCTCGGCTTCGAGCTCCGGTTCGAGCTTCTTCGCGACCTGCAGGTGATAGCGCACGGTGGTGGCGGGAGCTGCGTCCAGCACCGCGATCCTTGAGGGAGGGATACCCCTCCGGTACATCTCCACCCACTCAGGGTGCGGAGCAGCGCGCCGACTGTCCCTCATGCCTGGTGAAACTCAGCCACGGTCATCCCCTAATGTTCTCCTTCAAACAATCTATAGGGGGATCCCTCGCAGCCCTTCCAACAATGCTGGAAGGCAACAAACACAGCCAAGCACGCGAAGTACGGCTACCCGGGGGTATAGACGCCGGCAAGGGCAGAACGGGGAGAAACCCGCCATGTCCGTGGCCTCGATAGGATCGAACCCATGACAGATGCCCGTGACCTGGCCCTTCCCAGCGGCTACACCGACCTCCTCGGCGAGCTCAAAAATCGCGTACGGGCCGCCCGCATACAGGCACTTCGCACCGTGAATACGCAGCTCATCGAGCTGTACTGGTCCATTGGGAAAACCATTTTGGAACGCCAGGAGGCCGAACAGTGGGGGACCGGGGTCATGGGGCGGCTGGCCGATGACCTTCGGGCCGAATTTCCTGATATGAAGGGCCTTTCCCGCCGCAACCTCTTTTACATGCGTGGATTCGCCGCCGCCTGGCCCGAACCAATTGTGCAACAGGCTGTTGCACAATTGCCCTGGGGTCACATCACCGTGCTGCTCGACAAAGCCGAAACCGCGGACCAACGGGCATGGTACTCCTCAGCCGCCGCAGAATACGGATGGTCCCGAAACGTCCTCCTGAACATGATGATGAACAGGTCAATGGAACGCACCGGCGCCGCGCCCTCGAACTTTGTGCAACAGCTTGTTGCACCAGATTCCGAACTCGCACAACAGGTCGCCAAGGACCCCTACAACTTCGAATTCCTCGGCCTCTCAGGCGAAGTAGCCGAACGCGACCTCGAAAACGCCCTCACCAGCAGAATCACGGAAACCCTCCGCGAACTGGGCCCTGGCTTCTCCTTCGTTGGCCGCCAAGTGCACTTCGATGTGGACGGAGACGACTTCTACATAGATCTCCTGTTTTTCCACATAGAGCAGCTCCGGTACGTCGTCGTCGAACTCAAAACCGGCAAGTTCCAGCCAGAATACGCCGGGAAGCTCAACTTCTACGTCGCCCTCGTGGACGATGTGCTACGGCGCGAACACCACAACGAGACCATCGGAATCCTCATCTGCGGTACCAAAAACGACCGAAGCGTCCGATACAGCCTCGGACGCTCAACATCCCCCATGGCCGTCGCCGCCTACACCTACGACAAATTGCCCGCAGCGGAACAGAAAGCACTTCCTGACGAGGGACACCTCGTCGCCGCCTTGGAATGGGCCGAACCGGACTCCGAAGTTACCGAAAGTGCCGAGTAAAGCGCCTACCTGATCGATCCCGCCCAACGTCTGGCTAACGACTTCGAAATCGGGCCGGCAGAGCTGTCGTCGACATCCTTGCTTTGTGCAGACACTGTCTGCACAAAGCAGCATCCATGATCGGGCATCCCGTCGGCAAGAGTGGTGGGCAGCATGACCGTCCGGTTGAAATCTAGAACCTTTTCAGCGGAGTGTGCCGAAAGGCTGGTTCGGACCCTATTCTGACGCTCTTATCCTTGCTTCCTGACGTCAGGTTGGGGTGTACTAGTAGCGGACGCCACCACAAAGCGGCGCTTGGGGAAATTTACAGTCCACAGGGGCAGGCCATAACGCAGGGACTGCCAGGGTCCCTAACCCTATCGCATAGACGCGCCGAGGAATGAGGCGGAAGCCCCAGCAGGAGTGCCACCCAACTCCCAAGCGTCACGTTCTAGGGTCACGCCATATGGAACGGATGGGTTTGGCTCCACCGTGTAGCTCGCGGGGCCGTGCCGTGTAACGAGAAGGCCCATGGTATTTCCGGCATCCATTCTTGATCGTACGGCTTCGGTTATCGAGGTGAGTTGTTCGTCAATTTCGCTGCAGGTCTGTGCCGCGACTTGATATGAGTAGCCAGGGATTAGGACTGTAATCATTGTTTTTCCTTACCAGCCGCGTTCGGCGAGGTGGTGGGGTTGGGGGATTTCCTCGGCGTTGATGCCGCCCATGGCCTTTCTGGGTTCGGGGGAGACCTTGGCGATGACGTCGGGGTCGTCATAGAGGTCAGCGGGGGTGCCGATGCAACCTGCGGTGATCAGCAACCGCGGGCAGCTTGCCGGCGGTGGCGACTCCATGGATGAACTTCGTAAGGGCCTGTAATTCCTTGGCTGCGACGCACGGCTCATCCTCGGACAGGGCGCTGAGCTTGGCCGGTCTCGATGGGGATCTGGCATGGGACCGGACGGGTTGGACACGTCACCGGCGCCGGCCTCGCCCTTGAACCGGATCATCGCCGCGCCCTCGTTGGTACGGCGCATCCATACGCCCAGGTTGGTCGCGCAGCAGCCGAGGGAACCATGAAGTTCCACTTATCGATGTGGCTGATGTAGTCGGCCGGGTCAGGAACTCTGGGTCGTCGATGTAGTCCACCCCGAGGCGCTGAGGACCCTAGGCCTGGCGGAGTGGAGGATGTGGGCCTTGGCCATGACCAGGATGGCCAAGGCGAACACAACGTGACCTAAAGCTCCATCCCACAGGGATAGGAATCCAGTACTTCGTGGCCTTAGCGGACGGTCTTGACTTTGAAGAAGATGAGGAGACCGCCGATTAGAG
>Ga0308161_1001663_pt1 | contig 25864 bp, 26 predicted proteins | sample PhyFR2_FD_201034 | JGI IMG/M metagenome (GOLD analysis project Ga0308161, IMG submission 201034) | Phyllosphere microbial communities from UC Gill Tract Community Farm, Albany, California, United States - DLSLF.R2 | ecosystem: Host-associated > Plants > Phyllosphere > Unclassified | place: USA...
AGCAGGTGGAAGAAGCCGGGATCTACATGGCGAAGAATCGCGATGTGTTTGCCAAGGCGTTCAAGAGCCAGCCGGACGCGTTGTCCGAGTTGCTCAACGCAGCGGCGGAATAAAGCCCGAATTGAACAGGCCCTGAATCATTGGTTCAGGGCCTTTTTAATGCGTGCTCATCCGTAGAGCAGGCGTTCGGCCAGTTCATCCGCCACCCGTGCGGGGGAGCGTTTTTCGGCTTGGGCGTGGGCGTAGATTTCGGTCAGGCGCTTGCCGATGTTGGACAGGTGCGCGGTGATGGTCGGCAGTTCGGCACCGCTGTGCTTGAGGGCGACGTAGATCAGGCCCCCGGAGTTGATCACGTAATCCGGGGCGTAGAGGATGCCGCGCGCTTCCAATTGGTCGGCCACTTGCAGGTTGGTCAGTTGTGCACTGGCGGAACCGGCCACGGCAGCACAGCGCAGTTGGCCGACGCTGGTGCGGTTGAACACCGCGCCCAGGCCGCAGGGCGCGAGGATGTCACAGGGGGTGCTGAGCAAGGCGTCGTTGGCGATGGGGTGTGCGCCCAGTTGTTCCATGGCCAGTTGCACCTTGCCGTGATCGATGTCGCTGACCAGCAATTCGGCACCGGCGGCGTGTAGTTGTTCGGCCAGTGCATAACCGACGTTGCCCAGGCCCTGGACTGCCACGCGCAGGCCTTCGAGGTTGTCGCTGCCCAGGCGGGCCATGGCAGTGGTGCGAATGCCGGCGAACACACCCATGGCCGCATGGGGCGAAGGGTCGCCAGCGGCGGTCGTGCTGGTGACAAAACAGGTGTGTTGGGCGATGCAATCCATGTCGGCCACCGAGGTACCGCTGTCGATAGCGGTGATGTAGCGCCCATTGAGTTGCTCGACACAACGTCCAAACGCTTCAAACAACGCCGCCCGGTTCTCCACATGGGCGGGGCGTAGGATTACCGCCGTGCCACCGCCTACCGGCAACCCGGCCAGGGCGGCCTTGTAGCTCATGCCTTGGGCCAGGCGCGCGGCATCGGCCACGGCGCTTTCGTCGTCGGGGTAGGCGATATAACGACAGCCGCCCAAGGCTGGCCCCAGGCGGCTGTTGTGAATGGCGATGACCGCCTTGAGCCCGGTGACCGGGTCGACGCTCAGGTGCAGCGATTCAAGGCGGGTGCTGTGCATGAGAGCAAACATCGTCAAGCTCCCGAATCACTTCTGGTGTCGCCAAGTATAGGCTTGCGGTAGAAAACTGCCGAAGTGCGCTGGAATAAGCCGGCCGGTTTTGCAGGTCTTGCGACATAAGCGTGCAGGATATTTCTTATGCCACTGGACGAAAATTCCCAGCAAGGCTAAAACGGGGGCATCTGCCGGAGAACGCAATGAAGCCCCGCCAAGCCTTTTTCGCCTGCCTGCAACGTTCACCGCCGGCGCTGTTCGAAGCGGCGCTATGGATCGCCGCCGAGCACGACGCGGCAGTGCGGCCGCTGGAGATCCTGCAGAACCTGAGCTTACTGCAACAACAGGTCAGCCTGAGCATGCCCACGCTGCCAGTGGATGAACTGGGTCAACCGCTGCTGCGGTGCATGAATGACCTGGGGTTTGCCCAGGATGATTTCACCCCGCTGCGCCCTGCCGCCGCACTGCTGGACAAGGTGCTACAGCGCAAACGCGGGCAACCCCTGGCCATGGGGTTGATAGCCATGGAACTTGCGCGACGCCTGGATATACCGATGGTTGGCGTGAACTTCCCCGGGCACTTCCTGCTGCGGGTGCCCGGTGCCGATCACCTGCTGGACCCGTGCGGCGGGCGGCGCCTGTACCCCAACGATTGCCGTGAACTGCTGCAACGCCAGTACGGGCCCAACCTCAAGTTGCAGGCCGACCACCTGCATACGGCCGACCCGCGCTCTATCCTGCAACGGCTGTCGCGCAACCTGCGCCAGTTGCACCTCGCCAACGACAACCCGCTGGCAGCCCTGGTGGACGCCGAGCGCGTATTGGAACTGGGCAGCGCCAATGCCGCCGATTACCTCGCACGGGCCAGCCTGTATCAACGCCTGGACTGCCCGAACGCCGAGCGTTTTGACCTGGAACACGCGCTGATGCTCAGTGAAGACCCGATCCAACGCCTGCGCCTGACCGAGCGGCTGGGGCACCTGCCGCCCAATTCAGTGGTGCACTAGCCCTCAGGCACCTTGAGAATATCGCCAGGCAGCGCGCTCTTCGGCCCATTCCCCCCTGGTGACCGGACCTGAATAATCAACAATGCCGCCATCACCGCCGGTATCGCGCAGAAGAAAAAAATCTGCTGCACCGGAATATGCATCGCCAGCAGCATGCTGCCAAACAGCGGCCCCAGGATCGAACCAAAGCGCCCCACACCGAGTGCCCAGCCCGTACCGGTGGCACGCACATGCGCCGGGTAAAAGTTGCTGGCGAAGGCATTGAGGGTCAATTGTCCACCGATGATGCAGAACCCGGCCGCAAACACACAGGCCACCAGATAGCGCGGATTGTCGTGGTTCAGCCCCAGCAAAACGGTGCACACCGCAGCCGCCGCCAACACACCGGACAGCAGGCGCACCTTGCTTTTGAGCCGGTCGGCAAACCAGGCCATGCCGATCGCGCCCAAGGTGCCGGCAAACAGAAACATTGAGGTCACCAGGTTGGCTTCCTTCAACGCCAGGCCGCTCTCCAACAGCAGCGACGGAAGCCAACTGATCATGAAGTACAGCAGGATCAGGCTGACAAAAAAGGTCGACCAGATCAGCAGCGTCGGCCGCGCATAGCCGTTGCGAAACAGCTCCACCACCGTCAATTTGCTGCCCTGTTCTTGCAGGTTTTCTGCCGCACTCGCCAGCGGCGGCTGCCAGTCGGGCAGCATGCGGCCGGTCACTTTGCGCAATCGCACGTAGGGTGGCGCATCCCGCAGCAAACGCGGCAGGGACTCGGGCAACAGCCACAGCAAAAACGGAAACAACAGCAACGGGGTGACACCACCTGCCAGGAACACCGCCTGCCAGCCGAAGCTGTCGATAAACCCCGCCGCCACAAACCCACCTGCCGCACCGCCGAACGAGAACCCGCACGCCGCCAAAGTCACCATCAAGGTGCGCAGCCGCGGTGGGGAATATTCCGACATCAATGCCATGGCGCTGGGCATCGCCCCGCCCATGCCGATGCCGCAGATAAATCGCGCAGCCATCAGGGAGGTCAGTGAGTGGGCGAACACCATCAGCAGGGTCAGGCAGGCATAGATCAACACGCAGCCCAACAAGATGCGCCGCACGCCAAATCGGTCAGCCAAAGGCGTCACCAGCAGCGAGCCCAACGTAAGCCCCAGCAGGTTGGCGCTGAACACCGGGCCGAACGCAGCTTTTTCCAATCCCCAATCCGACGCCAACGCCGGCACTACATAGCCCAGCACCTGAGCATCGTAGCCGTCGGTAACCAACAGCAGCGCCAGCAACAGGAGGATCAACCACTGATAGCGCGACACCGGACGGGCGTCGAGTGCCGCGCGAAAGCTGGCAATCTGATTGTGCATCGCAAGGTACCTGTTTATTTTTATTGGTAGGTGACGCAAATCCAATGTGGGAGGGGGCTTGCCCCTCCCACATTTTGTTCTGTGCAAGCCTTGAGCGTTATGGGGTGTCCGGTTGGTTGGCGGGATGGGCCTGAATGAACGCCGGATGCTGCGCCGCCAATGCCGCCACCCGGCCAATGCGCGGATACGCCGCCAACGGCACTTTGAAGCGCTCCGCCGCATACAGTTGGGGAATCAGAAACGCATCCGCCAGCCCAGGCTGCTCGCCAAAGCAAAAACCCGCATCGCCAATCAACTGCTCCACCGCGCCCAGCCCCTGGCTGATCCAATGACCGATCCATTCCAGCAATTGCGCCTCATCGTGCCCCCACTGCCGCAACAGGTTCTGGGTGCTGGAGTTGTGCAGCGGGTGGATATCACAGCCGATGATCGACGCCACTGCACGCTCATGGGCGCGGGTGGCCAGGTCTTTGGAAAGCAGCGGCGCCTGTGGATAACGTTCGTCCAGGTACTCGATGATCGCCGGCGACTGAATCAACAGTTCGCCGTCATCGGTGCGCAGGGCCGGCACGCGGCCTTGGGGGTTGATGGCCAGGTACTCCGGCTGGCGATTGGCACCGCCCGCCGGCACCAACAGGTTCACCGGCACCGCCGTGAAGTCCAGGCCCTTGAGGGCCAAGGCGATACGCACCCGGTATGACGAAGTGGAGCGATAGTAGGTATAGAGTTCCATCACCCTGCCCTCTTAACGCGCTGCGACCACAGTGCCACGGCATTCGCCGAAGCCGATGGAAGCAAAGCCTTCACGATTGCAGCGGGCGCGCAGGATGATTTCATCACCGTCTTCCAGGAACCTGCGCACTTCGCCGGATGGCAACTCGATGACCTTCTTGCCGCCTTCGGTCATCTCCAACAGGCTGCCGAACTGCCCTTCTTGCGGCCCGGACAGGGTGCCGGAACCGAACAAATCACCGGCCTGCAACTGGCAGCCGTTGACGCTGTGGTGCGCCACCAGCTGCGCAACAGTCCAGTACATATGCAGGCTGTTGCTCAGGGCCAGGCGCTGGGCCGGCAGGTTCTGTTCGCGCATGGCTGCGGTGGTCAGCAGCACTTCCAGTTCAATGTCCAGGGCACCGGCGGCCTGGTCACGCTTATCCAGCAAGTACGGCAGTGGTTGCGGATCGCCCTCGGGACGGGCCGGTTGCGCCTTGCGGAACGGTTCCAGTGCTTCGGCCGTGACGACCCAGGGCGAAATCGTGGTAATAAAGCTCTTCGACAGGAACGGCCCCAGCGGTTGGTATTCCCAGGCCTGGATGTCCCGCGCCGACCAGTCGTTGAGCAGGCAGAAACCGGCGATGTGCTCGGCGGCGTCGCCGATGGCAATCGAGTCGCCCATGGCATTGCCCTGGCCGATCCAGATACCCAGTTCCAGCTCGTAGTCCAACCGTGCGCAAGGGCCGAAGGTCGGTTCGGTCTGGCCCGCAGGTAAGGTCTGGCCTTTAGGGCGGCGCACGTCGGTGCCCGAGGTGCGAATGGTCGAGGCGCGGCCGTGATAACCGATCGGCACGTACTTGTAGTTGGGTAGCAGCGGGTTGTCGGGGCGGAACAGCTTGCCGACGTTCTGCGCGTGCTCAATGCCGACGTAGAAGTCGGTGTAGTCATTGATACGGGCCGGCACATGCATCTGGCAATCGGCGGCACGGTGCAGTACCTGCGCCTCACGCGCTTGCAGCGAGCTGCCCTCGGCAAGCAGTTCCAACAGGCGCTCACGCAGCGCAACACGCGGGCCACGGCCCAGTTCAAAAAACGCGTTCAACTGGCCGCCCGCCGTCGCTTCAACCGCTCGGCGTGCTTCACCCTCAAATACTTCCAGAGCGGCATGCAGGTCGAAGATGTAGTCCCCAATCGCCACGCCACTGCGCGGGGCCGAACCGTTGATGCTGAACACGCCCAACGGCAGGTTCTGCAAAGGAAAGTCGCGGTGGCCGTTGGCGCAGGCCACCCAGCTTTGGGTAGTAGTGGGCTGAGTCATGGGTTATCTCCGGTTCGGGTTGAAGGTGTTGGGCAGCGAGGCCCAGCACGCGTCATAAGCAGGTTGAAGTTGCGGGCAGTCCAGGGCGAACTGGGTGGGACGCAGCACTTGGCTGGTCTCGAACATGAAGGCCATGGTGTTGTCGATCTTGTGCGGCGCCAACTCGACGTTGATCGCCTTGGTGCAGGTCTCGCCGTCCGGGCCGTGGGCGCTCATGCAACTGTGCAGCGACGCGCCGCCGGGCAGGAAGCCCTCGGCCTTGGCGTCGTAAGCGCCCTGGATCAAGCCCATGTATTCGTTCATCAGGTTGCGGTGGAACCACGGCGGGCGGAAGGTGTTTTCGGCGACCATCCAGCGCGGCGGGAAGATCACGAAATCAAGGTTGGCCAGGCCGTGCACGCTGGTGGGCGAGGTCAACACGGTGAAGATCGACGGATCCGGATGATCAAAACTCACGGTGCCGATGGTGTTGAAACGGCGCAGGTCGTATTTGTACGGCACGTTATTGCCGTGCCAGGCGACCACGTTCAGCGGTGAATGGTCGAGTTCACAGGCCCACAGTTCACCGAGGAATTTCTGCACCAGGGTTGTAGGCTGTTTCAGGTCTTCGTAGTGGGCAACTGGAGTGAGGAAGTCGCGGGGGTTGGCCAGGCCGTTACTGCCGATAGGTCCAAGGTCCGGCAGGCGCAGCGGCGCGCCGTGGTTTTCCGCGACATAACCGCGTGCGTGCGCATCCAGCAGTTCGACACGGAATTTGAGGCCACGTGGGAGCACGGCGATCTCCAGCGGCTCCACCTCCAGCACACCGAGTTCGGTGGCGATACGCAAGCGGCCCTGCTCGGGGACGATCAACAGTTCGCCATCGGCATTGAAGAACACACGCTCCATCGAATGGTTGGCGCGGTAGGTATGGATGCTGATGCCTGAGGGTTTTTCTGACCCCGAGTTGGCCACCATCCCGACAAGGCCATCGATGAAGTCTGTCGGCTCGCCGGGAATATCCAAGGGGTTCCAGCGCAGGCGATTCGGCGTCACCGCGCCCAAGGGGCCGCCGGCCAATTGCCGTTCCAGCTTGACGAACGCCGGATGATTGGCCGACGGCTGAATGCGGTACAGCCAGGTACGGCGGGCTTCGCTGCGCACCATGGTGAAGGCCGTGCCGGAGAACAGTTCGGTGTACAGCCCGTAGGGCGCTTTTTGCGGGGCGTTCTGGCCGACCGGCAGCGCGCCGGGCAGGGCTTCGCTGGCGAATTCATTGCCAAAGCCCGAAAGATATTCGAGGTTCATGGAGCTTCCTCTGGGGTCAGTTGTTTTTATCGTAATCCAGTTACGCATAACGTAATTTGATCACTATCGACCGTCAAGCTATAAAGACGCCCATTCATCTCTCGGATTCTCGCCCTTCCATGGAAAAGCCCCGCGACACCGGTAAACAGAAAGTCCGCTCGGCCGAAGTGGGCACCGATATCCTCAAGGCCCTGGCCGAGTTGTCGCCCGCCACGTCCCTGTCGCGCCTGGCCGAACATGTGCAGATGCCGGCAAGCAAGGTGCACCGCTATCTGCAGGCGTTGATCGCGTCTGGTTTTGCCGAACAGAACACCGCCACTAACCACTATGGCCTGGGCCGCGAGGCGCTGCGGGTGGGCCTGGCCGCACTGGGCAGCATGGACGTACTGAAAGTCGGCGCGATGCCCCTGGCAGAACTGCGCGACGAGTTGAATGAAACCTGCTTTCTGGCGGTGTGGGGCAACCAGGGCGCGACTGTGGTGCAGATCGAGCCGGCGGTGCGCGCAGTCACGGTGGTGACGCAATTGGGCTCGGTATTGCCGCTGCTCAGCTCGTCCACCGGGCTGGTGTTCAGCGCGTTCCTGCCGTCGCGGGAAACCGTGGAACTGCGCGAGCGCGAGATCCAGGCCGGAATCGCCCATGCCCTGGCGGACGACCAGGCCTACGCCCTCACCTGCGAGCAGATCCGCAGCCGTGGCCTGCACTTTGTGCATGGCCTGCTGATGCCGGGGGTGGACGCGCTGTCAGCGCCGGTGTTCAACGCAATTGGCCAAGTCGCAGCGGTGATGACCGTGGTCGGCCCCACCTCGCTGTTCCACGCCGACGAGGATGGACCGGCGGCGCAGCGTTTGCTGGCGGCGACCCAGGCCGTGAGTTGGCGGATGGGCTATCAACCCTGAGCTAGTCGTGCCATTGGGTCAGGGCCAACGCAACACGGTTCTCCAACGCCCGGATAGGCGCGGCCTCACTGAGGTAGTTGTTGCTGATCATCGAGAACACCAGGCGCCGGCCTTGGGCATCGGTGATATAGCCGCTCAACGATGACACCCCGGCCATGGAGCCGGTCTTGGCGTGCAGGTTGTTTTCGGCAGCCGTCCCGCGCAGGCGATAGCGCAGGCTGCCACCGGTCATGCGGTCGGCGTTGCCGGCAATCGGCAAGGCGCTGTACCAGGCATCGAACCACGGTTGCCTGGCGGTCGCGAGCAGCAGGTCCGTGAGGTTCTGCGACGACACCAGGTTACGCCGCGACAAGCCCGAACCGTCGACCTGGACCAGCGTCGCCGGGTCCAACCCTTGGCGTCTCATGAACGCCGCCACCGCCGCCGCCCCCGCCTGCGCCGTGCCCGCATTGACGGTCTTGCGCCCCATGGCCTTGAGCAACGCCTCGGACATGTTGTTGTTCGACAGTTTGAGCAGCGGCGTGATCAGTGCCTGCAACGGTTCCGATTGATGCTCCGCCAACACCCTCGCCGTCCCAGGGCTTACACCGCCAATCACCCTGCGCCCCAGCACCTCAATACCCTGCTGCGCCAAGGCTTGCTCGAACAGAGTGGCCACCAGTTGCGTCGGCTCCCACACGCTCACCCACTGCCGGCTTTGCTTGCCCGGCGCCAGCGTGCCTGTCAGTTGCAGCAGATTGGTGCCGTGCTGACGGGTGATGCCATAGCTGTCGCCGGGACCGCTGACGGCGTGGTTGCTCAGTTGCACGTAATCCGTGGGCGGGCTTAGAGAAACAGTCACCGGCTGGCCGGCAATGACCGGCGCCTTGGCCGTAACGATCAGGGTGCCCGCGTCAAAATCCGCATTGGGCGATACCGTGAGCGCGGAAATCTGCGCGCCGTAGTAGGTGCTTTCGTCGTCCTGGGCCCAGTCGACGCCCAGGCGTTCGGCGTCGAAAAAGCTGTCGTCGAACACCAGGTCGCCCTGCACCTGGCGCACGCCCTGGCTCGCCAGTTGGGCGGCGAGTGCCTGGTAGTCGGCGAACTGGGTGGTCGGGTCACCCAGGCCGCGCAGGTAGAGGTTGCCGGTCAGGCGCTCACCTTGTTGCGGGCCATTGCTCAGCAGTTGCGTGGCGAACCGATACTGCGGCCCCAGCACGTCCATCGCCGCCGCCGTGGTCAGCAATTTGAGGTTGGACGCGGGGATCAAGCGTGTACGCGGGTTGTGCTGATAGAGGGTGCTGCCGCTGCGGGCGTCGCGCACCATCAAGGAGACGGTGGCGCCGTTCAACACCGGATCAGCCAACAGGCGTTCGAGGGTGGTCGGGGTGGAGGGCTGCGAAACGCTGGCGCAGCCGCCCAGTAAAAAGATCAAGCCCAGCAGGTGTAACCATCGGCCAAAGTGCATCGGTAGCGTTTTCCACAAAGCTAATCAGTGGCGGCAACGCTAACAGCTCCCCCCCTTTGTGGCGAGCGGGCTTGCCACAGAAAGCTCGCTCGCCACAACCTGTCATTACTTTTAAAACTGCGCTCTTAAAACTGCAGCGTGCTGGACACCGACACCTGCCGCGCATCCCCAATGGACACAAACAACCGGCTGGCCGCCGAGGTGTAGTAGGTGCGGTCGAACATGTTCTTCACGTTGAGCTGGAACTTGACCTTCTGCCCTTCGATCTTGGTGTCGTAGGTGGCGAACGCGTCGGCCACGGTGTAGCCCGGCAGGTCGAAATCGTTGGCGGCGTCGCCGGCGCGTTCGCCGACGTAGCGAGCACCGGTGCCCACGCGCAACTGGTCGCCACCGAAAATGCTGCCGAAGTCATAGGCCACCGACAACGAGCCGGTGTGCTTGGCCACGTTTTGCAGGCGGTTGCCTTCCAGCGTCGGGTCGTTGTCCTTGATATCTTCGGCATCGGTGAAGGCGTAGCTGCCGATCAGGCTCCACTTGTCGGTCAATTGGCCGCTGGCATCCAGCTCCAGGCCGCGGGAACGCACTTGGCCGGCGATGCTGTAGACGGTGTTCGCACCGGAGCCCACCGACACCAGCACGTTGCGCTTGTCGATGTTGAACAACGCCGCGCTGGCGGTGATGCGCCCAGGAATGTCGAGCTTGGCGCCCAGCTCCCACGACTTGGATTCTTCTGGCGTGAGGTCGCCGGTCAAGGTGCTGCCATCGGCCAGGGCGGCGATGGTGGAGTTGGGCTTGAACGACTCGGTGTAGCTGCCGTAGAACGACAGCTCATCGGTGTAGCGATACACCAGCCCCGCACGCGGCACCCAGGCCTGGCCGTTGCCGTCGGTGTTGGCCTTGAACGGCACGCCTTTGCCGGCGTATTGGTCGTACATCTGGTAGCGGGCGCCCGCCACGAATATCCACTGGTCGGTGAGGTGGATCGCGTCCTGGAAGAACAACGAGTCGCTGCGCAGCAGGTCGGTCTGGGCGCTGTCGGCGGCGCTGACCGTGGTGCCCGCGACTTCGTTGCCATACACCGGGTTGTTGTAGTTGAACGTGGTGCGCGAGGCCTGGCGAATCAGGTCGGCGCGGTAGACCTTGCGGTACTCATCGTCCATGCCGAAGACCAGATCATTCTGCAGGCCAAACACATTGACCTTGCCTTCCAGGCTGGCGGTGGTGAAGCGATCGGTGGTGATCGCGCCCTTGGTGCCGTCCATCTTGCGGGTCAGGGTGCCGTCGGTATTCACCGCGCTGACGCGCACCTGGCTGGCGTCGTAGGTTTCGCGGTTCCAGCTGTAGCCGAAGTGGGCTTTCCAATCGTCGTTCAGGTCGTGGTCGGCTTCGAAGCGGTACAGGTCGGAACGGCCTTCCATGTTGTTGAACGGCTCATCCAGGCGTCGGGTGGAGGGGATGTCCAGCGGGTGGTTGGACTTGTCGATCGCCGTGCCACGGTCGAACGGCGAGAGAAACTCGCGGTGTTCGTAGGCGAACAAGAGCTTGGTGGTGTCGCCATACCAGGCCAGGGACGGAGCCAGCAGCGTCTCGCGGTGAGTGCCAAAGTTGCGCCAGTAGTCTTCGTCTTCATGGTCGACGATCAGGCGATAGGCCAGGCCCGAGTCACCGATCGGGCCGGTGGTGTCGAGGCTGCCGCCGCTGCCGTTCTTGCCGTTGCCGAAGGTGGAGCCGCGCACCGTCAGGGCGGTGGATTGGGTCAGTTCGGGCTTTTTGCTGACAATATTGACCACGCCGCCCGGATCCTGGATGCCATACAGCAGCGACGAGGGGCCTTTGAGCACTTCGACGCGCTCCGCCGTGGCGTTCAGGGCGCGGCCCTGCACCACCGGCATGCCGTCACGCATGATCGAGCCGTTACGGTTGTCGCCAAAACCGCGCAGCATCACGGCGTCCTGGGTGCTGGCCAGGGTATTGGCCTGGGTGATGCCGCTGATATTGCCGAGGGCGTCATCCAGGTTACGGGGGGTCTGGTCGCGCAGCACTTGGGCCGGCACCACGTTGACGGTTTGCGGAGTTTCCAGCAGCAAGGCCCGGGAACGCATCACCGAGCTGGTGGGCGGCGGCTGGTAGCTGGTGCTGTCCTGGGTTTGGCCAACGCCACTGATGGTGGTGGCGCCGAGGTTGACCGCGCCATCGGTCGGCACCGGCTCAAGCGCCAAGGTGCGGGCGTCGATCTGGCGGAAGGTGAAACCGGAATTGCCCAGCAAGCGTTGCAGCGCCTGGGTCGCGCTCATCTGCCCACTGACCGCCGGGGCACTGAGGCCGTAGGGCGCTTCATCGGTGTAGATCACGCTGATCCCGGTGACCCGACTGAAATCGCTCAGGGCCTGGGGCAGCGGTTTCGCGGCCAGGGCAAACTTGAACTGGGCGCTTTGCTGCTCCTGCGCCTGTGCCACGCATAGGGGCAGCAAGGCCAGCCCCGATACCGCCAATACCGAGGCTCCCAGCCACTGTTTAACCAAACCGCCCGCCGTCGACTTCATGCTGTGAGAACCCGTGTAGAAAACGCTGTTAATGCGAATAGATCGCAGTTTCATGCACTACACGGATCAGCCGGCCATTTACCTCACATTTATTTGCAAATATTTTTACTTATTGCGCCTGAAGGCGAAAACCGAAGCGCGGGAAGTGCACATGCACGGTGCCAGCCCGTGGGTCGGTGCGGCGCAGGATCAACTCTTCGCGCCCGGCAAACAGCAACTCGCCGGCGACCGGGTCGACGCCGTAGTCAATCGCGCTGATAGTCACTTGCTGGCCGGCCTTGAAGCCATTCAAGTCCTCGAACACTTCGTCCGGCAGCGCCGCCGGTGTGGCGTCGTGCGCAATCGCCAACGCCTGCTCGGCCGTCATCTGGCTGGCCGTACCGTGGCCAAAACCGAGCACACGCCCCAGCCACGCCGACACGGCCGGATAGGCATCCACCAACGGCGCAGTCACCGGCGTAGCCTTGAGGAACCACAACGAATGGGCCATCGCGAAGTCGGCAATCGACGGCTCGCCAAACAGGAAGTCCCCGGACTCGCGCTGCAATTGCTGCTCCAGGCGCGCCATGATCGCCGGCCATTGGTGCTTGGCCAGCTCGGCCGGCAACTTGCTCGCCGTGCCGCCGCTGAACAGCGCGGCGCGGTCGGCGAGAAACGCCTTGATCGCTTCCGGCGGCAACTTGCCAAAGCGCACCGCCACCGATTCCGGCTGGAACACCAGGCTCACAGCGTGGGCAAACACCACGCTGTCGGCCCAGGTAGCGAAGGTTTGGGTGATCATTTCCTGGCCCAGCGGGAACAGTGCCGGCGCGGTTTTTTCCTGCTCAAGGCGGCGGGCGATCAGGGCGGTGTCGCAATAGATATCAGCGCCAACCTGCAGCACGGGGGTTTTGCGATAGCCACCGGTCAGCGCCGTCAGGTCCGGCTTGGGCATCACCGGCGAAATATGCACCGAATGCCAGGACAAGCCTTTGAAGCCCAGCAGCAGCCGAGCTTTTTCCGCGAACGGGGAAGTGGGGTAGTGGTGCAGGATGAGCTCAGACATGCCGGGGTCCACATGAAAAAATGAACCCGCAGCTTAGCGCGCAACGGGCGTTGGCGGCGTGATGGGAACCCATCAGTCAGATCAATGAGCCCTGCGCCGCCAGGCACTCCTTGGCACTCTTCTTCAGCTTCTTGATCAACCGCTCCTGGCGCAACGCCTCGCCCTTGCTTGCGCATTGCTCGGTGTACACCAGCGCCACGGCAGGGCTGGACAGGAAAAACCGGGCCCCCTTGCCGCTCTGGTGCGAGGCAAACCGGCGCACCGGGTCGTTGCTGATGCCGCAATACAGCGAGCCATTGGCGGCGCGCACCAGGTAGACAAACCAGGGTTTGGGTGGAGGAAGATCAGTCACAGGTCAGGTCGGCAGGCCAGAGGAGCGCCAATCTTATCAACGCCCGGCCTGAAATGCCTTGAGGCCTTTGCGTGCCTGGGCGCGGACAGCGTTTTTCAAGGCCGGCGACCAGCCCAGCAACAAGCCCTTGATGCCCAACGCCTGGCGCGACCAGCGCCACAGGTCGAAATGATCGTGGTGCTCACAGATTTTGCCGTCACGGAACACGAAACGGGCGCCGATATCGTTGACCACGGTGTTGCCGGTGGCGCTGAACAGGTAGGTCGCCACCCAATGCGCGCTGCCGGTGGTGTCATCGCTGCGCACATGGTCGAACGTCAGGGAGAAATCCTTGGCCCGCGTGGTGAGCATGCGCCACATGTCGCCGGCGTCACGGCCGCGCAGTTCGCCAAAGGCCGGGTCGCTGAACAGCACGTCCTCGGTGTAGCAGGCCGCCATGGCCTCGGCATCCAGCCGCTGGAAGGCGCTGTAGAACTCGGTGATCAGGGCGTTATGTGCGTCACTCATGGGCAGGTTCCAAACCAGGGGCTGTAGGGTATGCACGATAGTCTGCGCACCGGCAAAACTCTATCGGCATTCACATCGGCAATGGCCAGCCACACGCTATGGCACCATGCCGCAGCTGCGCGCATACGCGAACAGATCCACGTCGGTGGAAATGCACAGCCGGCTCATGGCGGTACTTTTCTGTTTGCTGATGGTGGAAATACTGCGATTGACCCGCGCCGCAATCTGGCTGACGGTCATGCCACTGGCCAGCATCCTTACCACCTCCCGCTCCTTGCTGGACAACTGCGGCTGTTGCATCTGGTCGCCGGTGCCCGCCTCTACCAACTGGGCCCGCAGGCACTCACTGGCAAACGTCTCGCCCTTGATCACCGCATTGATCGCGATGGGCAGCTCCCGGGCCGACGCGCTCTTGGCGACAATCGCCCGTGCCCCATGGGCAAAAGAAGCACGCAGGGTGGCCACGTTGGCAAACATGGTCACCAGGATCACCGGCAATGTCGGGTACTGACGACGCAACAGGCCTAAAAGCCCGTAACCGTCGGCCTGCTGACCGCCGGGCATGGCGAAGTCAGTCACCAATACATCACAAGCCACTGAACTCAATAGTTTGAGCAACTCATCGGGCCCGTCGGCTTCGCCGACGACCTTGCACCTACCGCCCGCCTCAATCACCACCCGTTGCCCAATACGCACAATAGGATGGTCGTCGGCAATGATTACACGCAGCATAAATACCCACGAATGATGGCAACTGGAAATCACGCAAAATACCTTTGTCCACGTCCCTCAACAACCACCCGGCGCGGCACGCTCCAGACCGCGCCCAGCATTTGATAGATAACAACTCGCAACCTACAAAACAAAAAGAAATTACCTACATCTTTAGCCCTTAACAGACCTCTTGCGATGTCCTACAGACTTATCCACTCATAACCGGCTCAAGTAAGTGATGTACACCCGCAAGTTGCGCTGAAAGGCTTGCAACTGCAGCGTACTGGCCGCGACACCACGGGCCTGTACCCGGGCAATCAATTGCTCGCCACACCGCTCCAGATCCGCTCCGCCAACAAACGCCAGGCTGCCCACCAGTCGATGCAGCCGCTCCACCACCAACAGTGCGTTGGCACTGCTCCATGCCTGTTCCAACAAGCTGTTGTCTTCCTGCGCTTCATTCATCAGGCTGACCAGCACCCGGTTCACTATTTCATCACTGCCGAAAATTTCGATCAGGCTTGCACGCGTCGGCCACGCAATGCTTTCTGGACGATCAACCGGTTCCTCCACCAGCGGTGGCGAGGGTGAGGGTGCCAACTTCAGGACAGGTACTCGATTGGAAAATACCCTTGTCACCATGGTCACCTCATTGCGCTTACATTGATTTTTCAGCCCATGAGTTCATCAACACCCAACTAAGTGGATGCAAAGGCACAACAGCCAAATATAGAACAGCGTGCGACACGCTTGATGGCACTCATATGACTGTTAGATGCAGTGATGAATACGCTCCTGGATATGAAAATGACGATACAAGAACTACGAAAAATCCAAATTTCCTACAAATCAGAACATTAATTCCCACGTTTTCAGGTCGAGATACCTGCCACTTCGATTGTCGTAATAGTTGTATTTCCCCCGCTCCGTCCCCCGGCTAAATTGCCGTCACCCGCAAAGAGGGAATGGGCCACGGTCTCCGGCGGCCCCAACCAAACACAACCTGCCGCCTTGCTCGCCCTTCCCACAGGATCGGACGATGCCGTGCGCGTGCCTTTATCAGCCAGACCCGCAGTGGAACGTATTGAAATGAGCAAGTCCCTTACCTTGATGAGCACTGTGCTGTTGCTCGCCACCTCCTTACCCGCCTTGGCTGCCAGCACGGTGGACCTGACAGTAAAAGGCTTGATCACCCCAAGCGCCTGTACACCCAACATGCCGGGCACGGTCGACTTCGGAAAAATCTCCGCGAAAGACCTCAAACTGGACAGTCAGACCGTACTCAAGCCCCAAAGCGTCCAACTGTCCATTAGTTGTGAGGCATCGACGCTGTTTGCAATCACCCCCATCGACAACCGCAGTGGCTCTTCCACTCGTAGCGGTGCGTATGGCCTGGGCCTGATCAATGAAACGGAGAAGCTGGGCAGGTATTACCTGAGCATGGGCAATTTGGTTGCCGACAAGCCGTCAAGCTTGTTGATCCAATACAACCCAGGCCGCTGGTCAGAACTACCCGACGACGAGGCAGTTGTGCCCAATGCCTTGATCTCACTGGGCGACCTGGACCTGTCGATCGGCTGGGTACCTCATCCTGTGCAAACCGCAACCCTGGACGTGGTGCTCAATACCGCCATTGCCCCCGCCAACACCCTGACGCTGACCAACGAGGTGGCACTGGATGGTTCGGCGACCTTTGAAGTGAAGTACCTGTAACGCTCCCTCTTACATAGACCCCCACTCACATGGTGCCGCCCCTATGAACCTATTTTTCACTCGCGCTGCGCTGGTGTTGCTGTTCACGCCTGCCGTGTTCGCCGCCAGCAATACCGACCTCAGCGTCAGGGGCAGCATCACGCCCAGCGCCTGTTCCCCACTGATTTCCGGCGGTGGCATGGTCGACTTCGGAAAGATGTCGGCCAAGTCGCTCAATGCCGAGCAACACACTTCGTTGCCCAATCAGAGCATGCAGTTGAGCGTGCGCTGTGAAGCGCCGACCTTTTTCACCCTCAGCACCATTGATAACCGCGCCGGTACTTCGGCCAACCACGATCGCTGGCATGGCCTGGGCATGACACCGAACGATGAAAAGCTCGGCGGCTCCGCGTTTCACCTCTACACCCCAGTGGCCGACGGCGTCGCGGTACGCATGATTACCTCAGAGGATGGCGGCGTGACCTGGGGGCCCGCCAACGAGTTGAACCATCTGTGGCTGACCACGGTTGCGAGAATCAATCAAGAAACACCTATCGCCGTGCAGGATTTTGACGCCGAGATTCGCCTGTACACCCACGTCGCCCCCGCCGAGCGCTTGACCCTGCTGGACGAAGTCCCCATCGACGGGCACGCCACCATCCAACTCAAGTACCTGTAACCGCCCCCCTTAGCGAAAGGAGTTCGTCATGAAAACCCTGCTCAATAGCGTCGCCGCCAGCGTAATGCTACTTACCTGCGCCACCTCCTACGCCGCTTCCACCGTGGACCTGACGGTCAAGGGCCTGATCGTGCCCAGTGCCTGCACCCCCAGCCTGTCCAGTGGCGGGATCATCGACCACGGCAAGATTTCCGCCAAGGACCTGCGCCCGGACAACCCTACCCTCATCGGCAGCCACAGCATGACGATCGCGGTGATATGTGATGGCGCGATCCCGTTCGCCCTGAACTCGATTGATAACCGTGCGGACTCGGCGCTGATGGGCTCGGTGTTCGGGCTGGGCTTTATCAACACCACGCAAAAACTCGGCTGGTACCAGCTGACCTTGCAAAACGCCGTCGCCGACGGTGTGCAGGTCAAGACCATCGCCTCCGGCGACGGTGGCAACACTTGGTACGACGAAAAGTTCTGGGACCCCAAACTCTACATGTCGGTCACCAACACCGATGGCGCACAGCCGATCGCCGTCAAGGAACTGGTCGCTCAGTTGTTGGTGGATACCTCGATCGCCCGTACCGACGGCCTGGACCTGAGCAACGAAGTCACCCTGGATGGGTCGGCCACCCTGGAAGTGAAGTATCTGTAAATGCCAGGGCGGCCATGCACCGGCATGGTCGCCCTTACATAACGGCCACCTACTCCCAGCCAGTGATACCCCATGAACATGCAGCCCCACCTATTCGTCGCCTTGCTGACGCTGAGCTTCGCCGGCCCCGCCTGGGCGGCCGCTATTGTCGATATCACGGTGACCGGCCGACTGACGCCGGACGCCTGTCACGTCGAGCTGTCGGAAGAGGGCGTTGTCGATCACGGCAAGATTCCCGCACACACCCTGAGCAGCGATGAATTCACCGTGTTGCCAAGCCGGTTCCTGGAGCTGTCGGTGCGATGCGCCAGGCCCATGCTGTTTGCGCTGGTGGGCGTCGACAATCGCTCGGAATCGGCGCTTACGCCTGACCTGTACGGACTGGGCAGAAACATCCACGCCCCGGCAGAGCGCCTGGGCAGCGTGGCATTGTCCTATCTGAACCCGCAGGGCGATGCGCAACCCATGCAGGTGCTGATCTCCGCCGACAACGGAGAAACCTGGACGCCGAGCCCCCACGCCGAGCCCAAAACCTATGTCGGTTTTGCGTTGCAGGGTGACCGTCAGCCGGACTTTATCCGCCAGTTGACCACCCGACTGCACGTCGAAACTTTCATCAGTTTTTCGAACTACCTGACCCTCGATCAAGAGGTCCCTCTGGACGGCTCCATCGTCCTGGATTTGCGCTACCTCTGATGCTTATTTCGCCCAATGGAACTCTCGTCATGACGACGCAAATTTTTACGGTGGCGGCCCTGGCCCTGCTGCTCAGCATGCATGCCCAGGCCGACGGTATGGTCCCCGACACCTCGGTGGTGATCGTGTACGAAAACGACGGCGAAGCCAGCGTTTCGGTGACCAACACCGACAGTCAACTGGCCCTGCTGCACGTCACCCTGGAAGACATCCCGGAGGATGACGAACCATTGCTGGTGGTCACGCCGCCGTTGTCGCGGGTGGAGCCGAAAAAATCACAGCTGGTGCGATTCATTCTGCAAGACCATCTGCCGCTCAAGAGCCAGCGTCTCAAGCGTGTGATTTTCGAAGGCATGCCCAAGGGTCGCCCTGCCACCGAAGCCGGACACGCCCGGGTCGGCGTCACGGTGCGCCAGAATCTGCCGGTGATCATTCATCCCAAGGGCCTGGCGCCCAATCGCACGCCGTGGACCGGCTTGACCTGGACCCTCGAAAACAACCAATTGGTGGTCAGCAACGACACGCCTTATGTGGTGCGGCTGGCCCAGGAACTGCGCCTGCTGCCCGGCGACGCCAGGGCGATGCTGCCGCGCACCTATGTGTTGCCAGGGGAACATCTGCGCGTCCCGGTCAGCGCCACGGGCGCCAGCACCGTTCGGCTGCAACCGGCCACCCTCTATGGCTTCGCCGTCGCAGCCTACGACGCGCCAATCACCCTGCACTGATTAAAACGACGTGACGGCCTGAGGATCGCCAGCGCACTGCGCAGCCGTCCAACCTTCGATTGCCTTTGGTGAAAACAGTCGTGAACTATCGTGACGGCAACGCCGTGCCCGCCTCGCCTTTTACCTTGCCGGCGTGGCTGCTGACCTGTGCCTTGCTCCCTGACGGAGTGCGGGCCGATGACTATGCTGGCTTCGACGCCAAGACCCTGAACCAACGCGGCATCGACCCGCAACTGGCCAGCCTGCTGCTGGACACCCCACGTTTTACCGCCGGTACACATGCGGTGAGCTTGCGGGTCAACGGGCAACGCCGTGGTCGCCTGCAAGCCAGCTTCGATCAGCACGGCGCCCTGTGTTTCGACCGCGCCTTACTGGATACCGCCAACCTGGTGGAGCCTGGGGACAGCGGTCGCTGCCATGACTTTCTCGCGCAATTCCCCCAAACCCTGGTTGAACCCGATCCGGCCACACTCACGGTGTCGCTGATAGTGCCGACCGAGGCCTTGCGACCGGTGCAGCAGGATATCTCCGGCTATCAATCCGGAGGCGTCGCGGCCTTGCTCAACTATGACCTCACCGGGTTCTACAACCGCTTCGACGATGATGCCAGCCGCTTCGGCTCGGCCAACACCGAAGTCGGCTTCAACGCCGGTGACTGGATCGTACGCAGCCGCCAGGTCCAGACCTGGCAGGACGGCCTGTCGCGCAGCACCCACCTGGAAGCCTAGGCCCAGCGCACCTTTGCGCGGTATCAGGCGGTGCTGCAAGCGGGGCAGATCAGCCTCTATAACCCAGTGTTGTCCGGTGCGCAGATCAGTGGGGTCCAGGTATTTACCGAACAAGCCCTGCAAGACCAGGAGCAAGGCGCGACCATCGAGGGTATCGCCAACAGTCCGGCGCAGGTTGAGGTGCGGCAGAACGGCGCGTTGATTCACTCGACCGTGGTCCCCGCCGGACCATTCGCCCTGACCGATGTACGTCGCTTGAATACCCGTTCGGACGTCGAGGTGACCGTCAAGGAAAGCACGGGCGGCGAGCGGCGTTTTACCGTGCCGGCGGCAATGCTCGGCCTCGGGCTGCCGGCGGCGGGTTACTCGGTGGCCGCTGGCCGTGTGCGCAACATCGGCAACGCCCACAGTGACGATCCATGGGTGGTCAGCGCCGGGTGGAACGGCGCCCTGAACCCGCAAATGTCCGTGGGCGGCGGCGTGATGGTTGCCAGCCAATACCGCGCCGCAGGCGCGAGCGTGGCCTGGCGGCCGGGGTTGGACAGCCAGGTGCAACTCGCCAGCCAGCTCTCCGACGCCCAGGCCCGCGACAAGGCGCAAGGCGTGCAAACCGACCTGTCATGGTCCCAGCGCCTGAATGAACAGTGGTCGCTCAGTCTCGCCAACTCGTGGCGCACGCCTGGCTATCGCGAGCTGCAGGAAGCCACTTACGAAGCACAGCCCGACCGGCACCGCAGCACACGTTATCGCGATCAGCAGAGCGCCACGCTGGGCTGGTCCCACCTGTGGCTCGGGGCGTTCAGCGCCGGGGTGTCGCGCTCCAGCAACTTTGACGGCGCCAACAGCAGCCGCGCGCTGGCCTCTTGGGGCACCAGCGTCAACGGGGTATCGCTGTCGGCCAGTGCCGAGTGGCAGATGGGCGGGCGCCAGCAGCAGGACAATGCGGTGTACCTGAACCTGAGCCTGCCCCTGGGCGAGAACCGCCGCGCTCGCGCCTGGGTGCGTAACTCGGGCGGTGAGCATCGCTCCGGGGTGGGGATGAACGAACAGGTCAACGATCAACTCGGGTATAGGGTCAGCGCCGAGTACGACACCCGCGACCGGCAGGTGGAGACCACGCTGGGCCTCTCCGCCCTGCCCCGCTATAGCCAGTTGGACTTCAGCTACAGCCGCAGCGACGCCCAGCGTTCGAGCTATCAAGGCGGCGCGCGCGGCGCGGTGGTGGCGCATGGCAGTGGTGTCACGCTGTCGCCGTACCCGGTACGCGACACCTTTGCAGTGGTCTCGGTGGGCGATATGGCCGGTATCAAACTCAGCACCCCCAGTGGGCCGGTCTGGACGGATTGGCAGGGCCAGGCAGTGGTGTCCCAGGTCAACGCTTACGGGCGCAGTCCGGTCGAGGTGCAGACGCGCTCGCTGCCGCGCAATGCCGACATCAACAATGGCCTGGCGATGATTTCGGCTGGGCGCGGCGCGGTGGATCGCGTGGACTTCGGCGTGGCGCTGACCCGTCGGCTACTGCTGACGGTGCGCACCGATCAGGGCCAGCCGTTGCCCCGTGGCGCCATGGTGAGCACTGCCGATGGCGAGTTCGTCACCCTGGTCCAGGACGGCAGCCGAGTGTTCCTGCCCAATGTGCTGGAGCACACCACGCTGTGGGTCAGCACCGCCGATAACGGCCGCTGCGAACTGCGCTATGAACTGCCGGCCAAGGCTGATCCGACGGTGTATTTCGAAACCGCCCCCGCCCGCTGCCATACACCTGAAGGATGACCCATGACTGCCCGATTGCTTGCCCGGTTAACCACCACCTGCGCGCTGCTGGGGGCATTCACTGCCGCCCAGGCCCAGGACGAGTGCCAGTTGAACGTCAGCGAGGCGCGGCTGGATTTTGGCACGATGAACCGCGCCGCCCAGCGCGACAGCGCCGCGTTGCGCTTACTCGGCGAACGTCGCCTGAGCCTGACGTACAGTTGCCCGACCCCCACCGACCCGAGCCTGTTTTACCGCGCCTTGGCAGCGAGCGCCGAGCGCCTGCAGTTCACCGAGCATGGCAGCTACGCCATTCAGGTCAGCGACGGCGTGCTGGATGGGCAGGCGGTGACCTTGGGTCTATTGCCCGCCAGCGGCCAGCCACCCGTAGACACAGGTGCCGCGCTGGCGTGGCGTCCGGGCCACGGCATCGCGCCGGTACAGGGTGGTACGTTGCAGACCGGCAAGCACTTTTCGCTGCAATTGAGCGTCAGCGCCTGGGCCGACAGCGCCGCTACCCGTGTCAAGGACGCCACCACTTGGGAAGTGTCCGGGACCCTCTATAACCGCCACAGCGACCGCTCTCGCGAGCTGACGCTGCTGGCCCACTTTGCGCCCGTGGCCTGCGTGCCACAGCTCTCCAATGGCGGGCTGGTGGACTACGGCACGCTAGCGGCCAAGGACCTGAGCGCCAGCAATGAAACACCCCTGCCCACCCGGACCTTGCAGTTCTCCGTCAGCTGCGACGCCCCCACGCCCTTCGCCCTGAAGATGCACGACAACCGCAACGGCTCGGCCACCGGCGGCAACGACGAAACCGCCTACGGCCTGGACCATGACAACAGCCAGAACAAGATCGGCCGCTACTACCTGAACATCGACCCGGCAGAGTTCACTGCCGACGCCCTCGGCACGCTGTATCGCACCGACTCCACCAGTGGCGGCGCAGCCTGGAGCAGTTCCAGCTCGCGGCAGATCCCTATCGCAGATAACAGCCTCATGGGGTTTACCGACCGCGCCGCCAGCTCGCTGGGACCGGTGCCGATCCAGCACCTGTCCGGCACGGTACGCATCAAGGCCTACCTGGCCCCGACACAATCGTTGGACTTGCGCAGCGTGGTGCAGATCAACGGCTCCGGCACACTCGAAATCATCTACCTGTAACCCTTGGGAATCAGCTTCATGAAAAAGCACGACATCGCCCTGTTTTCCCTGCTGCTGCTCGGTAGTACGCCCCATGCACAGGCCGCTTCGGTCGTGGACCTGACGGTCAAGGGCCGGATCACGCCCACCGCGTGCAATCCATTACTGTCCAACGGTGCAATGATCGACTACGGCAAAATATCCCACCAAGACCTGAGCCCGGACAAAAGCACCCGTCTGCCGGTCAAGCTGCTGCAAGTCACCGTCGCCTGTAGCGCGCCAAACCGCTTCGCCTTGCGCATGCACGACAATCGGGACGGCTCGGCCATGGTCAACAGCGAGATTTACTACGGCCTGGGCTTGGACAAGAGCGGCAACCGCATCGGCCTGTATTCCATGACCTTCGACCCTCGCCAGACTCAGGTCGACAGCACCACGCAGGTCTACGGCACAGAGTCCACCACTGGCGGGCTGGCCTGGCGTACCGCCAACCTCAACCCGATCAACATTGGCGCCAACAGCTACCTGGGCTTCACCGCCACCGCCGGCAGCACGGCCGGCCCGTCGGCGATCCAGGAGCTGATCAGCACGGTCAAGGTCGAGACCGTGATCAACGCCACGCAAAACCTGGACCTGAGCAGCGACACCCGGCTCGATGGCCTGGCCACATTGGAGGTGGTGTACCTCTAGCGTTTCTCGCTGTTGACTTGCACATACCGCGCACGCCCGGCGCCCAGCCCAGCGATGATCGCGCCCAGGCCGATCACCGCGAAAATCCAGCCGATGGCGGTCCAGCCGCCCGTCCGGTCATGCACCAGCCCAACGGCCAACGGGCCGAGGGAAGCCAGGGTGTAACCGATGCCCTGGGCCATGCTCGACAGGTTGGCCGCCACATGAGCATCCCGCGAGCGCAGCACGATCAGGGTCAGTGCCAGGCTGAACGTGCCGCCCTGCCCCAGGCCGAGCAGAATCGCCCAGCCCCATAACCCGTCCAAAGGCGCATACAGGCAACCGAACAGCCCGCCCAGGGTCAGCAGCATCACCACCACAATCGCCACGCGCTGGTCTTTGCCACGAGTGGCCAGCCACGGTGCGGCCAACGAACTGATCAACTGCATGATGATGGAACCGGACAGCGCCAAGCCGGCTTCGGTGGCGCTCAGGCCACGGCCGATCAGGATCGACGGCAGCCAGCCAAACACGATGTACGCCAGGGACGATTGCAGGCCCATGTACAACGTCACCTGCCAGGCCAGCGGGTCGCGCAGCAACCCCTTCACCCGATAGGCCACCTGATGGGCACCGTGCTTGTGACCCACCTGAGGCACCCAGCACAACGCCGCCACCAGCGCGGGCAGAATCCAGAAACCCAGGCCCATGGTCCAGCTATCGCCGAAGTAGTGACTCAGTGGCACCGTGGCACCCGCCGCCAGCGCCGCGCCCAGGCACAGGGCCATGGTGTACACGCCGGTCATGGCGCCAGCCTGCCTGGCAAAGTCGCGCTTGACGATGCCCGGCAACAACACGCCGATGATGCCGATGCTCGCACCGGCGATCAGGCTACCGGCGAACACGCCCACTTCGCCGAAGGAACTGCGCAGGATGATACCGGCGGCCAAGGTCAGCAGAATCCCCAGCACCACGCGCTCGGCGCCAAAGCGCCGCGCCAGGATCGGAGCCATGGGCGCAAACAGCCCCAGGCACAGCACGGGCAAGGTGGTCAGCAGGCCGGCCTTGGCCGCCGACAACCCCAGGCTGCTGGACACATCACCGAGCACCGGCGCCATGCTGGACAGCGCCGGACGCAGGTTCAGCGCCACCAGCACCAGGCCCAGCAGCAACAGCCAGGGGCGGTTCACCGTCGCAGGCGCGTGCTGCACGACGTCATCGTCGGCTTCGGCGTCAATCAACAGTTCTTCGAGTTCGGTCGTGCGTTTGGATGGGAGGTTCATTGATCAACTGTCGGCAGAGGGATTTGGCGCGGGGTCCACCAGGCGTTTGTGACCAGATCGACGCTGGTCGTCTGTCGTGGGATGCGGGCTTTCATCCAATCATTGGATGAGTTTTCCCACAGGCTATTCGGAGTCGCCTACAAGGGCAAGGCACTAGGGTTCTTAGGCAGGAAAAGGAGCAGTATTTTCGATTGGTAAAATTACCCTTAGAGGGTAATTATTGGACTCAGGTGTCTTATGGAAAAGTACACACCTCATTACGATCTGGCGGGGATAAAGGCGGATGTCATCAGACTGGGCATACGAGCATTTACTGCAAGTGCTCGGGAAGGCGCGCGGCAGCTTGAGTTGAGCATCGGCCAAATGCGACTCGTCGTTTGCGCCCTTGAGAATCGGATGTTCTACAAGTCAATGACGACCTATTCGGACCACCGTATCTGGCAGGACGTCTACTTGATCAAGATTTACGGCACGGAGATTTACATCAAAGTGACTTACCGCCCCGGCGGGGGTCCGCCTGTAATCTCCTTCAAGGAGAAAACCTTATGAAAACCCAACAATGCATGAATTGTGGCGCCCATGACGGCATGCAGCATTTCGATGGCCGCAGCTTCACAATCAGTACCCGCGGCATGATTCGAGAAATCCCAGACATCGCGGGCTGGGAATGCCAAACCTGTAAGGAAATCGAGTTTGATCATGATGACGACAGCGCAGAGCGCTATTCAAAGGCCAGCGATCAGTTATTGGTGGATGCCAGGAAAATTATCGCAGCAGAAATGAAGCGAATCCGCCGCAAACTGCACCTGACGCAGAAGGATGCGGCGAAGCTCTTGAGCATCCGCGGGCACAATGCATTTTCTCGCTACGAAAAGGCTGAGGTTTTTCCGCCTGAGCCGCTGCTCATACTCATGCGTCTTTTGGATAAACACCCGTACTTGGTGGCCGAGATCGAGGCCCTCAATGTCGGCGAAGACCTGAATCACCTGCTCATCGCAAAAGACGCACAACAACTCGCCGCTCAAGCGTCCTGACCCCTTGAGCAGGCAAAAATAAACCCGGCACCAGGCCGGGTTTATGTCTTCAAGCATCGATCAATGCAAAATCTGGCTCAAGAACAACTTGGTCCGATCATTCTGCGGATTGTCGAAGAAGTCATTCGGCGCCGCCTGCTCAACGATTTCGCCTTTGTCCATGAAGATCACGCGGTTGGCCACGGTGCGGGCAAAGCCCATTTCATGGGTCACGCACAACATGGTCATGCCGTCTTCGGCCAGGCCGATCATGGTGTCGAGTACTTCCTTCACCATTTCCGGGTCGAGCGCCGAGGTCGGTTCGTCGAACAGCATGATTTTCGGCTTCATGCACAGGGCACGGGCAATCGCCACACGCTGTTGCTGGCCACCGGACAGTTGCCCCGGAAACTTGTGGGCCTGCTCCGGAATGCGCACGCGCTCCAGGTAGTGCATGGCGATTTCTTCGGCC
>Ga0308161_1001664_pt1 | contig 25856 bp, 16 predicted proteins | sample PhyFR2_FD_201034 | JGI IMG/M metagenome (GOLD analysis project Ga0308161, IMG submission 201034) | Phyllosphere microbial communities from UC Gill Tract Community Farm, Albany, California, United States - DLSLF.R2 | ecosystem: Host-associated > Plants > Phyllosphere > Unclassified | place: USA...
GTTCAGGAGCCATCGACCCTAGTCATGTGGGACTTGTGAGGGCGGGTCATCGCACTCGCGCCTCGTTAGCAGGGGCGAGCGACCTGCCTGAGGAGGCCATCGGAGGGCGCAAGGCGCACCCAGGCCTGAAATGGATATTCTCTTACTCGACTTGGTTCATGAGACGTTTGAGATCAACGGCAACCTGAGCAAGGGACAACGCCCTGGCTTCCCGGTGGTTTTGGTAGTTCTGGTGACCTCGCCCCCGCCGCTTCTGCCGATGTCCGCGTGATCGTGGACTGATGGGCGATGGCTCGAATCTCGGGCTTTCCATTTTGCTGAGTAGATCTAAGAAGGTCACCTCCCAGGCGGCGCGGTCGCTGTTGAGCCTACGTTCGGACACCACTAGTCCTCATTCCTATTTCCTTGGCTGTCTGCTGAAGGCGCAATTGGTCTGGAGATTGCACGGGATTTCATGTTGCCGGGGCCTCATCTGCTACCGATGCTCGTGACAAAGATGAAAAATCCGGCAACCGCGACGAGAACGGCTGCTGCGCCTGACGGAACAAAAAGGATACGGCGGATATTTGTTGCGGTTCCTGGCTGGCGGTCCGGTTTCGTCAAGTGAGGACCGATCCAGCCCACAGCGGATGCGACCAGAATCAGGAAGATCCCGAAATACTCCACCTAATGCCTCTCGTCGGCATTTTTGGGGTCCAGTGCAATTGCGAGGTGCTGGCTTGAGCGCTCTGGGTCTACCTGCGAGACCTGCATGGCACAGCTGAAGCCGTCGGTAAGGACAAGGGTGTCGCTGTCTCCCTGTGCGAGAGCAGCGATGACGGAGTGTTCGGCCACTTTCATGGAGACCCCGAAATGCTCGGCCTCGAAACCGAAGTTGCCGGCCACTCCGCAGCAAGAAGAAGATTCCACAAGGTTTGTAACTCCCCACGATTCCAAGATGCGCTTTTGTGCGCCTGAGCCGAATACGGCGTGCTCGTGGCAGTGGGTTTGTAGCACGACTGTTTCCGGGGGTGTTGCCCTTGGCCTCCACCCACGTTTGATGGCTTCGTCCACCGCGAGGGAGAACGAGCGTACCCTTCCCGCAACCCTGGCTGCGGCTGCGCCACCGACAAGCTTTGGGCCTTCGTCACGAATGGCAGCGGCGCAGCTGGGTTCAAGGACGACGATATCGCGGTCCGTGCCGTCGTCGAGTCTGCTAATGAGCCGGGCCAATCGGCGGCGGGCCCCGTCACGTTGTCCGGTGGATATCCAGGTTAGGCCGCAGCATGCTTCGGGCGTGCATCCCACGGAGCTTCCGGAGTCCCGCAGAACACGTGCTGCGGCCGGGACCACCTCGGGCCGGAAAGCCCGGGTGAAGCTGTCTATGAACAGTAGGACGTCAGCCTTATCGACGAAATCGGCTTCCTCAATTTGTTTTCTTATAGTGGCGTTTTTCACGAAAGCCGGGAGTTGTCGTCGCGCACTGATTCCCAACCACTCCCCCACGAGCCTGAAGGGTCGGAAGGCGGCGCCTACATTGGCCAGAGGCGCCACACGCGTGAGAAGTGGGAGCCACCGCGGCAGCCAGCCTATTGAGTAATGCGTGAAGGGACGGAGGCGTCCCCGGTAATGCTCATCGATCAGCTCGGACTTCGCGTCGGCGATATCGACACCTGTGGGGCAGTCCGTGGAGCAGGCTTTGCAGGACAAACACAGGTCCAATGCCTCCCGAACTTCCGGGCTGGACCAGCCGTGTGTGCTGCTGCCCTGCGTGCGGGTCAATTCCTGCAATACCCTGGCCCGGCCGCGGGTTGAATCCTTTTCGTCCATGGTGGCCCTATAGCTGGGGCACATGAATCCGCCGGTTGTGGACCGGCAGCGACCTACGCCAATGCAGGCATGGGAGTTTCCCACAAACGGGCTCGCGACCGGGAGCAGCTTGCGGTCCCAAGGGGAAGCTGCAAGGGCGCTAGTCTCTCCTGGAGCCGGCTCACTGTTGGCTGGGCCTGGATTAGGCACACCTTCCAGGGCCAGCGATTCAGAAAAGGGCTTAGGAGTGACGATGATTCCTGGGTTCAGGACTCCGGTCGGGTCCCAAAGGTGCTTGAACGCTTCGAAGATGCCCATCATGTCCTGGGAGTACATCACGTCCAGCAGTTCGCTCCGCGCGCGGCCATCACCATGCTCACCGGACAATGAGCCCCCATGTGCCACCACCAATCTGGCGGCTTCAAGGGTGAAGGCCCGAAATACCCTGAGTCCTTCGTCCGTGCGCAAATCGTAATCCAACCGCATGTGTACGCATCCTGCACCAAAATGGCCGTACATGAAGGCGGTCAAACCGTATTTCTTTACGAGGGGAAGTAGGTCTGCCAGATAGTCGGCAAGCCGGTCAGGGGCAACTGCGGAATCTTCCCAGCCTGGCCACGTCTGCACGCCGTCAATCCGTCTTGAAGATAATCCAGCCCCGTCTTCACGCACCCGCCACAATTTTGCGCGTTCGTGGGGGTCGGAGACGATTGCAGAACCAACGACACGGTCGTCTACACGCAGCTTGTCCACCAAGTCCTCGCAGGAGTCGGTGGCCTGATCGAGAGTGTCCGCGGAAAACTCGACCATGAGGAAGGCGTTGCCGTCCGGCAAGGACTCGACGCTGGCGGCCCCCCGGCGGTGTCGCATGATGTCGACGATCGATACATCCAGGCCTTCGATGGCGCTGGGCTTCGTCGCGAGTATAGTCATGACATCGCGCGCCGAGTCGACTGTGTTCCGGTAGCCGAGGCAAAGCAGCGCCGTGGTTCGGGGTTTCGGTACAAGGCCCAACTTGGCCCGCACCACAACAGCACACGTACCTTCGCTGCCCGCCAGTGCGCGCGCCAGGTCAAAACCGTTTTCTGGCAGGAGATGGCCCAAATGGTAGCCGGACACCTGACGGGGAATAGTTTGCAACTCCACCCTGAGGGATCCCAAGTTGTCCGCCGCCAGTGCACTCATCCCCGCGACAAGTTCCGCGGCACGGGCCACAGAATGGACGTCACTTGGGTCCAGAGCGCGGAGAAAATCGCGGCCAGCCCTTAGGTGTGCGCCGTCCGCGGTTACCAGCTCCAACTCGTGCAGGTGATCTGTCATCCGGCCGTAGGCTACGGAGTGGTTCCCGCAGGCATCGTTACCTATGGACCCGCCGATGGTGGCTCGAGTCATTGACGAGGGGTCTGGAGCGAACGTCAGCTCACCATGGGTGGCCTCCTCCACGTAGCGTCGGAGGTGACCGAGGACAACCCCCGCGTCTGCCCAGACCGTCGCGTTTTGGGAGTCGAGCTGTCCTATGGAAGTCATGCGGCGGGAAAGGTCGACCACCAAACCGGTTCCTACAGCGTTTCCTGCCATCGAGGTCCCCCCTCCCCGCGCGGTAGTCGGCACCCCCAGTTCTGAGCATTCCCTCAGAATCAGGCGCACGTCGTCAACGCTCTTTGGAAAGGCAACGGCGCCAGGACGTACCCGATAGTTCGACGCATCATAGGAGTACTCCGAGCGCCTCCGCGGGGAGTCGTCGACCTCGATGCCGTGTTCCTGCAACCTGACTAGTAGTTGCCTCAGATTGGTGTCAGCGTCGTCACCATTTGGCATGGTTTCGTTCTCCGTTCATGTTGGTCTGCAGGAAGTTTAGGCAGCCGTGGGCTGCGCCAGGGTGTGCCAAAACAGAACGGGCACCGCGGATCTATCCGCTGTGCCCGTTTGCTGTCGCAATCTCGTACTTCTGGAACGCACGGAAGTTGCCTCTGGTGATGAGCGTGAACGACAGCGTTGTGCCTCCGCGTCCCGCGGTGACGGACCATTGCCGACATGGTCAGCTTCTGGACAGCTGGACTACCTGAGGGTGCGTATTGTGTTTGTAAGTATTCCCTTACGAAAGCCTGCTCCGGACGGCGTCAGTGGTTGCGAGGTATGGCACCGTCCAGAGCAGGCAGCATTGGGGAATGAGTTTCTCATCCGTGCAACGAGCGCTAACTCGGCTGCTGCCCTACGGTATGAAAGACTCAGCGAGAACGCGAGGTCTTGCTTGTCCAGAATCTATACACGGAACCGGTCAACGCCACCCTGGGCGGCTAACTGGGGTCGCAACAGACTGCGCAAACTGTGGCGACAAACGTGCGCATACCACTACTTCGCGAACCGGAACAGCTTCTTATTCGCGAACTCCAGCATGCCTGCCTTGCCCAGTTCCCGTCCGTAACCGGACCGCTTGACCCCGCCGAATGGAACGTCGGCGCCGCTGAGGTCGATGTCCCCGACGAAGACCATGCCGACGTCGAGCTGGTTACCGACGCGCTCAGCGCGCTCAACGTCATCGCTAATCACAACTGAGCCAAGACCGTATGGCGAGGAGTTGGCGAGCTTGATCGCTTCCTCGTCGCTGCTGACCTTATACAACTGGGCCACGGGCCCGAAGAGTTCTTCACTGTAGACGTCCATGGACGGGGTGATGTTCGTGATTACTGTTGGCGTGAACACGTTGCCCTGGGGCTGGTTGTTTCCCACCAGGATTTCGGCGCCCTGGTCCAAGGCGGCCTGGACCTGTGCGGTCAGAAACCTGGTGGCCGAGTCAGAGGAGAGCGGTCCGAAGTCACCGTTCTCGTATGACTGGGCGGCAATGGCGGCCTTGAACTTGTCCGAGAATTCGTCGAAGTACTTGTCCATCACCACTATCCGCTTTGAACCGTTGCATGACTGGCCTGTGTTGCCCATGCGCCCACTTACAGCTTTCTTCACTGCATCATCGACGTCATCTGTGTCGAGCACCAGGAAAACGTCGGCGCCCCCGAGCTCCAGCACGCACTTCTTCAGTGCGCGGCCGGCCTGCTCGCCCACAATGGCACCAACCTGTTCGGAACCGGTGAGTGAAACGCCCTGCACCCGGTCATCGGCAATGAGGTCCGAGATCTGCTGGTGGGTGGCGAACAGGTTCACATAGGCACCCTCCGGGAAGCCTGCATCGCGGAAGAGTTCTTCCAGTGCCAATGCCGACTCCGGGCACTGGCTGGCGTGCCGGACAATGACGGTGTTGCCCAGAATGATATTCGGGATGGCGAACCGGGCCACCTGGTAGTAGGGGTAGTTCCACGGCATGATGCCCAGAATCACCCCGATGCCTTGATACCGGAAGAAGGTTCTGAGGCCGTCGGCGACCTCAAGCTCCTCATCTGCAAGCCATTCCGCCGCGTGATCTGCAAATGCTGCGGCGATCGAGCCGCAGAACTCTGCTTCGCCTGCCGCCTGTTGCAGGGGCTTGCCCATTTCCCTGTTGATGATGGCGGCGAGTTTGTCCTTACGTTCGACAAACAGGGCCGCCAGGCGTTTGGCGAGGCCAGCGCGTTCGGCCACCGTGGTGGTGCGTGACCAATCCTGGTAGGTCTTCTGGGCTGCACTGAGTCCTGTTTCCACCTCTTCAGTGGTGGCAGCTGGGTACTCCGCATGCGTCGTTCCGGTGGCCGGGTCGATAACGGAAAATGCGCTCATGGTGAACACTCCTTTGTCAGCAAAATCGATTTGAACGGGGTGCCCCGTAAAAAACGCCGGGTGGGACCGCTACAGCGGTCCCACCCGGGCAATCAGTGCGCTTATGGCGTCGTGGTGGCGGGGTAGAAGCGCTGGCGCTCACGGCCTTCGAGGTGCTTTGCGCTACCTTCCTGGCTCTCCTTGCGCTGGGACGTCATGGGAACTCCGACGTCCCAGAAGGAGGTGCGGCTCTACCCGGGCGACGATCACAGCCGGTCGTCCCTCGACGGCGCGTGCTTCCGTGAGGGCGGCTTCGAATTCCTCGAGGGTGGTCGTGGACCAGGCGGCACAGCCCATGCTGGCTGCATTGGCGGCGATCTCGATCTCAAGAATTTCACCGTCGAGCCGGCCGGACTTGGTGCTGCGTTCCCGGTACTGGGTGCCGAACTCGCGGCCCCCACCCTTGGCGACCTGGAGCGGCCAGATGCACTGGTGGCCGCGGTTGTCGATCACAATCGTGATGATCTTCTTGTGTTCCTGCACAGCGGTGAGCAGTTCAGTGGGCTGCATAAAGTAGGTGCCGTCACCGATCAGTACATACACTTCGCCCGGCTGGTCCGCGCGGGCGAGCCGGTAACCGAGCCCGGCCGGGATTTCGTGGCCCATGCAGGAGTTGGCGTATTCGAGGTGGATTTCTGTGCCGTTTGACGGGTCCCAGGCTTTGTGGATGCCTTCGACCACGCCACCGGAACCCAGGACCAACGCGTCGTCCTGCGTCGTGGTCCGGTTGAGGACATCAATGACCTGCGCCTGGCTCATGTTCTCGCCGGGGAACGCCTGCAGATCGTGCCTGCGCACCTCGAGTGTTGCTTTACGGGCATCCGCGATGTCGTTGCGGAAGTCCGTCGATGTCGCGTAGCTAGCCTCTGTGAGGCGTTTCCCCAGTGCCGCCAGGTTCAGTTTGGCGTCACCAATGACAGGGAACGAACCCATTTTGTGGGCATCGAACGATCCGACGTTGAGGTTCACAAACTTGACGTTCGGGTTCTGGAACAGTGAGTGGGAAGCGGTGATGAAGTCCTGTAGGCGGGAACCTACGGTAATCACGACGTCCGCGCTATCGGCGATCTCGTTTGCACCCACTGTGCCGGTGACACCGAGTGCGCCGAGGTTGAGCTCGGTTATGGGTCCGCTGCCCTTGCCGGCGTATGTTTCAGACACCGGAATACCGAACTCTGCGCTGAAGTGCGCCAGCTCTTCTTGAGCCTTCGAGTAACGGACGCCGCCGCCGGCGATCAGCAGGGGACGCTTGGCGTTGCGGATGATGTCGGCAGCGTCTCTGAGCTCGTCTTCCACTGCTGGGCGACGGCGGATGTGCCAAACGCGGGGAGTGAAGAAAGACTCCGGGAAGTCGAACTCTGCACCTTGGATGTCCTGCGGGAGACATACCACCACGGCACCGGTTTCCACAGGGTCGGTGAGCACGCGCATGGCTTCCGGGAGGGTGGATAGCAGCTGGGCCGGGTGGGTGATCCGGTCAAAGTAGCGGCTGACGGGACGGAAGCAGTCATTGGCCGACACATCGCGCTCAATAGGATGTTCAATCTGCTGCAGTACGGGGTCGCCGAACCTGTTGTTGATGATGTCCGCGGGAAACAGGAGCACCGGCAGGCGGTTGGTGGTGGCGGTGGCAGCACCGGTCACCATGTTCGTGGATCCTGGGCCGGCTGAGGCAGTGCAGGCCAGGGTGGCGGCCCTGTTGGAGGCCTTGGCGAATCCGATCGCCGCGTGGACCATGGACTGTTCGTTTTTGCCTTGGAAGTGGGGGAAGTCCACACCGTATTCGTCGATTCCTTCGGCCAGGCCGATGGAGTTGCCGTGGCCGAAAATGCCGTACATGCCGGCGACAAGGCGCCTCGTCTCGCCATCCAGTTCGCTGTACTGCACCTGAAGGTACTCAATGATTGCTTGCGCGACGGTGCGGCGGCGGACGGCCTTGATGTCGACTTCAGTGCCGATGTCAGCAGCGGCTGTGCTAGTCATGGGTTCTCCTAAATTTGTAGGTGCGTCGGCATTTGCAAACCGATTCGCCCGAACATCAGGTTGTCACCGGAGGGAAGCAAAGTTGTGTCCCAGTTTGATACGCAGTGAAACGGAGCCCGGGACAGAAAACAGCAGCCGGCGGCGGTACCTTAGTACCGCCGCCGGCTGCTGTTGACTCCGGCTGCTAATCGAACCGGTAGGGTTCCTGCGGGCCTACTGAAGGCAGCGGCCGTGGACGTTCGCAGGTGCTCTCGATCTCGATGTGTCGTCCCTGCGCGGACGATGCTTCAAAGGCGAGCAGGACTTCCAACACGTGGTAAGCAAAATCTGCGCCTGTTCGTGGTTCAAGTCCCTTGCGGATGGCGTAGCCGAACTCGGCCAGGCCGATGCCGCGGTAGGCGTCATCACGGTGAGTGATGGGTGTTTGCCGCCAGTCGCCGCCGCCGGGAGGAGTCATGTCGAGGGCAAGGTCTCGGGGCTCGCCACGGCGAAGCACCGGCGCTCCGGAGAAATGGTCCGGGTTGGGTGCGGCCAAGGACCCGCCCGTGCCATAGATCTCAAGGTGGGGCAGGTTGTGGTTCCACACGTCCCAGCTGACAATTACCGTGGCTGCGGCGCCGGACTCGAAGTCGATGGTGCCGGTGACGTGGGTCGGCGTCTGAATGTGGATCACGTCCCCTTCCTTGCAGGGCCGCGGACGCGTCTCGGAAGAACGGGGCGTCGTCGCGGAAACGCGCTTCACCGGGCCGAAGAAGTTGACCAGGTTAGTGATGAGGTAGGGCCCGATGTCCAGCATGGGACCCGCGCCTGGGCTGTAGAAGGGATCGACGTTCGGGTGCCAGTGCTCGTAGCCGCGGCACGCGAAGGATGCAAAGGCTGCGACAGGCTTCCCGATCCACCCGTCGTCGATCAGCTTGCGGCTGGTCTGCATGCCGGACCCGAGAAAGGTGGTGGGCGCCGAGCCCACCTTGACCCCGGCTTTACGGGCGGCGTCGAGGATCTGCTTGGCTTCCTCAAGCGAGGTCGCGAAAGGTTTCTCGGAGAGGACGTGCTTGCCCGCTGCGATCGCCTGTAGTGTTACCGGGGCGTGGAGCTTGGGCGGGGTCAGGTTGAGAACGAGTTCAACTTCTTCGTCGGCCAATAGTTCGTCCGGCGTGAGGGCCTTTGGGACCGAGTACTCCGCCGCCCGGGCTTTCACCGCTTCCGCGTTTACGTCAGCAAGGGCCACAATGCTGACGTCGGGGTGGACACCGATTTTGTCCAGGTACTGGTTGAGAACGTTCCCGACGCCAATGATGCCAACTCGAATGGGTTCCATGTGATTCTCCGTTAGTGATTGTTGGAACATCCCGGGGCGAGGAGGAATATACCCGGCCCCGGGATGAGTTGCGATAGCTTTGTGGCTAACTGGCCAGGCGTTCCTGGCGGGTCTTGGCGGTAGCTGCTTCGTCCACTGCACCGTCGATGATGACAACGCCGTAGTGTGTGGCCGCGGCTTCCAGGGTCACCCTGGACTCGCGGTAGTCGTCAAGCACAGCCAGGACGTCTCGTTCCAGGGGGTTGCCGTATCCGCCGCCGCCGGGGCTGATGGAGACTACTTTCTCGCCGGACTGCAGGTCGTAGCGGCCCACGACGGGAATTTCACGGCGTTCACCGGTCGTGAGTACTTCGACCCAGGCCGAAGGGACCGCCCCGTCGTGCCCCCCACGGACGCCCTTCGGCGGGTTGAGCTTACCTTCGATACCGTAGGTGAGGGTGACGCTTTCCCCCCGCGGTTCCATGGTGACCCGGGTTGCGAGTCCGCCGCGCTGCCGGCCGGCTCCGCCAGTGTCGGCGACCAGGGTGCGTTCGTGGATCAGGATCGGGTAGCGCTGCTCGTCCACTTCCACGCTGTCATGGTAGAGGAGAGCGCCGCACACGGGACGCTGGTATGTGGGCCACCCGTCAACGTAAGGGGTTGCCGGACCACCGACGCCGCCGACCAGGATCTGGTTGACGTAGGCGTTGCCGTTGCGTTCGTCTGTCCCGGAGATCACCGACTTGGCCGGTGCCTGGCCGGCGGCACCCTCAGCGGTGCCATACCCATCGTCGATCTGGGAGAACGCGGCCTGGACAATGTTGACTACCCGGTCGGCGAGGTTGGTGGTGCCGGACGAGCACGAATAGGGGTGCTTGGGGACTCCCACGGCGCAGCCGTCACGCAGCAGCACCTCCACCCGGCGGAAGGTTCCGGCGTTGCTCGGCAGGTTCTCGGGGATGCCGGATAGGATGCCGGCGAGGGCTGCGCCCGTGGCCGTCGCCTTGGTGAGGTTCAGGCCGTTGGGGAGATTGTCCGGGTTGTCACGAAGATCAATAACGATCTTGCCCTGCTTGGGTTTCACCTCGACAGTGGCCTGCAGCTGAACACCGTCAGGGCCGGTGCCGGGGAAGGGGTCGTGGGCCGACGTGCCGTGGAGGACATACTCGGGCAGCGTTTCGATGGCGCTGGCCGTGAGGCGTTCCGAATAGTCGAACCAGGCGTCCACAAAGTCCACCAGGTCATCGACGCCGAACTTCTCGGCGAGCTCGTGAATGCGGCGCTCGGCGATGCGCGAGGCCCCTACGGATGCGAGGTAGTCGCCATACCACTGATCTGGGACACGGATCCGGGAGCGACACATGCGGATGATGTCGTCAATGTCCGTGTAGTCGCGCTGGATCCGTACGCAGGGGAAGATCAGCGCTCCTTCCTCGTATACGTCCCGGGCGGTTGCGAAGAAGGTGGTGGGCAGCGAGTTGCCGCAGTCAGCCTGGTGGGCCTTGGTCACGGCGGTGAAGAGGTGGCGTCCCTGGATGAAGATGGGCACCAGGATCACGTGGTCGGCTGCGTGGGAGTTGCCCATGTAAGGGTCGTTGTGGAGGAACGCGTCGCCTTCGCGGATGTCGTTATGGAGTTCCACCATGTCCTCACCGAGGGGGCCGGCGCCGAAGACGTGGACGGGGACACCCTCTGCTGCCGCGAGGAGCTGGTTGTCGGCGGTCAGCACGGCGCAGGAGAAGTCGCGGGCCGTGTTGATGACCGACGAACGTGCCGACCGCAGCAGTCCGCTGGTCATTTCACGGACGATGCCGTCGAACGCGTTGGCAAGTACCGAAAGCTTTACGGGATCAAAGTCGCGGGTCACGGTTATGCCTCCTTACGGGTGAGGTAGATGTTGGATCGTTCGTCGAGCGTGGCGTTCCACTCGGGCGGAACGACGATGGTGGTGGTGGGCTGGTCGATGACCGCCGGACCCAGGATCTTGTCCCTGGGTGCCAGGGTGACGCCGCGGTACCGGTGCGTGCTGAAGGCCTCTCCGCTGAAGACGATGTCATCGGTGCGGTGGATCTCGCTGGTGCCGGTGGTGCCGGTCCCGTCCTTGGTGTGCTCTGGTCGCGGGATTTCCACGCGGGCGCCCCAGGTGATGATTTCGACGCGGCTGTCCGGATCGTGGGTGCCGTTCCGGCGGTCGTGTTCTTCGTGGAATGCCCGCTCGATGATTCCGGCGGCGTCGCCGGAGGTGTCGGGAGCTGTATCGAGGTACACGCGCAGGTCCCAGGCTTGGCCCGGGTAGCGGGCGTCGACGAAGTAGGTGACGCTGGGGGCCTCGCCGACGCCATCGAAGCGCTTCAGGAAGAGCTCGGCTTTGGCGGTCAAGTCCTCCACGGCGCGGGAGGCTGAACCGGCGTCGAAACTGCGGGTGTCGTTATGCAGCGGCGAGAGGAACTCGGTGGCGATGGGTGCACGGTGGGCTCCGTAGGCTGCAAGAACACCCGCGGTGGCCGGAATGAGGACGGTCTCAGCTTCGAGGAGGACTCCGATCGCGGCGGCAACCATGGCTCCGGCGCCGCCGCCTGCGACAATGAGCGCACCCCGGGGGTCTACGCCCTGCTCCAGGGCGGCCTGTCGGATGGCCGTTGCCATGTGGTTGGCGGAGACGTCGAGGATGGCTTGTGCCGCCTGCAGGGTGTCCATTCCCAATGCTCCGGCGATGCGGGTATCGATAGCCCGCACGGCGGCCTCGCGGTCCAGGGTGAAGCCGCCTTCGAAGCCCTCGGTATCGAGGTAGCCCAGTGCCACGCAGGCGTCCGTGACGGTTGGTTCTTCACCGCCGCGGCCGTAAGCTGCCGGGCCAGGGGTGCTTCGGGCGCTTTGTGGGCCCACGCGGAGCAGGCCACCGCCGTCGATCCAGGCGATGCTGCCGCCGCCGGCGCCGATGCTTGAGACAGCAACGGAGGACAGACCGGTGAGGTGTCCCACGAATGGTTCACCCAGCCAGGCCTCCCTTGTGTGGCGCACCACGCCTTCTTCAACCAGAGACACGTCAAAGGTGGTGCCGCCCATGTCGCAGACCACAACAGTGTCGCGGTCCGGGGCAGCTGCCGCCCCAACCAGGGGAGCCATGGACGGGCCGGAATTCAGCAGCAGAACGGGACGGTCCAGGACATCGGCAACGTCCAGGACGGCGCCTTCGGAGGTCACCACCAGAAGGTCGCCGGCGAAGCCGTACTCCTGGAGGTCGGAGCGGAGCTTGCCCAAGTGGTCTGCCATCAAGGGCTTCAGAGAAGCGTCGATTGAAGCTGCGGACGAACGGCGGTATTCGCGGATCGTGGGGTTTGCCTGATTGGAAAGGGTGAAGGGAACGCCGGGCAGGATTTCCTTGATCAGTTCCGCAACGCGGTTCTCGTGGGCGTCGTTGATGATCGACCAGAGGAAGGAAACGGCGACAGCTTCAATGCCCTGTCCCTTGAAGGAACTAAGGACTTCCCGGACCTGATTCTCATCCAACGGTACCAAGACATCGCCTTCTGCGGAGAGGCGTTCGGTGATCTCAAAGGTCAGGTGCCGGGGGATGTAGGGCGGCGGGTAGGCGGCTTGGGAGTCGAAGGCGTCCCGGCGTCCGCCTTCGCGGAGCAACAGCGTGTCGGCGAATCCGTCTGTAGTCAGCAGCGCGGTCTTTGCCACCTTGCCGGTGAGCACGGCGTTGGTGGCGTGGGTGGTGCCATATACGATGACGTCAGCGTTGCGGAGCACCTCGTCGCCGCTCCAGCCAACGGACTCCGCCGCACGGCGGACCGACGCTTCGAAACCGGTGAACACACGGTCGTAGGTGGTCAGTGCCTTACCGACCGCCATGTCACCGTTGTTGGAGTCGACTACGACATCGGTGAACGTGCCGCCGGTGTCGACGGCGATACGGTACCTGGCCCCGCCAGGTTGTGTTTGTACTTCACTCATGAGTCTTCATTACTTTCGTAGAACTTGAAGGGATTTTAGTTCCGGGCCTTGCCGACGGTATTGCGGAGGAGTCCGACGTTTTCGATCTCGATTTCCACGGTGTCTCCGGGCTCAAGCCAGACAGGAGGGTTCCGCTTGGCACCGATGCCTTGCGGGGTACCTGTGGCGATGACATCACCCGGCTCCAACGTGAGAAAGCTCGAGAGGTAGGAGACGATGCGGGCGATGGGAAAGATCTGGTAGCTGGTGTTGGAGCGCTGGACCTCGATGCCGTTCACGCGGGTAGTCAGGTCCAAGCTTTGCGGATCGCCGACCTCATCAAGGGTGACCAGTGCAGGTCCCCAAGGTGTTGAGCCGTCCACGGCCTTGCCGGCCAGCCACTGGGTACCCCGGTACTGAAGGTCCCGCGCGGTGACGTCGTTCAACGGGGCAAGCGCGGCGACGTACTCCAGCGCGTCCTCTTCGGACACTTGGCTGGCAGGTCGTCCGATGACAACTGCCAGTTCGCCCTCGAAGTCAAGGTTTTCGCTGACGTTCGCGCCCCCGATCTGATCGTCAGGGCCAACCATGGTGGAGGCGAACTTGGCGAAGACGTCCGGGTACTCAGGGAAAGCTCGCCCGGTTTCGGCGACGTGGTCCTTGTAGTTCAGCCCAATGCACAGGACTTTGGACGGATCAGTCACGGGCGTGGTGAGGCGTACCTCGGCCCGTACGCCAACGCGGGCATCGGGGTCTTGCTGAGCCACGGTGTTGATTTCGGCAGAGATAGCCTGAATCCGGTCACCATACAGCTCCAGGAACGCGCGGACCGAGGTGGTGGATCCTTGTTCGGCTTGGGGGGCACCCTGCAAGAGCAGCTCCAGGTCGTAGACGGAGTCTTCGATGAGGACTCCGCCACGAACTTCAGATTCGTGCTCGTAGGAAACGATTTTCACGATTATTTGCCGCCTTTCGGTGCGGGAGTGTGTGCGGCGACAGCCAGGACGGCATCTGCCAGACGATCAGCGATGTCGCTGACCACGTTCTCGTCCATGGGTGTGGACAGTGACAGCAGGTTGGCCGGGGATCCAAGGAGTCCTCGTTCGTAAGAGGCCCACCACAGCTGGTGCTGGGTCTGTTCGTTCACCTTTTCCACGCCCGCAGGGACCGCACGGAGCAGTGAGCCGCGGCCTCGGATTTCCCAGCCCGCTCCGGCGACCCGGGAATTCACTGTGTCTCGTGCTGAATCGCCAAGGTGGTTCAGCCGTTTAACTTCCTCTTGGGTGTAGAGGCGTAACGCGACGGCCCCTGCGGCCATGCTGACCGGGTTACCCGAGAATGTGCCGCCGTGCGGCAGGCTTCCGGGGCGCGTTGGGTCCACCTCGGCCATGAGTTCTGCTGTGCCGCAGACGGCTCCAACTGGGAAACCACCACCGATGAGCTTGCCGGTTGTCAGCAAATCCGGGGCCACGCCGTACTCGCCGCTGAAACCGTTGTACCCAAGGCGCAGGCTGATGACTTCGTCGATGATCAGGACGATGCCGTACTGGCTCGCAAGTTCCCGGGCTGTCCGGACGAACTCTTCTGAGATGGTGAGCAGGCCGGCGCGGTTGGGCAGCAGGTCGAGAATGATTGCGGCGTATTGGTCCGGATCGGTCTCGACCGCCTGGCGCAGGAATTCGACGTCGTTCAGTGGCACAGCGGTGACGTCGTCGATCACCCCCCGGGGCACCCCACGCTGGTAGGAGGGTCCGCCGGGGACGAGTGCCACCTCGGACGTTCCGTGGTACCCGCCCTTGGTGACGATGACACGTTCGCGACCGGTGTTCGCCCGTGCGATGCGGATTGCGGACATGACGGCTTCGGTGCCGGAGTTGGCGAAGCGTACCTGGTCGAGTGCTGGGAGGCGGGACAACAGCAGGTCGGCAAGCTCCCATTCGTAGAGGTTCGGGATACCCCAGCTGGCTCCAGTGGTGAGGGCCTTGATGGCGGCCTCGGTAATTTCCGGGTGGGCATTGCCGTGGATCAGCGAAGTGAAGTTGTTGTTCGCATCGATCAGCTCGCGGCCGCGGTCATCCCATACCCGGTAGCCTTCGCCTTTGATGGCGTAAGGGCTCGGAGCACCCGTGTAATACGTTGAGCGCCCGTAGCCTCCAGGAAGCAGCGGAAAACCGCGCGGCCCACGGCGCAGGTGCGGATCTTCAGCGGGGTTGAGATCAGTAGCGTTGTCCATGTGGTTGTCTGTTCCCATTTCGTCTCTCCGGTCTTTCAGTTCACGAGGTCGATCAACGGCTGCCCGGTCAATGCAAGGCGGACCCTTTCCACGGCGCCGTCCTGCAGCGCACCTGTCGACCGATTGGAGCGCCACGCGATGTGGGGGGTAAGGATGGTGTTGGGGGCCGTACGAAGCGGGTGCCCGGCGCTCAGCGGTTCCTGGGCGAAAGTGTCGATGCCGGCGCCTGCGATCTGCCCGGAGACCAATGCCTCGGCAAGTGCAGCTTCATCGACAAGCCCGCCGCGGGACACGTTGACGACCACAGCTCCCCTGCGCATGCGTGCCAGGACATCGGCTGAGATGAGGTTGGCAGTCTCCTGGTTCAGCGGCAGGTGCAGCGAGACGACATCGGAGTTCTCCAGGATGTCTTCCAACCCAGACAATTCCACAAAGCTGTCCGTGACGAAGGGATCATAAGCCCGGACACGGGCTCCGATAGCTGAGTACATGCGGGCCACGTGCTGGCCGATGCGTCCCATTCCCAGCACTCCGACCTCAAGTTCCGAAAGCACCGGTGTGTCGTAGCCGATGGTTCCGGCCCATCCCAGGTCCCGGATCGAGGCGTCACCGGCGGGCAGGCGACGGGTCAGGGCCAAGCCCATGGCAAAGGCGTGGGAGGCGACCTCCTCTGATGCCGTTCCAGGAACGATAGACACCGGGATACCGGCTTCGGTGGCGGCGGCAACGTCGATGTTGTCGTAGCCGATTCCGTACCTGATGACCGCACGGCATTTGGACATGACCGGGAAGTCGTCGGCAGTCAGCTTGGCGTACGGCGTGATCATCACAATGTCGGCGTCCGGAAGCCCGGCACGGAAGGCATCGGTATCTGCTGCAGGGTTGAGTGTGTAGCCGAATTCTTCAGCGAGAGCGTGCTCGCGGTCAAGGTTCGGGAAATGGTGAGGGGCCACGAGAATGGTTCCCTGGGCATCGCGCGTCATAGTCTGTCGTCCTGTTCGTGTCGTACCCTCGGTCGCTGCCGGCCACCCCATCGAACGGGTGCCGGTATCGGGTGATATCAAGTACACAGCCGTGGCGGCGGGCCCATCCGTGCCAGATCGAGACACCGCAATGGGACACCGTGCCAGCCGGCGAGCCTTGGTTTGGGACAAACACAAAGGGTCGGCCGTGCGGGACGGCCGACCCTTAAGGGCGGAGGCTGTTTAGAGCTCAAACCCCCGGCTGCGGAAGTAGTCCATCCTTCGATAAAGCGTTGAACGCCCGATCTGAAGGGTTTCCGCTGCCAGGCTGCGGTTGCCCTTCGCTTCTTGGAGTGCGGTGCGCAACTCACTAAGCTCGGCGTCCTCCAGCCGGGACAGCCGCCCCTTCGTCAACACACGGTGGAAGCCCTGCGGCAGGTCATCCACAGTGACCTCGACTCCATCTGCTCGTTCCACTGCGTTGGACACCACTGCGCGCAACTGGTCGATGTTCCGTGGCCAGTCGGCGTGCGTGAGGGTAGTGATGAGTCTGCGGGAGAGCTTCCGTTCCCCCAGCTCTGCAGCGATGGCATGAGCCAGCTGAGGGATGTCTTCACGCCTGTTGCGCAAGGGCGACAGCGAGATCTCTAGGACGTCGAACGCTTCGGATAGCAGCAGTGTGGCATCCGTGGGGCGCGTTACGGTAAAAGCCAGCTTGGTGGTCGAATTCCCCCGCAGGTTGCGGGCGATTTCGTTGGCTTCGTTCTGGGAAAGCTCGTCGGCGTGTTCAACGATCAGCGTTGCGGGGAGTTCCGTACTCACCCGATGGAGCACGTCCCTGAAATGGGGGTTTCTGAGGTCTCCGTTGCGGGCATCAATGACCATGTGGCCGCCGCGCAATGATGCGATGGCTTTGGCCAAGTGAACTTTTCCGCTGCCTACTTCACCAATCATCACCATGGACCGGTCCTGCTCCACAGCCTTGCGGGCCAGGTTCAGGGTGCGCTTGAATTCCGTGCTCGTACCATTCAAGTACTTCATCAGTCGCTCAGTGGTTGCCTGCTGGGAGGGTGCCGGGTGCAGCGAAACAGTCGAAGCAGTGGCTGACGGTTCGCTTGCCTGTGAATGGGGCCGGACCACAACGACCGCCCCAACGTTTGCCGTCGACAGAGTTACAGGGGAAATCTCCAAAGTGGATACTCCCGGACCCTGCAACATGACCTCGCAGTTCATGCCGTGGCCCGAAGACATCACGGCGTTGGCATAACCGGAGACGATCGAGAAGTCACTGTCCATCAGGGAGGCCATTGCCAGGGAGTTTTGGAGGGCGTTCTTGCCGTCAAGGGCAATAACTGCGCGGTTGCCCCGTCGTTTAGTGATGCGAAGGTACTCACTGAGGAGTGCCCGTTCCCTAGAGGAAGTGCGTACCTCAATATCGCGCTCGATTCGTGAGGCGACGCCTTCGAGCATCAGCAACGTGGAGGACGGTTCCAGCGCGGTGACCCGCTTGGCCGGGAGCGTCAGACCGACGACGGCCCGCACCCGATTATGGAACGGGTCCCGCACCAACGAAGCGAAGCACCAGTTGCCTCGCATGTCTTCACGGAAGTGTTCCTCAGGCGCCAGCCAGACACCACGCCCTTCTTCCAGGGCCAGACCTTCGCCGTTACTACCGCAGCTTTCCTCAAGCAGGGAGTATCCAGCCGGGAATCCGTCATCGCGAAGGAAATTCGCTTTGACCAGCACCCCATTGGGTGCCGTCAGATTGACATAGCCGCCAAGGTCCCGCGCAACTTCGTCCAATTTCTGCAGATGTGGGGCGGCGGCCGCCAACGTGTATTCGTCAATGCGGCCTTGGTCGAAGATACCGCGATCGGCTACTGCGTCAACGCCGGCAGCGCGACTCCGGTACCAGGAGCGTGCGACGATCGGACGGATGCCACTGAGATCCGCGTTGGGTTGCACAAGGAAAAGATCACGGATCCGGTCGGTGTCCCGCGGCGACTCATGGGGCCACGGGGACAGCACCTTGGCAGACATAGGGGTAGGTTCTTTCTGGAGGAATAGTGTCAAAGCGCCGAAATGGTTCCGGTGCGGCCAAGACGAAGTTTGCGACTCCATCGGGACAGTTTGAGGCTGAACACCTGCTCGGCGTGCCAGTCCTCGTTCGTAATCGCCGACTCCTCTTGAGCCTTTGCGCTGATGTAAGCCGCAACCATGCCCGAAAGTCCACTTCCGAGGATGATGCTGCTCCGGGACGCTCCCGGACTCGTGCTTATGGTGACCATCGTTCCGCTCCGTTCGAACCGTGCTGGACGCCGACGAAACGACTGTGTTCCGGGCCACTCAAAGTGTAGCTAACTAACAGTCGTTAGGGAAGGGGTGTCGGTGGTTGGACGGAAGCTAACGGCTGTTAGGATGGCGAATCATGAGCAGGACGTCCTACATAGCCGCCCGGGAAGCCTTCGAACGCCGGCTGACGGCATGGGACCGGGCAGACCAGAAGGCCGGTCGCCAAAACATTCTGGAGGCGTTCCTTCAGCTCGCGATCGCCAACGGATTCAACTCAGTTTCCATGAGGACCATCGCCAACGCCGTCAACATCAAACCCCCAAGCCTTTACTCCCACTTCCCCAACGGCCGGGACGAGATCGTTGCTGAGTCCCTTCGCTGGCATTTCCATGGTTTTGGAGTCGCCCTCCTCGAAGCCGTCTCCCACGCCAGAAATGCAGATGAGTTCTGGGATGCCATGGTCAGGCTCCACTTCACCCGGCAGGTGCAACTTCCAGAGAGCAACCTCTGGGACCTGCTGGTGACAACGGACAGGATGGCGGGAATACTGCCAGATGACCTGCGGGCCCAGATAGACGACTGGATCACCCTGCACGAGAACATGTATGTTGCCGCCGCGGAGGACATGGGCTGCCCCGCGGCGGCTGAGCATGTCAAGGTCGTGATGACTCTGCTCGAAGGGGCCACCCGATGGGCCTCCCCCGGCGGCGATGACGATAAGTTGGAGCGGCTGTCCGATCGGGCGGTTCTGCTTTCTCGTGCGGTGCTTGAGGCTAAATTCTGACAGTCTGCCTCGAATCCCGGCTGGGGATCAGGGGGAGCCTTCGGCGTGAGCCTCCTCGCTTCGCCGGGCAGGCGACCTACCGTCCAAACACTTTCACCAGGTCATACCCATCGTGTCGGTGAAGAAGTCTTCGATCCCCGAGACTGTCCCGCACCCAAACACAGCTCCCATCGGGGGTGCAGTCGTCTACGACGCCCATTTGGACGACTTCCCCGCCTAATGTGACTTCAACTCGATCGGACTTGGCAACGTTTTCCCAACGCGTTTTGAACATTCTGTATTTCGACCTCACTCAGTTCGCTATTAAATCTCGGGATACGTGGCTTTAACGACAGAACGAAGCGGTGGCATCCTGCCAGCACGTCCTAAACTCTTCTGACCGAAACACCATCGGATTGGTTGTATATCTCGATTGCAAGGGATTCATTCTTTATCCATAGCACGCGCCCGCTATCAGACACTTCCTCGACAAGACCGCGGGAGACCACTTGCGCATTTTTCATAATATGCACCGCATCACCAACGCGCAGGTCCCGCCAGCCTTCAAGCTCAGTTGGAATACTGCGCCTTACCAAAGTCCGAGCTTTCATCGTTCCGCCTCTTTTAGCACTTCGCATGTAGGTGAATTGTCGGACTTTATTCCCTTGGCCAGTTTAGAATCTACTATTTGACGTGGATAAGGCGGGTATTCCATCGATACCTTTTTAGTCGCGTCCCGGGCCATGGGATTTCCGATCACGTACTTAAAGCATTGGGCTTGTGAATGCCACTGGACCGTGCCACTTTGAAACACCAGGTCGGTTCATTCCATTTCGTCCCCAAGCGGCCCTCAAGGCGGTCGGCTGGTTTGGTGAAGGGGGATTCCAGGTCGCAGGGCTTGGTTCCCCCTACCGCGCACCGCCGAGGAGGCTATTTCCTCTTCCTCAAGGGAGTCCTGGCGGAAGAAAGTGCGCCGTCTCGGAAAGGGCCTGCGCACTGCAATGCGGCATCTGTCCATGGCCAAAGATTCTGCGAAATTACCTGGAGTCGGCGACTCCGGGTCATGCCGATCGCTGCGGGCTCCGCCCGAACGGGCGTCTACCACCGGGACTGGCATGACAACAGCGTGTGTGAATGGATGCTGCGTCGATTCCCTTGAAGCGGAGGAGGTCCGCACCACGTTAGGGGAAGGCGGTGTCCCATGCTGGCACACTCGGCCTCATGATCGCCCCCATAAATTTATTACCCTGTTCACATCCCTTAGTGACGAGGATTACATAGTGAGTACCATGCAAAATGCGGCCAACACACCACCGCGCACCCAGGAGCATCTCAGCGGCAACATGGGGGTAGGCGAGCTCGTAATGAGTGTGCTGGCCTTCTCGTCACCGTTGACGACTGTTGCAGGCTTCATACCAGTCCTGCTAATGTTCAGCGGTTACACCGCGCCTGGCATCTATCTACTGCTGACGGCGATGCTAATTGTATTTTCCGTTGGGTTCGTCAAGATGAGCCGGACCGTAAAAAACCCTGGCGGGTTCTACTCTTTTGTCACGGCCGGGCTTGGCAAGCCGGCCGGCCTGGGTGGAGCCTTCCTTGCCCTCTTCGGCTACATAGCTATTGGGTACTTTGCACCCCCACTGTTTGCCGTGACACTCCAAGGATTCATCGTCAATACCTTCAACGGTCCTGACATTCCCTGGTACTGGTTTGCACTGGCCATCATCGTCGTCACGTCAGCCTTGGCGTACCACAGGATTGATCTTTCCGCGAAGGTTCTGACGACTGTGATGATCCTTGAGAGCACCATGGTCGTAATTTTTGACGTGGCTTCGTTTGTGACCACCGGAGCGCGCGCGGATCAGGGCATTGGCTTCTCCCTTCCTTGGATTACTGACGCCGGACTGGGCCTTGCACTGCTGTTCGCCGTGGGAAACTTTTTCGGGTTTGAAGCCACGGTGATTTACCGGGACGAAGTCAAGAACCCCGATAAGACCATTCCCAGGGCCACGTACCTTGCTGTGGCCGGAATCGGCGCCTTCTACGCTCTGGCCGCTTGGGCTTACATCGCATTTGTTGGGTCCGATAATGTCCAGGCTGCGGCGGAAGGAAACACCGTCAACCTATTTTTCGACTCCGCCACAGTCCTGTTGGGGAAGATTTTCTCCGACATCGCCACAATCCTCCTGATCACATCGATCCTGGCATCGATGCTTTCTGTGCAAAACATTGCCGCCCGCTACAGCTTTTCACTTGCCGCCGACCGGGTATTGCCCTCCTTCCTGGGCCGGGTGCATCCCCGCCACAAGTCGCCCTTCGTCTCCTCGCTGGTCATCGGCGGGCTCTGGGGCGCGGCCACCGTGATCTTTTCAGTCCTGGGGATCTCGCCTGACAGTCTGTACCCGATCGCGAGTGGCAGTGGAAGCTTTGCCGTCCTGCTCCTCATGCTGATCACCAGTCTGTCCGTGTTCGTGTACTTCGTACGTCACCACCGCAGCAGCAACGAATCGGCGTGGAAGACCATGGTTGCGCCCCTGATCAGCTTCATCTTCCTTGGAGTAATCACGTATCTGGCTATTCAGAATTACCCTGACCTAATCGGCGGCTCAGGTGTCATTACCACCGTCTTTATGACCTTTACCTTCGCATTATTTGTTGGCGGCATCTTTTACGCCTACTTCCTCCGGAACAAGCGGCCGGATGTATACGCCAGGCTGGGTCGCCAGAAGATCACATAACCCCCACGCACCTCAGCCACCGAATGATTGCTTCGCCTCGTCATGCGCTCGTCGCAACTGGACCACCTCAGTCGCACGGAATGACGAAGACCATTGCACTCCTGCACTAGGCATGGAAATGGGCGCACAACAAACCCCGTGGGCCCTGAGTCGGTGTCACGCCAGCTCAGGGCCCCGCGGTTAAGCAGGCATAGAGCATTCGCATGTCGGGCGCCGACTCAATGGCTGCGTTGCTGGCATAAAAAGAAGCGCCCCGTATTTGCAGCCGCGACCAACGGCCGCAAGCCAAAGTTTTCTTTCCCAGAACCTTTTGAAGAACGTGTTGAAGTTTTCAGGACAGGAGCAAAGTTATGCGCACTAAGGCAACGTGGAGTAACTGGGCAGGCACGCAAACCTGTGAACCGGAGTCGGTCATCAAGGCGGTATCGGTCGAGCACGTGAGCGAGATTGTTTCCGACGCAACCTCGCGGGGGGTCACAGTTCGACCCGTCGGGTCTGGCCATTCATTTGCTCCATTGGTTCCTACGGACGGTGTCGTGCTCGACATCTCAGCCATTTCAGGAATCGTAGACATCGATAAAGAAGCGGCCCAGGTGCGGGTCAACGCCGGTACGCGTATCTCTGCGATGGGAGAAACCCTTTGGAACGCAGGCCTGACCCTAAAAAACCAGGGAGCCATTGATCAGCAAACGATCGCTGGGGCGATAAGCACCTCCACACATGGCTCCGGACTACACCTCACTGCCCTATCCGGTTCCGTCATCGGCGCAGAGTTGATCACGGCTTCCGGAGAGCTTGAACGAATCGGGCCTGATGATGCACGGCTTCCTGCCCTCCGAGCCTCCATGGGAATGCTGGGAGTTCTCGTTAGTGTGGACCTGCAGCTCGAGCCCGCATTCAAGCTAAAGGAGTCCCTGACTTTCCGACCCTTTGCCGACGTTCTCCAGCACTGGGACGAAGGGAACCGGACCCACCGTCACTTCAGTTTCGTACGAGGCCCCCAGTACGACATGTCAGCCATACTCCCTTCCTTGCCCGAGGGCATGGATGATCCAACCTTGGTTCGTACCTACGACGCCGTCTCAGTCGATGCTGAAGATGACCCCACACCGACGGCACGCGTTGACCGTCCGTACCGGATCTATCCCGATGTTTACACGACACCTTGGGATGAAGTGGAGTATTTCGTTCCCTATGACGTGGCACTGGACGCGATCACGGCGTCATTGCCTATCCTGGAACGCTTTCCAGATCACTTCCCGCTTGAGGCAAGGACCATCGCCCGTGACGACTCGTGGCTCTCGCCAATGTTCGGCAGGGACTCAGTGGCACTCGACTTCTGCAGAACATTCGGCGCCGATAACCAGGACTTCTTCCACGAGGTTGACCTGGCGATGTCCGAATTTGACGCCAGGCCCCATTGGGGCAAGCAGCCCTATTTTCTTGGGCCCGACGTCCTCCAGGTGCGTTATCCAAAATGGGATGATTTCGTCGACTTGCGTAGAAAGCTCGATCCAGCGGGGACCTTTCTGAATGCTCCCTTAAGGGCATTGTTCGCATAGCCACCATAGACCTGTCCCGGCCGTGACAGCCCCGGGTATCGGCCGGGAGCTGGTCGCGTTCCCAGGCAATGATGTCGCCTCCTTCACGGGACCGATGACCGCTGGATCTTGAGGCGCCGACCTGGAACTCCGCTTCCCCAGTGACCGTATTGCCATGTACTTGGGACAAATGATCTGCATTGGTGCGTTGGCCAGGACATCTACGCCCGAAGCCTCATTGTCGGAGCGATCTTGCCGGTGCCGGGATGACCCTGGTAGACCCAAAGATGGACGCTTATGTCATCTAAGAAACAGATACCGTGACGCCGGAAGAACTTCTGACCCGGCCTTACTCCCAAACCCGGTGGGGGGTCATTCCACGGGCGGGGTGGAGAGGTTGCATTAGGGCAGCGCTGTGCTGCCAGTAAATGGTCGGACAGCTCTCTGCGTCGGTCAGGCACTCGGGTTCCTGGGCGCGCGGCGTGCCGGCGGCTCTCGAAACAATCGCCTTGGCGATTTTGTACATGGTTGAACTTCACCGATTGCGGAAACCGTAGAGGGTGCCCGGATTGCGAAACTGTCGTCCCCACAGGAGGCGCCTGTCGGCGCTGGTCAGCATTAACCCCTTAATATCCGCACGACATGTTCCCCTCGATGACCACGTCCTCGTCGCGACCACTCGTGTGGAGCCTCAGCTATTCATCCCGTAATCACCGGTGCCCAGTTCCTTATTGACGCCAGCTGCCCGGGCTGAAGGCTTGAGGCCGTCGCCCTCCCTGATGAGAGCGAGAGACCGACGCCCGCAGGCGACTCAGACTGTGGAGACATCGAAGAAACTCCCTCTTCCGGTGTTGCTTCGACCAGCAGCCAGTCGTGCGGGTGCGCAGCCCTGTTGCCATGTTTGGTAGAGGTCGCGGCCAGATTAGGACTAGCTGTCACCTTCGACCACACCCCAACCTGACGTCAGATAACGGCGCGAGCACCGTCAGAATAGGATCCAGAAATCGGTTTCCTTGACGTCGGGCGAGAAACTCCTAGATGAGAATCTGACGCACCGCCACGACGCCCCTACCATGGGGCTGGTTGAAGGACGACGATCTGCTTATTGACCTGTCAACGAGCAGTGGCGGCTCATTCTCTCTACGACGCACTCAAGGGCGGGAAGAAGGCTTCGGTCTAGCTGGCGTCACCGAATGAGAAGAGACATGGTGCGGTTAGTCTCGGCCTCGATCCGCACGCGGCGACATATCGACATCTATAACCGGACAAATCTCCGTCAGGTCGCGTGCTATTCGGGTCAAACTATCAGCATCTATACCAGCTAGAGCTCTTAGAGCATAAGGCCAGTGCTTGCCTGACAGTATCCTTTTACAGAGAGGCAGAACGAGTGATTTACCCATATCGGTTTCCAACGCTGGCATAGGGATATGACCGAGCATGATGGCTTGGGCATCATCCGATGCCGTGGCCGCTTCGGCCAACGCCATCGAGACAAGTCGATTTATGAGTTGCGGATCGCTCTTTACGGCAAGGACCTGGATAGAACGCCATAGGATCTCGACTCGATCAATGGCGGAGTCGGTTTCCGTTAAAACTGCTTCCAATTCGGCCAGTTGCTTATTGACGTTATCTCCATGTGACAGGTGGGCAAGGAGCGCCTGGATCACCCTATCCACTCCGGCGCCACGAAAGAGCGGCAGCAAACGATGGAATATGTCACCATCCTCCTTTGAAGCGGAAGAACCAAGTATGCTGATCAGCGCATCGTGATAGATGGACGGGTCCAAAAAGCTAGCATCTCGGACACGCTGTTCAAGGAAGCGCCCCTGAAGTTCCTCACCGGATCGAAGGACGCTCCATGCTTCGCTAAAGTCGCTATTCGCTGCGAGGCAATACGCAAAGATAAGTGACCCATCCGGCCAAGGCTTAGTGGCCAAAAATTCATGCACGGCATCGCGGCGACCGCTACGAACAGCTTCCTCGAACGTCTCGATTAGGGCCTGCCGATAGACATTGCTTTCACCTTGTCGAGACTGCTGATCAAGTGCTTCCTTACGACGCTGGTGATCAAGCACATCCCCAAGTCGCTCAAGAAATCCCGCGCCCAGAAGGGCTCTGCCGAGACCGTGGACGTACTCAGGCGATCCTTTGGTCGTCGCCTTCAGTAGATAATTGCGATGTTCCTTGTCGAGCTGCCCCTTGCTGTCCACAATCCACTGAGCGCAAATGATGCGCAGCCGTTGGTCATCGAGGCGCCGAAAACGGCCAAATGCCTTCTGCAAGTTTCCTTCGCGGATGCTTTCTGCTATTTCGGAAACTCCTGATGCGTCTATGCCAGGTGATCTTGAGCGATTTGTTTCGAGATAGGCTTTAGCCGTAAACCGAAGTGCATCATCAAACTCACCGCCACGTGCGGCGGCACGAGCAATGGCACGGTAGCCGGCACTCCTTGCCTCGGAAAGACCAAACCGAGACGCCATCCCTTCAGCTCTTCTAGCCCGCCCGACCATTGACATTTGTTCAAGAAGGGATGCGACTACCGGCTGGTTCTGAAAAATGTTGTGGGACTTTAT
>Ga0308161_1001667_pt1 | contig 25817 bp, 24 predicted proteins | sample PhyFR2_FD_201034 | JGI IMG/M metagenome (GOLD analysis project Ga0308161, IMG submission 201034) | Phyllosphere microbial communities from UC Gill Tract Community Farm, Albany, California, United States - DLSLF.R2 | ecosystem: Host-associated > Plants > Phyllosphere > Unclassified | place: USA...
GCGAATTCGTCTGGAATATCGAGCAGTCTGTGGTCGAAACGCTGGCGGCGTATAATCTGGCCGGCGAGCGCCGGGCCGGCGCGCCCGGCATCTACATCGCCGACGGCGACTGGCGCGGCGCCAAGATTGCCGCGCTGGGCCTGAAGATCCGCGGCAACGGCTGCACCTACCACGGCGTTTCCCTCAATGTTTCCATGGACCTCGCGCCCTTCGGCTGGATCAACCCCTGCGGTTACGCCGGCCTGGCGACAGTGGACATGCAAACCCTGGGCGTGACCGCAGCGCTGGACGGCGTGCAGCAGGCGCTGGCCCGCCAACTCATTGACCGACTGAAAGGATAGTGGCGCCGCCAGGCGCACTGCATACCATGGCCTCCAACCCGACCGAGATTGCTTCCTCCGCCTACAACCCGAGCGAGAAGCAGAAAGGCGCCGGCAAAACCGCGCGCATCCCGATCAAGATCGTGCCCGCCGAGCGCATCCCGAAACCCGACTGGATCCGCGTCAAGGCCGGTTCGCCCACCACCCGCTTCTACGAGATCAAGGACATCCTGCGCGCCAACAACCTGGTGACGGTGTGCGAGGAAGCGTCCTGCCCCAACATCGGCGAATGCTTCGGCAAGGGCACCGCGACCTTCATGATCATGGGCGACAAGTGCACCCGCCGCTGCCCGTTCTGCGACGTCGGCCACGGCCGGCCTGATCCGCTGGATGCGAACGAGCCGGAAAACCTGGCCAAGACCATCGCCTCGCTGAAGCTGAACTATGTGGTCATCACCTCGGTCGACCGCGACGATTTGCGCGACGGCGGCGCCGCCCATTTCGTGGCCTGCATCGAGCGCGTGCGCGCACTGTCGCCGGCTACCCGCATCGAGATCCTGACGCCGGACTTCCGCGGCCGCATGGACCGCGCGCTGGAAATCCTGAAGGCCGCGCCGCCGGACGTGATGAACCACAACCTGGAAACCGCGCCGCGGCTGTACAAGGAAGCCCGTCCGGGTTCGGACTACCAGTATTCGCTGAGCCTGTTGAAGCGCTTCAAGGAGATGCATCCGCATACGCCGACCAAGTCCGGCATCATGGTGGGCCTGGGCGAGACCGACGAGGAAGTGCTGCAGGTCATGCGCGACATGCGCGCCCATGACGTCGACATGCTCACCATCGGCCAGTACCTGATGCCGTCGGGCGACCACCTGCCGGTGCGCCGCTACGTGCATCCGGACACGTTCAAGATGTACGAGGAAGAAGCCTACAAGATGGGTTTCGTGCATGCCGCCGTGGGCGCGATGGTGCGCAGTTCCTACCACGCCGACCTGCAGGCGCACGGCGCCGGCCTGGCCTGATCAGGCGCTCGCGCCGGCCAGCGCCGGCAGACTGACCGTGAAGGTGGCGCCCTGGCCGGCGCCGCCGCTGGTGACCTCGATTACGCCGCCGTGCAGCTCGACGATATGGCGCGCGATGAACAGGCCCAGCCCCAGGCCGCCGGCATTCTGCGACTGCTGCTTGTTGAAGGCGCCGAACACATCGGGCAGGAACTGTTCGGCAATGCCCTGCCCGGTGTCGGTGACTTCGATCAAATGCCGCTCTGCGCCGGGCAGCACCCGCAGCCGCACCGTGCCGCCGGCGGGCGTGAACTTCACCGCGTTCGACAGCAGGTTCCAGAACAGCTGCTGCAGGCGCTGCGCATCGCCCCACACCATCAGCTCCTCCTGCTCCGGCAGGGCGGCGCTCAGCGTCACCTGCTTGGCCTGCGCGCCCGGCTCCACGGTGGACAATGCATCCTTCAGGATGCGGATCAGGGAGACATGCTCGGGTCGGATCGCCAGTTGCCCGTTGCGGGTCTGGGCGGCGTCGATCAGGTCTTCCACCATGCGGGTTTCCTGCCCCACGTGCCGCGTCATCGTGCTCAGTTCCCGGCGCAAGCGCTCGGGATCATTCAACTGGCTGCGCAGCAGCATGTCCAGCCGCATCGAGATCGCCGACAGCGGCGTACGCATTTCATGCGACACGGTAGCCAGGAACACGTCGCGCATCCGGTTCAGTTCATTCAAACGGGCAATCGCCTCCTTCTGCCGGGTGGTGGAGTCGATCAGGGTGCGCAGCAGTTCGGTGTAGACCGTCATCCGGCTCCGCGGCACCGGCGACTCCAGCCGCGCCTGGGTCCACAGCCGCGCGCCGGAAATGCCCAGCTGGCGGGCGATGCGCTCGCAGGCCATGCCGGAAGTGAAGCGGTTGAAGGCCCAGCCATAGACCACCGCGCCATAGACCTTGCCAAACAGGCTCAGGGGCACGGCCTGCACGCACAGCTCCTCGCAGAACAGCCCGCTTGCCTGGCCCTCGGTCGCGGCCTGCATCGCCAGCGCCTGCTCGAAGCGGGTGCCGTCGCCATCCGCGTCCCACAGCGTGGAGCCGGCCAGCAGGGTCGACAGGCGGGATTGCAGGAAAGGGCCGAGGCGGCGCTGGCCGGTGGCGTCATAGGCTGACACCACCAGGCCGCTGGCGGCGGAGAACTGGGCCAGCGCCTGTTCCCAGGCGCCCCAACCGGCGTCGACGTTTTCCTGCTCGGTCATTGACCCTTGTCCATTTCGCGCACCGCCGGCGCGCTCGACTCCGGCAGGTCCCTGCCCTGCGACAGCGCTTCGTCGATCACCGGGCTGCGCCTGGACGGCGAGCGCGCCAGCAGACCGTAATAGGACGAGAACGGCAGTTGCGGCACCGCGCCGCCATCGGCCACTGCCTCATCGTCCTCGATCACCGTGATGCCGCCGTGGCCGATCACGTACTCCTTGGTCAGCTGCTGGTTGTCGGCGCCGCGCACCTTGGGTATCGCAATGGCGCGCCGCAGCCGGGTCGAGATTTCCACATAGTTCAGCAGGATGATGTTGTCCACCAGGTGCGAGCCCTTCAGCTCCTCGCTGATCTGCGACAGGCCCAGCAGTTCCGGGCTCTCATAGTTGAAGAACACGGTGGCCAGGCGGTCCTTGAAGAAGCTGGCCAGCGCATACAGGAAGTCAGCCGCCTCATGGGCGCTGCTCAGTTCATAGACCGCCACCGAGTCCAGCACGACGCAGTCGATCTGGTGTTCCTGCACCAGCCTGGCCACCTTGTCGAAATGCACATCCAGCTCCAGCTCCAGCGGCGACTCGTACAGCATGAACAGCGAGCCGTCGGCCAGCAGCGGCTCCAGGTCGAAGCCGAGCGAGGCGGCGTTGCGCATCAGCTGGCGCGGGTGCTCGTCCAGCGTCACCAGCAGCGCGCGCTTGCCGGCGGCGATAGCGGCGGTCAGGAACTGCACCCCGAGCACGGTCTTGCCGGTGCCCGAAATGCCGCAGACCATGGTGATCGAGCCTTCATAGACGCCGCCTCCCATGATGCGGTCCACCGCCTCGGCGCCGGTGGACAGGCGCTTGCTGGAAGTGGGCTGCTCTTCCGCCACCAGCGGCCGCGACTGCGCGCGCCGATAGACATGGATGCCCACGCCCGGTTCGATGCGCATCGTGTGGCTGCCGCCGATGAAGTCCTGGCCGCGCGACTTGGCCACCGACAGGCTGCGCTGCAGGCGCCTGCGCTGCTCGTTGCGGCTCAGCGAGATGATGGTGTCGAACACGAAGCGCTCATGCGCGAAACCGTCCTTGCCGCCTTCGTCGCGCTCGGCGGTCACCATGGTGGTCACGCCCAGCCTGGTCAGCCCCTCGACCAGCAGGTGCAGGTCTTCCCGGAACGGCATGTCATTGTTTTCCGCATACAGCCGCAGCGGCGTCAGGCCGTCGATCAGCAGCCGGCGCGCGCCGATGGCGGCCAGTTCCGCCGAGAAGGCGCCGTCATTGCTGCGGAACTCGCTGAGCAGCGCGGCCGGGCTGGTCTGGATGATCCGGACCTTGCCGGCGTCGATCAGGCGCTGCAGGTCCCATTCGAAGCCGATGGCGTCGCGCAGCAGCTTTTCCGGCTCCAGTTCGAAGGAGACGATGACGCCCGGCTCGTCATACAGCGCGGCGCCCGCATGGATGAAGCCCAGGCCCAGCGTGGTCTTGCCCGAGCCGGGCTGGCCTTCGATCAGCACATTGTTGTTGCGCGGCAGGCCGCCCAGCAGGATTTCATCCAGTCCGGGAATGCCCATTTTTACCAAGGATACGGCCATGATCTGTTTCCAACTTTTGATGTGAACGGCGCTATGACGGCTGCCGGGAGGCGACGGGCATCGCGCAGCAGGACTGACCCGGCCGCGCGATTTGCCCCTTTAAATTGCAGTCAAATACTACTTCATACAACTAGGCACTGGTCTTAATGCCGAACAATCTTGGGTTTGGGCAAGCAGCAAAAACCCCGGTCAGGCCGGGGTTTTGAAAAGAAGCGCCTGAGGCCCGGACCTCAGGCGGCGAGCGCCTTCTCCAGCAGCTTGTGCAGCTGGGAGAATTCCGGCTCGCCGACATAGCGCTTGATGATGTTGCCTTCCTTGTCGATCACATAGGTGGTGGGCGTCAGCTTGACGTCGCCGAACGACTTCGCCAGTTCGCCTTGGGTGTCGAGCGCCACCTTGAACGGCAGCTGGCGGGTCTGCGCATAGTTGAGCACGTAGTTGGGCGGATCGTAGCTCATCGCCACCGCGATGTATTCCAGGCCCTGGTCCTTGTACTTGTTATAGGTCTGCACCATCTGCGGCATTTCCTTGATGCAGGTCACGCAGGAGGTCGCCCAGAAATTGACCATCACCACCTTGCCCTTCAGGCTCTCGGGCGTGATCTTCTGGCCGTTCAGGTCGGTATAGGTGACCTGCGGCGCCGGCTGCCGCGACGACACGGAAAAATAGGCGACGGCGGCAATGACGACGACAGCGATGCCGGCCAGCAGTTTGATCCAGTTGCGGTTTGCAGTAGCCATGATGAGGACGGAATGAGAGCGGTGAAGAAAGGAAAGGCGGGAATGCGGACATTATAGTCAACACAGCGCCCCTCTGCCGGCGCCGGCGGCCTCAGGGGCGGATGTAGGCGTAGCCTTCCTGCGCCTGCAGCCTGGCGATCTCGACCACGCCGGCCTGCACCAGGCTGATCTCCGGCACCAGTTCGGCCTTGTCGATGTTGTGCGCCGTCAGCGTGTTGTTGCAGACCCGGAATTCCACGCCCTGCCGCGCCAGCGCGGCCACCGCCGCGTCGAACGGCCGGCCGTTGCGCTCGGTCGCGCCCTTCAACAGAAAGCGGATGCCATCGCCCAGCGCCACCACCACGATCCTGGTATCGGGCGCGGCGCGCAGGTGGTTGCGGATGCTGGCCAGCCCGCGCGATGCCTGGTCGATGCCGTCGGCCATGTGATAGACCACCTTCACCGGCTCGGCCGCGCGCGCGGCGCCGGTGACGGCCAGCGGGCCGCCAAGGCACAGGAGCAGGAACAGGCGCCGCTTCATCGCTCGTTATCGCAGGCTATTGCCGGGCGGGCGTGTTCGACATCTGCCGCACGTCGTCCTCGGTGATGTACTCGAACACCTTCACCACCTTCTGCACGCCGGCCACGCCGCGCGCCACTTCGGCTGCGCGGGTGCCTTCCCGCTGGGTCACGCGGCCCATCAGGTAGACCACGGCGCGCTCGGTCACTACCTTGAAGCTGTTGGCCGAGATGTCTTTCGCGTCCACCAGCGAGGCCTTGACCTTGCCGGTGATGAGGGTGTCGTTGGAACGGGAGGTGTAGCTGGCCGGGGGCGCGATCACAAGGTCGTTGACGATGGACTGCACGCCCGAGATGTCGGCGATTTCCCGCTCCACGGAAGTCCGGGTGGCCTCGTCCGGCACTTCGCCGGTCAGCAGCACCTTGCGGTTGAAGCTGTTGATGTTCACATGACCGGCGTTGCCGACCATGTTGGCGACCCGGCTCTCGCCCTTCAGCGCGATGGCCTTGTCCTCGGTCTGGGCGCCGAAGGTGCGGCGGTCGGTGGCGGCGATGGTGCCTACCACCGCGGTGCCGACCGCCATTTCGATGCAGCCCTGCAGGCTGATGGCGATCATGCCGCAGAGCGCAAGCCGCGCCAGCGGACGGCGCCAGGCGGCGGCGTTGGATTGTTGGTTCGCGGCCGCGCCTTCAGTCATTTGCATCCCCTCCGAATAGGGCGACGTCGATGCCGTCGCACAGTATGTGTATGGTCAGTCCGTGTACTTCCTGGATGCGCGCGGTGCGCTCATGCGGCACGCAGATATGCACGTCGCCTTCCGACATCAGCTCGCCGATCACGCCGCCGCCCTTGCCGGTGAGCGCGATGACGCGCATGTCGCGCTCGACCGCCGCCTCGATGGCCGCCACCACATTGGCCGAGTTGCCCGAGGTGGACAGCGCCAGCAGCACGTCGCCGGACTGGCCGAAGGCCTGCACCTGCTTGGCATAGACCTCGTTGTAGCTGTAGTCGTTGGCCACCGCGGTCAGGATCGAGGTGTCGGTGGTCAGCGCCAGCGCCGGCAGCGGCAGCCGCTCGCGCTCGAAGCGCCCGACCAGCTCGGCGGCGAAGTGCTGGCAGTCGGCGGCCGAACCGCCGTTGCCGCACGCGAGGATCTTGTTGCCGTTCGATAGCGCGGTGAACATGATTTCCACCGCTTGCGCGATGGGCCCGGAGAGCTGCTCGGCAGCCTGCAGCATGAGCTGCGCACTTTCCTGGAAGTGCTGGAGGATACGTTGGTTTGTCATGATGCGCGATTATAAGGGTAAGTTGAAACGGGCCGCCGGTTCAGGCCTGGATCGCATTCTTGAGCCAGTCCAGCGCGGCGCCTTCGATGGCGACCACGTCGAAGCGGCATGGCGGCGGCATGCGGTAGCGCTGCAGGTAGGTCTGGGCGGCGTTCCACAGGCGCGCCTGCTTGGCGCTGCCGATGCTGGCGGCGGCGCCGCCGAAGGCGCGGCCGGCGCGCCGCCGCACTTCCACGAACACCAGCGTGGCGCCGTCGCGCATGATCAGGTCCAGTTCGCCGCCACGGCAGTGGAAGTTGCGCTCGACCAGCACCAGGCCATGCCCTTGCAGGTGCGCCAGCGCCGCTTCCTCGCCGGCGTCGCCGGCCAGCTGCCGCTGCGTGCGCCGCGGCCCGAGCGTCATTGCGGGCCAGTCAGCGGCGCGGCAGCGCCGTCCTGGTAGACCGCCGGCGATGCGCTGCGCTCGAAGCGGGCGCGGCCGCCGCCGATGCTGGCTTTCAACTTGCCGGTGGCGCCATCGAGCTCGAACACGCCGCGGCGGGCGGCGACTTCGCGCGCCACCTGGTAGGCATCGATGCCCAGCGCATAGAGGCGCTCCATGTCGGCGCTCTTCTGCGCCGCCGGCGGCGGGGCGAACACGGCGCCGGCATCCGGGCGCAGCAGGTAAGGCAGGTCGATGAAGCGCACGCCGTCCATGTCGGGCCGGCGCTCGGCCGCGGACCAGCCCTGGCGGGAGTAAGGATTGAGCTGGGACGTGCCATACATCGGCAGTTCAGCCCCGATGGATTCGCGCAGTTGCCGCGCCTGGGCCGAATCCAGCGCCACGAACACCAGGCCGGGGCGGCCGTTGCGCAGTCGTTCCTGCAGCTGGCCCAGCGCGCTGGCGCTCAGGTTGCCGCCGGCGGCGCTCAGTTCCACCAGGTCGGCCGGCAGGCCGCGGCGCTGCCAGGCGGCCTGGAAGGCGCGCGCGGCGCGGCGCTGCCATGCGGTGGCGGTGGAGACGATCAGCGCCTCTTCGCCCGGCAGGTCGACGGCGGCGAGATCGGCGGCCTGGCGTGCCTCGTCCTCCAGCGACAAGCCCATCAGCAGCAGCTGCGGCTGGGCGCCGGCCTGCGCGCCAACCGCGTCGGCCGGGGTCAGCGCGATGGTGGGCTTGCCGACCGCGCCGCGCGAGGCGATGGCGGCGGCGCCGCTGCGCGACAGCGGGCCGACCATGATGTCCTGGTCGGCCAGCACGCCGTTGTAGGCATCCAGCACGTCCTGGGCGGCATCGCCGGTTTCCACCACGGTCAGGATGATGTTGGGTTCGCGCCGCTTTTCATAGGCGGCGATGAAGCCGTCGCGCACCATGGCGGCGGCGGCGCCCAGGCTGTCCGAGCGCAGCGGCAGCAGCAGGCCGATGCGCACCGGGCCAGCCAGGGCCGCCTGCTCCTGCGGCTGCAGGCTGACATCGGGCATCGGCACCGCCTCGGTCTCGACCGGGCCGGTGTCGGCCGGCCCGCCCGGCATCAGGCTGATGTCGTTCTGGGCCAGCAACGGCAGGGCCGGCATGGCCACGGTTGTATTTGCCTGCGCCAGCGCGCACAATCCGGCCAGCGCCGCCGCCACCAATCCGGTCTTCACTTTTCGGAACGACATTTCGACTCCCAATGACACAACCCGCGTTCAGCTTTTCCGGCGCCCTGCCGCTGCTGCAGGAGATTGTTGCCCAGAATTATCCGGCCTCCGCATTATATGTGCTTGCCACACCCATCGGGAATGTAGCCGACATCACCTTGCGCGCACTGCAGGTGCTGGCCCAGTCCGATGCCATCGCCTGCGAAGATACCCGCAACACCGCGCAACTGCTGTCGCGCTACGGCCTGCAGCGCCCCCTGATCGCGGCCCACCAGCACAATGAGCGCGAAGTCGCGGAAAAACTGGTCGCCCGGCTGCAGGCCGGCGAGCGCATTGCGCTGGTGTCGGACGCCGGCACGCCGGCGGTGTCGGACCCGGGCGCGCGCATCGTCGACGCGGTGCGCTCGGCGGGGCTGCGGGTGGTGCCGGTGCCGGGCGCGTCGGCCGGCATCGCGGCACTGTCGGCCGCTGGCATGGTGAACGACCGCTTCCATTTCCATGGCTTCCTGCCGGCCAAGGCGCGCCAGCGCGAGACCGAGCTGGCGCAGTTGCGCGGGCTGGCCGCGACGCTGGTGTTCTACGAAGCGCCGCACCGCATCGTCGACACCGTGGCCGCGCTGGCGGCGGCATTCGAGCCGCAGCGCCAGGTGGTGTTCGCGCGCGAACTGACCAAGCTGTTCGAGGAGATCCATCGCTGCCCGCTATCGGAAGCCGCGGCCTGGCTGGCGGCCGACGGCAACCGCCAGCGCGGCGAATTCGTGCTGCTGGTGGAGGGCGCACCGCAGCAGGAGGATGCCGGCACGGCGGAGTCGGACCGGGTGCTGTCGATCCTGCTGGAGGAATGCACGGTCAGGCAGGCCGCCGGGCTGGCGGCCCGCATCACCGGGCAGAAGAAGAATGCGCTGTACGAGCGCGCGCTTGCGCTGAAGGCGCAGGACGAAAGCGACGATCAGCGCTGAACGATGATGGGCATGGCGCCGCCGCTGGCCTGCATCTGGCGCGCCACGGCCTCGGCGTCGGCGCGGCTGGCGAACGGGCCGCCATAGAGCCGGAACAGCGTGTTGTTCTGCACGATGTCGACCTGGCGCAGGCTGCCGTTCCAGCGCTGGGCATGCAGCGCCTGCGCGGCCTGCGCATTGGCGGCCTGGGAGAAGGCGCCGAGCTGCAGGTAGAAGCCGCCGGCCGCGGCGGACGTGGTGGACACGGCGGACATGGCGGGCACATTGGCTACGTTGGTCGCGGCCGGGGCTGCGGCAGCCGGCACGGCCGCTGGCGGCGCCAGCAGTTCGGCCGGCGCGCTGATCATGGCCACCGGCATCGGCACCGCCTCGGTGCTCACGCCCGGCGTTGATGGCGCGGTTGATGGCGCGGCCGACGCCACCGGCGGCGCGGCGCCGTTGCTGCGCGCCAGTTCCATGCGCCGGATCTCGTCGGGCAGGATGCGCTCGACTTCCAGCTGCGCGCTGCCATGGCCGATATAGCCCAGCTTCAGCGCCGCGGTATAGGACAGGTCGATGATGCGGTCGGAGTGGAACGGGCCGCGGTCGTTGACGCGCACGATCACCGTGTTGCCGTTGGACAGATTGGTGACGCGGGCATAGGACGGAATCGGGAAGGTCGGATGGGCGGCCGTCATCTTGTACATGTCGTACGGCTCGCCGGAAGAGGTGCGCTGGCCGTGGAATTTCCGGCCGTACCAGCTGCCGCGGCCGCGCTGCTTGATGGGCTCTTCATTCATCTGCGGCACGTATTCCTTGCCGAACACCACGTAGGGCTTGTTGCCGCGGTTGGCATAGGGCTCGATGCGCGGCTCGGCGTCGGGCACATCCCAGAGATTGTCGGGGATGTTCTCGCCGGGACCGTCGTCCTGGTAATAGCCGCCGCGGCCGGAACCGGCGGGCGGCAGCGAAGGCAGGCCGCGCCGCGCCGGCTTGGCGGAGGCGGTAACGGCGCCGGCATCGGCGCTCTGCTGCTGCGGCACGCTGCCGCAGCCGGCGGCGATGAACGCGACCGCGGCGCACACGAGGGCCGTGCCGGGCCATGGGCGGGATGGCAAGTGCATTGCTTTTCCTTTTTTGTTCTCGGCGCGCCACCCGCGGGCGCGCCTGGTCTGATCGGTGGATCAGGTTTGTACCAGTTTCCGGTGGCGCTGGATGCTCATCAGGATGCCGGCCCCGAGGCCCAGCGTCACCAGGGCGGTGCCGCCATAGCTCATGAAAGGCAGGGGCACCCCGACCACCGGGAGTATGCCGCTGACCATGCCCATGTTGACGAAGGCATAGGTGAAGAAGATCAGCGTGATCGCGCCGGCCAAAAGACGCGCGAAGAACGTGGGCGCATTGGCGGCGATGATCAGTCCCCGGGCGATCAGCATCAGATACAGGAACAGCAGCACGCCGTTGCCGATCAGCCCGAATTCCTCGGAGAATACCGCAAAAATAAAGTCGGTTGTGCGCTCGGGAATGAACTCCAGGTGGGCCTGGGTGCCGTTGAGCCAGCCCTTGCCGGCGATGCCGCCGGAGCCGATGGCGATGGTGGACTGGATGATGTGGAAGCCCTTGCCGAGCGGGTCGGCGGTGGGGTCGATCAGCATCATCACGCGGGCGCGCTGGTAGTCGTGCAGCATGGTCCAGGCGATCGGCAGGCTGGCGCCGCCGGCAATGGCCAGGCCCAGCAGCACCTTCCACGACAGGCCGGCCAGGAAGATCACGTAGAAGCCGGCAGCCGCCACCAGCAGCGAGGTGCCGAGGTCGGGCTGCTTCATGATCAGCACCACCGGAATCAGCAGCAGCAGCGCCGCCACCATGAAGTGGTTCCAGCGCAGCATGCCTTCGCGCTTCTGGAAATACCAGGCCAGCATCAGCGGCATGGCGATCTTCATGATCTCGGACGGCTGGATCACGATGCCGACATTGATCCAGCGCCGCGCGCCCTTCTTGATCATGCCGAACATGGCCACCGCCACCAAGAGCGCCACGCCCACGGTATAGATCGGCACCGCGAAGCGCATCAGGGTCTGCGGCGGCACATTGGCCGCGATGAACATGACCACGAAGGAGACGATGATGTTGCGCAGCTGGTCTTCGACCCGGCCCGGGAAGTCGATGCCGGCCGAGTACAGCGTGACCATGCCGGTGGACATGATCAGGAAGATGATCAGCGCCAGGGTGCCGTCGAAGACGGTCAGGTGGGGTTTGACGATCTGCCAGACCGAACGTTTTTCAGTGAGTTGCATGGTTGCTCAGTCCCGGTTGCCCTGGGTTTCGGCGCCGTCGCGCGGGCCTCCCTCGGAGTCCTGGTCGGCGCGCACCTCGGCCAGCGGCCGGGTGTCGGACAGGTCGATTCTCTCCACTGGCGCTTCATCCTGCGGCCGGCCGCTGCGCTTGCCCAGCAGGTAAAAGTCGAGCGCCTCGCGCACGATGGGCGCGGCGGCGGTGGCGCCGAAGCCGCCGTTCTCGACGATGATGGCGATCGCGATGCGCGGATTGTCGGCCGGCGCGAACGCGGTAAACAGCGAGTGGTCGCGATGCCGCTCGTCGATCTTGTTGGCGTTGTACTTCTCGTTCTTCTTGATCGCGATCACCTGCGCGGTGCCGGTCTTGCCGCCGGCCGCATAGCCGAGGTTGGAGAACACCTTGGCCGCCGTTCCCTCGCGGATCACGCCGACCATGGCCTGCTTGACGATGTCGATGTTCTGCTGCTTCAGCGGGATGCGGTAGCTTTCCTTGGGCACGGTCGGGGTGCGCACCCGGGTGCCGCCGTCCTCCATGGTCTTGACCAGGTGCGGCTTCATCACCACGCCGTTATTGGCCAGGATGGCAGTGGCATGGGCCAGCTGCAGCGGCGTGAAGGAGTTGTAGCCCTGGCCGATGCCCAGCGAGATGGTTTCGCCGGCATACCATTTCTGCTGCTGCGGCCGGCGGTAGGCGGCGCGCTTCCAGGCGGTGGACGGCAGGATGCCCTTCTTCTCATGCTCGAGGTCGATGCCGGTCAGCTGGCCGAAGCCGAACGGCTTCATGAAGTCATGCATCATGTCCACGCCCATGTCGGCCGACAGCTGGTAGTAGTAGGTGTCGCAGGAATGGACGATGGACTTGTACATGTCCACCGTGCCATGGCCGCCTTCCTTGTCGTCGCGGAAGCGATGGTTGCCGAACATGAAATAGCCGGGGTCGCTGATGGCCGACATCGGCGTGCGCTTGCCCAATTCGAGCGCGGCCAGCGCCATGAAGGGCTTGTAGGTCGAGCCGGGCGGATAGCTGCCCGACAGCGGCCGGTTCACCAGCGGCTTGTCGGGCGAATTGTTGAGCTCGTCCCAGCTCTGCTGGTCGATGCCTTCGACGAACAGGTTGGGGTCGAAGGTCGGCATCGACACATAGGCCAGGATGTCGCCGGTGGACGGCTCGATGGCGATCAGCGCGCCGCGCCGGTTGCCGAATGCCTGTTCCACCACCTTCTGCAGCTCGATGTCGATCGACAGGATCAGGTTGGAGCCGGGCGTGGCCGGCGTGCGCGACAGCGTGCGCACCGCGCGGCCGCCGGCCGACACTTCCACTTCCTCGTAGCCGGTCTGGCCATGCAGCTGCTTCTCGTAGCTCTTCTCGACGCCTTCCTTGCCGATGTAGCTGGTGCCGTTGTAGTTGGCGGCGTCCTCGGACTCTTCGATCCTTGCGGACTCGCGCTGGTTGATGCGGCCGATGAAGCCGATCACATGCGACGCCACCGAGCCCAGCGGATATTGCCGGAACAGCCGGGCCTGGATGTCGACGCCCGGAAAACGGTAGCGCTGCGCGGTGAAGCGCGCCACTTCCTCGTCGGTCAGGCGGGTGCGGATCGGCAGGCTCTCGAAGCGCTTGGACTCTTCCAGCTGACGCCGGAAGCGTCGCCTGTCCTTGGGCTGGATCTCGACGATGCCGGCCAGCAGGTCGATCAGGTCGTCGAGGTCGCGGTCGATCTTCGACGGCGTGATCTCCAGCGTGTAGGCGGCGAAATTGCGCGCCAGCACGACGCCATTGCGGTCCACGATCAGGCCGCGGTTGGGCACCACCGGCACCACCGAGATCCGGTTGTCCTCGGCCTGGGCGGCGTAATGGTCGTGCTGGTAGCCCTGCAGCCAGACGAAACGGGCGGCCAGCAGGGAAAAGAAGACGAGCACGAACAGGCCCGCGACCGACAGGCGCAGCCGGAAGTAATGCAGTTCCCGTTCGGTGTTCTTGAATTCAGTCATGCTTGGCGGACTCGGCGGTGAGCAGGATCAGATGGGCCGGGTTTCATCGCGGTCCACGGCGCGCCGCTGCGGCGCCAGCAGCATCCAGGTGACCAGCGGCCACAGCGCGGCGCTGACCAGGCTGGAAGCAAAGTAGTACCAGCCGGGAAACTTGCCGCTGACCAGCGCCTGGATCAGCATCTGCACCACCTGCATCAAGAGCAGCAGCGGCAGCACATGCAGCGCCTGGGTGATGGGACGAAACCACAGCATGCGGCGGTGGATCATGATCGCGAAATAGGACAGCAGCGTATAGGCCAGCGCATTCTCGCCCAGCAGCGACGCATTGTGCACATCCATCAGGAGGCCCATCAGAAAGGCCAGGCCGATGCCGACCTTGCGCGGCTGGTGCACGCTCCAGAAGATCAGCGTCAGCGCGACGAAGTCGGGCACGCCGTACAGGTCGCCCCAGGGCAGCAGGTTGAGCAGGAAGGCGCTGACCAGCGTGATGGCGATGAACAGCGGACTGACCGGGAGCAGGATGTATTGCGGACGGTTCATTTCTTTGCCTCGGCGGCGGACGGCGTGACGACCCGGGTGATGTTCTTCGAGGAGGCGCTGATCACGTTGGCGCCTTCCGTTTTGGCAACGGGCGCGGTTGCCGCCGGCGCCGGCCGCGCCGGGCTGGCCGCGGTTGCCGCCGGCGCTGCCTGCGCGGCGTCCTTGCCGGCATCCTTCGTCTTTTTCTTCGGCAGCTTTTCCTTCTTGTTTTCTTCCGGCGCCGGGCGCGGCAGTTCCTTCTGCTCATTGAGCAGGATCAGGAACTGCTGGTTGCGGTCGATGCCGGCGGTGGGCTGGCAGATGATGCGGGCGAAGGCGTCCGAGGACTTGTGCTCGACCGACACCACGGACGCCACCGCCAGGCCGGCCGGATAGACGCCGTCGATGCCGGAGGTCACCAGCACGTCGCCCTTCTTGATGTCGGCGTTGGCGGCGATGAAGCGCAGCTCCAGCACGCCGGACTGGCCGCGGCCGTAGGCCACGCTGCGCACGCCGCTGCGCACCACCTGCACCGAGATCGCCTGGTCCTTGTCGGTCAGCAGCGTGACCTCGGTGGTGAAGGGATAGAGCCGCGTCACCTGGCCGACCACGCCGGTGTCGTCGATCACGGGCTGGCCCAGCGCCACGCCGTGCTGGGAGCCGCGGTTGAGCACGATCTTGCGGGTGAAGGGGTCGCGGGTGTCGTACAGCATCTCGCTCAGCACCGACTTCACCGGCAGGCGTTCATTGGCGGCCAGCAGGCGGCGCAGCTGGGCGTTTTCAGCCGCCAGGAACTGTCCCTGCTGCAATGCCTGGGCATTGCGCACCTGCTCGGTCTTCAGGGTCGCGTTTTCCTGCTTCAGCGCCGTCATCGTGTTGAGGTAGCCGCCGACCGCATAGGCGGCGTCGCGCGGCGCCAGCGCCGCCACCTGCAGCGGGTAGAGCACGGTGCCGGCCAGCTGGCGCAGTACCGCCAGCGTGTTGGTGCGGCCGTCCACCACCAGCAGCACGATGGCGATCAGCGCGAAGATGACGACTTTGGCGCGGGCGGAAGCGCCCTGCTTGAAGAGTGGCGGAGGATAGTATTCCATCGGTGAGGATTATCCTGCCCCGGTCGGGCAGGCCGGGCTGACATGACAAGAAGCGTGCATGCATGACCCGGCATGCCAGGCGCGGCACGCGTAGCGGCCGCGCCCTGCCGGCTTTTATTCGTAAGAGAAAATGGAACCGAGCTTGTCCATGCGCTCGAGCGCCATGCCGGAGCCGCGCACCACGCAGGTCAGCGGATCTTCGGCGACGATCACGGGCAGGCCGGTTTCTTCCATCAGCAGGCGGTCGAGGTCGCGCAGCAGCGCGCCGCCGCCGGTCAGCATCATGCCCTTTTCGGCAATGTCGGCGCCCAGTTCCGGCGGCGTCTGCTCCAGCGCATTCTTGACGGCCGAGACGATGTTGTTCAGCGGATCGGTCAGCGCTTCCAGGATTTCATTGCTGGAAATGGTGAAGGAACGCGGAATGCCCTCGGACAGGTTGCGGCCCTTGACTTCGAGTTCGCGCACTTCCGAACCCGGAAAGGCCGAACCGATTTCCTTCTTGATGGTTTCGGCGGTCTGCTCGCCGATCAGCATGCCGTAGTTGCGGCGGATGTAGTTGACGATGGCTTCGTCGAACTTGTCGCCGCCGACCCGCACCGAGCCCTTGTAGACCATGCCGCCCAGGGAGATGATGCCCACCTCGGTGGTGCCGCCGCCGATGTCGACCACCATCGAGCCAGTGGCTTCGGAGACCGGCAGGCCGGCGCCGATCGCGGCCGCCATCGGCTCCTCGATCAGGAACACCTGGGAGGCGCCGGCGCCGAGCGCCGATTCGCGGATCGCGCGGCGCTCGACCTGGGTCGAACCGCACGGCACGCAGATGATGATGCGGGGCGAAGGCTTGAACAGCTTGGTGTCGTGCACCATGCGGATGAACTGCTTGAGCATCTGCTCGGTGACGGTGAAGTCGGCGATCACGCCGTCCTTCATCGGGCGGATCGCCTCGATGTTGCCCGGCACCTTGCCCAGCATCTGCTTGGCTTCCTTGCCTACTGCCTGTATGGTCTTCTTGCCGTTGGGTCCGCCCTGCTGGCGGATCGCGACGACCGATGGCTCGTCCAGCACGATGCCGAGTCCGCGTACATAGATCAGGGTGTTGGCAGTGCCGAGATCGATGGCGAGATCATTGGAAAAGTAACTGCGGAGAAATCCAAACATTGAATGGTCCTGAGCGCAACCGGTGCGCGTCGCTTGAGGGGTTATTTGTCGCCCGCGGCAGCCGCTTTGCTGGCGCCTTCAGGCAGTAACCCGACATTCTACCTTATAATTTGTCTCCTACCAGACGATGAAAACAGCCGAATTGCACGCCTAATGCGATGTTTTGCCAAGTTTTTATCGACTATTAGCTTATCTTTAATATTTCCAAAAACCTTTTCCGACAAGCGTCTCGCGCGCATACAAACCATGTCCCTTGCCCTTTCCGATGTCAAAAGATTAGCGATTCTGGCGCAGCTGGACCTGAGCGAGGAGCAGGCCGCCTCCACGCTGACCAAGCTCAACGGCATCTTCGATCTGGTGGAACAGATGAAGGCGGTCGACACCAGCGGCGTGGAACCGCTGGCCCAGCCCATCACTGCCTACGACCAGGCGTTCTCGTTGCGTCTGCGCGACGATATTGCCAATGAGCCAAACCGCCGCGAGGACTATCAGCAACCCGCGCCCGCCACCCAGGACGGCCTGTACCTAGTGCCCAAGGTCATTGAATAAGCCCAGGCCCAGCCACTGCCAAAAGAACCGATCCATGCATACAAAAACCATCAAAGAACTGTCCGCGCTGCTGCAGGGCAAACAGGTGTCGGCCACCGAGCTGGCACGGCACTTCCTGGCGCGCTCGCAGGCCAGCAAGCTCAATGCCTATACCGACATCAACGAGGAACTGACGCTGGCGCAGGCGCGCGAGGCCGATACCCGGCTGGCGCGCGGCGACGCCACTGTGCTCACCGGCATCCCGATTGCCCACAAGGACATCTTCGTCACCCGCGGCTGGCGCTCGACCGCCGGCTCGCGCATGCTGGAAAACTATGTCAGCCCGTTCGACGCCACCGTGGTCGAGCAATTCAACGCCGCCGGCGCAGTCACCCTGGGCAAGCTCAACTGCGACGAGTTCGCGATGGGCTCCTCGAATGAGAACAGCCATTTCGGCGCGGTGAAGAACCCGTGGGACCCAAGCGCGGTGCCGGGCGGCTCCTCGGGCGGCTCGGCCGCCGCGGTGGCGGCCGGTCTCGCGCCCGCCGCCACCGCCACCGACACCGGCGGCTCGATCCGCCAGCCGGCGGCCTTCTGCGGCGTGACCGGCATCAAGCCGACCTACGGCCGGGTGTCGCGCTTCGGCATGATCGCCTACGCCTCCTCGCTCGACCAGGGCGGCCCGATCGCCCGCACCGCCGAGGACTGCGCGCTGCTGTTGAACACCATGGCCGGCTTCGATCCGCGCGACTCCACCAGCGTCGAGCGCGACCGCGAGGACTACACCCTGGGCCTGAACGACAGCCTGGAAGGCCTGCGCATCGGCGTGCCCAAGGAATTCTTCGGCCCCGGCCTGGCCGCGGACGTGGAGCAGGCGGTGCGCGCGGCGCTGCAGGAATTCGTGAAGCTGGGCGCGACCCTGGTGGAGATTTCCCTGCCCAAGACCGAGCTGTCGATTCCCGTGTACTACGTGATCGCGCCGGCCGAAGCCTCGTCCAACCTGTCGCGTTTCGACGGCGTGCGCTACGGCCACCGTGCCGCAAACTACACCGACCTGTCCGACATGTACCGCAAGACTCGCTCGGAAGGCTTCGGCGAAGAGGTCAAGCGCCGCATCCTGGTGGGCGCCTATGTGCTGTCGCATGGCTATTACGACGCCTACTACCTGCAGGCGCAGAAGATCCGCCGCCTGATCGCCGAGGATTTCCGCCGCGCATTCGAGCAGTGCGACGTGATCATGGGGCCGGTGGCGCCAACCGTGGCCTGGGACCTGGGCGCGAAGGCCGACGACCCGGTGGCCAACTACCTGGCCGACATCTTCACCCTGTCGACCAACCTGGCCGGCCTGCCCGGCATGTCGGTGCCGTGCGGCTTCGGCCAGGGCGAAAAGAATGGCAAGCGGCCGGTGGGCCTGCAGCTGACCGGCAATTATTTCAGCGAAGCCAAACTGCTCAACATCGCGCACCGCTATCAGGGCGCAACCGACTGGCACCTGCGCCAGCCGACCGAACAATAAAACAGCGAGGTAAGTATGCAGTGGGAAGTTGTTATCGGTCTGGAGACGCATGCGCAGCTCACGACCCAATCCAAGATCTTCAGCGGCGCGCCGATCCGTTTCGGCGCGGAACCGAACACCCAGGCCTGTCCGGTGGACCTGGCCTTGCCCGGCGTGCTGCCGGTGATGAACCGCGGCGCGGTCGAGCGGGCGATCCAGTTCGGCCTGGCGATCGGCGCCACCATTGCGCCGCGCTCGATCTTTGCACGCAAGAACTACTTTTATCCCGATCTGCCCAAGGGCTACCAGATCAGCCAGTATGAAATCCCCGTGGTGCAGGGCGGCACCATTTCCTTCATCGTGGAAAAGGACGGCGAGCCGGAGATGCGCACCGTGCAGCTGACCCGCGCCCACCTGGAGGAAGACGCCGGCAAGTCGCTGCACGAGGACTACCACGGCATGACCGGCATCGACCTGAACCGCGCCGGCACGCCGCTTTTGGAAATAGTCACCGAGCCCGACATGCGCAGCGCCGCCGAGGCGGTGGCCTATGCCAAGGCGCTGCATGCGCTGGTGACGTGGCTGGGCGTATGCGACGGCAACATGCAGGAAGGCTCGTTCCGCTGCGACGCCAACGTGTCGGTGCGGCCGGTCGGCCAGCAGGAATACGGCACCCGCTGCGAGATCAAGAACCTGAACTCCTTCCGCTTCCTGGAAGAGGCGATCAACTACGAAGTGCGGCGCCAGGTCGAGCTGATCGAGGACGGCGGCCGGGTGGTGCAGGAAACCCGCCTGTACGACCCCGACCGCCGCGAAACCCGCTCGATGCGCAGCAAGGAAGATGCGCAGGATTACCGCTACTTCCCCGATCCCGACCTGCCGCCGCTGGTGATTTCGCAGGACTGGATAGACCGGGTGCGGGAAGCGATGCCGGAACTGCCGGGCGCGATGCGCGAGCGCTTCGTGGCCGACTACGGCCTGCCCGAATACGACGCGGTGGTGCTGACCCAGTCCAAGGCGATGGCCGCCTACTTCGAGGCCGTGGTGGCCGCCGCCGGGCGCGAGCAGGCCAAGCCGGCCGCCAACTGGCTCATGGGCGACGTGTCCTCGACACTGAACCGCGAGGGCGTGGACATTGCCGACGCGCCGGTCGGCGGCGCGCAGCTGGCGCTGCTGTTGAAGCGCATTGCCGACGGCACGATTTCCAACAAGATCGCCAAGGAAGTGTTTGGCGCGATGTGGGAAGCGAAGTCGGATGCGGCGGACCTGGCCGACCAGATCATCGAGTCCAAGGGCTTGAAGCAGATTTCCGACAGCGGCGCGCTGGAAAAGATCGTCGACGAAGTGCTGGCGGCGAACGAGAAGTCGGTGGCGGAATTCCGCTCCGGCAAGGAAAAGGCGTTCAACGCGCTGATCGGCCAGGCGATGAAGGCCTCGCGCGGCAAGGCCAATCCGGCGCAACTGACCGAGCTGCTCAAGCAAAAGCTGGGCGCATGAGCCAGCTGCCGGCCAGCGCTCGACAGGGCCTGGCCGGCGCGGCAGGCGTGTGACGGCTTTATTGCTGCGCCGCTTTCTCCTGCTGCAGTTCGCGGAACCGCTTCAGCATGGCGTCGGTTCGGCTGTTGATCATCAACATTTCCGCTTCATAGTCCCCCAGCCGGCGGCGGCTGGCGGCCACCGCGTGGTCGGCATCCTGCAGCCGCTGGCGCAGGTCGTGGGAAGTCTGCTGCTTGCGTACCGACAGCGCCAGTTCGTCCTCCGCCGCCTGCTGGCGCTTTTCGGCAGCGGCCAGCAGCAGGGTTTCGCGTTTGACGTTTTCCTGCACCAGGAGGATGTTGCGCTGGCCGGACGCGATGATCTCTTCCTCGCTGCGAAAGCGCGCCAGCAGCGCGCGGTCATGATGGCGGCGCTCTTCCGCCGCCAGTTGCTCGGCGCGGCGCGCCGCTTCCTCCCGCGCCTGCCGCTGCTTTTCCTCGGGCGTCGGCGGCGCCGGAATTTCACGGCGGGTAATGCCGCTCCTGTCGACTTCGCGCACCGGGCGGTTGCTGCATTCCGCGATCGGCCGGTCCGAGGTCAGGGTGCGGCCGGCCGCATCCTTGCAGATGTAGATCTTGGCCTGCGCATGCGCCAGCGCCGGCGCCAGCATCAGCAGCCATAGCAGGGCGGGACGCAGGCCGGCCATGTCCGTTTCAGGCGCCGCTGACGCCGTAGCGCTGGCGGTAGGCGGCAACGGCATCGCGGTGCTGCGTCAGGTCGGCATTGCCGCCGGCGGAAATGAAGTTCAGCAGGTCGTTCAGGTTGGCGATCGACACCACCGGCATGCCATAGGCGGCGCCGACTTCCTGCACCGCCGAGTTGGCCGACAGCGCGCTGTCGGCGCCGGAGCGTTCCATGCGGTCGAGCGCGATCAGCACCGCGGCCGGCGTGGCGCCGGCGGCGCGGATCAGGTCCACCGATTCGCGCACCGAAGTGCCGGCGGAAATCACGTCATCGATGATCACTACCCTGCCCTGGAGCGGCGCGCCGACGATGGTGCCGCCCTCGCCGTGGTCCTTGGCTTCCTTGCGGTTATAGGCGAACGGCACATTGCGGCCTTTTGCCGCCAGCGCCACCGCGGTGGCGGACGCCAGCGTGATGCCCTTGTAGGCCGGGCCGAACAGCATGTCGAACTCGACGCCCGAATCGATCAGCGTCTGCGCATAGAAGTCGGCCAGGCGGCCCAGCGTGGCGCCGTCGTTGAACAGGCCGGCGTTAAAGAAATAGGGCGAGGTGCGGCCGGCCTTGGTGATGAATTCACCAAAACGCAGGACGCCTGCATCGACCGAAAAGGCGATGAACTGCTGACGTAGATTTTCCAAGATGGGACCGTGTTGACTGGACTTGCGGGATCGCCATTTTAACGCGAAGTCGTTGCGGCTCCGGGCCAAAAATTCCGGAAGGCAATTGAAAATGCCTGCACGCCAGCGCATGGCCCGCCGCGCCAATTACAATACCGGCTGCCAACCGCCGGCCCCCGGCCTCTTTTCACCACGACTGTTTCCATGCTCAAGATCATTTCCGCCAATCTCAACGGCATCCGCTCCGCCACGTCCAAGGGCTTTCTCGACTGGCTGCCGGCGCAGGACGCCGACTTCGTCTGCATGCAGGAACTCAAGGCCCAGGCGCCCGACATGACGGCCGCCATGCTCAACCCGGAAGGCTATTACGGCTATTTCCACTATGCCGAGAAAAAAGGCTACAGCGGCGTCGGCATCTATGCCCGGCACCAGCCGCTGCAGGTGATCCAGGGCCTGGGCGTGCCGGAAATCGATGCCGAGGGCCGCTATATCGAACTGGTCTATGAAGGCCTGTCGGTGGTGTCGGTCTACCTGCCTTCCGGCTCCAGCGGCGAGCACAGGCAGGTTGCCAAGTTCGCCTTCATGGAGCATTTCTACAAACACCTGGCCGACCTCGCGCAATGCGGGCGCAAGGTGGTGATCTGCGGCGACTGGAATATCGCGCACCAGGAAATCGACCTGAAGAACTGGAAGGGCAACCTGAAGAATTCGGGCTTCCTGCCAGAAGAGCGGGCCTGGATGAGCGCGGTGCTGGAGGAGCTGCGCTGGGTGGACGTGTACCGCCGCCTGCATCCCGAAACCACCGGCGATGCCTACACCTGGTGGAGCAACCGCGGCCAGGCCTGGGCCAAGAACGTCGGCTGGCGCATCGACTACCATGTCGCCACGCCCTGCATCGCCGAATATGCGCGCACGGCGGCCATCTACAAGGAAGCGCGGTTCTCGGACCATGCGCCGCTGACCATTGCCTATGACTGGGCATTGCAGACGGCATAAACCCGTTATGGGCTTGAAAAATTGCCTGCATAGCTGCCCGACGTGTCAGTCTGCCACGGCGCTGCGTGGCAGCGTATCGCTGCAATTCCATGACGCACCGTAAGCGAGCAACCGATGTCAGAAAATCGGCAAGCTCACCATGTCCTGATTCCCGCGCAAGTTCGGCAGCGGTCTTGTTTGCGCCATCAGTGCGGTTAATTTCGTTTGCAGGCAACTTCCCCAGCAGCAACTGCACGACGTCATGCTGCCCGCGGTGCGCTGCATGATGTAGCGCAGTCTTACCTCCGCTATCGGCAATGCAAGCGATCTTTGCAATGATCGGGTGCTGCAGCAACGCTTTCAACGACCCTGCCATGCTGTGCACAATCAACAATAGCAGGATATGTTGTGCATAGTCGCTTTGGGTGTTGATGGCATCGATTACCTGCTGGACCTGGAGCAGGGCGCCAACCATGACGGATTGTCCTTTCCTGATCGCGAGTTCGAGAACGTCGCTGAACGCCAATTTTTCCTGTTGAAAATTGACGGGCCACCTTACTGTCAGGGGACATTCCGCTTCCGGGCCACGCATTACCGTGGCACGCACCTCCGGCATCTGCAGGAGTTGGGCAAACAGGCCAGCGTCGTCAGCCTGCACGGCGAGCATTAATGGCGTGAAACCTGTTACGGTGCGAAGTCCCAACAAGCGATGCAGCTCCGGAAACGTGCAAAGATAATGGAACAGTGCCCTGTCCCCCGAATGCAGTGCCACGGCAGCCAGGTTATAGGGGCTATTCGATGCTGCCTCAAACTGGCGAACTGAAGCAATTTCAGTCAGCGCGGTAACGGTAGTCACGTCGTCCAGCTTGGCTGCCCACTGGCGAGCGACATGGTTTCATTATTCTGACCCAGACCCGTAATGCCGAACCTTGCGGGCGAAGCAGCCTGCCGGGCCAACTCGGGATGCGTCAACAATACCTTCAATGCAGCCGCGCTACGGGAAGCGACAGCCGCTTCCAGCATGGTCTTTCCCCTTCCATCGAGCCGACCCGGAAGCTGCTTGTAAACCGCATCGATCCGCATCAGCCGCTGGAGAACTGCGGGGTGATTTTCATCAATTGCTACAGCAACGGCATCATGGCCCGTTACTGTCCTCTGATACACGCCCTGCACCACTTCATCTACTGCAAGCAGGCTTTCCAACGTTGCCATATCGCCGTTGGCGGCAGCGTGATACAAAGGCGTCAGGCCATATTGGTCAGGGTACGCCGCAAGCTTTCTGCCTTCCGGACATGCCAGCAAGGCCTGCATGACAGAAGGCATTTGCGCGCTTGCTGCTCCATGCAACAAGGAAGCTTTATCGTCACCCAAATAGCCGGCTACTTGTTCCCCGCCCGGGCCTGCCAGTAGCGCCAATGCCCTGGACTCATCCTTGCTCTTGATGGCGGCAAAAAGCTCCTTTGCAATTCCCCGACGCTGGCGTGGCGTCGTGGCCGGTAATACGCGTTTTGCAGGCAAAGCGGACGCTTCGGGCAGCATTGGCGGGATGTCATCGTTTCGATCCCGGGTGGGTGCTGCCAAATGCCGGTTTTTTTTCCTGCTGCCTTTGTTCTTGCCTTGAGCAGGCTGTTTCGATGAAGGCTTTTTCGCGTTGTGCTGCGCGGTCATTCCTTTATCTGGCCCGGATTCCACCAATGGCTGCTCTTCCTCTTCCTGTTTCATTTCCTTGTTCGATTCAAGCAGCGCTTGAGCACGCGCTACGACCTCCTGGCTGACAAACTTCTTCTTTGCGACGCGTGAAGTACTGACAAATCCTTCAGTGTCACTCCTGGCATAAGTTGGCCTGCTAATCGAGTTACGGCCGGAAATTGTCGATGAGGAAAGGCTTGTTTCGCTAACCGTGGTAACTACAGGCTGCGTCTTCAAAGGACGATCGCCCACTACATGGGTCCTCACCGGCTTTGCCCCGGCGCCGGAAACGGGCTTCAGATAGCGGCCCAGCTGCAGCGACAAGGATTGCTGGCCTTCGTTTTCCTCAAGCTCTGATGCGTTCACATCGCCTTCGCTCACGGGTACGGCCGCGCGCGCCAGAGCAGTCAGCAAGGAGGCAGCCAACTCAGGCGTGATCAGATGCTGATTGCGCAGATAAACCAGACCCTTGCGCAAGCCGCCGACCGTTTCAGGCTTATCCAGTTTTGCCAACCTGAATTGCATCAGGGTCATCGATGCCTGTTTCGCAGCCAGTTCTATCCGGCTCAGCATCTCCGCGGGTAAAGCGGCTTGTTCATCCTGCTTCTCGACGACCTGCGCGTCAGCGGGTGCAGGCGTTGCAATCCGCTGCAGCTCGTGCTTGTGCCAGGCTTTGATGAAGCTGACGAGATTGGTCAGCGTCTGCAGGGAGAGGCCGAGCAGCTGGTCTGGATCTGCATTGGCCACCATGTCGAGCAGGCGCCTGCCGGCATTGGCATAGCCCAGGCGCTGGTCGGTATTCCAACCGGCTGGCAAACCACTCTCGTGCATTGCCCGCAACAAGTTGACGCACGCAGCCAGTAAGCGGCCCTCGTTTTCCAGCAGGCGTCCCGGTTGCAGGAAGGCGACGCTGGCGATCATCTGCTTCCAGAGTGCGGCAAGCAGGTCTGATTCGGCTTGCGATGGTTCTTGCACAACACCGGCCCTGGCGGATGCTGCTGCGTCTCGTGCCCCGATATCGAGCAGGCGCTTGAAGAGATTGAACAGGCTGGACAGGCCAACGCCACGCTCGGCCAGCAACAACTTGAATGCTGGCTCCGAACTCAGCCAGGCAACCACTTGCGCCAGGGAGTCTTCCTTGCCAACAAACGACACCAGGCCGTATTGAAGCATTGTTGCCAGTTCAGCTGCGGTCTTGCCGAGATTATGTTCGTCCAGTTCCCTGGATAGGTGGCCACTCGTTTTCCAAACCAGCGCTCCGCGCAGAAATTCGCCAAAGACTTCCTTCGAGAACATCTTTACTTCCGGCGCGCAGGCACTGTCGGCCCCAAGCAATCCCGCCTTGTAGGCCCGGCTTATCCAGTTATGCACAGTCAGCATCTGTCCATAACACATGCTTTCAATACCTCGCTGCTGGTCGACGCTGGCAAGCAGGCTGGCAGTAATACCGTCCAACGCATGAAGAGCGTCACCCATCAGCCTGGTGTTGGCGGGATAGGCCGAGAAGCCCTTGACGTTGGCAAAGGCACTCAGGCCGAGGCAGATGGCTTCAACATCAGACGGCTGTTGTAGAACCAAAGCAGGCTGCTTTCCTTGCAGCGCGACCTGCAGACGCTGCGTAAAGGCCAGTACCGCATAACGAAAGCCGGGAACCGGCGCGACGTCCAATTTAGCGCCGATGGCATCATCGATGGCCGCCTGGCTTGTATGCAATTGCGTGCACAACTCATGCAGGCGCTGCAGGGTCCGGGTATCGATCGGATCCATCCCATTCAACACCTCCGTCAACCGACGAAGCGTGGTGCTTGTCTCGGCATGGATGGTTCGCCCTTGGAAAATCGTCGGGCCGGCTCCGCCAGTTCTCTGGCTGACAACGGGCAATGACGACCCGCCGTCTTGATGGGTTTTGTCGGCGGCGGTCTGCCTGGATGACGGTGCGGATACATTGGTGCAACGAGACAACGTCCCGTCTGCGAAAGGAAGGAAGGACATGAAAAAAGCTCATCAGGTTACGCTTCG
>Ga0308161_1001677_pt1 | contig 25761 bp, 23 predicted proteins | sample PhyFR2_FD_201034 | JGI IMG/M metagenome (GOLD analysis project Ga0308161, IMG submission 201034) | Phyllosphere microbial communities from UC Gill Tract Community Farm, Albany, California, United States - DLSLF.R2 | ecosystem: Host-associated > Plants > Phyllosphere > Unclassified | place: USA...
TTTTTGCCGTTTCAAAAGCGAACCTGTTCCCCGTTGCGTCCTTAGATCCAGCCTCTTTTATGATCCCCAGCTTATTTTTAGCCAGGGGGGCCCTGCCGGGAGTATTCATTCCTTCAACCAGTTTCTGAAACCCAGTTACATCCATATCAGTAAATCTGCGCCCGTCCTTTTCCCGTTCGCCGTGACCATGCTTAAAGGAGAGATACCAGACGCCACCAGGCTTTAGCGCTGTGGCCAGCTTTGCCATGACGTCAGGGAGTTCAGTGTGGGAAACATGCAGCACCGATGCGCAGCACCAGATACCGTCATATTTTTCAACCGCATCAACATCCTGAAAGCGCATCTGCGCTACAGGCTTTCCGGACCACTGACGAGCCAGCGCAACCAACTCTGCTGATGCATCGAAGGCTTCGACGTCAAAACCCATTTCACTAAAGGCTTTGACGTCACGACCTGAACCGCAGCCTGCATCAAGAATGCGAGCGCCTGGCGGCAGGTAACCGGTAAATGTCAGGTAAAGCGCAGACATATCCACACTTGCCGTGTCGGTAAAAAACTGTTGAGCGTTCTGACGGTAATAATCTTCGTTGCTCAAAACTGGCTGCCTCCCTGTGCCGCTGGCTGCCACTCGTGGAGCAGGGAAAATTTTGCCGTATCCCAACTGTTTTGCAGGAAGCTGTGCCGTAGTATCGGCGTTGCGCCGGTCTGGCGGAGTAACGTCTCCCGCAATGGCAGATGGCTGTTAATAAAGTATTCGTTTCGATCATGCAGTCGCTGCAGCAGCGCTATTGACGGGATGCGCGCAAACTTACCCTGAGCGCCACGATTACAGGTCTGGCAGGCCAGCACCAGATTCCAGACGCCGTTGAGGTTGCCGATTTGCTCGCTGAGTATCAGCGGCAGAAAGTGATCGACATCCGCCAGGTTCTCTTCGCCGCCCGTCACGCCAATGGCGCGGAAGCAGTAAAAACACAGTCCTTTCTGGTAGCCGTTCAGGCTGCTGCGACAGCTGGTAATATCGACGCGGCGACCACTCTGGCGGCTGAAAAGCATTTTGTCATTATCGTCATAATCAACCGCAATCAGGTTGCGTGAAACATTCATCGCCCAGGCTTCTTCAACCAGCCGCCATCTTGCATCCGTTTCCGCTTCCAGACTGGCGAACTGTTCGTTTTCCGTCAGCTGATAAAAATTATCCGTAAGTCGTATGCCTTTATGACTTCGCCGTTCATCCAGGAAAAAGCGTTTGTCGATCTCGGCATGATTCACATTATGAAAAGCATCGATGACGTTAGCAAAACCGCGCTTAACGGTAATAGCGATTAACTGTTCTTCGTTGATTTCGCCTGCGTTGAATTGCCTGCACGCCTCCAGAAACTCGCTGCTTTTGCTGGTAATCTGCTTTGGCGCATGACGCAGGTGAGCGCACAAATGCCGGACAAAAGGCACGGCCAGCGCTTCCAGCGTAATCAAATCGTTGTCCGGCTGCTTCAGGTCGTATAGCGCATGGGCAAGAGCAAATTTATAGGACGCGACGTTTTTGCCAAAAAGAATAACGCCGCGCCAGTAGTTTTCGAGGTGGGGATCGGCCTGGTAAAAGCGCATGCAGGATCCTGTTTTGCGAGACAGCTCGAGAAATTCATGTAACAGGATCACATAACAAATGCAGGTAAATGTAAACCGTAAAGGTGGGGAGGGATTTGGGAGTTTTTAAAGGCGAGCAGGCGCTGTAAGACAATCAAGACAACATCAGCGTAAGAGATAAGTTGAGGGAGGATGCTCAGGTTAAAACGTTGGGCCATAGCCGGATTTATTCAGGCAACTCAGTTGTGGGGCTGGCGCTCGGCACTGCCTGTCTCTGGCACTCGCCAGACAGATCGTAGTGCACTGAAAGATGAGCTGGCAGGGCAATAAAAACGGAAGATTATTACTATGACTGCGACTTCCTGTATCAGCAGCGCGAAGGCGAAACGATTTGCAAAGTTCCGCTGAAGAATATTATCAGGATAAAAGTTACCGGAACTGAAGTCAGCAATCGCCGGGTATGGCTTGTTCGTTACGTCACCGGGTCTTATAGCACCGAAAGGGAGTTCAGAGTCCTGAACAACTACACCCTTTTTAATCGGGATTTTGTCGGTTTTCTTGCCGCCGTGAAAGAGGCCAATCCAGCGGCTGAGGTGCAGGAAATGACCTTAGGACGACTGTAAATTGGCAGGATAGCGCGGAGCGCTTTAGCATGAGCAATGATATGGAACCCTCAATGGCGGACGTTATCGCTTTTGTTCGCGAGTTTGCAGGATGTAAACGTGAAACCATCAATGAAAATACCTGGTTGGAAAAGGATCTGGGGATTACCGGCGATGATGGTGTTGAGTTGCTGGAGGAAGCGGAAAAAATTTTCGACGTGAGTTTTTCTACAGAAGAAGAGGATTTCCGTAAGACGTTCTCTCTGAAAGAAAACGAATATCTTTTCCATAGTGAAGGCATCGACTTCTTGGGCATTGTTTATCTTTGCAGACGTCTGCGCGGCATTCCTGCGCCCGTTATCCGCGACCTTTCAGTCGGCCAGTTGCACCGTGTGCTGGTTGAAGCGCGTAACAAAAAAGAGAGAGTTACCCTATAGCTGCATCGCCCAGGAACGTGGCTCAGCCTTTCGTTAAAGCCTGGCGGCAATTAACAATGGCTGTTGGTTTTCTCGCACTCGTGATGTAAGAGTGATACCAGTGCTGATGTCAGAAATAAAACATAAGGAAATAAAGTGAACTGTAAACCGATGCTTTTTGTGTTGGCGATGCTCTCCCTGTCGGCTCAGGCCGCCCAGAGCGGAAAAACGCTTGAGCACAAAGACTGGGAAGTTGTCTGTGATAACACCCTGACCTGCCGCATTGCGGGTTATGGCAAAGAAGAGGATCCCTCCGGCTCCATCCTGCTCACCCGTGCCGCTGGACCTGGAACTGAGACAGTGGGAGAAGTGACGCTGGGCGACACCGAAGATGACAGCGAACCGGCGGAAAAGCTGACGCTCTGGATCGACGGTAAACCAGCGGGCGATCTTCTGGCTGCTGATGACAACTGGCAAATGTCGGCCAGCCAGACCTCTGCGGTAATTAAGGCAGTGAAAGGCAGCGGTAAAGTGGAATTTAAAGGCGGTTCCAAACCTTTCATGCTTTCCAATGAAGGCGCTTATGCCGTGCTGCTAAAAGCGGACGACGTGCAGGGCCGTATCGGCACGCCAGGCGCGCTCACCAAAAAGGGCAATAAACCGGAAAGCAGCGTGGCTAAGGCTGTGCCCGCACCCGTAATACAGGCGGCAAAAACCCTCAGCGGTGAACCCCGTTTGCTTACCGATCCAGAAATCGCGGCGCTGAAAACCCGACTCCTTTCGACGGTTAATCGTAATGACGATGACACATGCGATAGCCTGTTTACATCGGCAGAGAACATCGACCCGGAAACAGACGGACCCACGCTTACGCCACTGGATGACAGCCACGCGTTACTTTCGGCACTCTGCTGGCGAGCTGCGTATAACGAAGGCTATGGCTACTGGGTCATTGATAACCAACTTAAAGGTCAGCCGGTGCTGGTGACCGTTTCCGGGTCCGATTACGACAAGGGCGAGATCACCAGTGTGCAGAAAGGCCGGGGCATCGGGGACTGCATGAGTCAGGAAAGCTGGGTCTGGGACGGCCAGGCATTCCGCAAAAGCTATGACGGCGGGACCGGCATGTGCCGTTATATCCACGCGGGCGGCACCTGGGATCTGCCGACGTTCGTAACGGATGTGAAGCCTGTTTCGGGTTAGATGGTTTGTTATGTGAGTAGAACCTGAGAGCCAAAAGACGTTTTTTTCAGCAGTTGCACCGTCGCCTGCGGATAAGGGTTGCGGAAACAGGGGGTAACGGTATAATCCTCAACGTTTTCCGCATACCCTTCAGTGCCGAAGTGGCGAAATCGGTAGACGCAGTTGATTCAAAATCAACCGCCGCGAGGCGTGCCGGTTCGATTCCGGCCTTCGGCACCATCGGAACATCAATAGACGTCAACGGACGTCTTTTTTTGTGCCTGAAATCCAGTATCCGCAAGGCTTTCCTCGCTTTTTCACTCAACCTAAGTCAACCTGATTCAATCTACATCAACTTACTGATGCGGGTACATCTGCGGGTATATCCCGGTTCGATAATGTTTGTACCCACACAGAACCCTTGAAAGGATATTCATCATGGCTCTGAGTGATGTGAAGGTTCGTTCGGCTAAGCCTGAAGCAAAAGCCTATAAACTTACTGACGCTGAAGGCATGGTTTTGCTGGTTCACCCTAATGGTTCTAAATATTGGCGGCTGCGTTATCGCTTCGGCGGTAAAGAAAAGATGCTGGCGCTGGGGAAATACCCCGAAGTCTCGCTAGCAGATGCCAGGGCTCGCCGGGATGAGGCGCGTAAGCTGTTGGCTAACGGTGTCGATCCCAGTGAGAACAAGAAAGCCGTTAAGGTAGAGCAGGAGCAAGAGGCAATAACGTTTGAAGTGGTTGCCAGAGACTGGCATGCCAGTAATCAGAAATGGTCGGCATCGCATAGTGCTCGTGTACTGAAAAGCCTAGAAGATAATCTCTTTGCTGCTATTGGTAAGCGGAACATTGCTGAATTGAAGACACGGGATCTGCTTGTACCCATCAAAGCCGTCGAGTCATCCGGACGCCTTGAAGTCGCCGCCCGTTTACAGCAGCGTACTACCGCGATTATGCGGTATGCCGTTCAGAGCGGCTTAATCGACTACAACCCCGCGCAAGAAATCGCTGGAGCGGTCGCCACAGCTAAACGACAGCATCGTGCTGCGCTAGAACTCAATCGCATTCCTGAATTACTTCATCGCATTGATCACTACTCTGGCAGGCCTTTAACCCGGTTGGCAGTGGAACTCACTTTGTTAGTTTTCATCCGTTCAAGCGAGCTACGTTTTGCTCGCTGGTCAGAAGTCGATTTTGAAACTGCTATGTGGACGATTCCGGGGGAGCGAGAACCGTTGGAAGGCGTTAAGCATTCTCAACGTGGTTCAAAGATGCGTACACCTCATCTCGTTCCTTTATCGCGGCAAGCCTTAGCCATTTTGGAAAAGATCAAAAGCATGAATGGGAACCGTGAGCTGATTTTTGTGGGCGATCACGATCCGCGTAAGCCTATGAGTGAGAACACGGTGAACAAGGCGCTGAGAGTGATGGGTTATGACACGAAAACGGAAGTGTGTGGGCATGGTTTCAGGACGATGGCGTGTAGTTCTCTGATTGAGTCAGGATTGTGGTCGAGGGATGCAGTGGAGCGGCAGATGAGTCATCAGGAACGTAACTCTGTACGGGCGGCTTATATCCACAAGGCGGAGCATCTGGGGGAGAGGAGGTTGATGCTGCAGTGGTGGGCGGATTATCTGGATGCGAATATGCAAGAAGCTATCTCTCCCTTTGACTATGCCAAAACTAACAACCCATTAAGATAAGTTGGAACGAACCACTTCATCAATATTTTAAATAAGACAATTCCACCAAGGGAAACCAATATACCTTAAATCGCCGGGATAATCATAATGATGTATATCCCGGCGGTTTACTTAACCGGGGTGATTGTCTAATCATAGTGAAAAGTAAGATCTTTAATGATGGTTATAGGTCGTTAGGTGTTGTAACAATAAATACCGGTAAATGCGGGTGATATCCGATCAGAAATGGATGGCAAGATTTTGGTTGTGGTGAGTGAGGCGCAGTATGGATCTGGGCTGCGCCTCGCAACACCCGTTGGGATTATTTGACCGTGACCTGCCCGTTCATAAGCAAGGGGAGGAGCCAGTCGCGGAGTTTAATTAGATCCTGGTTTTCAAGGCTACGCGAAAAAATCATTTTATTGTATTCTGAAACAATATCATCATATCGTTTCAGTAATCCGGGTTCTGGGCAAACGACTTGCAGTGAATGCAAATCATCTTTTGTCATGGAACCAAATGTTGTCCCTTCCGCATTTCGACGATCAAATATCTGTTTGAAATACTTCATCACGTAGAATAAAAAGCCATCTGAGTGGCTTTTGCTGTTTAATGCCGCAAGCCCTCGCCCAATACAACAATCGGCATTGGCAATATTCATATCACCAACTGGCGCACGAACGCTGAGTAAAATATCACCTTTTTTCGCCATTCTTGCGGGTGATGTTGTGTACTGACGAGGAGTTGGGAAAAGCCAACCAAAGTCCGTTGAACCCTGGAAAAATAGCGTTCCGATTCCATCTTCGTTATAAGACTCACCGGCTGGAGACTGCCCCATTGTGATATTCGCTATTTGAGACAGCGTGTTAACCGCCCACCCTACCGGAACTTCCCGTTTCAGCGTGGCGTTATATACCATCTTCCCGCCGGAAGTTTTATACGGTTTTCCGTTGGCATCAGGGAAATCAAACTGTACAAACCAGTAGTCATACAGCGTTTTCGCCATTGCTTCCAGTTCGGCGTTGATGCGGTTGTTGAGGGCGATTTTTTCGTCGACTGACTCAAGAACTTCACGTATTTTTATTTGTGATGTCAAATCTTCTATGGCTGGAACAGCCATTTCATGAAGTTCATTTCTATTTACGCCCGGTACAGCACTTTTATCAGATGTACGAATTCTCCCTAAACAGCTTAATAGATAAAAAATATATTTGGGGTCATTGCCTTTGAAGTCCTGCACGTACAGCGCGGTATTATGCGGCCAATACTCGTCCTCAACATAATACATTTCACCTAAGGTACCGTATCGCCCGGTTACAACGCCCGGTCCCTCTACTTTATATTCGTTGTGCCATCCAGACACCCCGGCAGAACTTATTACCGGGTACGGGCCTGCTATCCTGACTTTTTCAGGTAAATCATATCCCCTCTTGAGAGTAATCAAATCTCCCAATCGTCTGAACGCGACCTTACTCATACTTTAGCCCTGCCATCTGCTTCTTAATCTCCGCTTCCAGCTCGCGCGACTGGCTAAATAAACTCTCAAGATCCTCCGTAAACCCTTTCATCTTCGCGGCAAACTGTTCCGGCGTCATATCGGTGTATTCAATTTTCACATCAAAATACTGCCCGGCGCTGAACGAGTAATTTTTCCCGGCGATCTCGTCATAGCTGACTACCACCGAGAAATCCTCTTCGCTCCACTTGTTGTTGAATACTTCGCAGATGCGCTGCTCTTCTTCTTCGGTCAGTACCGTTTTCTGGTTTTTGCCGTCTTTGACCTTTTCACCTAAATTTGAGGCGTCGATCAGCACCACTTTCTCTTTGTTGCTGGCGTCAATAAACAGGATCGACACGTTGGTACCGGTGGTGGCGAAGATATTCGACGGCATGGAGACCACGCCCGCTAACATCCTGTTTTTCACCAGATGTTCACGAATCCCTTTATCAATGCCTGACTGTGCGGTGATAAAGCCAGTCGGCACCACGACCGCCGCCTTGCCACCCGGCTTCAGCGAGAAAATGATGTGTTGCAGGAACAACTGGTAAATTTCCATTTTGTCCCTGGCTTTGGCTTTGATTTTCGGTATCCCGGCAAAGAAACGCTGCTGGTTTTCCTTGCTGTCGAGATCGTCGCGGAAATCGCTGAAATCCATCTTGAACGGCGGGTTGGAGACGATGTAGTCAAAGCGTTTCAGCGCGCTGCCGTCCTTGTGGAACGGATGCAAAATAGTGTTGCCCTGAATAACGTTAGGGATCGAATGCACCAGATTGTTGAGGATCAGGTTCAGGCGCAGCAGGCTGGAGGATTTCTGCGAGATATCTTGGGCAAAGATGCTGCAACGATCTTCCCCGATGGCATGCGCCACGTTCATCAGCAAAGTGCCGGAACCGGCGGACGGGTCGTAACAGCTTACGTTACGTACCACACCCTGCTGCGCTTTCGGTACCAGGATTTCCGCCATGATGCGCGCCACGGCGTGGGGGGTATAATATTCAGCGTATTTGCCGCCGGAGTTGCTGTTGTAGTCTTTGATCAGATATTCAAAGATAGTGGCGTAGAAGTCGAATTTCTGTGTGAAGATACGTTCAAAGCTGAAATCGGCCAGTTTGTTGATGATGGCGCGGCAGAAGTCGTCGCGCCTTGATTCGTCGGCGATGTACTGGCTGAGGCGTTCAAACAGCACCACTTTCGCGCCGCCGTCGGTTTTGACCGCGAATACGTCGTTGTTGGTGGCAGCGATATCCATCAGGGTGTCGTCAAAAGTTCTGGCAAAGTCTGCTGCGTTTTGTCGGTTATATAAGTAACGAATAAAATGGTGCGGCTTCAGGCGGGCGGTATCCGGGGCCATCCGCTGTTGCAGCTTTTTAAGTTGATCTTCGCCCATTGCGCTGAGCGCATCTTCCCAGCTTTCGGCGCTGGCTAAACTTTTATCTTTCTGTTTGGCCTCAAAGGCGAATTTGTCGTTCAGGAATTTGTACAGGAATGCCTGAGTGATAATTTTGAATTCGTTACCGTCGTTACCCAGGCCGTAGTTCGCACAGATGTTTTTCAGGCTGTCGATCAGGGCTTTGGTTTTGTCTCTAAATTCCAGTTCTACCACGTTCGTGCTCCGGTATTAAATTCGTTCAGGTATTCCGCCACAATCAGGCGGTTGATGTCGCTTACCGCACTGGAGGTCAGCGTGATATGGTGTTCATCCTCAAAGTGCGTGATGACACATGACTCCATATGCCGCGAGAAATAGCTTTCATTGTTCAGTATCTGGCTGTTATTCAGCACTTTTTCATCCGCATCCAGCTTAACACCAAGCAGCGCTTCGAAGATTTTACGCTCCGGCTCGCTAAGACCGCCGCGTTCGCGCAGGCGTTTGTGGGTACGCGTGTATTTCACATCACCCCTGTATTTCTGGCGTAGCAGGTTGTTCTGGCGGTTCAGCTCTTTAATGCGGTCATGAATTTTATTGAGTGTGCCGATATTCGCAACCATTTCTTCCTGCGTGACTTCGCTGAGCTTCTTTTTCTTGAACAGGCGCTCCAGTTCGTCTTTCAGGCTGACAAACTGCGGATCCTGTTGATCGAAATTTGCGGCCAGCGCCTCGCGGGTACGGCGCAGTGTTTCTTTCAGTTCGTCGGCCAGTACCAGCTCTTCTTCACCCACTTTATGGAATTCAAAGATCACCTCTTCCAGCGCCCGGTTCAGCAGGCCGGAGAGGTCAACGCCCTGTTCCAGATCCGCTTTCAGGTTGAGTAAGTCGAGGCGGCGGCTGGCTTCGCGGTAAAGGATGTTGAGTTTGTTGAAGTCCAGCGCCTGGAGAAATTCAGTGTTGCCCTGGAGGCGGATGAGGTTGTACAGGCTGCGGGCGTCGGCGAGCGCGTTTTTCAGCGCCAGCGCGGTTTCCCGGTCCTGGATCTGGTTTATCTGGTCAGTGAAGATTTCCGCGTTTCCCGTGTCGAAGGTAAACAGAACGTCTTTGATGTGTTCGATTTCTTCGCGGATTTCTTCCGCCGATTTGAACAGGCGGGAGTAGTGCTCCATTTCGTCGCCCAGTTCAGCCTGTAACTCTTCAAAGTAGGCTTTGTTGGTGGCGTCAAATTCCTGGCGGATGTCGGCGAAGTCCACCACGTAGCCGTAGCGGAAGTGGTTGTACGTACGGTTGACGCGGGTCAGCGCCTGGAGCAGGTTGTGTTTTCTGATCACTCGTCCGAGGTAGAGTTTTTTCAGCCGTTTGGCATCAAAGCCGGTGAGCAGCATGTTGTAGACGAACAGCAGGTCAATCTCGCCCGCCTTGAATTGCTCCACCCACTCTTTGCGTTCCTGCTTGCTGCCGATGTCGTGCAGGATCAGGGCGGCGCGTTTTATTTTCCGCGTTTCTTTGGCGTGGATCTGGTAAACGGCGGCGGGTTCTGCGGCCTGTAATACCGGCATTTCGTCGGTGACGTCATCGGCGACGGTGGGTGATTCGGCGTAGTCAGTGTTGAATAACTCAAACATCTGTTTGGCCTGTTCAGAGCTGTCGCAAATCACCATGCCGCCGATGGTGTCATCATTCAGCGCGCCCCGGCTTTTGGCAAAGTCGGTGACGATGTAGTTCAGCATCGGTTTGACGAAGCTGGGATGGGCATAGATGAATTTGCGATCCACATCGCCCATTCTGACTTCCACCTCTTTTAGCGCCTGTTGCAGGATCATCCGGTAGTTGGTGGCGATCTCTTCGCGGATCAGGCGCAGCGTGTAGCCATCGGCAATGGAGGCGTTGTAGTAGTATTTGTGGATGTAGTCGCCGAAGATATCACGGGAGTTGTAGTCCGTTCCCAGCAGCGGCGTGCCGGTCAGGCCAATTTTGATGGCGTTGGTATCCGACAGGCTTAAGTTCGCCAGGAAGCTTCCTTTAGGGTTGTAGCTGCGGTGGACTTCATCGAGGAAGTACACGCGCTGGATGCTGATGTCGTAGTCTTTGGTGGTGACGACGTCCGGGTCATCGCGGAATTTCTGGATATTGACGACGGTGATTTCCGCTTTGCCATGGTGGTTGTGCAGCGCTTGCGTCGCTTTGATATCGCGGGTGAAGGCTTCGCGGGAGTTGATAAGGTGAACGATTAAGCCACGGGCGGAAAATTCACGCTGCGCCTGCTGGAGTAGATCCAGACGATCAACAATAAAGTAGAACTTTGGGATCACCTGCTGATTTTGGAAGTAATCGGTCAGGAAGCGCACGTTGTAATAAGCCAGCGCGGTTTTTCCGCTGCCCTGAGTGTGCCAGATGATGCCTTTTTTTACACCAGCTTTGAGTTTACGTTCGATCGCTTTGGTAGCGAAGAGCTGCGGGTAGCGCATGATGTGTTTCTGGATGCCCCCCGACTCGGCGACGTATACCAGTGCATAGCGCAGGATAAATGCCAGCCGATCGCGGCTTAACAGCGCGGTGCAGAGGCGGTTGGTCGGGCGGTTGTGATCTTTATTGGTCTGAAATTCTGGGTTGGTGCGGATTACTTCCAGGTTGTTGTCTTTCAGGATGGCGATTTCGGTTTCTTCTGGCAGTGGTTTCAGTAACGCCGTCAGGTTGAAGAGTTCTTCTTCGCGAAAGTAGTTGAATACCGGGTTGCTGTAAGAGCTGCTGGCGTAGAAAGCCCCCTGAATCGGCTCCGGGTCGCTGTCGTCATACTCCATGTTGTTGGAGAAGATCATGAACTGGGTGATATTGGCGAAGCGTTTGAATTTGGGGTTCTTAAAGCGTTCGTTGATGCGGTTGCGTTCTGCGACTATACCTTCGCGGTTGTTGGGTTTTTTTACTTCGATAAAGATCAGTGGCATGCCATTGATCAGTAGCGTGATGTCCGGGCGGAACTCTTCATCGCCGTTTTCGCAGGTTAGTTCGGTGACGACATGGAAGCTGTTGTTGTTGAAGTTGTCGAAGTCTATCAGTTTGATGCCGGAACGGTCGCTGAGTTTTTCGAAGAAGGCGCGGCCCAGGTCGTCGTTGTCGAGAAGCAGCGTGAGGTCTTTTAACAGGCGCCCGATGTCGTCGGGCGCAATTCCGGGGTTAATTCTGCCAACTGCAGCGGTGAAAAGGTCAGGAAAGATGTTGGTTTCTTTGTCCCAGTGTTGTTCTTTCAGAGACAGGTAGCGGTAGCCCAGCCTTATCAGGTGGAGGATGACTGGGATTTTTACCCGGGTGTCTTCGGTGAATTTCATCGTAAACCCTGTTTTGATTTTTATCACGTCTCAGGCCATGCAGAGCCCCATAATCCCAGAACGGCTGGCAGTAATGACTGTTCAATTGATATCTATGTTACACGTTCTCTGTTAACTGCCCGAGTACATTTCTCGCGCTTTACTCGAAATGATAATCGCCATGACAGACTCTGAAATTTATCGCGAAAATCATGAGTAGTTGTAAAGTTGCGTATTCCGCTCTGATCGATCATGTTTCGCCTGGAACATCGATCAGCTGTTCACCGGAAATCAACGTTCATGTCAGATCCGAATACGCGGTTCAGATAGAAGAACAGCAGTCTGTTCCGGATCTGCACAATTCTCTTAAATAACTAGTGAAGTCACAGATAGTGCAGACTAAAGCTCTGCATGGCACGAACCTTAATAGCGGTGAAACCATCCACGAAGATCGCTCAACTTGCGAATACGGGTTGTGGTGGATCAGTAAGTTAGGACGCTCAGGCAGTACATCTAGCCACTAGCGGGCAAACTGAATCGTTATCAGTCTCAGCCACTATGCATCATCAACATGTGACGTCTCCCGAGCCACACCTAGCGTAAGGCAGTCGGTAGCGAATGTTGGCGCAATAACTTGCCCATCCGCAATCAAACTCCAGTTTGGAAGAGCAGTGACTGAAAATATTACTCTTCAAACAACTTCTCCAGGCATTTAACTTCTTGTAAAGCTTCTTTATTCAGAACATCAAAATACAACCAACCATTATTGTTATTTCCTGTCAGATCTATTTTCCAGTTGGTCTTTACGTACCAAGCCAAAGCAGCGCGACATGTAACAGAATGCACATTACCGCTGATCGAAAACTCGCGAGAGATTTTATCGACAATCTCAGGTCGAAGATCCTTTTTGAATGCAATGATAAAGGTAACCTCCTCATTCCATTCTCTGTCCGTCAACTCTGCAACCGTCGGCAGTATCGATTCCTCTTGCTCAACATCAAAAATTCTCGATAACTTAAAGTTTTTAAACCCACTCAGTTTTGGATCCGAATCGTTTCGATCATAAGCTCTGAAGTACCAGTTTTTCCGATCTACAAATAATGCTGATGGAAATAGTATCCGTTTGCCATGCTCGCCACTTTCTGAACCATATGTACATTTGATCGCATAGCGGCCTTTTATTGCCCTGGTGACAACATAGACCTGTTCTTCTTTCAAACGCTCGGGTAGGTAAAGCGGGTCTATCTCATCAATCGGCAGCATCGGACGTTTTTGCATCAGCTCCGAACGAGAGAAACCATACTGGATCAGATTCAGCGCTGTATGAACACTAATCTGCACCAATGGAGTATAGGTACCATGAGAAATAATCGTCCTTTTGGTTGCCGTATCAATACTACAGTTACCTGGCTTGAGTTCCCGATATAAAGCAAGATCTTTTGAGGCTGCAGCCTGTGCAACTTTGAACTCAGCCATAATTTCGGCCCTGGATATGCTGCCGAGGTAGCGTATACACAAATCGATGTACGCCAGTCGCTCTGCCTGAGGAAGCGAATAGGCTTCAACAAGCAGTTCCAAATGAACGTCATGAAATTCTGTCATCGTAACACTCCGATAGATGATACATTAAGTATACTGTTCATTATCACATGTTGATCTACTTATTGCAATGAGTTAGGATTGACACCTGTTGATAAATTGATCATCAGCAGTATCGTTCTGGAGGAATATTTGGATAGAGCAATTGTTCTGTATGAGTATTTCTTCTGGAAGGGATGGCGAAGGTTGTTTGCAGACAACCTTCACCAGAAAAACAAAACCTCTGCGGAGGAATAATCCGCCACTTGAGCCCTGCTAATCGCATTTCGAGTATACGTTATTCACAACGTAATCGACAAGCCTGGCTCCAGTAACGGTACCAATAAACCGATTTGGAGTAACTGATGGAAAAAGTAACCGACCAGTATTCACCCGAAATTGCGCGGCATAAGCTCAATGCTTATTTTTCAGGTAATTTCATCATGCTTGACGTGATAAAACGTTTGCAAAAATCAAGCCTGTGCGTATTTGCAGCCTTATGTGATGGAAAAACGATCACTACTGCAGGGTATGAAATTAATGCCGATTTTAGCGTTAAACGAGCCTCTGCGGTCATTCACTCCTTGAAGCTGAAGAATCTCCCTGTCTCAACAAATTCCGTTTCAACGGGCTCTGATGTTGGTGGAATCACCAATCAGGCGGTTTTTTTCATCAGTAAAGAAGATCTTCATTCTCTGAAGTCCGATCCGGAGAAGATTATGAGGAAATGCGCAAGGCTACACGCGCAACATAAACGCTCACACGCACAAAGGGACATTGCTCGTCTATGCAAGGAGTTTGGCAAGGAAGCGATCCTTAAATTGGTAAACCAAGCTGCAACCAACCCTAAGATGCCTCCTGATGGGATGAGTGCATGTTAATCGCATAGGGGCTGTTTGCCCCTTATTACACTAACTACAATAGCTGTATATCAAGGATATTTCAGGAGAGATTAACGTTTATGGCTACCCTCGTTTTTTCCTATTCTCATGCAGATGAAGCTTTGCGTAACGAGCTCGAAACGCATCTCTCACCGTTAAAACGTATGGGAACAATCAGCGCGTGGCATGACCGACGTATTGCTCCTGGGCAGGAATTTGAGCATGAAATAGATCGCTATTTCGCCGAAGCCAATATTATTCTGCTGTTAGTCAGTAGCGACTTCATTGCATCGGATTATTGCTGGAATATTGAAATTAAGAATGCAATGGCGCGGCATGAAAGAGGGGAAGCGATAGTCATCCCGGTGATTTTGCGCAATTGTGCATGGCATAATCTTCCTTTCGGTAAGCTACTGGCCGCAACCAAAGATGGGAAACCGATTACTCAGTTTCCCAGTCATGATGACGGGTTTGTGCAGGTTGTTGATGCAGTATCAAAGGCTGCTGCCCGTATTGATACCAACAATTCAACCCAAGTGCCCCACGCTTCAACTTCATCAAAGGCTCAACTATCACCGTCGGTAAATACAGTTTTACAGCCCCGATCCGGCAATCTCTCGCTTCCAAAAACATTCAGCGATCTCGATAAAGATCGGGCTAGCCGTGAAGGTTTTGAGTATGTTGCACGCTATTTCGAAAACTCTCTCTTCGAGCTAAAACAACGCAACCCAGGTATAGAAGTGGAATTTCAACCGGTTGACTCCAGCGCGTTCACCTGCGCGATTTATTTACACGGTACCCGGACGGGGCAGTGTGGGGTCTGGCGTGGTGACAGACTCCATGGGGTAGGCTCAGTCTGTTTCAGTCATGACGGCATGGTTCGAAACAGCTACAACGAAAGTTTAAGTTTGGCGGATAACGGTCAGTCTCTGGGTTTTCGCACGATGATGGGGTTCTCCGGAAACAGTCATAACACATTACTGACTAATGAAGGTATGGCAGAACATTTGTGGGATATGTTCTTCAAATCCGTAAAACAACGTATGTCCTGAGGACCGGGAGGCAACAATGGTACAACTCAATCTGGTAAAAGTACTGCTGTTGAGCAATGAACGCACTGGCGATGTCCGCTATGAGATTTTCTCGAAGGAAGGTGAAAATCCTGACTATCCGGAGAAAATCATCGTTTATCGTGAGGGAAATATCGGTGAGCATGGTGAGCGTGGCTGGATCAAGACTGACGATGTTATAAGTCTTGAACACTTGGGATTTCAAACCGGTAAGGGATTCCAGACAGCAATAACCTATCACATGCGCCCTGCACGAGATATATGCTCAGCAATAGCTGAATGCCGACAGCACTTTCAGGAAAAGTTTTGTTCTGATAGATAATAAGGGTTTTGTAAAGCACACTCGCGTTCAGTTCTTCGCGGAAAAGTCGGGAGTTATTGATTTCTGCTCTTGCAATCAGCTCAGCATCACAGTGAGCACCAACATCAAAGAAGACGTTAAGAATAGGTGGCTACATCGCTGATATTCAAAGGAATGAGCATCAATCCGATAAGGATCTGAAATGTATAAAGACAGCTGCAGGGATACAATACAGATCACGCGGTTCTTCCAAGCTGACAGCCATTATTCAAGACCGATGTCGCAGCAGTAATTGAGTTGCCAACTGGATTCTTCAATACTGTAAATGCCCGTCCCACATGCAGCACAGTATTTATCCCCACTGTAATGAGCACTGCACCAGACACAGTACCAGGAGCTTGTTATCACCGGTACATCCAATCCGTCGATAATGCTGCGTAACTTTCTGTGGCGAGTTTCCGCGTTGACTTCCGGATCCAGATGGGCACAGTTCATCAGTATATGTTGCGCCACTGAGCGCTGGTCGTGTTCAAACCAGGCCGCATCACAGGAAGAGCCTGCATGCAGCGCCAGACGACAGCCACATGAGGCGCAGCTCCATATCTGCCCCGGTGCGCTCCCGTCACAAAGTGACCTCCGCGGTTATTTGCTAGATAACATTTCAGCATGCGCATATCACCACCTCCGCAGGCCGGGTTTCAGTATCAGAGAACATATGGCTATGCTCACCGGTTCGGCAGGTCAGGCAGTGGCGTTCACCGCGGTAATCGCTGTCGCAGCCGTAACAGTGCCAAACAGCCAAGAAAACCAACGGTCGTGCATCCTGTACATAATGTTGCATTTGCCGGATATGGCAGGTCTCCGTCACACCGGGCTTTACATATGGGCAGTACTGCTCGCCGTAGCTCTTCGTGAGATCTTCTGCACCGTATTCAAACCACGGCCGTTTTGTGTCGTATTGAGGATTGAATTGCAGCGCACTACCACACAGGGGACCGCTGTTATGGCCATACGGATACTGTTTTGTCGTTCTTGCACCTGTCAGGCGACAATTACCGTCGCGTACGATAAAAGATTTTGCAAACATATTTGTGCTCCTTACCACCAGACGATACGCAGACGCCAGCCGTCCCAGTACGGGTAGTCTGGTAGGTTTATCAAGTTAGGGCGTTTGAAGGGGAGCTACTGGTAATATCTGGTGACTTCAGATGAGCTGTGTCAGAGAAAACTTGTAAGAGAAGGGGCTTACTACAATATAATTCAGAGGGAGTTGATCGTATCAACCGCCTCGTGAGTCCGCAATACGTTGCATTAGCCAGTCTTCGACTTCACTCTGTAACCAGCGAGAGCAACGACCCAGTTTTATTGGCTTAGGAAATAATCCATCTTTTATCAGCTTATAGAACCATTTATCCGTCAACCCCGTTAGCTTCATGATGAATCGCATATCCACCAGTTGGTCATCAAGCAAAGAAATTTGTTCTGTCATGATGCAGTCTTCCATTGTGGGATTATCCTGAGCTGGTGGTTGATTACTCGTTACCACCAGCCCTTCCACATCAATGGATTGATACGTAAAAAAGTGCAGAACGTGAGTTATACGGTGCGAGGACGCCCCAGTCCGCTGGGCGGCGATACCTCACTGGCTCCGTAGTGATAGTTACCGTGCTTTTGTTATTCTTTGGCAAGGTAGCTGATGATGTAGCGCAGGTTATCGATGGCTTCGGTATCACCGTAGTTCACTGGATTATCAATACTGACGTCATAAGTGGGTTTGTATTCGCAGCGGTTGTAATAGCCTTCTCGTTGCGTTATTTCTCGCCATATTGTTCCTGCTCTCTCAGCTATTGGGTAGGTAGCCTGGTAAAGGTGCCTGTCGAGATAGAACACGATATGAGCATGGCACCCGTGGTCTACAGAGTTCTCAAGTACCCAGAAATGTCCTGCCAGTTTTGTATGTTGCAGGGTGCGTTCAATCAGTACACGTACTTCTCGCTCGGTTTCGTTCCATGAATGACGTTTAAAACGCTCTGTACCTTTCTGATAGAACAGGTCGAGTCTGAGTGCCTGTATTCGGGAGTATCGGTTCAGCAGCTGATTCAGGTGGTCATTGAGTAGAGACAATAGAAACCAGTTCATCGTGTATCTGGAATTAAAAGGGTAAGGTGTGTGCATTGATTTATCCTTTGTCGGGTGGAGTACAAAGGATTGGGATGAGATGTAATTTTTAAGAGAAGCGGGGATACGGCAGATAAAGGGAACTATGTATCCAGGGGGAATACAGGCAGAGTTGCTTGTTGGGTGAAGGCGCTGTGAACAAAGTGGTATAGAAACAGGAAGTGCCCCTTAATTATACTAAAAACCCAAATGTTCATTCTTGTCATTCTGCCTACCCTGACAAAATTATACCCGGTGTTTTACGTAGGGATATGTTACCATGAATCGGTATTTTAAAATAAAAAAATAATAAACAAAAATATTGATAATTAGGGGGTTAATGTTAATTATTATGCACTTTGGCTAAAGTGCTTAACAGGAGCTGAGGCATGTCAGAACGAATCACTTTCAATTTAACCAATTCTGAGACTCTGCGTGTTGTGGATGAATACAGCAAAAAACAGAAGATCTCACGATCACAGGTTATTTCCATATTGTTGGATGCCACCGTTCCGGTACTGAAAGATATTAATCGCTATTATCAGCTTGCGGACGAACTTAAGGCCCGGCTACTGTCTGGTGTCTATCAGCAGGATTTGCCTCGCCGAAGAAGTGTTGTAGCTGCTGAAAAGTATTGTATGGAGATCTGGGAGAGCAAGCTTCAGGTTGGAAAAGTGTATGACTTTGACAGCGTTAATGGCAAGGCGCATGTCCGCGAACATAAGCGACACCACCGCCGGGATGATGCAGTTGGCAGGGTCGAAAATCGACATATCAAAGAGTTCTGTCAGTCGCTCCTGGAAAGGTCAGAACAGGATGCCCGCTATGCTTGTTTTATCTATACCAAGAGGATTGTTTTTGCTGATGTAGAAACCTCTGAACATTCTTCATCGCCAGTAAAACTGGCGGCAGGTGACGCTGTAATTTTGCTGGCAAAAGATGTGGTTTTTAAGGAGTTTTTCTTTGATATAGGTAAGGCGCTTTTTATCAATGTGGTTGATCTTATGGCATACGGTACAAGTGGTATTCCGGAGACGACAGGAGACCCACGTGTTCACTGCTGGGTGCCAATCCTGATTAGTGGGAAAAATGCCGTGATAGTCCCTGTGTACCTGATTGACCCTGCTATGGCCCCGACGTTAAGAAAACCAGACAACATCACAGTGGTCTACCATGGCAAAAAGTAACGTTGATTCTTGTTCCCTCTAGGTCATGTATTTTGTCTATTCAGCGGCTACCTTAGCCTCATTTTGGTTTATTTACCAAGTGCGGATGAGAGTCAGCAAAGTGACAAAGAATATATCACGCTGCAATGTAGACGCTCTGTCTTACATTAACCAGAAATTCCGGGACATAGGTCTTGACATCTGATACGTACCAGTGCGTAAAGGCAGTTGGTGCGATCTAGATGTGGCGTAAAAAGATGGATTTTCGTTGTACTCACCATCGTGATCGCTCCCGAAGAAGATATAATTTCTCTTGCCAAGACAGATGGCTTGTAGAGTTCATTCTGTCACGTTGTTGCCTGCTCTGTCAGACCTATACTCGCTTAATGTTTACATACGGCACTGGGGTTAAATAATCGATGTAGGTGCGTAGCGCCACGGGCCCTAAAGATATGATCTTATGTCAGATAATGCCGTAAGCTCTTAGGCAGTGGCTTCTGATTGCATAGGTGTTCAGGGTAGTGATAAATTCACGTAATTCATCCGTATAAGAAAACCACTCTCTACCAAGTCCCTTCTGATCCAACCTGTATTTTTTAAAGAAAAGATGTAATGCGGATTCTGTCTCAATACCCCCCGCGGGTATTATGGAGATAAGACGCAGGCTGGTATTATGTTGTTGCTTCAAGGTATCCACGCGTTGCCTGAGATTACCTGATATTCCAATCTTGACTCTTTCCTGAGGTTCATCCAGTAAAAAGTAGACATCCGTTTCACCATTGAGATAGGGCTCGTAATCCAGCCATGGAGCGGTGAATTCATTGCCATTACTGATGTCAGGTGACAGAAGCAGGGGAAGCGCTGCCTGCCAGGCCTGCTCCAGACATTTTTCCTGCTGCTTTTGCAAAAAGGGTTGCATCAGAGCAGTACAAGCAAAGTGGGTTCCCAGTGGTATGTAAGATCCATGACGCGAAGGAGCAAACTGTCCTGTTGGCATCCAGGTATGCCGAATTTCCAGCTTATCACCAACCGTCTCCGGCACACTTCTTAGGCCGATCTCCTTGCCGTGAAAGGAGGCCACTAGTTTCTGAGGCAAATACCATTTCAAAAAACTTAAAGGTAGATTGTGGGTATGCTGCTTTTCAGGCTGATTTTTTTTTATAAACGCTTGATATTCGACACTCCCCAGCGCTTGTGCAATAAATCGAATTTTTTCGCTATCGCTCTGTGCCTTTAGCCATGAATACGCTATTTTTCCGGCTTTGTTCATCTCATTTTCTTCCTTTCTTCAATGAGGTCAATGCGGCAAACGGGAGCTCGATACCAAAATCATGTTTATGACCATTTTGACTAAACGACCACTTTTCCTCTCCCCCGCGATTAAGTAACTCTCTGTATAAGTGATTAAGCCCAACACGACCTTTGGGGGCTGCTTTTTTCTGATGGTAATCCAGAGCGCTGTAATTATTAATGCAACAAATCTTAACGGTACCGTCGTAACCCAATCCGATAAATTGCTTCACGAGGTAGGCCAGATAGCCGATCATATAGTCCTGAAACCATGGGCGTGAAAATACTTTGTCACGGGCATGTGGCAGGTAGGCATCATGAATATCTAAATCCCACTCCCGGCTTAAGATGGTGACCTGCTTGCCATTAAAGTGGTAATAGGCATAAAAGCGCACGCCAAATACCCAAGGTTCCAGCCAGGGATTATTGGTCGGGATCTGCCTGTGGTGTCCTGCTAATACCCGGCTGGCCGTATCATCATAAAATTCAAGCAGTTCAATGATGTCTTTAACTGTCGTGGGAGGAAAATCCTCGCATTCACGTATTACAGCCGACATGACTTTACCGGATACCCGGGAAATATGGCCTTCAGCAATCTTACGTATCAAGCTTTCCGGCACATGGCGGTCAGGATGAATGGCATTTTGCAATTCTGCGATATATGGTGCCAGAAGCTGGCTAAAAACACGCTTCTCTTCATGGCCGGCAAGGCCATAGCACGACATGTACTTATCGCTAAGCTGACCAAATACTGTGCTGAGTTCCGCCCAGTTATGGCAGTGATAACGTAATGCCACTGCATCCCGGGCGTAACTAAGATTGATATTGAGCGACCGTGAAAGGTATTTAGCGTGGGCTTTTGCTTCAGCGCATGTGGGGAGTTGTTTCATGGTTTAAGTCTCTTATCTGTCTTATGTGCTCACGAACCATAAGAATCAAAGACACTTAACCAAAAAAGATTTGATAAGTCTGCGCTGCATTCCGCTTTGGCCGTGAGCTGCCTGGTCGCGCTAACCTTGTGCTTAACGTATTGGAAAGTAGCACCATTGTCAACAGAGCCATTGACCATACCGGGCTAACAGAGAGGTTAGACATGAAGCGAGGTGCGATGCTGTCAGGGATCAGGTGAGGGGCTGACACCACACTTCTGCCATGGTTTCTGAACTATCGATGTCCGCTTCTGGACATAGACGAAATTCATGCTCAGCATGGGCAGTAGCAAGCAAAAAGCGGAGGTTCGGGAGGGTTGTGATTTGCTTTTAACCTTTGTAATTTAGAAGTGGACTGACCCCACGCCCTTAGACAAATTCTGTCCAGTGACCTGCTCCCAGTTGATTAGTACACCCCGATGTTAGTAATGTCTTCATAAGCCACATGAGGACATCCCCATGAAGAAGCGTTTTTCCGACCAACAGATCATCAGTATTCTCCGCGAGGCCGAAGCCTGGGTTTCTGCCCGGGAACGCTGCTATAAGCATGCTACTTCAGACGCTACTTTTTACACATGGCGCAGGAAGTTTGGCGGCATGGAAGTCCCTAAGGTAAAGCTTAAGTCACTTGAGGAAGATAACGCCAGACTCAGAAAGCTGCTCGCCGGAGCCATGCTGGATGAGGAAGCGCTTCAGGTGGCTTTGGGTCGAAAGTTCTGACGACAGACCAGAAGCGGAAAGCCGTGGAAGCCAATACAGAACGGATTTATTGAGAGTTTTCACGGGCGCTTTCGCTATGAATGCCTGAATGAACTCTGCTTTAGCAACATCAGCCATGCCAGGAAAACCATCAGTGAATGGCGTCAGGATTATAACGAATGTCGCCCACACTCCACGCTGAATTATCAGACGCCGTCTGAATTTGCAGCGGACTGGAGAAAGGGTAATTCTGAGAGTGAAGGATCCAACAGTACTAACTGAGTCTTGTATCTAATACTGAGGCAGGTCAATGAAAGGATGTAATTGAATATTTATTTTAAAAGTGCTTATATACGGAGTTTGTGATTTTTAAAGGTTGTAGAATGCCACATAATAAAGAATCGACTAAGAAATCATTACTGGCTATGATCATTGGCGCAATAACCATTACAGTTGGTATAGTGGTTGCGTGGTTAGGAGCATTAAATGGTTTTTTTGAGTTATATAATAATATTGCTGATAAGTTTTCTCAGCGCCAGGCAGAAGATAATTTAAACGCAATTTATACTGGCTCATCTATAAGATATATAGAATCAGTATTTGGCGTGCCTATACAAGAAAGCCATTCCGATGATGGTAAAGTAAACGAATACATATATTCATTTAAGAAATTCTATCTTCAAGTTGTTTATGATGATAAAAATAAAGTAATATTATACTCAGTAACAAGTAAAGATAAAAACTTCCATCCAAAAATCCCTTATCTAGGCTCCACTCTAGGCAATAATTTTGATAGTTATGGAAAAGATATCCAGGATTTTGAATCTGGGTATTCATCAAAGTTTTATCAGTATGAAGAAGTACACTATTTAGGAAATCCGGGTAATTACAGGCATTTCTATCTTGCTTATAATCCTGCCGGGATAGAATACGCGGACTTAAATGCGCTCCCAGATCTGCACAATGACAACAACTTCCCGCCCAAAAAAGCTGATTTAGATCATTTCAGGCAGAACAACACACCAAATACATTTGCTATAGGTGACATCATGGGTTCTCCCAAAGGGCCTGAGCTATATTATGGAATTGGAATTGATTACTTTGTGGCGCGGGATATACCTGATAAAGACTAGTTCTGCACTATGCTTGTGCCTGTCAATTTCTTCAGGAAGTTTAGAACGTTCTTACATATTGAAAATAGAACTCTTATGTTCAAAAAAGGATTTCCTTTCTGGTTTGAGAACGTCCTGTTGCGATAGATATAGCCATTTCAACTCGTTATCGTTCCTGGTATTTCTATGTAATTTTGGGCGAAAAACGTACTGCTAATCCCGTTACTGTCTGACATGATGATAAACAAACCCGGACTTATGGCCTGCATCAAAAACCGGCAGATCCCGAAAACCACATCGCCTGCGAGGCCAACAGCAACCTTATCTTTAAATGTCGAAGGAAAAATTATCCTGACAAAGCTTTTCTGGTTTATCAAAAATCATATAGTTAGACTATTGGTCTAACTATAACAAAAAAAGTAAACTAGCTAAGCCATTCTGTCATGACCTCTTCCAGTTTATTCAGCGACTGCACGCGCTTTTCCTCATTCATCCGCCCTATATTTCGCAGCTTCCATTGAACGGCTGGTAAATTCTGAATGTGGGATTCTGGTGCTAAATTCCAGTCAGGTTCTCCGCGTTTAAATGACATCAGGAAGTCGAAATCCTGTTGAGTGAAATGCGCTTTCAGCGCGCTAAGCATTCTTTCCGGGACCTCTCCCAGCGCTTCCAGTGAGACCTCCTCAAGGGTCATGCCGCTGAATTCATTTTGAAAGGGTTCGTTAATATCTTTCCAGCGTGGGCTAAGCACTTCGGATAAGGGGCGATTATGGCTAAGCAAATAAGCGATAAAGCCATTGAATATTGCGCGGTCGATTCCTTGTGTATCAAGGAGCATTTTAACGTCGTAGAAATCTCTGGGATGTTGTCGATCTAACGCAGCACATAGCTTGCCGCCATACAGGTCAGGCAGTGAGACTACCGGGATCGCGGCAAAACCAAACTCTTCTTCCACAGCTTCCACGACGTCGCGTTCTTGCGGTGGATACAATGTTCCCCGGGCAACGGGTGAAACCTCGATTTTAATTTGCGCGTCGTCCGTAGTGGCTATGATACGCATCTCATCGGGATTATGGGTTTGCAGCACTGCACTGATCCTGGCTTTTACTTCCAGTTCAGCGGCGATGCGGCTTAGCGCCTCCCGCACGTTGGGTAAGGCGACCTCTCTGCTTTCCAGTGGGATATAAGCCAGATCGATATCAACGGACAATCGGGGAAAATCGCGAATGAATAAGTTGATCGCGGTTCCCCCTTTCAGCGCAAAACAGGTCTCGTTAGCGACATAGGGTAATGCTCTAACCAGCAGGGAGACCTGGCGGTAGTAGGGGGAGGTTTTATCCATGGCTTATTCCCTTCCTGGTAAAATTTTCGGGCACAGTAATCATGTACTGCGTATCCAGCTTGCCATTAACAACAACTTGTCGGTTACCCGATCCCAGGTCGATTTTGCTGGTATCTACGCGCCTGAACCAGGCATGATCATAAAAACTGGCGAAAAACAGATACAATCGCTTTGTTTGTACGGACTGACTGAGCGTAAGTAGCTTCTCGACTTTACGTGGATTGAGATTGACCAGTCCCTGAAAAAGCTCGGCAGCGTGCTCGAATGAGATTACCTGAGGAACTGCGCTTAACAGCTCATAGGCTGCCAGCTCTGGTACGCTGGCAGTTAATTTTTTTCCTTTAACGTCGAGCTCGGTTCGGAACTTCTCATCCAGTTGAGGAAGCTTCAGAGCTGATACTATCAGCCACTCAACGCCGGGAAATTCTTTAAACCATTTAGGCAATATTGTTTTGTTTTCAACGCTAAGCCAGCATTGACTCTGCTTAAGTTGCAGGTAATGGGAACGGCCCTGCCAGGAGAGGCTGCTCAGTCCGGCCAGATGCACTGGCGCGTCAAGCTGGCTTTGAAGACTCAATAGCGCATCACTCCAGTCCGGTTCTCGTCCTGCGCGCGCATAAACGCCAGCCCGCAGTTTTTTCAGCCAGCCACTTTGCGCGTATTTATAGGCCAGAGAAGGCGATATGTTGTTCCGGGTTAGCCAGGATTGCAAAACCAGGCTTCCTGGAGAGGTGTTTTGCAACAGCCAGTTTATTTTTGATGGCATAGATCAACTCAGAGTGTAACTATAATAAAAAAAGTAAACTATCTGGGGAGTGAAAAGTCAACGTACAGTGTTTTTCACAGCATAAATGTTGCCAGCGAAAGTTATTGATAGCCTGCTGGTAAATCCTGAACAGATTGTTTCAGTCAGGCTGTAAATGATTGCATCACGTGTATTTTTTGATAGATCTGCCCGTAATCGATACTGTCAGCCGAATCCCTGCCGCCGCTGCTTTAGACACATACTCTGGTACAAGAAAAATCGGCTCTGCCAGCCACATCAGTCCCTTCACTATCAAGCGGGATCGAGCGGGATCGAATGATAAGCCTGGCGTGGTACCTGGACCCATGGTTTTCGCTGAATCGCCCTAAGCCGCGACTATCAGTCCGTCAATAAATCCGACAACTAATCCTGGCGAAAGTATTCCAGGGTGAACTCACCGTGCAGTGGCGGCTGTAGACCCTGAATAAATCAGCGGAGAAAACAGCGCTGCCGCGTTGCTGGAGAAAATTAAATCCGAACGTACAGTCTGAACAGGTAAAAAGGCCCGCGTAGAAAATCCTGGTTATTATTTTAGTGCGGGCCTTGCCGGTGCGCGCCTTATTATTTACCGCCAGATAAATATTAATATTTATATTCAAATGATTTTATAAAAAAATTATTTCACGCTGCTTTCAGCTGGACTTTTTGTCGCTTTACTGATGATATATACAGGTATTTAGCGCGGTGCGGATGTGCGCCAACACACCCGCGCCGCTAATCACAATCACTATTGAAAAGGAATAGTAATCATGACTGACGCCCATTCTATTGCACAACTCTCTGAACCAG
>Ga0308161_1001678_pt1 | contig 25759 bp, 16 predicted proteins | sample PhyFR2_FD_201034 | JGI IMG/M metagenome (GOLD analysis project Ga0308161, IMG submission 201034) | Phyllosphere microbial communities from UC Gill Tract Community Farm, Albany, California, United States - DLSLF.R2 | ecosystem: Host-associated > Plants > Phyllosphere > Unclassified | place: USA...
TGCTCGACCTGTTCGCTCAATCCGCCCGGTGTGGACGTCAGCACGCTAATGGCAGGGTTATCCGGCGTGTTGTCCAGTGCCAGTTCCAGGCCCAGGGCGAAGCGCTCGGCAGCGTTCTGCAATTCGCGCACGTTGCCCGGCCAGCTATGGCGCAACAGCAACGCGCGTTGGCCCGGTTGTAGTTCGTGCAGCGGCAGGCCGTGGCGGCTGCTGGCCTCATCGGCGAAGTGCTGGAACAGCATCAACGCATCCTCACCGCGCTCGCGCAGCGGCGGAATGCGCAACGGCGCAACATTGAGGCGGTAATACAAGTCAGCGCGAAAGCGCCCCTGGTCGGCGGCTTGGCGCAGGTCTTCCTTGGTGGCGGCGATGATGCGGATGTCCAACGGGATCAACTGGTTGCCGCCTAGGCGCTCGACCACGCGCTCCTGCAACAGGCGCAACAGCTTGACCTGCACATCCAGGCTCATGCTTTCGATCTCATCCAGAAACAGCGTGCCGCCGTTGGCGAATTCGAACTTGCCGATCCGACGTTTCTGCGCGCCAGTGAACGCGCCCGGTTCATGGCCGAACAGTTCGCTTTCAACCACCGATTCGGCCAGGGCCCCGGCGTTGATCGCCACGAACGGCCCGCTGCGCCGGCTCGACAGGTCGTGCAGCGCGCGGGCGACGACTTCCTTGCCGGCGCCGGTTTCGCCAAGGATCAGCACGTCGGCACGGGTCGCGGCCAGGGCGCCGATCTGCTCGCGCAGGCGCAGCATCTGCGGCGAGTGGCCGACCAGACGCGTGCTCAACTGCTGACGGTCACTGAGGGCCAGGCGCAGGCTGCGGTTGTCCAGCACCAGCCGGCGCAGGGCCAGCGCGCGGCGCACGCTGTCGAGCAGGGCGTCGCTGGCAAAGGGTTTTTCGAGAAAGTCATAGGCACCCGCGCGCATGGCTTGCACCGCCAGCGGCACATCGCCGTGGCCGGTGATCAGCAGCACCGGCAGGTCCGGGTCCTGGCCGTGCAGTTCGGCGAGCAACTCCAGGCCGTCCATGCCGGGCATGCGAATGTCGCTGACCACCACGCCTGGCCAATCGCGGGACAGGCGTGCGGTGAGGCCATTGGCTTCGCCCAAGGGCAGGACATTCAGCCCGGCCAGGTCCAGGGTCTGGCACAGAGCCTGACGCAGGTGTGGATCGTCGTCGATCAACACCACCTGGATCTGGTTATCGATACTCATACACTGCGGTCCTCGGACGGTTGCAGACTGACGCCCGGCGAGCCGGCACGCAATTTCAGGGTTAACAGCGCGCCACCTTCCTTGTGGTTAGCGAACGACAGTTCGCCGCCAAAGGCACGCATCAGGGTCTCACAGATCGCCAGGCCCAACCCCAGGCCCTGGGTGCGGGTCTTGGTGGTGTAAAACGGCTCGCTGGCGCGGCCCAGCGCTTCCATGCAAAACCCTGGGCCATTGTCGCGGATGTACAGGTTGACGCCCTGCGCGGTGGTTTCGGCACTCAGCCAGAGTTTGCGCGGTGGGCCTTTTTCGGTGAGGGCGTCGAGGGCGTTGGCCAGCAGGTTGCCCAGCACTTGGCGCAGACGGGTTTCGCCGGCCTGCACCCACAGCGTTGCCTCCGGCAGATCTCGGATCAGCTCCACTTCCATCGACCGCCGCCGCTTGGCCAACAGCGCGAGTGCGTCGTCCAGCGCCGGTTGCAGGGCCACGCTCTCCGGCGCATGTCGGTCGCGCCGGGCAAAGGCGCGCAGGTGGGCGATGATCGAGGCCATGCGCCCGGTCAGTTCGCTGATCAACTTGAGGTTGCCCCGCGCATCGGCGGTGCGTTCATGGTCCAGCAGGATCTCGGCGTTTTCCGCATAGCTGCGAATCGCGGCCAGGGGCTGATTGAGTTCGTGGCTGATACTCGCCGACATGGTGCCCAACGCCGACAGCTTGCCCGCTTGCACCAGATCATCCTGGGCGCGCACCAGTTCCTGCTGGGCGTGTTCGCGCTCCAGCACTTCTTGTTTGAGTCGCCGGTTCAGGCCTTCCAGGTCGCTGGTCCGTTCGACCACTCGGGCTTCCAGCTCTCGACGTGCCTTGGCTTCAAACGCAATGCGATCCAGGTAATGGCGACGTCGTTGCATCATCAAACCGAGCAGCAACATCAGCACCAGCAGCGTGGCACCGCCCACCGCGACCACCGTGCGCACCGGGCGGCTGATCAAGGATTGCGGCGCGAGGATTTCCACGTTCCAGCCGGTCTCGGCGATGGCCGTGGATTGGCGCAGCCACGCGGTGCTGCTCAGGCTCAGCGGTTGTGGGTCGCGGGTCGGGTAGGGCTGGATCGCAATGATCGCCTGGCGCTCTTCGGCGGTCAGTGGCCGAGTGGCGCGGAACCGCCATTGCGGGCGCGAGGTGAGGATCACCACGCCGTTGTGGTCGGTGACCAGCAGTTGTTCAGGCGTGTTGCCCCACAGGCTTTCGGTGTGGTCCAGGTCGACCTTGACCACCAGCACGCCGATGATCTTGTCACCCTCGCGCACGGCGGCGGCGAAGAAGTAACCGCGTTTGGCCGACGTTGTACCCAGGCCGAAAAACCGCCCCAGGCGCCCGGCCATGGCTTCGCTGAAGTAGGGGCGAAAGGAGAAGTTGCGCCCGACAAAACTGTCCTGTTTATCCCAGTTCGAGGCGGCGAGGGTCTTGCCGGTGGTGTCCATCAGGTACATCACTTCCACGCCGGCCTGGGCGGCGACGTCCTTGAGCAGCAGGTTGGCGTTGATCTGGTGGGTGCTGATGTTCGGCGCGTCCAGCACGGTGCGCAGGGCGGGCAAGTCGCCGAGGATCTGTGGCAGCACTTCATAGCGGTGCAGGGTGCCCAGCAGGTTGGCGACGTACAGGTCGAGGGTCTGGCGGTTCTGCCCGGCCAGTTCGCTGCGGTAATAGCGCTCGGCCAAGTGCTCCAATGGCCACAGCAGCGGTGCCAGGCACAACGCCAGCAGGGCGAGGCTGCGCCAGCGGGGTCTTCGCGGAAGGGATGGAGTCATGGGAGTCGTGCGCCTGTGGGTACAGGCGCATTATGCCTAGTGCTGCTGTGCAAGACACTCGCGCAATGCGTCTTGCCAGTCTGGCTGGCTGACGTGCCACTGTTGCTGCAAGCGGCGGCAATCGAGGCGCGAGTTCAGTGGGCGCTTGGCGGGCGTCGGGTAGGCGCTGGAAGGGATCGCCTCCAGTTCAGCACAGTGTTTCCCTTCGGCGCGCAGGTGCTCGCCAATCGCCTGGGCGAAGCCGAACCACGACGTCTCACCTTGGGCCGCCAGGTGATAGACGCCCCATTCCCCGGTCTCGCCGGCCTGCCAACGCTCGATCAATGCGCGGGTGCTGCCGGCAATGGTGCCGGCCCATGTTGGCGCGCCAATCTGGTCGGCCACGATGCGCATCTGCGGTTTCTCTTGCAGCAGACGTTGCATGGTCAGCAGGAAATTCTTGCCCGTGTTGGAGTAGACCCAACTGGTGCGCAGAATCAGGTATTCGCCGCCCACCGCTGCAATCGCCTGCTCGCCCGCCAGCTTGCTCTGGCCGTAGACACCCAACGGGTTCGGCGCGTCGACCTCGGTGTAGGGCGCAGGCTTGCGGCCGTCGAACACGTAGTCCGTGGAGTAGTGAATCAGCGGAATGCCCAGGGCCTTGGCTTCCTCCGCGAGGATGCCGGGGGCGATGGCGTTGATGGCGAAGGCGGCGTCCGGTTCGCTTTCGGCCTGATCGACTGCCGTGTGGGCGGCGGCGTTGATGATCAGGTCGGGGCGATGGGCGCGGGTCTGCTCGCGGATCTGCTCCGGTTTGGCCAGGTCGAGTTGGTGGCTGCCGAGCACAATCAGCTCGCCCAGCCCCTGAAGTTGCTGTTGCAGTGCCTGGGAGACTTGGCCATGTTGGCCGGTAATCAGAATCTTCATGGGAACAGGTCGGCGTCCATCAGCAGTTTGCCCGCCTGGTCCTTGGCGGACAGTTGCGGCGGCTCGGTCAGCTCCCAGTCGATGGCCAGCGTCGGGTCATTCCACAGGATGCTGCGCTCGGCGCTCGGCTGGTAGTAGTCGGTGGTCTTGTAGAGGAACTCGGCGTAGTCGCTCAGCACTACAAACCCATGGGCAAACCCTTCCGGCACCCACAACTGGCGATGGTTTTGCGCCGACAGGCGTACGCCCACCCACTGGCCGAAGTTCGGCGAGCTGCGGCGAATGTCCACGGCGACATCGAGCACTTCGCCCGCGGTGACACGCACCAGTTTGCCCTGGGTGTGCTCCAGTTGGTAATGCAGGCCCCGCAGCACGTTTTTTTGCGAGCGCGAGTGGTTGTCCTGCACAAACTCGCGCTTGAGCCCGGAGGCCTCGGCAAAGGCGCGGGCATTGAAGCTTTCGTAGAAAAAACCGCGTTGGTCACCGAACACTTTTGGTTCGAGGATCAAGACGCCGGGAAGCGAGGTGTCGACGACATTCACTGGTTGTCTCCCGCCAGGGAATACAGGTACTGGCCATAACCGGTCTTGCCGAAATAGTTGGCGCGCTCCAGCAAGTGGTCGCGGTCGATCCAGCCGTTGCTGTAGGCGATTTCTTCAAGGCACGCCACTTTGAGGCCCTGGCGGCGCTCGATGGTCTGCACGTACTGCGAGGCGTCGAGCAAACTGTCGTGGGTGCCAGTATCCAGCCAGGCGAAGCCTCGACCGAAGCGCTCCACTTGCAAGTCACCGCGCTTGAGGTAAGCGTTGTTGACGTCGGTGATTTCCAGTTCACCTCGGGCGGAGGGTTTGACCGCCTTGGCGATGCTGATCACGTCGTTGTCGTAGAAATACAGGCCGGTGACGGCATAGCTGGATTTGGGTACGGCGGGTTTTTCTTCGATGGACAGGGCGCGGCCTTCGCTGTCGAAGTCGATCACGCCGAAGCGCTCCGGATCTTTGACCCAATAGCCAAATACCGTGGCGCCTTTGCCGCGATTCACCGCCGCATGCAACTGCTCGCTGAAACGCTGGCCGTGGAAAATGTTGTCGCCCAGGATCAGGCACACAGGGTTGTTGCCGATGAACTGCTCGCCAATCAGGAAGGCTTGCGCCAGCCCGTCCGGCGTCGGTTGCTCGGCGTAGCTGAAGGTCACGCCAAACTGGCTGCCGTCACCCAGCAGGTTGCGGTATTGCGGTAAGTCCGCCGGGGTGGAGATCACCAGGATCTCCTTGATGCCGGCCAGCATCAGTACCGAGATCGGGTAGTAGATCATCGGCTTGTCGTAGACCGGCAGCAGTTGTTTGGAAACACCCAGGGTGATGGGGTGCAGGCGCGTGCCGGAGCCACCGGCCAATACGATTCCTTTCATCATGCGATCAGATCCCTCATGTCGGTGTTGCCCAGTCGTTCACCCTGATAACTGCCGTCCTGGACCCTGCGGCACCATTCCAGGTTATCGAGATACCACTGCACGGTTTTGCGCAGCCCGGTTTCAAAGGTTTCTTCGGGGACCCAGCCCAGTTCACGCTCGATTTTGCTGGCGTCGATCGCGTAGCGTTGGTCGTGGCCTGGACGGTCTTTCACGAACGTGATCAGGTCGGTGTATTGCTCGACGCCGTGTGGATGTTGGGGTGCCAATTCTTCCAGCAACTTGCAGATGCTGCGCACGACGTCGATGTTCTTTTGCTCGTTGTGGCCGCCGATGTTGTAGGTCTCGCCGACCGCGCCGTGCGTCACGACGGTGAGCAGCGCACGCGCATGGTCCTCTACAAACAGCCAGTCGCGCACTTGCAAGCCATCACCATAGACCGGCAACGGCTTGCCCGCGAGGGCGTTGAGGATCACCAGCGGAATCAACTTTTCAGGAAAGTGGAAGGGGCCGTAGTTGTTCGAGCAGTTGGTCAGCAGCACGGGCAGACCGTAGGTGCGTTGCCAGGCGCGGACCAAGTGGTCGGACGCGGCTTTGCTGGCCGAGTAGGGCGAGCTGGGCGCGTAGGGCGTGGTTTCGGTGAACAGATCGTCCACGCCGTGGAGGTCGCCGTAGACCTCATCGGTAGAAATATGGTGGAAGCGAAACGCGCTCTTGTCCGGCCCGGACAGTGTTTGCCAGTAGCCACGAGCGGCTTCCAGCAGGCTGTAGGTGCCGACGATATTGGTCTGGATAAAATCCGACGGACCGTCAATCGAACGGTCGACGTGGGATTCAGCGGCCAGGTGCATGATCGCGTGAGGCTCGAAGCGCGCGAGCACGGCGCTGACGGTGGCTTGGTCGATGATGTCGGCCTGGACAAACTCATAGCGGCTGTCGGACGCGATGCTGGTCAGCGATTCCAGGTTGCCGGCGTAGGTGAGTTTGTCGAGGTTGAGCACTTCATGCTCGGTGTGCTGAATCAGGTGACGTATCAAAGCAGAACCGATAAAACCGGCGCCACCGGTAATGAGAATGCGCATGACGGGGGCCCTTTTTCCTTAGACGGACGTTTAGCGAGTGGAGCATAGCTGGTGTTATGGCGCTGGTCAGGGCGGTCTGTATGTGGGGGTTGCGCAAGTCCCATGAACAATGGCGATATACACCTCTAAAAAATTGAGGCCTCCCCTATGCTGCTCGCCACGTTGATCCACCGTGCCAGTCTACCCTGCCCGCAAGTAGGCCCCGATCAGGCGGCTCAACTCCTCGCGCAGCATTACGGCCTTAGTGGCACGTTGCAGTCACTGGGTAGCCAGCAAGACCTCAATTACAAAGTCGACAGCTCCCGTGGCCGGTTTGTTCTCAAGATCTGCCGGGGCGACTACGCAGCAGTGGAGTTGCACGCCCAGCACGCGGCCCTCAATACACTGCAGGGCGTACGCGTGCCCAAGGTCATCAAGGCACTTAGCGGTGAAGAACTGCTGACCGTGACGGTCGACGGCCAAACCCTGCACCTGCGGCTGCTGGATTACATCGACGGCCAGCCGTTGACCCATCTGCCGCATCTGGGACGCGATGTGATTGCAGGCTTCGGTGACCTGTGCGGTCGCATGAGCCTCGCGCTGGCTGACTTCACCCACCCTGGCCTGGAGCGCACCCTGCAATGGGACCCGCGCCATGCCGGTGAACTGATCAGCCACCTGTTGGCCACCCTGGAAAACCTGCCCCACCGGGCCGCGTTGGAACAGATCGCCGAACAGGTTGAAGCGCGCCTGCGCCCCTTGGCCGAGCGCCTGCCGTGGCAGGCCGTGCACATGGACATCACTGACGACAACGTGGTGTGGCAACGCGATGCCCAGCGGCACTGGCAACTTCAGGGCGTTATCGATTTCGGCGACCTGGTGCACACCTGGCGCATTGCCGACCTGTCGGTGACCTGCGCCGCCCTGTTGCACCATGCCGAGGGCGACCCGTTTGCCATCCTGCCGGCGGTTAAGGCGTGTCATGCGGTTACGCCGCTGCAACGTGAAGAATTGCAGGCGCTGTGGCCGTTGATCGTCGCCCGTGCGGCAGTGCTGGTGCTGAGCAGCGAACAGCAGCAGCGCCTGGATCCGGATAACGCTTACCTGTTGAAAAACGCCGAGCACGAGTGGGAGATTTTCCATGTGGCCACCTCGGTGCCGTTTGAACTGATGGCGGCTGCGATTCTCAGCAGTGTCGGCGAGACACTGGCGCCGATTGCCAGCGAGGACTTCGCCCCCTTGCTCCCCGGTCTGGTGGGGCGGGAGTTTGCGCTGATCGACCTGGGCGTGCTCAGTCCGCATTTCGAGGCGGGCAATTGGGAAACACCTGGGATTGACCGTCGGTTATTGGATGAAGCCGCAACCGTGCATGGGTTGGCAGCCAGTCGGTATGGGCAATATCGGCTGTCGCGTACCTGCCCGGACAGCGCCGCCGAGCCGGACACTTTCGCGCTCCATGTAGAGCTGCATTTGCCCCATGGCACGTTGCTGGAAGTGCCTTTTGCCGGGACGCTGCACCAGGGCGGCGATGGCCTTGTGAGTGTGCGAGGCGTCGAGCTGAGCGTGCGGCTATGGGGAGTGAACACTTCGTTGAAGCCGGGCTCGTTGCTGGTAAAAGGGCAGGTCCTGGGCGAGGTTCATGCGCCGCTGACCGTGCAACTGTGCCGTGCCGAACTCGAACCGCCGCTGTTTTGCACGCCGTCTCGCGCATTGGCCTGGCAAGCCTTGTGCCCATCGCCCGCCGCCTTGCTGGGGCTGGCGTGCGATGCCGAACCGGAGTTGGACCCTCTCGCGCTGCTGGCCCGCCGTGACGCCAGTTTTGCCCGTTCGCAAAAACACTATTACGTTGATCCGCCACGCATCGAACGCGGCTGGCGCAACCATCTGATCGACATGCAGGGCCGTTCCTACCTGGACATGCTCAACAACGTCGCGGTGTTGGGTCATGGCCACCCACGCATGGCGGCGGTTGCGGCGCGGCAATGGTCGCTGCTCAATACCAACTCCCGGTTTCACTATGCCGCAATTGCCGAGTTTTCCGAGCGCTTGCTGGCGTTGGCGCCGGCGGGCATGGACCGGGTGTTCCTGGTCAACAGCGGCACCGAGGCCAACGACCTGGCCATCCGCCTGGCCTGGGCTTACAGCGGCGGGCGCGACATGCTCAGCGTGCTGGAGGCGTATCACGGCTGGTCGGTGGCGGCGGACGCGGTGTCCACCTCGATTGCCGACAACCCCCAGGCGCTGAGCAGCCGCCCGGACTGGGTGCACCCGGTGACCGCGCCGAACACCTATCGCGGTGAATTCCGTGGACAGGACAGCGCGCCAGACTACGTACGAAGCGTGGAACACAACCTGGCGAAAATCGCTGCGAGCAAACGTCAGTTGGCCGGGTTTATCTGTGAGCCGGTGTACGGCAATGCCGGTGGCATCTCTCTGCCGCCGGGTTATTTGCAGCAGGTGTACGGGTTGGTTCGCGCCCAGGGCGGCGTGTGCATCGCCGATGAAGTGCAGGTGGGCTACGGCCGCATGGGGCATTTCTTCTGGGGCTTTGAAGAGCAGGGCGTGGTGCCCGACATCATTACCATGGCCAAGGGCATGGGCAACGGCCAGCCACTCGGTGCAGTGATTACCCGCCGGGACATCGCCGAGGCGCTGGAGGCTGAAGGGTATTTCTTCTCGTCGTCTGGTGGCAGCCCGGTAAGTTGCCGTATCGGCATGGCGGTGCTGGACGTAATGGAAGAAGAAAAACTGTGGGAAAACGCCCAAGTGGTAGGAGGGCATTTCAAGGCGCGCTTGGAAGCACTGATCGATCGCCACCCCTTGGTGGGCGCGGTTCACGGTTCCGGTTTTTATCTGGGCCTGGAGTTGGTGCGCGATCGGCAAACCCTGGAGCCGGCGACCGAAGAGACCACGCTGCTGTGCGACCGTCTGCGCGAGTTGGGGATTTTCATGCAACCGACCGGTGACTACCTGAACATCCTCAAAATCAAACCGCCGATGGTGACGTCTAAACAGAGCGTGGACTTTTTTGTCGACATGCTGTCGAAGGTGCTCGATGAACACTTGTAATTAATCGATTGTTATCGGTTATTCCCTGTCATATTTATCCATCATGCTGTTTGATCGCTTTTAAAGCCGATTTTTATCCGTTATAAAGTCGGCCTTTACCCCCGCCATTCGGAGCCCTGACCGCCATGACCACCCTGCACAGCACACCCCGCGCCGATGGCTTCCACATGCCTGCCGAATGGGCGCCACAGACCCAGACCTGGATGGTCTGGCCCGAGCGCCCGGACAACTGGCGTCTGGGTGGTAAGCCGGCGCAGGCGGCGCATGTGGCAGTGGCCAAGGCCATTGCACGGTTTGAACCGGTGACCGTGGCGGTGTCCGCCGGCCAGTACGAAAACGCCCGCGCCCGTTTGGATGTGCCGAATATTCGTGTGGTGGAAATGTCCAGCGATGACGCCTGGGTACGCGACACCGGCCCGACGTTCGTGATCAACAACAGCGGCGAAGTGCGCGGCGTGAACTGGGATTTCAACGCCTGGGGCGGTTTTGATGGCGGGCTGTACTCGCCGTGGAATCGCGACTCGCAGGTGGGCGGCAAGATCCTCGAGATCGAACGTGCACCGCGTTACCGCACCGAAGGTTTTGTGCTGGAAGGCGGTTCGATCCATGTCGATGGTGAAGGCACCCTGATCACCACCGAAGAATGCCTGCTCAACCGCAATCGCAACCCGCACCTCGACCGTGCCGAGATTGAAGCGGTGCTGAGTGCCAACCTGGCTGTGGATAAGATCATCTGGCTGCCGGATGGCCTGTTCAACGACGAAACTGACGGCCATGTGGATAACTTCTGCTGCTACGTGCGCCCTGGCGAAGTGTTACTGGCCTGGACCGACGATGTGCAAGACCCGAACTACGCACGCTGCCACGCGGCCATGGACGTGCTGCAAAGCAACACCGACGCCCAGGGACGCCCGTTTACAGTGCATAAAATGCCGATCCCGGGGCCGCTGTACGCCACTGAGGAAGAATGCGCAGGTGTCGATCCGGTGGATGGCACCCAGGAACGCAATCCGACCGTGCGGTTGGCCGGTTCCTACGTCAACTTCCTGATCGTCAACGGCGGCATCATCGCGCCAAGTTTCGACGACCCGCTGGACAGCGAAGCCAAGGCCATCCTGCAGAACCTGTTCCCGCAACACGAAGTGGTGATGGTGCCCGGCCGTGAACTGTTACTGGGCGGCGGCAATATCCACTGCCTGACCCAACAGCAGCCGGCCCCGCACAAAAACTGAGTGCAGTTGTAACAGCGCCTTTGCGCAAGTGCGGCGCTACTCGGTTACCGCGCTCACAGCAAGCCCCCGGCCCCGTAAGGCCGGGGGCTTTTTTGTGTCTGTCTGCCTGTAAACACGCCACATTGGCATAGCTCTTGTATCGGTGTTGCCACAGTGGCCCAAGGTGATGACTGCACAGTTCTGTCATAAACCTTGAGTAAGTTAGCCGCTCAAGCAGTAGGAGAGAGCGCTGAAATGAACGCCGATATCAACCCGATGTACACGCGCACCTTCCACCCTTCACGGGTTAACAACGACACGATCCATGCGCTGGGGCACTGGTTGAAGGAACACGGCACGCGGCAGGCCCGGCAGCAGCCGGATCTGCGCAGTGTGATGAGTGAACGCTACCCGGTGGGGCTGTTCAGTGAGGATGAAGTGCACGCGTTGTGTGAGTTGATGTGTAACTGAAGGACACTCAGAGCCAAATGTGGGAGCGGGCTTTAGAAACTGTAAGTGCCCGTTACCACCAGGTTACGCGGCTCGCCCGGCTGAATCTGCGCCACGCTGGTCGCCGATTCGTAGTAAGTCTTGTTGGCGATATTGTTCAGCGCCGCCCGCACATCCCATTCCTTATGGCGGAACCCGACCAACCCGTCCCAAGTGCCATAACCGGGTAGGACTACAGTGTTGAGGTTGTCGGCGTAACGGTCGCCCACCAGCGTCAAACCGGTTTCCGCGTACCAGCCCATTTCCGGTTTCCAGGTGATAAACAGACTCGCATTGCGCTTGGCCACATCGCTGACGCGTTTGCCCTCAAAGCCGTTGTTGTCCTTCTCGACCTTGGCATCCTGCACACCGATACCGCCGCGTACAGACCAGTTGCCGACGATCTTGCCGGTGGCGGTCAGCTCCACGCCACGCGAACGTTGCAGGCCGCTGAGCAGGGTGATGGTACGGTCCAGCGGGTCGCTGGTGCGGCGGTTGTAGAGTTCCAGTTCGTATACCGCCAGGGTGGTGCTCAGGCGGTCGTCGAGCCAGTCGCTTTTTACGCCGATTTCTTTCTGCTTGGTCAGTTCGGGGCTCAGGTCGTTGACGCTGCCGGCGGCGTTCGGGGTGATGCCGATCAAACCGCCACCGGCCGGGGAGAAGGTCTTGCTCCATGACGCATAAAACGAGTGGTGTTCCAGAGGCGTCCACACCAGGCCGAAACGTGGGCTGGCCTTGCGGCTGTCGACCTCCTGCTGAATATTGGTCAGCTTGTTTTTGGTGCTCACTTCAAACATGTCATAACGCACGCCGGCCAGCACTTGCCACTGATCATTCAGGCGCAGTTGGTCCTGGACGTAAATGGCGCGGCTTTCGACTTCGGTGTGGTTGTTGCTCGACACGTTCATGCGCCCGGTGTGGCTCAGATGACGATTCGGCTGGTTGAGGTCAAGCGCCGGTACGGTCAGGCCTGCACTGTATAGCTTCGGATCGCGACGTTGACTGCCCAGCTCAATGCCGGTGAGCAGGCGATGTTCCAGGCCGTAGGTACTGAAGCTGCCCTCGAGCTCGACGTTGTTGAAAGTGTTGAGGGTGTTCAGGTCCTGTTGCCAGCGTTGGCGCGTCACGCTGTTGTTCAGACGGTTGTAGGCGGTTTGGTAGGTGTTGTCGAAATCACTGTCGAGCTTGAATACGCCGAGGGTCTGGCGCAGTTGCCAGTTGTCGTTGAGTTCGTAGGCCAGCTTGGAGCGCAGGGACTGGGTCTTGTCGTCGATGTAGTCGCGACCGTCGCCGTAGGTGGTGCTGCGGCTCACATCCGCCGGGCGCCCATTGACGCCGGGCACACCGCGATCCGGCGTGCGGTTGTAGCGGCTGTATTCGTATTGCACCAGCCAGTTCAACTCAGGCGTGAGCTGCCAGCTCATGGACGGCGCAAACAGTTGGCGACTGCCGCTGACGTCGTCGCGAAAGCTGTTGTTGTCCTGGTTGCCCATGTTCAGGCGCAGGCTGATGTTATCGGTGGGGTCAGTGCTCAGGTCGGCATACAGGCTGCGCATATCATTGCTGCCGCCCTGAGCCTCGATGCTCGACTTGTGCCCGGCCGTTGGCAGCTTGCTCACGCGGTTGACGATCCCTCCCTGACCGCCTCGCCCGTAAAGCACGGCCGCAGGCCCTTTGAGCACTTCGATACGCTCGATGTTATGCAGGTCGCGCACGTACTGGCTGTCGTCGCGAATGCCGTCCAGGTAGAAGTCATTGCTCGCGTCAAAACCACGGATGCGCAAACTGTCGAAGCGCGTATCGGCGCCGCTGCTCACGTTGGGGATGCCGCTCAACGCCTGGCCCAGGTCGTTGGTGCCGTAGGAGCGCAGGCTGTCGGTCTTCACCGAATCGATGGCCTGGGGCACATAACGCACCGCAGTGGCGGTGCGTGTCGCAGTGCTGGTTTCCTTGACTCGCGGGTCGTCTTCGTCAGCTTCGGCGCTGATCGAGGTTTCAGGCAAGGTGGTAGCCGCACAGGCAAAACCGGCAGACAACAGAACAGAGAGCCCAAGGGTGATGGGCGTCAGGCGAGGGGCAGGCATGGGGAAATGTATCCAAAGTGTTTGGGAGGAAAAGCGCGCTAATGGTAATGCTTTGCATTTGCGCACGTTATCTATTACCAAACGTATCGGCTTTGAAATATGTTGCGAGATGTGTTTTTTGGCGATGCGCGACAGGTTTTTTGTCGTTTTCAGAAAGGCCGTAGGCCGTTGCTTAGAATTATTTCGCCTAAATACAGACGATTCGCGAAATTGACACATAGTTCAACGCACGACTAGGATTGCGTCCAACGCCTGTGGCTAACCGCCATGACTCATCCAATAAGAAAAGGCCCGCGGCATGTTAAGTCGTCCGCGGGCCTTCTTTTTTCCGGAGAAAGTCGACACCAGAAAATGCGACATGGAGCCTGGTGTCACCGCGCGTACTCAACCAGAAATAAGGAATACAAGAAAATGTTGAAGCAACGGATGAGTCTGATCGCTCTGGGGATTTTGAGCGCATCGGCAGCAATGGCAAACGACCAGGAGCAATCCAAGGGTTTCGTTGAAGACAGCCACCTGAACATCGCAGCACGTAACGCTTACATCAGCCGTGACTACAAGAACGGCAAGCAAGACAAAGCCGAATGGGGCCAGGGCTTCATCGGCAAGTTCGAGTCCGGCTTCACCCAAGGCACCGTCGGTGTGGGTGTGGATGTGATCGGTCAATACGCGATTCGTCTGGACGGTGGCCAAGGCCGCGCCGGCGCGGGCGGTATCGACTTCTTCAAACAGGGTAATGGCACCACCAACCCTGATGGCACGGCAAACCCTGGCTCGGCACCGCACGACCTCGCCAAAGGCGGCGCTGCCGTCAAGTTCCGCGTTTCCAACACTGTGCTCAAGTACGGTGATCAGTTCCCTAACGTTCCGGTCCTGGCCTACGACAACTCCCGTCTGCTGTCCGAAACGTTCACGGGTACGTCGATCGTCTCCAAAGAGATCGCCGGTCTGCAACTCGACGCCGGTCACTTCACCAAGGAAGCTCGCAAGAGCGCCGAAGGTACCGACAGCGGCCGTCTGAAAAGCATCGACTACATCGGTGGCAGCTACAAATTCACCGAAAGCCTGTCGGCCGCGCTGTACGCCTCCGACATGCAAGACGTGCTGAAGAAGCAATACGTCAACGTCAACTACGTACTGGCCCTGCCAGAAAAACAGTCGCTGACCTTTGACTTCAACGGCTACAAAACCAAGCTGGACAAGAGCTTCGCCCTGGAAAACCAAGGCAGCGAAGACGCTCGCGACAACAAAATCTGGAGCCTGGGCGCCACATGGGCTGTAGGCCCGCACAGCTTCACCGTCGCTCACCAGCGCAGCACTGGCGACACCGGCTACCTGTACGGCGGCTACCGCAACGCTGGCGGCATCGGCGACGGCGGCAACACCATCCTGCTGGCCAACTCCTACTGGTCCGACTTCAACGGCAAGGACGAACGCTCCTGGCAAGCCGGCTATGGTCTGGACTTCAGCACCTTCGGCGTGCCGGGTCTGACCTACAACGTGGCCTACGTACGCGGTACCAACATTGACGACGGGTCCAACCGCGGCAATGGCACCGAGCGCGAAATCTTCAACCAGTTCAAATACGTCGTTCAGAGCGGCCCAGCCAAAGACCTGAGCCTGCGTGCTCGTGCCTCGTGGCTGCGCGTTTCCAACAACGCCAGCAACTACAACGTTGGCGGTAACGAACTGCGTCTGTTCGCCGACTACCCGATCAACGTTTTCTAAGTGATCGCATGTCACGCCTGATTCAAGGCGATAAAAAACCCCGACTGGTTCGGGGTTTTTTTATGGGCGCGGATCAGTCCTCGCGGTTCTGTAAAATCCTGCGGGCCAGCGCCGCGTTTTTGTAATCGAGCATCAAGGACAGCCCCTCGTAGGGCTCGATCTTTTTATTGTCGATACAAAGCTGTGCCATCAGCAACAGCACCTGGCGTTTCTTCTTGTTGATGCGCACACCGGGCACGCCGAACGCTGCTTTGCGCGTCTCAGGCAAGGGCGCCTCAGGCGTCAATTGCAGCGTAATCCAAATACCCTGGACGAATTGCAGCGTGATTTCTTCGATATGTTCGATGGGCAGCGGCTGCGCCAGGTTATTGAACACGAAATGCTCAGGCGTCAGGCGCAACGCGGTCTGCGGCGCACGTTTGAATCGACGGATGCCCAGCCACAAAAGGCCCAGCCCGATAACACCCAGGCACGCACCTGCGCCGACCGCCGACAACGGCGTGCCTTTCAAACGCTCCGGTGCGAGCCAGACCCGGCTCAGGATAAACAGTCCACCCAGCACAAAAGGCAGCCCCGACAGTGCCATCAACGCGCCGCGCCATGCGCTGCCTTCATGCAGTGCGCGCTCACCCTCGGCCGAAGCGGCCAAGGTTTCCAACAGGTGGGTGTTCGCGGCGTTCTCCGACACGGCGACTGCCATCACGTCGCCAGACAGCTGCTCGCGCAAGGCTTGTGATGCGCTGAAGCAAGCATCGATCTGCGCATTCGCCGCGACGCTGTCCACCGTGCGGGTTGCGCTGCGCAGGGCATCGTCCAGCGACACGTTCAGCGCTTGCAGGCGTTCGCCGTTGGACGGGTGGGAGTCGGTCGGATGGGGTTGATGAATCGCCAGGGCTTCGGGCGGCAGTTGCAATGGGCACTCTTGCAAGGACGCGAGCACGGTGTCGGGCAGATCTTTTGCCGACCCGGCTTCACACAACGCCAGCAATGACTCCTCAACGTGCGGCTGCAACACCGACACCCGCAACAGCGCCGACGCCGCCGCGGCATTGCCGACCAGCCGCGCACCGGCAGCATCCGCCAGCAATTCGCGCTCACGGCTCCAGTGGTTCACCGCGTCATCAAAGCGCTGCATGAAAAACACACCGAACATAAACGACGGCCGCATCAGCCGTCCCTGGATAAAATCGCTGGCCAGCATCGTGTTCAACAGCGCTTCCAGGCTGCGATTGACCCCATCGTAGATCGGCAAAAAGCGCAGGCTGTAATCCGTATCTTGCCCCGCAAAGTGCGCCAACTCATGGCCGATCACCGCGCCGACTTCCTCGTGGCTCAACAGGCCCAGGTACAACAGTGGCACATGCAAAGTGCGCCCGTGCAGCGCCGTGTTCGCCGGTTGCACAGTGGCCGCGCTGGACGTCACATAAAAGCCCTGGGCCAGGCTCACCACAATATGATCCGGCGGCAGCGCGCCGAGCTTGCCCGCCAGCTCGTTCACATGACGCCACAACCCCGGCGCCTGCTCCGATGTCACCGCCAGCCCAAACATTTCAAGCGGTTCGGGCATGAACATCCCCAACATGTGACGCAACTGTTTAAGCAACTGCCAGATCGAGTACAAGCAAAACGCCGCGACCACCCCCAGCACCGCCATCAGCTTGACCTCGCCACTGCCCAGCCGGCCGATATGCCACATCGCCAACCCTTCGTAGCTCAACGCCAACGCGACCGCTGCCGCCATTGCCACCATATGGCTCACCAATACGTAAGGCAACAAGCGGCTACCCAGGGCGAACGCCTGCAGCAATCTTTCCCGCGACTGCTGCGCACGGCGTCCGGCCCAGTACGTGCTGGCCAGCGCGGCCACACCGATCAATGCTGCGAGCAGGCCCAGGCCGATGACCCACGGCGCGAGAGCACGTAGCACGCGGTTGATCTTATGGGCCGTGGGCAGTTCGGTTTCGATTTTTTCCAGGCGGGAGAGGGCCATTTGTACGCTGATTGTTTCATCGACCAGATCCACGCTAGCCGTCGGGTCTTTGGCTGCCAGTGCTTGGAGTTGCTGTTTGGCGATCTCCACCGTGATGTTGTAATCGATCATTGCTGTGGTGGTTTCGTCAGCACGCTGACGCTCCCAGCCACCGAGGGCGGCCAGCAACAGCGGGAAAACGACCAAGAGGCAGATCAGTTTCAGGGCGTTCATGGGAGTCCGTTCACGACGCAGAGGGTGCTCAGGTTTATACCGAAAAAAGCGCCCCAAGCCGAGGCGCGCTTCTGTGGGACTGGGTCACTACACAACGCTCAAAGCCTGACCCAAAACTCTGTGGTGAGCGAGGCAAGCCCGCTCACCACAGTCCTACTTACAGCCCGGTATTGCCAGGCGACTCCAACACCGTCACCACATCATCAATCACCGCCTTGCTCATCTCCTGCAAATAATGCGACGCCCAGGCATAGCGGTCCGTCTCCTTCGTCATCGCCGCATCTTCGGCGAGCAGCTTGGCAACGTGGAGCAAATCCGAAACATGGTGCAAGGCTTCATGCAGGGAAACACCGCTGTTGACGCGGAACAGAGGTTGGTCGGAGTGAAAGGAGAAGGGGGTGACGCCGAGGGTGGTTAACGCGGATGGAGGTGTAGCGGTCATTGGTGAACTCCCGTATCGAGTGAGAGCTACCACGTTCGTTATCAGGGCGAACGGGCGGCGTGGTTAGCGCCTGCATCAAGTCGGGTTCTCAGGCCCGGTCGCTGAATTGGCAGCGATGGGGGGAGGTTAGCGTGGTGAGCGGTGAGGAGCAATCGGGAAAATAGATTAGTGATTTTTCAGTTTGTCTTGAAGGGGTGCGACATGGCGGGATGTCATTATTTGTTTTATGGGTAGGCCATAATTATTGGCAATACATAATTCAGCATAAAGGATGGAGTCTGGAGTTTTGGCGCGAAAAGGTTTGATTCAACAGGTCGGGAGGTGAAGCGGAAGGGGCTGATCGAGGATGAATATCCCAGAAACAACGAAGCCTCTGCATTTTTGCAGGGGCTTGGTTTTATATGGTGCGGCACCAGGAGTCGAAAAACGAAATATTTTTCATATTTATCAATAGGATAAATGGTTGATATTTTAACTGTTACCTCTATTGCTACCCTTTTGCTTTCTCACACAGCTCGACGCCGTTACCTCTCAGTCCTGGACTCTCGCAGGTCAAATCGATAAATGGCAAAAGGCTATGCTTAGGCTATATTGAAGCCATTCGATCTTCGAAGCAGGCTCAAGGCAGATTTAAAATAATATGTGAATAAAACTTTCGCGGGGAAGGTATTCTTGAAATTTATGTTTCAAAGATATATTAACCTCCAAGTGTTTGAAAGTGCGTAATCTTTGCTCTAAATGGATATAAGAGACCTACATGAAGATCACTAAAATCTCAGCTGTAAATTTTCGGGCTTTGCAGGATGTGACGTTAGATTTGCGGGATAGTTTATCTTTGCTTATTGGTAGAAATAATAGTGGTAAAACATCCTTGCTTGTGCTTTTTGAAAAATTCTACGAGTCAGGTGTTGCCTTTAATTACCATGATTTTCCTTTGGCGATTCGTAAGGATCTAGTTGCGATAGATCACGGAACTGACGTTGTTCCTCTATCGATAAGTATGAGGATTGAAATTGAGTACGATGACGAAGACAATTTGCGACACCTATCAGAATTTATGTTGGATCTTGATAGTAAAGTAAACAAAGTAAATATTTTATTCGAGTGCGTTATAAACAAGGATTTATTGCTGAGAGATATAGAGCAATTCGATGGTGAAAGGGAGAGGTTTCTTCGAAAAAACCTTGATCGGTACTTACAGGTACATGTCTATGCATATGCGAATGATGAAGATCTACTTCTGGAAAACCGGACTAGGCTTGTAAAGAAAGACATCACTTCGGTCAGGGATCTGATTAATTTCCAAATAATTCATGCTAAGCGAGATGTTGCTAGCAGCGAAGGCGGCAAGAAAATGCTTTCGAAGCTGACAACGCAATATTTCAATAAGGCTAATAAGGATGTCACGGACTTCGATCCGATTAATAACTTGCTCCTGCAAATTGATGAGAGTCTTGAAAACAGCTATAAGGATTTTTTTGAGCCATTCTTAAAGACGTCTAAAGCCTTTTTGGGGATTGAAGATATCAAGGTTGTATCCAATCTTGAATCAAATGAGGTTTTGGAGAATAGCTCGCAAGTGGTGTATGGAGACCGCGCCGAATTTCTCCCCGAGACGTTCAATGGTCTCGGTCATATGAATATACTTTATTTGCTTTTGAGTGTTGAGATCAAGAAAGAGTCGTTTGCCAAAACCGGAAAAAATATAAATCTCCTTTTTATCGAGGAGCCAGAGGCGCATACGCATCCACAGATGCAATATATTTTTGCCAATCAAATAAAAAGTATCTTGAATGAGATTGACAATATTCAGGCCGTAATTACTACGCATTCATCTCATATTGTTTCGCAGTGTGATTTTAAAGACATAAGGTATTTGCAAAACTCAGAAGGTAAGACAAAAATAAAAAATTTCCATGCTGAGCTGAAAGCTAAGTATGGCGACGATGAAGATTCGTTTAAGTTTCTAGAGCAGTACCTAACTCTCAATTCGTGCGAGCTGTTTTTTGCAAGCAAGGTGATATTTATTGAGGGTGTTACTGAACGAATGCTCTGGCCTTACTTTGTAGAGCTATTTGATAAGTCAAAGCTCCACAGTAAAGACCATATTTCATTGTTTTCCCAAAATGTTACAATTTTAGAAGTCGGTGCTAATGCCAAGGCGTTTAGGCATTTTCTAGAGTTCTTGGAAATCAAAACTCTTGTCATCACGGATATAGATACAACCAAAAAGACCCTTGATTTAAGCAAAGATAAGCCCAAAACAACTTATCTCTCCTCCAAGGTTGTTGACGCAGATCACATTAGCAATGCCACGTTAAAACATTACTATGATGCTCCCGACTTCTCTGATGAAGCTAAGTTCGCCAGTTGGTTCGCTAGATTAGTTTCGCATGATCTAAAGCATGCTTACTCTAATATATATATTGCTTATCAGAAGGAGGAAGAGAAATATCATGCGAGGAGTTTTGAGGATGCTTTTTTGCATGTCAATAAGGAGTTGATTAAAAAGAAAATTGATAGCATAAATGGATTGAAGAACGTGCATGAGTTTGATGCAGGGCTAGATGCCTACGATTTGATTGATAAAGTATTGGATAAAAAATCTGCGTTCGCGTCCTCTCTGTTGTACTTGGCACTAACTGATGACCAAGTTACTTGGCGTATTCCCACCTATATTGAGGAGGCGTTGGAATGGATATCCGAATGACTCCGTTTGATCAGGTTTTGTCCTGCCTAGCGCGGGGGAAGAGTTTCCTACTCCAGGGGGGAGCAGGAAGTGGGAAGACCGAAACCTTGAAGAAGTTGTTAGACCACATTTCAAAAAATATGCCAGATAAGAGGGTGGCATGTATTACCCATACGAATTTGGCTGCTGATGAGATCAAGATGCGAGCAGGTGATCTGCATACCATCAGCACAATTCATTCGTTTATGAATGGAATCGTAAAAACCTTCCGGCTCGATCTGCATAAGGTCATACACGAAATTTTCCTTCTGCCTGAATTCACGCGAGGGGAGGCCTTGGATGATGAGAAGGAATATAAGAAACGCGAGCATGCTCGCTATAAAAGGGCATACGAGAAATATGCCGAAAAGGCATATTTTATACTTAGAACAAAAGAGGAAAAAGTACTAGGTAAGCCTGTTTATGATAGAGATCCTACCGCGGCAAACAAAGTTTTAAACGATAAGATTAAATATTTAAATTCCCATATATTGAAGCATATTGAAGGGGTTCCCGCTCATAAAGTTTCTTATAATGAAACCGTGTTTAATAGTCTTCGCGATCTAAGTTTCGGCCATGATGGGCTCATTAAGCTAGCGGTTTCTCTATTGGTGAAGCGCGCGAAATTGCGGAAAATTTTGTCTGACAAGTATGATTATATATTTGTTGACGAGTATCAAGATACTTCTCCTGATGTGGTTAGAGCGTTTCTTAACTATGTTGCAATTGATCAAAATATAATATTCGGTTTTTTCGGCGATTCGATGCAAGGTATATATGAGGAGGGGGTTGGGGATGTTGAGTCATATGTACAATCTGGTGCGTTAGAGAAAATTGAAAAGGAGGATAACTATAGATGCTCGGAGCAGGTTGTAAGGCTTATAAATAACTTGAGGAACGACGGATTAAAACAAAATGTTGCCTTGAGGGTTTTTGATGGCGGTCTTTTAGAAACTTTGGTCGAGCGCCAAGGTAAAGTGAAACTGGTTTATGCGATTTGCGAAGAGAAGCCTAATCAGCAAAGCTCTCGTGAGGCAAAGGATTTATATGTCGAAAAACTTTATAAGTTGATTGAAAGAGCTCAGGGTTTTGATAACTACAAAATGCTAATGCTGACAAACAAAGCTGTAGCGTTAGAAGCAGGGTTTGGTCGTTTGTACGAGATTTTCAACTCTCGATTTGGTCAGTCCACGAATGAAAACCTAGAGAAAGTACTAACTACGTGCCATTTTGATGATTTGTATGAACTATATCAAGATGTTTCGTCTCGTAGACATTCTAACGTTATCCGCACTGTAAAAAAATCTGGGTTTGTATTAGATTCAGTTCGTCAAAAGGATGAGTTGCTAGCTGCATTCAAGCAGGTTTTCGAATTGAACTGCTCTGGGCACAAGGCGATACTCGAATCTTTTCAGCTGAAGTTGATAAAAAGTTCGGAGTCCTACGAACGCTTCATAAAAAGAAGAGATCACTTCATTGAGCAGATGAATGGGGACGCCAGGTACACTGATTTTAAGAAGCTTTACATATCAGGTATTGACAGTTGTAGTAAATTAAATAAATCAGGATTCGATATTGATGATTATGAATTTGGAGATTTGGAGCGAGATGTAAAACGGGATTTGTTTTATACCGAGTTTTTTGGCGAAAAAATAACCTTGGGCGAGGTGTTTAATTACTACGATTATTTGTCGGAGAAAACAAATTTTATAACCATGCACAAGACGAAAGGCTCAGGGATAAGAAACGTATTAGTTGTAGTGGATGAGTTCTTTTGGCGAGACTATAAGTTTACTAATATATTCTCAGCAGGCCCTGTGTCGGCTGAAAATCAGAAGATTATGTATGTTGCGTGCTCACGAGCTATTGAAAATTTGACCTGTGTACGGCTTATGGGTGAAGAGGAAGCTTCATCTATTGGGGACTATTTTGATGAGGTTGAAGTTGTAAAATTAGATTGATAGGTAGCAGGGGAGGTGATTAATTCTCTCCCCAATAAAATACCTAATGGGTCATGAGATCCAACGGGGGGGGTTAAAATTTCCAAGTCTTTGCTCTTCGCGAGGCTATCAGGCGTACTGTTAATAAATAATAGTATTGAGTTGATTTGGAATGTTTTTCTAGGCCGTGGGTCAGAAACCAAGCTAAATGTTTACGCCTCCAAGACCACGGATTATTACGATGCCATCGTTCATATATCGCTCTTTGGATTTCGTTAGCTTGGCGGATGTGGCGGTTGCGTGTCGCGGGTGCGCCATTCAGAACTCCAGATAGAAAAAGCTCCATATTATACTCGCCTCTCATACTGCACTTCCTATATAAGCCGAAGCCACGTCGATTCGACCGTGTCCTAGTTCATAGCTGAGTTGTAAACGAGCCCGTCTGTCAATGTTTCTATGGGGACGACCGCAGATGACGCTAAATACTGGTGCGAGGTGGCCGGTGATTTTCTCATAGCGCTCACATGCGTACGCCGCCCGCAACTCATGAAATCCTTTGAGATTGTGCAATTTTAGAATTTGTCGGGATGGTCTTATAGTGTCCCGCTGGAAACTGATATAAGTCTCGGTTGATGCAATTAAGTTTCGGCTACCGTACGGAGTGACCTGTTTAGCGTAGCGAAGTGCTTCGAGAATATGTTCATCTACTTCGATCCAGCGAGACGCCGTAGCACCCCTGCGGCCGCCTTTGGTACCTTCTTGGATATTTATCCTGCCAAGCTGATTGGCCTCACGGTTCAGCCGTATGAGATCCGCTAGCACTGCCTCGCGCAAACGCATCCCGGTAGCACGTGCTAGGAGTAGTATGGCTGCAGCGCGGGGATGTATTTCGCGGAGTATCCCGGCTATACATTTAACTCGCTGACGATCCTGACCTTGTGGAGCAGTCGTACGAACGGTGGTGCGCTGCATTCCTAGTGCCTTGCTCGGGCTTGGCAGCTTCACGTGCTGATCACCGCGAAGCGCTGCCATGGTCCGGTTTACGCTGGATAGGCAATTCTGTGCGGTAGCAACGGCCAGCTCGCCGACCTCGACCAAATTACGCAGATGCAACGCATAGTCAGCAAGTGTCTGCCGATTTATTTGTCGTGCATCATTAACGCCCGGCCCATCCTCCGATCTGCACCAGCGCACGAATGCTTGCCACCGGTCGCTGTGCGTTTTGACCGTGCTGTAGTGACCACCACCATATATGTCCCGTAATGCCTGCGGCCCGGCATAGCTCAGTTGCCGACCCCACCCAAAATTGCGCCCATCCCTTTTCCCGACCAATGCCATGATCAAACTCCTCTCGAAGCTGAGCCTCAAAACCTTCCCCACGTCATCCCGCCAAGAATGTTGAGTGTTATCAGGGATCAAGGCCCCTGCGACCTGTGAGGGTTGTCCACTAACGCGGGACTGGCGGCTCCTTACGACCGGGAGCTTGGGCATCTCATGATCTGGCCTCCTGAGCACTTTCGAAGAAGTGGGCGGGTGGAGGCTGCGCTGGCTGACGAGACCAGCGCCGCGAGATCCTGAGTCGGGTTAAGGCAGTGAAGCGATGACCGGGGCATGCCTGACTGTCAGTCAGGTGAAGTCCATTCCGTGGACTGCGGCACCATCATCTGCATCGCTGTTGCTGGTGACTTCGGTGTTTGTCACGCCGATTGTCACGAGGGGAAATGCCGCAAAGCCTTGTACGAGTTGGGCTGCAGCAACGGTAGGAGCGCCCGTCTCTTTCCGGAAGAAAGAGACGGGCGCAGGTTGGCGCAAGGAAATGGCCAAGCGGATAGGTTGCTGCAGGGCAGCTATGAAAGGGAATGAGTTGCCGCAGTGGGCACGCAGGGAAAAGTAGGCATCCATCACATCGCTGTGACTGTGCGAGCCGCCGGACGCTAATCGCACTTTGGGTGAACCACCATGGTGTGGCGTAGCCTTAAAGGTTCTGGCTACCTGGGTTGCTGTCAACGACAGCGCTTTGCCAGATCTTTTCTACGCCTGTGGATAATTCGGGTCAAGGTTCGAATTTTCGGGAATTCTGCGGCTGTGGATGAAATTATCCACCGGTGGAAATCTGTGGTTTTCCACAGACAGTTGCGTGGGCTTTAGATTTTTTAAGTGAGGTCCATCCAAGCAGGGCGGCTTTGCAGCCCTGTTTGGATGGACCCGCGTGGCAGAGCAGATTGCGAGAGTCTTACGGATGTACGCTTACTTTACTGCGGCACTTTAAAAGCCAAAGCAGTGTTAGCACCGTCGGCCAAAACAACGTGTTGAGAACGTCGTGAGCGCTTGCTTGCCAGCGCCAGTATCCGAAGCTTCCAATATCGTCTCGCCGATCTACCCACTCGCCTGCACACGCAATGATGAAAACAACCAGCCAGCCAAGGTATGGCCTGAATCGTCGGGTGCCAACGATCAACGTCAAATAGACCGCCATGCCCAAATAGATATGCAGCGCGTCTTTTGACAGTCCGGTTGCCGACACAATGGCGAGCTTGATGCTTTGTGCGGTTGAGATATCCATATCAACTCCTCCTCTCTGCGCCAATGCCAGGCTTCGCCTTTATCCGAGTAACGTTATCTCCAATCTGGTTGGCGAATTCGTGTGGAGTGACATGCTCCTGCCGGTTGGCCTCCAGATACCGGCTCCACCAGTTCATGATCAGCCTGCGCTCCTCGATGAACTCGGCCTTGTGGATGTAAGCGGCACGGACGTTGTTGCGTTCCTTGTGGCTCATCTGCCTTTCAATGGCGGTCTCGGACCACAGTCCTGACTCGATCAGTGCGCTGCAGGCCATCGAACGAAATCCATGCCCGCAGATATCGGTTTTGGTGTCGTATCCCATCGTCCGAAGCGCGTTGTTCACGGTATTTTCGGACATGGGCTTCCAGGGTTTGGCATCCCCTGCGAAGACCAATGCGAATTTGCCTGTGAGTGCATGGATTTTTTCGAGTAGCGCCACTGCTTGCGGCGATAAGGGTACTAAATGGATATCCCCTGCCATCTTCGTACCCCTTGTGGAAAAGGGTACTCCCTCCAGCGCGGGTCGAGTGTCCGGTATCTCCCAGGTGCCGCGCTTGAGGTCGAACTCGCTCCAGCGGGCGAAGCGTAGTTCGCTGGAGCGGACAAACACATGTAGCGAGAGCATGACTGTCAGCCGAGTCAGTGCCCGGCCTTTATAGGTGTCGATCCGCTCCTGCAGTTCCGGCAGTCGCGATAAGGGTAGAGCGGGGCGATGCACCACCCGCGGGGCCTTGATCGAGCCTTCGAGGTCGTAAGCAGGGTTTATGGTGATAAGCCGGAGGCGCTTTGCCTCGCGCATGATGCTCTGCAGGTAGTTTTGTACCCTTAAGGCAACATCGATCGTGCCGCGCTTCTTGATCGCCTCCAGTGGCTGCATAAGGTCATGGGTATCGAGA
>Ga0308161_1001679_pt1 | contig 25757 bp, 23 predicted proteins | sample PhyFR2_FD_201034 | JGI IMG/M metagenome (GOLD analysis project Ga0308161, IMG submission 201034) | Phyllosphere microbial communities from UC Gill Tract Community Farm, Albany, California, United States - DLSLF.R2 | ecosystem: Host-associated > Plants > Phyllosphere > Unclassified | place: USA...
ATCCCGACCATCCTCTCGCTCGACGACGGCGGCAAGTTCCTGCCGAACGTCACCGACGTCGCCGGCGTGCTCTGGATGGAGGCCAACACGCCCCTGATCCGCCTGCTGCGCGCGGCGGGGCGGATGCTGCGCGAGCAGAGCTACGTGCACTCCTACCCGCACTGCTGGCGCTGCCGGAACCCCCTGATCTACAAGGCGGTCTCGAGCTGGTTCATCCGCGTGACCGACATCAAGGATCGGATGCTCGCGAACAACGAGCAGATCACCTGGGTGCCGGAGAACGTCAAGCACGGCCAGTTCGGCAAGTGGCTCGAGGGTGCGCGCGACTGGTCGATCAGCCGCAACCGCTACTGGGGCTCGCCGATCCCGATCTGGAAGAGCGACGACCCGACCTACCCCCGAGTGGACGCCTACGGCTCGCTGGAGGAGCTGGAGCGCGACTTCGGCACGCTCCCGCACAACGAGAACGGTGAGGTCGACCTGCACCGGCCCTACATCGACGACCTCACCCGGCCGAACCCCGACGACCCGACCGGGAAGTCCACGATGCGCCGCATCGAGGACGTCTTCGACGTGTGGTTCGACTCCGGCTCGATGCCGTACGCGCAGGTGCACTACCCGTTCGAGAACCAGGAGTGGTTCGACTCGCACGCTCCGGCCGACTTCATCGTGGAGTACATCGGGCAGACCCGCGGCTGGTTCTACGTGATGCACGTGCTCTCCACCGCCCTGTTCGACCGCCCGGCGTTCACCGGGGTCAGCTGCCACGGCATCGTGCTCGGCTCCGACGGCTACAAGATGTCGAAGTCGCTGCGCAACTACCCCGACGTCAGCGAGGTGCTGGACCGGGACGGTTCGGACGCCATGCGCTGGTTCCTGATGTCCAGCTCGGTGCTGCGCGGCGGGAACCTCGCCGTCACGGAGGAGGGGATCCGCGCGGGCGTGCGGGAGTTCCTGCTGCCGCTGTGGAACTCGTGGTACTTCTTCGCCACCTACGCGAACGCCGCGACCCCGGAGGGTTACGAGGCGACCTGGCGCACCGATTCCACGGACGTCCTGGACCGGTACATCCTCGCCCGGCTCGGCGACCTCGTCCGCGACGTGCGCGCTGATCTGGAGGGCCTGGACTCGACCACGGCGTCCGCTCGCCTGCGCGACTTCGCCGAGGTGCTGACGAACTGGTACATCCGCCGCTCGCGCGACCGCTTCTGGGAGGGGACCGCCACCGAGGCGTTCGATACGCTCTACACGGTGCTCGAGACCCTCACCCGCGTCGCGGCGCCGCTGGTGCCGCTGATCAGCGAGCGCATCTGGCAGGGACTGACCGGCGGGCGCAGCGTGCACCTGACGGACTGGCCGGACGCCGAGGCGTTCCCTGCGGCGGATGACGTGCGGGATGCCATGGACGCCGTGCGCGAGCTGTCCAGCGTCGGCAACGCCCTGCGCAAGAAGGAGAAGCTGCGCGTGCGGCTGCCGCTCGCCCGCCTCACTGTCGTCTCGCCGCTTGACGACGACCTCGCGCAGTTCGAGGGCATCCTCCGCGAGGAGCTCAACGTCAAGACGGTGGAGCTGGTGAAGCTCGGCGAGGACACAGCCCGGGAGTACGGCATCAGCCATCGTCTCAGCGTCAACGCCCGTGCCGCGGGCCCCCGACTGGGCAAGGACGTGCAGAAGGTCATCCGCGCCGCGAAGGAGGGCTTCTGGACCGAGGACGCCGGCGTCGTGACAGCCGACGGCATCGCGCTGGAGCCGCACGAGTACGAGCTGGTGCTGGAGACCACCGGGCGACCCGAGGGAGAGGCGCTCGCGGTGCTGCCCACGGGCGGGTTCGTGCTGCTCGACACCGCGACCACACCGGAGCTCGAGGCCGAGGGTCTGGCCCGCGACGTGATCCGCGCCGTGCAGGACACCCGCAAGAAGGCCGGCTTCGACGTGAGCGACCGGATCCGCCTGCAGCTGCGCTTCACGGATGCTGCGGATGCGGATGCCGTGGAGTCGGCGTTCGCCCTGGCGGATGTCGCAGGCGAGACCCTCGCGGTCGAGCACAGCCTGCTGCGTGCGGACGCCGAGCTCGGCGAGAGCGAGTTCGAGAACGTGATCGGCAAGGGCACCTACGCCAACCGCGGCGACTTCACGGTCGCCGTCGCCCGGACGGGAGCCGCGCAGTGAGCGACGTGCAGAGGGCGGACGCCGTCTACGAGAAGCTGCTGGAGCGTGCAGGGGAGCGGTGGGTGCAGCCCCGCAAGGAGCGGGTCGCCCGCATCCTCACCCTGCTCGACGATCCGCAGCGCACCTACCGCGTCGTGCACATCACCGGCACCAACGGGAAGACGTCGACCGCGCGGATGATCGAGAGCCTGCTGCGCGCCCACGGGCTGCGCACCGGCCTCTTCACCAGCCCGCACCTGAAGCGCTTCACGGAGCGCATCATGATCGACGGCGAGCCGATCGCGGATGCGGCGGTCGCCGACGCGTGGGATGAGATCGAGCCGTTCGTCGGCATCGTCGACGCCGAGCTCGAGGCCGCCGGCGATGCCCCGCTGACCTTCTTCGAGCTGCTCACGGTGCTCGCCTTCGTGGCGGCGGCGGATGCCCCGGTCGACGTGCTCGTGCTCGAGGTCGGCATGGGCGGTTCGTGGGACTCCACGAACACCGCCGACGGAGACGTGGCGGTGTTCGCCCCGATCGACATGGACCACGCCGACCGGCTGGGCGACACGATCGAGAAGATCGCCGAGGTCAAGGCAGGGATCATCAAGGACGGCGCGGCCGTCGTCTCCGCGGAGCAGAACCCCGAGGCCGAGGCGGTGCTGCGCCGCGTCGCCGCCGAGAAGAATGCGACCATCGCGTTCGAGGGGGAGGACTTCGGCGTGTCGGCGCAGAAGCTCGCCGTGGGCGGTCAGATGGTCAGCATCCGCGGGCTCGCCGGCGAGTACGCCGACGAGTACCTGCCGCTGTACGGCGCGCACCAGGGCCACAACGCGGCGCTCGCCGTCGTCGCCGTGGAATCGCTGATCGGCGGCGGCTCACAGCGCATCGCCGGTGAGATCATCACCGACGGGCTGCAGAACGCCACCTCTCCGGGCCGCCTCCAGCTGGTCGGCATCGCGCCGACCGTGGTCGTGGACGCTGCGCACAACCCGCATGGTGCGGCGTCGCTGGCGCGCGCCCTGGACGACAGCTTCGACTTCGACGAGTGGGGGCTGGTGCTGGGCGTCTTCGCCGACAAGGACACCGCAGGCATCGTCGACACCCTGCTCCCCGCCGTCACCGAGGTGTTCGCGACCTCGCCCGACTCCGAGCGCGCCGAGGAGGCGGATGCCATCGCCGACCTGGTCGAGGAGCGCGGACGCCGCGCGAGCGTGCACCCCACGCTCGCCGAGGCCGTGGACGCCGCGCGCGAGTGGGCGTCGGCCTCCGAGCGGCGTGCGGTCGTGATCGCCGGGTCGATCGTGCTCGCAGGCGAGGCGCTGCTGCTCTCCGAGGAAGAGGACTGGAAGAGCGGATGGCGCGGATGACGGCCTCGCGCGCGCCCCGCGCCAGGACACCACGCACTCTTGCGCAGAAGCTCGGCGCGATCGTGCTGGGCTTCGAGGCGATCGTCGTCTTCCTCGCCGGCCTGACGGTGTACGGGCTGAACGTACTGCCGCAGGGGATCCCCCCATGGTGGGGAATCGTCGGCGGCATCGTCCTCGCCGTGGCGATGATCGCCCTGTCCGGTGCGATCGCCCGCCCCGGTGCGATCGCGATCGGGTGGGGGCTGCAGGTGCTCGTCCTGGCATCCGCCCTGCTCGTCCCCGCCATCGCGCTCGTCGCGCTGATTTTCGGCGGCATGTGGGGATATGCGACGATCGTGGGGGCCCGGATGGACCGCAGGCAGGCGGACACCCACGCACAGCCCGAGACTCACACAGAGAGCGAATGACATGGCCACTGAAGAAACCCTCGTCCTCGTCAAGCCCGACGGCGTCGCCCGCGGCCTGACCGGCACGATCCTCGCCCGCATCGAGGCGAAGGGCTACGCGCTCGTCGACATCCGCCTGGTCGAGCCCGACCGCGACCTGCTGGCCGCGCACTACGCCGAGCACGAGGGCAAGCCGTTCTACGAGCCGCTCCTCGAATTCATGATGTCGGGTCCGTCCGTGGCGATCCGCCTGGCCGGCAACCGCGTCATCGAGGGCTTCCGCTCCCTCGCAGGCACCACCGACCCGACCACCGCCGCGCCCGGCACGATCCGCGGCGACTTCGGCCGCGACTGGGGACTGAAGGTGCAGCAGAACCTCGTGCACGGCTCGGACAGCCCGGAGTCGGCGGCGCGCGAGCTCGGCATCTGGTTCAGCTGAACCCCGAGAACATGAAAGAGGGACGCCCCGACAGGGCGTCCCTCTTTCGCGTTCGGATCAGAGGAGGCGCAGAAGCTCGCCGATCAGATCCCCACCCGCCATGTAGGCCATCGCGACGATGACGGCGAAGCACAGGATCGAGGCGAGCGGAGTCCAGGCCATCAGACGGCCGAAGGCCTCCTGCACGGACTTCTTCTTCGACAGCGTCCCGTTCCGGCCGAGGTGCACCACCGTGGTGAGGAAGGTGGGAATCATCACGAGGTAGGTCAGACCACACCAGGGGCACAGCGTGTGGAGGGCGAAGAACGTCTGCCAGATCAGCCACGCGATGAACGCGAACGCTGCGGTGATGCCGACTCCGAAGAGGGCCGAGAACCAGCGCGGGAACCGCACTCCCGCGACGACGGCGACGCCCATGACGAGCACGGCCATCCAGCCGGTGAGGCCGATGATCGGGTTCGGGAAGCCGAACACCGAGCCCTGCCAGGAGTCGAGATTCGCGCCGCACTGCACGAAGAAGCTCAGGTTGCAGCCCAGCTCCGCCTGGGGGTTCTCCAGGCTGATGAACTTGTCCATCGTGAGCTGGAAGGCCGCCCACCAGCCCACCACGCTCGCGAGGATGAGCCAGATGCCGTACCCGATGTGCCGTGTGCGCTGTGCGGTCATATCGGGATTATCCCAGCGTTCGCTATGCGGTTCGGGTGAGGACATGACGCGCGCCGCACACTCGGATGACACCGTCGAACGATCGGGATGCGATAATGGACGCAGGTGTCGTCGTGAGAAGTCACGACCGCATCGACAAGACTTCGGGACCGGATGTCCCACGCGATCCAGCCACTGAGCGGATCGCATGCCGATTGAGTTCGCGGCTGCTGTTTCGCCGCACGAGTTTTCGCGGCGCACGCAGTGCCCGCGCAGGGAGCTAGCCAGAGATGGCCGATGAGAACGATGACAAGAACACCCCTACCCTCGACACGACGCCGGCGCAGCCGGTAGTCGAGGAGGCCCCGGTCGCGGAGACGGACGAGTCCGTCATCGCGGAGCCGGATGCTGCGCCTGCGGCGGATGCCGAGGCGGACGCCGGTTCCGCGGCGGACGTCTCGTCGACGGAGGCGACGTCGGACGGCGAGTCCGAGTCCGGGGCGCCTGAGGCCGCTGACGCCGAGGCGCCGGCATCCGAGCAGGCGTCGGCGGTCGACGCATCCGCGCCGGCCGGGGTCGAGAGCGCCGCGGAGGCCGAGCAGTCCGTCGAGTCCGAGCAGCCTGCCGCTGAGGCCGAGACGTCCGCCGAGGCCGAGACGCCCGCGGGGGAGAAGCCTGCCGACGCAGAGACGCCCGCGGAGGAGAAGCCCGCCGAACCGGAGCAACCGTCCGTGCCCGAGCCCGTCACCGCGGTGAGCCTGGGCCTGCTGCCCGAGGTCTTCGTCTCCAAGGTCTCCACGCAGCTGCACTTCTACGCTCCCGAGATCGTCCCGCTGCCGGCATCCGCCGCTCACGACGATGAGGACGACGAGCGAGGCTCGGCGTTCTCTCGCCGCGGCAGCAGCACTCGTCGCCGCCGCGGCGGCGACGGAGACGAGGGTCGTGACGAGCCGCGTCAGCGTCAGCGCACGGTCGAGTACATCACCGAGCCGAAGGCCATCAAGGGCTCCACCCGCCTCGAGGCCAAGAAGCAGCGCCGCCGCGACGGTCGCGACGCCGGCCGCCGCCGTCCGGTGGTCACCGAGGCCGAGTTCCTCGCCCGCCGCGAGTCCGTCGACCGCATGATGGTCGTGCGCGCCAAGAACGGCCGCACCCAGATCGGCGTGCTCGAGGACAACGTGCTCGTCGAGCACTACGTCGCTCGCAACCAGGACGCCTCGCTGATCGGCAACGTCTACCTCGGACGCGTGCAGAACGTGCTGCCGAGCATGGAGGCCGCCTTCGTCGACATCGGCCGCGGCCGCAATGCCGTGCTCTACTCCGGCGAGGTCGACTGGGACGCCGTGGAGACGGGCAACCAGCCGCGTCGCATCGAGCTCGCCCTCAAGCCCGGTGACCGCGTGCTCGTCCAGGTCACCAAGGACCCGGTCGGCCACAAGGGCGCCCGCCTCACCAGCCAGATCTCGCTGCCCGGCCGGTACCTGGTGTACGTGCCAGGCGGCTCCATGAACGGCATCTCGCGCAAGCTGCCCGACAACGAGCGCGCCCGCCTGAAGCGCATCCTCAAGGAGGTGCTGCCGGAGTCGTCCGGCGTGATCGTCCGCACCGCGGCCGAGGGCGCCACCGAGGAGCAGCTGACCCGCGACGTGCAGCGGCTCACGTCCCAGTGGGAGCACATCCAGAAGCTCGTGCAGACCCAGCAGGCGCCCGCGCTCCTTCACGCTGAGCCCGACCTGCTGGTCAAGATCGTGCGCGACGTCTTCAACGAGGACTTCACCCGGATGACCATCCAGGGCGATGACGCGCACCGCACCATCAGCGCCTACCTCGAGAGCGTGGCTCCCGACCTGCTGGAGCGGGTCGAGACGTACACCGACGAGGTGGACCCGTTCGACGCGTACCGCATCACCGAGCAGATCGAGAAGGCCCTGGACCGCAAGGTCTGGCTGCCCTCGGGCGGTTCGCTGGTCATCGACCGCACCGAGGCGATGACGGTGGTCGACGTCAACACCGGCAAGTTCGTCGGCTCGGGCGGAAACCTCGAGGAGACCGTCACCAAGAACAACCTCGAGGCCGCCGAGGAGATCGTCCGCCAGCTGCGCCTGCGCGACATCGGCGGCATCATCGTCGTCGACTTCATCGACATGGTGCTCGAGTCCAACCGCGACCTCGTGCTGCGCCGCCTGGTGGAGTGCCTGAGCCGCGACCGCACGAAGCATCAGGTCGCGGAGGTCACCTCACTCGGTCTCGTGCAGATGACGCGCAAGAAGCTCGGCCTGGGCCTGCTGGAGACGTTCAGCGAGCCCTGCGAGGTGTGCGCCGGCCGCGGTGTCGTCGTGCACCACGACCCGGTCGTCAAGCACCGCGGCGGACCCGCCGGCAGCAGCCAGGGACGTCGCTCGCGCGGCTCCTCCGCTCCGCAGCAGGCTCCGCAGGCCGCTCCCGCTCAGCCCGCTGCAGCGGCGAACGGAGGCACCCACAGCATCACCGAGGGCGCGAAGTCGGCTCTCGCCGCGATCGCGGCCTCCACCATCGTGCCGACCACCGGCGAGGTGCCCGTGGTCGCGCATGAGCCGGTCGAGGCTCCCGAGGCACCCGAGCGGCCCAAGAAGAGCCGTCGCAAGCGCGGTGGTGAGCGCCGCGGCCCGAAGACCGAGGCCGAGCAGCTGCTCGACTCCGTGCTCGACGCGCTGCCCGAGCCGAAGGCTCCCGGTCAGGGGCGCAACCGCCGCCGCGTGACCACGGCGATGCTCACCGCCGGCTCGGCGTCCGCGCCGACGGCATCCGACTCAGCGTCGATCCCTGCCCCGGACGCGCAGTCCTGAGGCGATCAGCCGCCTTGTGAGCTCCTTGCCGCCGACGTGCACAGCGCCGGCGGCGAGGAGCCGCGGCAGCGCGTCCTCGGGGACGTCGTAGTGGTCCAGGTCGAAGGCGCGCCGGGGGAGTCCCTGCGCCGCCGCGAACGCATGCAGCTCGCCGAGGTCCGCGTCGCTGACCAGGTGCGCCCAGAGCCGTCCGTGCGCCGGCCAGATCGGGTCGTCGACGAGAACGGTCATGTCGCGATCCTAGGGCCCGTGACACACCCCGCCGCTCACTTTGCGGCATGGCCTCGCTTCAGGTAAAGTAGTCCTTTGGTGCGAGACCCCTGTCTGCTCCCCGGGCGGCAGGAGAAGTCTTGCGTCCGCACCCTTCGCGAAGGCGTCGTACGCAAGCAGAAGTCTTCCCGTGAGATTCCCGGAGCAGTCCGCTCCCCAACGAAACAGGTATGAAGTGGTTTACGCAGTAGTGCGCGCCGGTGGCCGGCAGGAGAAGGTCGAGGTCGGTACGATCGTTCAGCTCGACCGTGTTCAGGCTGCCCAGGGCGAGAAGATCGAGCTTCCCGCCGTGCTTCTCGTCGACGGTGCCACGGTGACCACCGACGCGGACAAGCTGGCGAAGGTCAAGGTCACGGCTGAGGTCCTCGGCGACCTCCGCGGCCCGAAGATCATCATCCAGAAGTACAAGAACAAGACCGGCTACAAGAAGCGCCAGGGCCACCGCCAGGACCTGACCCGCGTCAAGATCACCGGCATCAAGTAAGCACGAAGAGGAGCTGAGAAATGGCACACAAAAAGGGTGCGAGCTCGACCCGCAACGGTCGTGACTCCAACGCACAGCGACTCGGCGTGAAGCGCTTCGGCGGCCAGGCCGTCAACGCCGGCGAGATCCTCGTCCGTCAGCGCGGAACGCACTTCCACCCCGGCGTGAACGTCGGCCGTGGTGGCGACGACACGCTGTTCGCCCTCGAGTCGGGCGCTGTGCAGTTCGGCACGAAGGGCGGCCGCAAGGTCGTCAACATCGTCGCTGCCGCTCAGTAAGCGCAGCACACACTCTCGGAACGGGGCGGGCTTCGGCTCGCCCCTTCCTGCGTATAGGCCCCTCTGCCAGGCTCAGGGACCATCTTCACAAGGAGCACCCATGGTCACGTTCGTGGACACCGTCACCCTGCACCTGCGTGCGGGCAAGGGCGGCAATGGCTGCGTCTCGGTGAAGCGCGAGAAGTTCAAGCCTCTCGGCGGACCGGACGGCGGCAACGGCGGCGACGGCGGCGACATCGTGCTGGTCGCCGACCCCCAGGTGACCACGCTCCTGTCGTACCACCACTCGCCGCACCGCAGCAGCGGTAACGGTGGCTTCGGCATGGGCGACCATCGCTCCGGCTACGCCGGCGAGACCCTCGAACTGCCCGTGCCGCTGGGCACCGTGGTGAAGTCGGTCGACGGCGAGGTCCTGCACGACATGGTCACGCCCGGCGAGCGCTACGTCGTCGCCGAGGGCGGACGCGGCGGCCTCGGCAACGCGTCGCTGGCCTCTCCCAAGCGCAAGGCGCCCGGCTTCGCGCTGCTCGGCACCCCCGGCTACGAGGGCGCCATCCAGCTCGAGCTGAAGACCGTCGCCGACGTCGCGCTGGTGGGCTATCCCTCGGCGGGCAAGTCCAGCCTGATCGCCGCGATGTCGGCCGCGCGGCCCAAGATCGCCGACTATCCGTTCACCACGCTGCACCCCAACCTCGGAGTCGTGCAGGCCGGCGACAGCCGATACACCGTCGCCGACGTGCCCGGCCTCATCGAGGGCGCCAGCGAGGGACGCGGACTCGGACTGGAGTTCCTCCGCCACGTCGAGCGCTGCAGCGCCCTGCTGCACGTGCTGGACTGCGCCACTCTGGAGCCCGGGCGCGACCCGCTCTCCGATCTGGACGTGATCCTCGCCGAGCTCGCCGCCTATGAGGTCCCCGAGGGACAGATCCCGCTCCTGGAGCGTCCTCAGCTGGTCGCCCTGAACAAGGTCGACGTGCCCGAGGCGCGCGAACTGGCCGACATGGTCCGCGCCGACATCGAGGCGCGCGGCTTCCGCGTGTTCGAGATCTCGACCGTCTCGCGCGAGGGACTGCGTCCGCTCAGCTTCGCCCTGGCTGAGCTCGTCGACGAGCACCGTGCGGCCACGGCCGTCGAGACCCCGCCCGAGCGCGTCGTGATCCGCCCGAAGGGCGCGAAGGAGGAGTTCACGATCCGTGTCGAGGGCGGCACGTACGGCAACGTCTACCGTGTGATCGGCGAGAAGCCCGTGCGCTGGGTGCAGCAGACCGACTTCCAGAACGAGGAGGCCGTGGGCTACCTCGGCGACCGTCTCGAGCGCCTCGGCGTGGAGGATGCGCTGGTCAAGGCCGGTGCAGAGCCCGGCTCCACGGTCATGATCGGCACCGGCGACAACAGCGTGGTGTTCGACTGGGAGCCGTCCATCGCCTCCACGGCCGAGCTGATGAGCTCGCCGCGCGGCACCGACATCCGCATCGGCGGCAGCAGCCGCCGCACCACCAACGAGCGCCGAGAGAAGTACTACGAGCGGATGGATGCCAAGGCTGCCGCCCGCGCGGAGCTCGAGGAGCAGCGACTCGCATCCCGCGAGGGCGAGGAATGAGCGCGCAGACCCGCGCAGACCTCGCCACCGCCGGGCGCATCGTCGTCAAGGTCGGTTCCTCGTCCATCAGCGGCGAGGCATCCTGGCGAATCCCGATGATCGTCCAGGCCCTCGCGAGCGCGCACCGCCGCGGCGTCGAGGTGATCCTGGTTTCCTCGGGTGCCATCGCCACGGGCATCCCGGTGCTCGACCTCGATTCGCGCCCCAACGACCTGGCGACCCAGCAGGCCGCTGCAGCGGTCGGGCAGAACCTGCTCGTGTTCCGGTACCAGGAGGCGCTGCGTCCCTTCCGGATCGTCGCGGGACAGGTGCTGCTGACCACCGGCGACCTGGAGAACGCGACCTCGCGCAGCAACGCCCGGCGCGCGATGGACCGGATGCTGGCGCTCGGCGTGCTGCCGATCGTCAACGAGAACGACACCGTCGCCACACAGGAGATCCGCTTCGGCGACAACGACCGGCTCGCCGCCCTCGTCGCCCAGCTGCTCCACGCCGACGCCCTGGTGCTGCTCAGCGACGTGGACTCGCTGTACACCAAGCCGCCGACCGACCCGGACGCGCGGCCGATCGACACCGTCGCGCCCGACGCCGACCTGGCCGGACTCGAATTCGGGGCATCCGTCGTGAACAGCGTCGGAACCGGGGGAGCGGCAACCAAGGTCTCCGCCGCGCGGATGGCCGCCGCATCCGGCATCGGAGTGATGGTGACCAGCGCGGATCTGATCGGCAAGGCGCTCGAGGGTGCCGCTATCGGCACCTGGTTCGAGCCCGCCGTCACGGCCTGATCCCCCGTGGGTCACACGGCGCCGGCATCCGTTCCGCCGTCGATACACTGACCGGATGAGCACTCCCGCCGCAGGCGACCTCACCGCCGATTCCGCACAGCAGCGCCTCGCGCGCGCCAAGGAGGCGTCGCGATCGATCGCCCGCCTCACCAGCGGCGAGAAGGGCGCGGCGCTGGAGAGCATCGCGCGCGCGATCGAGTCGAACGTCGAGCGCATCGTCGCCGCGAACGGGCTGGACATCGAGCACGGCCGGGAGAACGCCATCGGAGATGCCCTGATCGACCGGCTGCGTCTGGACGAGAAGCGGGTGACGGCACTGGCATCCGCTGTGCGCGACGTGGCGGCGCTCCCCGATCCGATCGGACAGGTGCTGGGCGGCCACCGGATGCCGAACGGCATCGCCCTCGAGCAGGTGCGCGTGCCGTTCGGTGTGGTGGGCGCGATCTACGAGGCCCGCCCCAACGTGACCGTCGACATCGCGGCGCTCGCGCTGCGGGCGGGCAACGCCGTGGTGCTGCGAGGAGGCAGTGCCGCGCGGATGTCCAACACCGTCTTGGTGGAGCTGATGCGCGAGGCTCTGGAGGCCGTGGGCGTGGATCGCGAAGCGATCCAGACCGTGGACGACTTCGGCCGGGACGGTGCGAAGGCGCTCATGCACGGCCGCGGGTTCGTCGACGTGCTGGTGCCGCGGGGGAGTGCGTCCCTCATCGAGACGGTGGTCACCGAGTCGACCGTGCCCGTGATCGAGACCGGCGCCGGCGTGGTGCACATCGTGCTGGACGAATCCGCCCCGCTGGACTGGGCGCGCGACATCGTCGTGAACGCGAAGGTGCAGCGCCCGAGCGTCTGCAACGCCGTCGAGACGGTCCTCGTCCTGCGCCAGGCGGCTCCGCTGCTGGTGCCGGTCGTCGCCAGCGCGCTGCAGAGCGAGGGTGTGGCGGTGCACGGCGATGACGTCGTCGCCGGCCTGGTGTCCGGTGTCATCCCGGCGACCGAGGAGGACTGGGCCACCGAGTACCTGAGCCTGGACATCTCCATGAAGGTCGTGGACACGCTCGACGATGCGCTCGCGCACATCCGGAAGTACAGCACGGGGCACACGGAGTCGATCATCACCACCGACTCCCGCAACATCGAGCGCTTCCTGGCCGAAGTCGACTCCGCTGTCGTGATGGCGAACGCGTCGACCAGGTTCACGGATGGCGGGGAGTTCGGATTCGGCGCCGAGGTGGGCATCTCCACACAGAAGCTGCACACCCGCGGGCCGATGGGAGTCTCCGAGCTGACCAGCACCAAATGGCTGGCGCGGGGGACGGGCCAGACCCGGGGCTGAGCGCTAGACTTGTCAGGCGCTCGCCCGACCGCCCAGAAACGGAGCCAGAATGAACCTCGTCGCCCAGATCGCGATGACCGCCGCCGCGTCCGAGTCCCACAACGTCATGGGACAGACCGTGATCTTCGGCATCATCGCGGCGATCATCTTCGCGGCGCTGGCCCTGGTCACGCTGTCGTACCGCAACGTCGCCAACCGTCACTCGGCCAAGGCCGACGCATACGCCGAGAAGCACGGCGAGGACGGCCACGGTCACTAAGGCGCACATGCAGCCATCCACTGCTCGAGCACCGCGCATCGGCGTGATGGGCGGTACTTTCGACCCCATCCACCATGGGCACCTGGTCGCGGCGAGCGAGGTGGCGCACTCGTTCGACCTCGATGAGGTCGTGTTCGTCCCCACCGGTGAGCCGTGGCAGAAGCAGAACGTCTCACCCAGTGAGCACCGCTATCTGATGACGGTCATCGCCACCGCATCCAATCCCCGATTCACCGTCAGCCGCGTCGACATCGACCGCGACGGGCCCACCTACACGATCGACACGCTCCGCGATCTGAAGGCCGAACGGCCCGACGCGGAGCTGTTCTTCATCACGGGAGCGGATGCCGTAGCGCAGATTCTCAGTTGGAGGGACCATGATGAACTGTGGGATCTCGCCCACTTCGTCGCGGTCTCCCGACCCGGACACGTGCTCAGCACCGACGGACTGCCCACGGATGACGTGAGTCAGCTGGAGGTGCCGGCACTGACCATTTCGTCGACGGCGTGTCGTGAGCGGGTCAATGAGGGGCAGCCCGTCTGGTATCTGGTGCCGGATGGGGTCGTCCAGTACATCGCAAAGCATCATCTGTATCGGAGCAAGGCATGAGCACATCGGAAGAGAACGGAAGGACCCTCACGCGCAAGCAGCTGCGTGAGATCCGTCTGACCGGCTCGACGCCGGTCATCACCGAGGAGGAAGCGGCGTCCGCTGCCGCGCAGCCGCCCACCACGGTGCTGCCGCGTGCCGCGCAGCCGATCGAGATCGCGCCGGCCCCGACCGCGGAACCGCCGACCCCGAACGCGCCGCTCACCCGGCGCCAGATGCGTGCTCTGGAGCACGCCCACCCCGCTGCTCCCGCCACGGAGAGCTCCGCACCCACGCCGGTCGCGGAGCCCGCGCCTGCGCCGGTCGCCGAGCCCGCACCGGTCGCCGAACCCGTCCGTGAGACGGTGCCCGCCGAGGCGACGCAGACCGCACCGCCTGCCGCCGCGCAGAGCGAGCAGCCGGGCCTGGTCTCCGGGCTCCCGTCGTTCGCTTCCACGCCCACGCCGGCATCCGCTCCCCGCTTCGAGCCGACCCCCGTGGATCCCGCGCTCGACGACGAGCATCCGCTGTCCGTGGATCAGGAGCAGGTCGCCGCGATCTTCGAGCAGCCGATCGAGGAGCCGGCCCCCGCGCCTGTGCGCAGGGGCATCGTCCCGGAGATCATGGCCCGGGATCTGATGTTCCCCGGCGCCTCCGCGCCGGAGTCCGACGAGCTGCCCATCGTGGCCCCCACGCCCGCGCCCGCGCCGACTTCCGCCGCACCGGCGGCGACCGAAGCCCCGGCGAAGGCGGAGCCCGAGCCCGCACCTGCTCCCGTGCAGGAGGAGGCGCCGAAGGTGGGCGCCGCGTTCGGCATCGGCGTCAAGGCCGACCACCGCGACCCGGTGGCCACCGCGCCGTTCGACGCCCTCGTCGGCGGCACGTCGTCCAGCGCGCACCACGGCACCTCCACCGCGCTGATCTTCACCCCGTCGCCCGGCGTCGGCTCGCTCTCGGGGCCGATCGCCTCGACCGGGGAGATCCTCGTCACCGGAACCTACGCCCTGCCCGACGGGCTGGGATCGCAGGGGCACGCGCACGGCACGACGGACGGCAAGGACATCGACGCCGTGCTCATCGACGGCGAGCTCGCGCCCGCCTCGTCGCCCACGCCGATCGCGGCCAGCGCCGCCGTCAGCACCTCCAAGCCCGCCGGTGAGGTCATCCGCCCGCCGGCACCCGACAAGGGCAACAAGCTCATGCTCACCCTGGCGATCGTCGCGGGAACCCTGGCCGTCGTGCTGGGTGCCACCCTCGTCATCGCCTTCACCACAGGAGTCTTCGGTTGATGCAGTCCCCCGACAACGCCCTCGAGATGCTTCAGATCGCCGCAGACGCGGCGGACTCGAAGGGCGGCGAGGATCTCGTCGCCCTCAACGTCTCCGGCCCGCTTCCGCTGGTCGACATCTTCCTGCTCGTCACCGGTAACAGCGAGCGCAACGTCGCCGCGATCGCCGATGAGATCGAGGACCAGCTGCACGAGGCCGGGCACAGGCGCGTGCGCCGGGAGGGACGCGCCGAGGCGCGCTGGGTGCTGCTGGACTTCGGCGACCTCATCGTGCACGTGTTCCACTCCGAGGAGCGCGTCTACTACGGCCTCGAGCGGCTCTGGAAGGACTGCCCGGTCGTTCCGATCGAGCTGACCACGAAGGTCCCCGGGGAGTAACTCCCCGGGGAGTAACCCCCGCGGTTCAGTCGGGACGACGCGTCCCGACACCCGGCTCGTCGTTGGTCTCGGAGATGTCCGGGATCTCGGCTTCGTCCTCCGGGTCCACCTGCACGGCCTCGACCGCGCCGCTGTCAGCACCGGCACCACCGGCCGGCACGTCGCCGACATCGGCCGCGTCGTCGCCATCGGCGGCCAGTCGGTCGGCCTCGGCGCTGTCGATCAGGTCGGGGTCGGCATCGGGGTCCAGGACCTCCTCGCCGTCGACGACCCGCGTGCCGGGTTCCGCGTCGTCATCGAGGTCGGGGTCCTCGGGCAGATAGCCGGGTGTCGGTTCGGACATGGCGTGCTCCTCTCAGAACGGATGCCGGTGACGTTACGTCCGAGCGGCAGGCGTGACGAGCGGGTTGACGCGCGACCGCGGTCCGGCTAGCGCGCCGCAGGAGCCTCGCCGGCTGCCGAGCGCAGCTCGCGCAGCAGCTGCAGCTGCGTCCGGTTGATCTCCATCAGCTCCTCGATCTCCCGCTTCGCGGCGAGGTTGGTGTCGTAGTCGTGCTGCGCGAGCGCCGCGGCGATGGCGTCCTGCCGCTTCGCCGCGATCAGCAGGATCGCGCCCTGGAGTCCCGCGAGCATGCTGAGGAACAGGTTCAGCAGGATGTACGGGTACGGATCCCAGGCGACGGCGGTCAGGTTGACGGCCGCCCAGGCGAGCATGAACAGCACGAATGCGGCGATGAACGTCCACGAGCCCATCCCGTTCCGCAGTCGGTCGGCGGCTCGCTGCCCGCGGGTCAGCTGCTCGGTGTGCGAGGTGTGCCAGTTCGTCAGGGGACGTCCCGCGTCGTCAGTGCTCATGTGAGAAATATAGGCGTGCACCGGTCGTCCCGATCTAGTCGATCGGGAAGGCCCCGGGGGAGCGTGGCCCGCGGTTCAGCCGCCGGATGCCGGAGTGCTGTCGATCACGAACGCCTGCGGATGCCCGGGCAGGTAGCGCACGGTGACGGGGGCGTCTCCCCAGCCGACGCTCGCGTGCGCGTCCGGGTACACCGACGGCGTGAAGAAGTCGTTCGCGAGGGTGTATTCGGTGCCGTCCTCGGTGGTGAACGTCACCCAGTCGCCCGAGTCCATCGTGCCGGTGGTCTCGATGCCGTTCGCGTGGATGTACGCGTTCGTGACCGGCACCCCGATCAACGCCAGCAGGCCGAGAGCTCCGCTGCCGAGCACGACGGCGAAGACGATGCGGAAGACGATCTGCCGCGCCCGTGCGAGCACCGCCGGACCCGCGGATGCCGTCGGGGTCGCCAGACCCTCCTGCTCGCGCAGCGCCTGAAGCCGCGATCGGCCGCCGCGTGTGCCGCCGAAGGCGAGCATGGCGAGGCCCGTGCTGCCGAACGCGGCGATGAAGACCATCGCATAGCCGTTGGATGCGGGGAAGTTCAGCAGCCAGAAGATCGTGTCGAGCATCTCAGGCCACCGTCTCCTTCTCGATCGTGATCGCGACGGTCTTCGGGTCCTCGCGTCGGTACATCGCCCACACCGGTGAACCGACCTGCAGGCGTCCGATCGCCTGAGGGTAGGCGAACAGCGTCGTCTCCGCCTCCCACGGTGTCTGTCCCTCGGGGCTGATGAGCACGGTGAGGGCGAGTTCGCTCTGCCCCTCGAGGCGCTTCCCCGTGGGGCGGACCGAGAGGATGTCCGCGGGGGAGGTGATGCCGCTCGTCCTGGCCCGCACCTGCCGCGGGTCGATCAGGCCCTTCGCGATCCGCCAGTCCAGCAGAGCCTGGCGCACCGCGGGATCCAGCGGATCGGCCAGGGCGACCGCGTCGGGCTTCACCGAGGAGAAGCGCACCGGCAGGGGCGCCCCGATCACGAGAGAGGACTGCTCGTCGGGCGTGATCAGCATCCGCAGCTGTCCGATGAAGTCCTCGCCGGAGTCCGGGGTCACGCGCACGAAGATGTCGTACTGCGGCACGTCGTTGATCGTGGTGCCGGTGGCGTCGACGGCGATGACCTTGGCGACGGCGATCCGATCGTCGTGTCGCGGGCGCCTGCGACCGGGTCCTGCCGGGGAGAAGATCCCGAGCATCGGCAGGATGCCCCACGCCACTCCGATGAACAGTGCCGGACGGCTCGATCCGTCTCCCTGGAACGGAAGGACGGAATGACGCTGATCGACGCCGAACAACCCCTCGAGCACCCAGACGATCAACCAGGCGGAGAGCAGCAGCCAGACGAGGCGGAGGAGGTTGCGGACCACGCGCCCAGGCTATCGGCTGCTCGGCGACACACCCGGCGAATCGGCACGATTCGCGAGCGCTGCGGACTCCGTAGTATGCTGAACAGGTTGCCGGGGCTCCGGTCCTGGCAGCGAAGATGGGCCTGTGGCGCAGCTGGTAGCGCACCTGCATGGCATGCAGGGGGTCAGGGGTTCGAGTCCCCTCAGGTCCACCATCGAGAAGCCCGCGAGAGATCGCGGGCTTCTTCCGTTCCCGGCCCTACGCACGAGCCGTTGCGTCGCCGTCCCGTCCACGCGAGGATGTTCAGCATTGCGTGGTGTGATGAGGAGCAATGGCGTTTGCACTGAGGCGGGCCCGACAGCACGCCGGTCGTCTGTCGCTGATCGCCCTGGTGGTCGCGCTGCTGGTGGCGGGGATCGGTGGCATCGATGCGGTCGCCGAGCGGATGCTGGCGGAAGGCGCCTCCCGCGTCTTCACGGATGCCGAGCCCGGCGCCCGCACGATCCGCGTGGTCGCCGACGAGGCGACTGACGCCACCGCGCAGGACGAGGCCGTGCGCAGGGAGATCTCCGCCGCGTTCGCCGGGGAGCGCACCGTCGTCTCGCGGCGGGTGTCCGCAGACGTGGAGCTCGCCGCGACCGGCGGCAGCGGCCCGAGCCTCGGGATGCTGGACGATCATCGCGTATCCGATCTCGCGACCCTCGCCGCCGGGGCGTGGCCGCGATCGCGTGACGAGATCGCCCTGTCGGTCGCCGCCGCGGAACGGCTGGATCTCAGCGTCGGCGACACCGTCCCCCTCGCCGGCGACGCCGACGGAACCCAGCTCACACTGGTCGGCACCTGGACACCCGACGACCCCACCGATCCCGCCTGGCTCGGCGACCCGGCCGTCGTCTCGGGAGAGAGCGACGGGTCGATCGGCCCGGCACTGGTCGCACAGGGCGCGCTGGAGGCGTACGCCGACACCGTCACGGTCACCTGGGAGATCGCGCTCTCGCGGGTCGAGCCCGCAGACATCCCGGCGCTGCAGAGCGCCCTCGTCACGTTGCGCAGCCTGCCCGAGGCGGTCGATCCCCGAAACGACCACAGCACGGGAATCCAGGGTGACCTCGGCGACACCCTGCAGCGGCTGGGCGCGGCACTCGCAACCACGCGTGGCCTGCTCGTCGCCCCCCTGCTGATCCTCGCGCTGCTCGGTGCGCTCGTGCTCGGGATCGTGCTGTCATCGCAGACGGACGCACGCGGTGAGGAGCTCGCTCTGCTGCGCGCCAGAGGCGCATCCGTGCGCCGCCTCGCGCTGGCTGCCGCGATCGAGAGCGCGATCTGCGCGGCAGTGGGCGTTTTGCCGGCAGTGGCCGTGCTCGCCGCCACGACAGGGGTCACAGCCGCGATGGCCTGGGCCGCTGCCGGTGCGATCGGATTCGCCGCCCTCGCCTCGGCGCTGTTCACGGTGCGGCGCGTCGGCGGCGTACGCCCGGCGGCGGAGCGCAGCGACGCCGGGGCGCGCACGCTCGCCGCGCTGCTGCTTCCGACCGGGATCGTCGTCGGCATCGCCGCGCTGTCGGCCTGGCAGCTGTTCGCGCTCGGTGCCGTCGTCCGTGACGACGGCACGCCCGAGCCGCTGGCCGCCGCGGCTCCGGCGCTGCTGCTGGTCGCGGTGAGCGCCCTCATTCCCGTCGCCGCGGCTCCTCTGGCCGCCGGCGCCGAGCGGCTGCTGCGGCGCACCCGGGGGATCGCGCCGATCCTTCCTCTGCGCCAGGTCGCCCGGCGCATGGGCGGTGTCGCCGTGGCGATCCTGTGCCTCGCCCTGGCCGCAGCATCCGTCGCCCTGGCCGCGACAGCTCCCGTCGTCGCGAACAGGGCGGAGCAGCGCACGCTGACCACGCTGCTGGGCGGCGACGTCCGGCTGATCTCCGAGGGCGCGGTCGACGTGAGCGCGGACACCGCGTCGAACTGGAGCGGAGTGACCACGGCCGCGGAGATCCTCGACACGCCCCTGACGGTGGGCGCCGATACCGGCGTACTCGTCGCCGGGCCGGCGAGCGCCGTGGGCTTCGGCGGGCATCGCGAGGGGGACGGCGGTCCCGAGATCGACGCCGACGTCACACGACATCTCGCCGATCGCCTCGACGCCGAGGTCGGCACCACCTTCGCCGCGCAGATCCGTTTCGTGCCGCGTCCCGTCACCGTGCGGATCGCGCGCATCGTCGACCGCATTCCCGGCGCGGGCAGCGGCCTGGCGATCGCGACCACCCCTGAGGAGCTGCGCGCCGCAGATGTGGATCTTCCTGCGAACGAGCTCTGGCTGCGCAGCGAGCATCCCACCAGGACCGCGGAACGGCTGCGCGCCCATGCGACGCAGCCCGTGCACATCCTCACCGGCGCACAGGTGAGCGCCGTCCCGGTCACCTCCGTGGCGACTCGCGTGCTCACGGTGGGAGCGCTGCTGGCCGCGCTGCTCGGCGTGGTCGGATTCATCGCCGCCACCTCGGCGATGAACCGCACGCGTCGTGGCGAGGAGCACGTGCTTCTCGCGCTCGGACTGGCGCCGCCGCGCCGCCGGGCGCTGAGAACCGGCGAGGGGGCGGGCCTCGCGGTGTACGCCGTGCTGGCGGGCGGTGCGGCGGGCGCGGGCATCGCCACGACGGTGCTGCCGATCATGCTGGGGGCCGGCGCATGACCCGCATCCGCGTGCTGATGAGGGGCGCGTCGACGACGCCGCTGCTGTCTCTGCTCCTCGTCGTCGTGATCGCCGTGCTGTCGTGGGCCGGCATCGCGGCACCGGGGATGCTGGAGGCGGGTCGCACTGCCACCGTGCAGCGGGCGGTGTCGTCGGTGCCGGCCCTGACGCGCTGGCCCTCCGCGACGGTGCCCGGTATGCCCGCGTTCGGCGGAGCGGACGCGGATACGGGTGTCTGGCGCATCGCCCTCACCGCACTCGACCGGAGCCGACAGGAGCAGCCTGAGCCGTTGCGCGGGCTGCTCGGAGCGCCGAGGCTGTCGATGATGATCGACCCCGTGCCGACATCCGACGACGATCCCGACCGCGTGGGACCTGTGCCGTTCAACAAGGTGGGCCTCGTCTCCGACCCCGGATTCCTCTCGCGCTCGAAGCTCGTGGACGGCCGCCTGCCGAAGCGCACCGACCCCGCGGACGGCGTGGAGATCGCTCTCACGAACAGGATCGCCGCGCAGCTGGACTGGAAGGTGGGCACGGAGCGGAAGTGGGACGATCTGACGCTGACGCTCACCGGCACGGTGGAGCCGTCGGGTCGGGATGCGGGCGACTGGACGTTCATCAACGGATCGCTCACCCCGCTGATCGAGGTCGACGGAGGCGGCAACCGCATCCTCGTCGTCGCCGGATTCATGCATGTCGATGAGATCACCGCGCTGACCGACCGGATCAGCGACATCAAGACCAGCGCGTGGATGCCCTTCGAGGGGACGGCGCTCGACGCGACGACGGCGGCGAAGGCCGCGGCGCAGCTGCGCCGGCTGGCCGCGGATCCCGCACGCATACCCATGCACGACTCGCCGTTCTACAACGGCGGACTGCAGTTCCGGTCCTCGCTCCCGCAGTCGATCGATGCCGGCGTCGCGCGCGCCGATGCGATGACACCGGTCGTCACGGTCGCCGCCGTCGGTCCGGCTGTCGTCGCGCTCGTCGTGCTGGCGCTGGTGAGTCGCCTGATCGCCGTGCGCCGCGTCCCGGCCGCAGCCGTGCTGCGGGCGCGTGGCGCGTCCCTCGGCCGGCTCGCGGCGCTGCACGGCGGTGAAGGCGCCTTCCTGGGCGTGCTCGGTGCGGCCCTGGGAGCCGTCGTGGCCGCGATCCGGCCGGGATGGGCCTCGGGCGCGGTGGTCGTGATCCCCGTGGTGCTGGCGGCCGTGCCGGTCGTGGTCCTGCCGTGGAGCGTCCTGACGGAGGCCGAGCGCCGCGGTCGGCATGACCTGGGTGATGCGGGCAGGTTCCGCAGGGTCAGGCTCGCGGCGGAGTCGGTGATCCTGGTCACGACCGGTGTGCTCGCCGTGCTCGTCATGATGCGCGGCGGAGGCGGGGGAGCGGACCCGCTGCTGCTCGCCCTGCTCGTGCTGCTGGGCGCCTCGGGCACCGTGCTCTCCCTGCGGCTGCTGCCGGCGCTGCTCGGGCTCGCCGAGATCCGCGGGCGGAGCCGGGTGTCGCTCGCCGTGCTGCTGGGCCCCGCGCGCGCACGACGCGATCCGGCGGTGCGCGCGGCGCCCGTGCTGGCGGTGGTGGTCGGCGTGGGCGTCGCCGTGTTCTCGGTGGCGTTCGCCGCCACGGTCTCCGGCGGCATCGCCCGTGCCGCCTCGATCGGCGTGGGCGCGGATGTGCGCATCGACGCCGCGTACATCGCGGAATCCGGAGCAGCCCGTGTCGCCGAGCTCGACGGCGTGGCGGCGATGGCCGGCCGCGGCGGCGGTTCGACCGTGGAGGTCTCCTCGGGCGCCAGACACCAGCAGGCGCGCGTGTACACGGTCGATCGGAAGACGTTCGTGAAGGTGCAGAGCGGCTCCGACGGCGCCCTGCCGCTTCCCCCGGCGCTCACCCGGACAGCCGGCGACGCCGTTCCCGTGGTCGTCTCTGAGAAACTGGCCGCCCTGCTGGGCGCGGCCGAGGGCACGCGGCTCGAGATCGGCGGAGTGCCGGCGCGCATCGTCGGAACGGCGCCGTCGCAGGCGCCGTTCGGAACCGCCGAGCAATGGCTGATCGTCGACGATGCGAACACCGAGGCGCTGGACGTGCAGGACACCGGCCTCGCGCAGCTGTTCCTCTCCCTGAGACCGGGAGCGGATGCGGATGCCGTCGGCGCAGCCGCTGCTGCCGCGCTGGGCGGGGACGCGACATCCACCACACCGGCCGCGGTCGCCGACATCCACGAGCAGGACCCCGGCTACACGTTCGTGCAGGGCGCTCTGCTGGTGGCGAGCGTCCTCGTCGCCGTGCTCCTCGCTCTCGCTGTCGTCGCGACCCTCGTGCTCGGAGCGGGGTCGAGGGCGCGGATGCTGGCGATCCTCAGCACGCTGGGGCACCGGCGACGTGCGTCGGGCGGCCTGGTGCTGTGGGAGGTCGGGCCCGCCCTGCTCGTGGCGCTGCCGTTCGGCGCCGGCGTCGGAGTCGCCACGGCCTGGCTGGTGATCCCGCAGCTGGATCTGCACGGGTTCGTGGGCGGCGCGGACCAGCCGCCGGTCCTGCTCGGAGGCTGGTGGCCGGTGCTCGCCGTGATCGCCTTCTCCGGTCTGTCGGCGCTTGCCGTGCTGGTGGCCACGGGACTCGCCTCGCGACTCGGTGCGGCCGAGGCGATCCGCGCCGACGACGAGCGGGGGCAGTGATGCACGCAGGAGAGAGGATGGACCACATGTCGGACGACGGCTCGATCGTATGCGAGGGACTGGTGCGCATCTTCACGGCGCAGGGCGTGGAGGTGCAGGCGCTGCAGGGGCTGGAGCTGCGGATGTCGCGCGGGGAGATGGTTGCGCTCATCGGTGCGTCCGGATCGGGAAAGAGCACGCTGCTGGGCATCCTGGCGGGTCTCGACCGGCCGACGGCGGGGTCCGCCCGGGTGGCGGGCCACGACCTGGTGACGATGAGGGGTGCCGAGCGGCTGCGCTACCGCCGCCAGAGTGTCGGCTTCGTGTGGCAGCAGTCGGCGCGCAATCTGCTGCCCTACCTGTCCGCGCGGGAGAACATCGCGATGGTGCACGAGGTCGCCGGCGTCGTGCCGCGTATGCGGCGTGCCGCCGCCGGGGACGAGCTGCTGGAGCTGCTGGGCGCCGCCGACGTCGCCGATCGTCATCCCGCTGAGATGTCCGGCGGACAGCGGCAGCGGGTGGCGATCGCGGTCGCCCTCGCGAACGGGCCTCGCGTGCTGCTGGCGGATGAGCCGACCGGGGAGCTCGACGAGCAGACCAGCGGCGAGGTGCTGGCCGCCATGGAGACCGTGAACCGCGAGCGCGGTGTGACGACCCTCATCGTCACGCACGATGCGGGGGTGACCGAGCACGTCGAGCGCACGGTCCGGATCCGCGACGGGCGCACCTCGACGGAGACGCTGCGTCGCACGCACCTGGACGACGAGGGACGGTCGGTGCGGATGGCGCAGGAGTACGCCGTGCTCGATCGCGCCGGGCGCATGCAGCTGCCGGCCGACTTCGTCAGCGCGCTCGAGCTGCGTGAGCGGGTGAGGCTCACTCTCGAGCCCGATCACGTACGGGTCGCGCCCGGGCACGGGCATCCCGCGGAGGGCACATCGGATGATGCGCCCGATACGCGGGAGGGCGGAGCGTGAGCGCTGTGCTGCGGGCCGAGGGGCTGTCGAGGACGTTCACGAGTGCCGGGGGAGATGTCGTGGCGGTGCGCGAGGCCGAGCTGGCCGTCGAACCGGGGGAGCTCGTGGTGATCGCCGGGCGATCCGGAGCGGGGAAGACGACGCTGCTCATGATGCTGGGCGGACTCGACCGTCCCACAGCGGGCCGGGTGCTCGTCGACGGCGTCGATCTCGCTGACCCGAAGACGGACGTCGCCGCCCTGCGGGGATCGCGCATCGCGTCGATCTTCCAGACCGCGGGCCTCATCCCGGTGCTCTCGGCCGCCGAGAACGTGGAGGTGCCGCTGCGCATCCGCCGCACCGAGCCGGCCGAGCGGGATCGCCGGGTCGCGGATGCCCTGCGCGATGTCGGCCTTGAGGATCACGCCAGGCAGCGGCCGGGGGAGCTGTCGGGAGGGCAGCAGCAGCGAGTCGGCATCGCACGGGCACTGGTCATGTCTCCGGGCATCCTGCTCGCCGATGAGCCCACCGCGCAGCTGGACAGCGAGACCGGTGGGCAGATCATGGAGCTCATCGCCCGGCTGGTGCACGATCGGGGCACCGCAGCCGTCGTGGCCACTCATGACGCGGCGATGTTCGCCCGGGCCGACCGCGTGCTGGAACTGCACGACGGGGTGCTGCGCCGACGTGAGGGCTGAACGCCACGGCCGCGTCGAGCGGTCGAGAGCGCGGGGATGCCGCTGATCCGGTCCCTGTAACGAGGTGTTCACGCGCCGGGTCTGCGCCGAAACGCCCCGGAAACACAGTGCGCGTCGGAGCGAAACGCGCCGGTGGGAGTCTTTCCACACCCGACGCTGCAGGAGCGTTCTCACTGAGAGAGGAGCGGACCCATGGATCAGGGGAACACCGCCTTCGTTTTGATATGCGCAGCCCTCGTGCTGCTGATGACGCCAGGTCTGGCGTTCTTCTACGGCGGCCTCGTCAAGGCCAAGAGCGTGATCAGCATGATGATGATGAGCTTCGGCGCGATCGGACTGATCGGCGTGCTGTGGGTCGTCTTCGGCTATGCGATCGCGTTCCCGAGCGGTACGGGGCTGATCGCCCCGTGGACGATCGACTGGTCGGCGATCGGGCTGAACAGCCTGCTCGAGGTTCCGAAGGGCGCCGCCTACCCGCCGCTCGCCTTCGTCGCATTCCAGGCGACGTTCGCGATCATCACCGTCGCCCTCGTGTCGGGCGCGATCGCGGACCGCGCCCGGTTCGGCGCCTGGATGGTCTTCGCCGGCGTCTGGGCGACCGTCGTCTACTTCCCGGTCGCGAGCTGGGTCTTCAACTTCGGCCTGGCCGAGGACGGCAGCTTCGCCTACGGCGGCTGGGTCACCAAGGGTCTGCAGGACATGCTCGGCGTCGGCGCGATCGACTTCGCGGGAGGAACAGCGGTCCACATCAACGCGGGAGCCGCAGGACTCGCGCTCGCCCTGGTGCTCGGCCGTCGCATCGGCTTCCAGAAGGGCGCCGACGTGCCGCACAACCCGCCGTTCGTGCTCCTCGGTGCGGGCCTGCTGTGGTTCGGCTGGTTCGGGTTCAACGCGGGCTCCGAGCTCGGCGCCGATGGAACCGCCTCCCTCGCGTTCGTGAACACCCTCGCCGCCCCCGCCGCAGCGCTGCTCAGCTGGCTCGTGATGGAGAAGATCCGCAACGGCAAGCCGACGTCGGTGGGGGCCGCATCCGGTGCGGTCGCCGGTCTCGTCGCGATCACCCCGGCGTGCGCCGCCCTCTCGCCGATCTGGGCCGTCGTGCTCGGTCTGCTCGCCGGCGCGGTCTGCCAGCTCGCGATCGACCTCAAGTTCAAGCTCGGCTTCGACGACTCGCTCGACGTGGTGGGCATCCACCTCATCGGCGGCATCATCGGGACGCTGTACCTCGGCTTCTTCGCAAACGACACGGGACTCATCTACAGCGGCAGCTTCGCGCAGCTCGCGGCTCAGGCGCTCGCCGCCGGAGCGGTGCTGGTGTACTCGTTCGGGCTGGCACTCGTGATCGGCTTCGTGGTCCAGAAGACCATGGGCTTCCGCGTCAAGGACGAGGACGAGATCGCCGGTCTCGACACGGTGGTCCACGGCGAAGAGGGCTACGTCCTCATCGGAGCGCGGGTC
>Ga0308161_1001680_pt1 | contig 25755 bp, 32 predicted proteins | sample PhyFR2_FD_201034 | JGI IMG/M metagenome (GOLD analysis project Ga0308161, IMG submission 201034) | Phyllosphere microbial communities from UC Gill Tract Community Farm, Albany, California, United States - DLSLF.R2 | ecosystem: Host-associated > Plants > Phyllosphere > Unclassified | place: USA...
CTCTTCGCTGCTCTCCTCGCTTCCTTCCTCTCAGTCTCCGAGTCCCCATCGTCCGACCAAATCACTTGTTCTCCTGCTCCAGCTTCATCCTCTTCTCCCGATCTCACAAGGAAATCATCACTCTCGTATTCGTCCTCATTCACTTCGACATCTTCACCATCGTCGGATCGATCGGAGTCTTCGAGGGCGTGGTGATGACGAGCAAGACGGCGTTGTAAGGCATCGAGGATACGACGAGCGCTGGGTGCTGAGCCGGCAGAATCCTCGCTTTCGCCTTCGCTGTCAGACATGTTCCATGATCGACCACTAAGGATAACGATTCGATTCAGCAAGGAACGTCGACGAATGAAGAGAAGGAGACGACTTACCATCCTTCGCAAACTCCCGACCTCTCGTTGATCTCCCAATTGCAATCACCACACCTCCTCACTCCATCATCGTTATCCCTGACAATCTGAGCCAATCTCCTCCTCCTATCCTTGTTCGACTCGGTTCCTCCAACTCCAGGGAACAGTCCTCCCCAAGTCGCATCCGCCTCATCGAGTCCAGGTAAATCCGTTCGAACCGCTTCAGGGTGAGATTCGTGAGGTGCGGGAGTTGAAGAGGATTGTAGCATTCCCGATTCTTCGGCAGTGCGAATGAGAGAGAGAAGTTCGGAGAGGACAAAGATTCGATGAGGCGCTCGTTCGGAACAGGAGGTTCGACATTGTGGACAGACGAGGTTCTTGCTTCGATGGAGACCTTCGGGGAGAGTGAGAGGAGGAGCGGGAGGTGGAGGAGAAGGGGAAGGCATTCGTCGAGCTGGAGAAGGTTCGGGAGGAGTGCGAGGTCGAGGTCGAGAAGCGGAATCTGAAGGAGGAGGAGGGAGGTCTGCAGGGTTTTCGGTGGTCAAAGCTGGTTCAACGTTATTGGTAGAACTTGATGCTCCAGCTCCGCCGAATCTCGCTAACCTCGCTCTTCTCATCTCATCCGCATTCATCTCTTTCTTCTCTCCCTCTTTCTCCGACTCGTCGTCCTCATCTGCATTCGTGATTCTCGGTACCGACCTATCTCCACCATCTCCAATCCTGTTCCCGCCCGCGCCGGAGCCGAAAGCTTGTTGATAGATTCGATCTGCCATCGCGCCGAAAGTAGCTTCTCCAGATCCAGCTGCTCCATTCCTGATCCTGAAATCTTGACCTTGCAACGATCCTCCGACGTATGAAGAACCTGTCGAGTTCGAGTTGGAACTTGAGCCGGATGAGTCGGATTCAGAGTCGGAATCGGATTGCGAGGGAGACGAAGCATGAGCTTGATTGGCATCTTCAGCTGTGGGGTCAGGTCGGAAGAACCACTCGAGAAGACACTTTCGACAGCTGTAGGCGTAACTCGCTATCAGAAGGGGTATCGAGGAGACTGGAGCGAAGAAGAGAAGCTTACAAAACGTGACCGCAAGCGAGAGCGTAAGGTTTGTCGAGCGTTTCGAGACAGACTGTACATGCGACTGCTGATCGGAAGTTTGAGAGTAGTGACGATTGTGACGAGATAAGCTGTAACGAAAAGATCGTGAGTTGAATCAAAGAGTTGAGCGAAGTGAGATATCGACGAACTGAATTCTTAAATGCCAACTCCCTTTTCATCCTCGAAAGTTCATCTGATTCTCCTCCATTAGACTCGTCATTCTCATCCTCCGTAGCTTTGCCTTTACCTTTCAACTTGCGACGTTCCTCTGCCGAAAGAGAATCTAGCGAATTCCTCGACTCTTCCCACTCCTTCATTTCCGTTTCTCCTCCGTTTGCCGCCTCTCCATTCGTTACTGATTCTGCCAGAGTATCACTCGAGTCACTAGCAGACTTTGGTGTTTCATGTGGAAGGATTGGCTGTTCCACCTCATCCCGATTATCGCCTTGTTCCATCTCTGCCTCTCCTTTGCTCTTCTTGCTTGGCCGTTCGTCTGATGACGCGTCGAGAGGAGCTCCTAGTCCTTCTCCTACTTCTTTCGTTGATGTAGTGGGTTTGGGAGAGTTGGCGTCTTGTTCGCGAGGGCGTTTTCGAGTTGAAGAAGAAGGAGGATCTGCTTGAGGTAGGTCTGGAGGTGGTGTACTAGGTTCAAGTTCGTAGCGTCTGGTTCTACCCATCTCAGAGATAAGGGTGAGAAAGAGAAGTGATGTCTAATTGGAAGCTCTTTGTAATCGGGAATTTGGTAGACTACAACTATAAACTTTCACCTCTTTTGGGTTACCACCCGCTGTCCAGCACTCACGCACACCTCTAGTCCGCTCTTTGAACCTTTATACTCACTCTTTACAACAACATGCAAGTCCCTGTCACTCCTCAGCGTCGCCCACTCGCTCCCTGACACGATTTCATTATCTTCTCTTTCACTTTACCTTCCCCCTTCGACAGGTCTGCTCTACCTACTGAAGATCTCATTGGTGAGTTCTACTTTCCACTGTTAGTAGACTGCCGTCACTGATTCAGCTAAATTCATAGATTACGAGGAGGATCCCCTCGAGACAACTGCCTCTTCCGCACCTGCTGCCACTGATGGAGATGCCGCCGCTTCTTCAGAATCAAAAGACCAAAAAGGTTCTTACGTTGGTGTTCACTCGACCGGTTTCAGGGATTTCCTCCTCAAACCTGAACTTCTTCGTGCCATTTCCGATCTCGGTTTCGAGCACCCTTCAGAGGGTGAGTTTTCCCCATTGTTTATTCTTCCTCAAAGCACATTCGCTGATCCTCGATTACCCCACGAGTGCAGTACAACAAGAATGTATCCCTCAAGCTATCCTCGGAATGGATGTACTCTGCCAGGCTAAATCAGGAATGGGTAAGTCAACTTTTCTGTTTTTTGTTCTTCTGGATCCGAATAAATTGCTCACAACCATGCACACTCGCTTGTAGGAAAGACCGCTGTATTCGTTACCGCTACTCTTCAACAAATCGAGCCCGTAGATGGAGAAGTTTCAGTTATCGTCCTCTGCCACACTCGTGAACTCGCCTACCAGATCAAGAACGAGTACGCACGATTCAGCAAGTACATGCCCGATGTACGAACCGGTGTCTTCTACGGAGGAACATCTGTCAAGGTCGACCAAGATTTACTCAAGAACAAGGAAAAGTGCCCTCACATCGTCGTTGGAACTCCCGGTCGTCTCAACGCTCTCGTTCGCGACAAGTCCCTCAAGTGTGGAAGCGTTCGTCACTTCGTTCTCGACGAGTGCGACAAGATGCTCGAATCCGTCGGTTAGTCAACAGCTCTTCAAAAAACTATCGGTTTATCTTCTCCATTCTCTCGCGTCTCTCGGATTCGATATTCGAAAACTATTCAAGCGAAGATGGATCGGCTCCGCCTCCTCATCTGCTCATCGAAGAGCATCATCTCGTTATCCCTCGTCCGGCCTAGGTCGACTCGAAACTTTGAACCGAAGGAATCAGAAACGACTCACGGTCGACTATCGAAGAATCCTCCTCCGTCGTTCCTGTCCTACTGTCTCCTCCCGTCAGATTGTCATGTCGCATCGCCAAGCATCTTCCTCGCATCGCTGGCCGCCAAAGTTCGACTATCGTCAAGAAACCTCACCTTGATCTCCTCACCTCCCGCTTACGTCAACCTCGTATTCTTTCCTCTGCCGCCTCCCCCGACATCCCACCTTCGACGAACACCTCTCTTTCCGCTCAACGATGCCGAATTCGACTATCGCAGGATCGGACGACTCGACGACGACTCGAGAGAACCAAGGCCGATGCGATTATGACATGACTCCTCGAACCCCGCTCCTCTGCTCTCGTGGTATCATATAGGAATGGTGCGAAGGCAAGGAGCAGCTTCAGTTTGGCAACAACTACGAATGTTCAGGGACAAATCGCTTACTCACCTTTCTTTTCTTTCCTTCCTCTCCCTTTCCTCCTTCACCTTCGATTCTCTCGGACTACTCGATACTCAACACCTTCGACAACTTCTCCCCTTCTTACCAAAATCATCCGCTTCACCCACCGATCTTCTCCTCAACCTTCGAATTCACTTCACACCCCTCTTTTCGCCCAAAATCTAGACATGCGTCGTGACGTCCAAGAGATCTTCAAGTCGACTCCTCACCACAAGCAAGTCATGATGTTCTCTGCTACCCTCGCCAAGGAGATCCGCACTACTTGCAAGAAGTTCATGCAAAGTGTACGTCCTCTACTCCTCTTGATAACTTCTTCGACGTATACTCACTCGTCGAACCTCATACAGCCTCTCGAAATCTACGTCGACGACGAGAAGAAGCTCACTCTTCACGGTCTTCAACAACATTTCGTTCGTCTCGAAGAAGCCGCGAAGAACCGCAAGCTCAACGATCTTCTCGATTCCCTCGAATTCAACCAGGCGAGTTCAACTGGTCTCGGAATCCCTGTCTACACTAGCTGATACTGGCTTCCTTCTGTTCTCGCAGGTCTGCATCTTCGTCAAGTCAGTTTCTCGCGCAACCGAACTCGACCGACTCCTCCGAGAGTGCAACTTCCCTTCGATCGCCATTCACTCTGGTCTTCCTCAAGAAGAGCGTATCCGTCGATACCAACAGTTCAAGGCGTTCGAGAAGCGAGTTTTGGTTGCTACCGACATCTTCGGTCGTGGTATCGATGTTGAGCGAGTAAACATCGTTATCAACTACGATACTCCTGGAGATGCTGATTCTTACCTTCACCGAGTCGGGTACGTTGCACTTTCCTTTCTCCGAGCTGACTGCAACTAGAGACTGATTTCGTTTCGTCCTTTTAACAGACGTGCTGGTCGTTTCGGAACCAAGGGTCTCGCTATCACTTTCGTCGCCAACGATGAGAACGAGGGTGTTCTCACCGCCATTCAATCGAGGTTCGAGGTTGCTATCACTGAACTACCAGAGACGATCGAAGCTTCGACCTACAGTAAGTTTTCCCTCTTTCCTCTTTTTTTGCTCCTGTTCCCGAGCTTATCTCGCCGTTCTCTCACAGTGAACGCATAAACCAAAATCCATCATTTCCTTTCGTACCCCCCTCTGTAACAACCTTTGTTCTAATCTACCTCCCTTTCTTACTCAGAAATCAATGCATCTCGATTTGAAGGTCCACTTTCACTTATCCTCTTCAAGAGCGAGATCGATGAGGTCCCTCGTTATGAACATGAGAGATGATAGTGCAGATATTGAACAGATCGAGACGAGAAAAAGCACAACAATAGATATAAAACGAATCTTGCCCAAGTCAACGATACACCTCAATAGTAAGCTCGATCTGGTTCGACGATCAATGATTGAGTTCCCCCTCCTCTCCCCAGTTTACCCGCTTTCGTCGAACTCCTCCAATCCTCAGTCATCGCGAAAAGAAGCGTTGGACTATAGACACCAGTACTTGAACACTTCTTGCGATTCGCAGTCGGTTCGAACTGGAGTGGGCTCGATCGATGTGGCGAGTTCGTTTTCAGGTCTTTGATGGAAAGTCCTGATTCTTCTGCACGTGCGAGAGGATACGTCCCTAGATGTTCGTCGATTGTTTTTCGCGAAGAAAGAGTCGTATAGAGTGACACTGCGTAACAAGGTGGTAGAGGGGCTGCGAAAGAAGGATCAAAGTCAGTATGATGCTGTTAGATTGAGATTGAATATAGAGCTCACTCCAGAAAGCGAAATGCAAAAGCGCGAACGCAGGGTTCGAGTCCTTGAAAACGAGAGACACGATAGCTACACAAGAACGACACAGTCAGCTAAGCACATACACGACGATCGCGGAAATGGACTCACCGCCTGCGACGGCTAGAATGCTGGTGTAAGTAGCGGTTTGAAGCGAGATGACAATGAGTTTTCGGAGGAGCGAGTCTGTTCCTTCGTTGAATCCTCCTATTCTTTGCTTGAGAGTGATGAAGAGCGATACCGAGATTGCTATATCGACGAAAGCACCGCACCAAAGCCAAATCGCCACGCATTGATTGAAAGTGATGGACACTTTCTCGATCGTGTAGTTATAGTACTGTTACGTCAAGCTCGAAGTCAGACGAGATACAAACAGGAAGAAGGAAGGAGACGTTTCCTATGTCAAGCGTACCATGAAAGAGGTAGCAGTCGTCAGGATCGCTCCAGTGAACGATGCTACGATTGCGATTCCCATGACGATTAGGAACGTCAGCTGCATCCATCTCTGTCGAATGAGCTGTTACGAGAAGTGATTCAGTGAGACTTCGACATGAGGAGGATAGAAAGGAGCTCACGACAGAAGCTCGAACTGTCAGAAACACTTGCACTATCAACGCGACCGATCCCGCGACGAAAGAGGTGATAAAGTCGACCCATGTTCCTAAGATGATGTCCTCCTGGGTCCTATTGAGGGTGACTGAGCCGATGAATAAGGTGAGCGACGAAGAGCGCGAAAAGCGGCAAGAGAAAGTGATCGCAAGCAACTCACCCATCCAACGAAAGTTGTCGGCGAAAGCTAGGATTTCGTAGGCGAACACGAGGGTGAATACGATCCAGATGACTGCTTTCACTTGTGTTGCGAGTCGAGAATAGGCTTTGCTCGTGATGTAGCCGTAATGAAGCGATAGATAAACGCCAAAGATCACGAAAGACACCTGCCACCCTGCTGTTTGCGGTCCGAGGAGCGCCCGCGTATCTCTGCTGGTGGGGGAGGAAAGTCAGGACAACTTCGAAAAGGTGGGAAGAAGGGAAAGTAACTCACCTCTCGGCTTGAGTTGGATCAAAAGTTGGATTGACCATTCGACCTGAAGCGATCCTTGTAGTCACGAAACAGCCAAAGTCGAGAGGTCGGTGTCGAGAAGAAGAGGCTGTACGCTAACCGGCGAAAGTAGAGATGTAGGAGAGAGAAAGGGAGAAAGGAAGAATCAGAGCCTCAATCCGCCGAAGAACGAAGCCATTCGGAGGATGAGAGCCTGAAAACAATGTTGCCCATGTGTCTCCATTTCGATCTGAAACAAGTAAGCAGAGAGTGTTGGAGCAGTTCGAGACCTTGCGATCGAAGAGGTGGGAATTTAAAGAATGAATGGGATTTCGCTCAAAATGGTAATTCTAGGTGGAAATCCGCAACTCGCGCGAGCGACGAGACGAAAGTACTGTACGGTCGGATGCGTTCCCGGGAGTATGGACGACTCGACTGGACCGCTCGAGGAGAGTGAGAAGAGAAAGGAAGCGTTCTCAAAGTTCTTGAGAGTTTGGCAAGTCGTATTCGCCTCGTAGAGATCAGAATCAGAAGCTTGTCGATGGAATCAGCAGAGCTTAGATGACCAATGATAAGAGAAAGCCACGAAGCAGAATCGGTTGTGAGAGGTAGGAAGGGAAGGGAAAAATCGAAATCTCCCGAAACTTCGTTCTAACTCCATCAACTCGATATCACTAAAAGCACCGAGCCGGCCTTCAGAGCACTCTTGAACACTCAAATACGTCTATCATGCCTCCCCGCCGCGTCGTATCACGCTCAAACGCTCCAGCTGCCTCCAACTCATCATCAACTTCAACTTTACAAACTCCCTCAGTACCAGCTCCAGTCGTAGCAGTGAAAGAAGCAGCAGAAGAGATTAGCAGTGGATTCTCGGCGAGCGTGCAGGAGCTATGGAAAGGCTATCAAAGACAAAGTACGTTCAATCCATCTCATCCGAGAGAGGGGAGGCTCTCTCCTCCCTCATTGGTGGATCTCACAGCTGATGAGATGAATTGATGCTGTACAGCTACGAGTCGGCTCAAGCTAGTGGACGGTTTCATGCTGTTTTTGATGTTGACGGGTGTCGCACAATTCGTCTATTGCGTCCTCATCACCAACTATCCTTTCAATGCATTCCTAGGAGGGTAGGTTCTGCCTTTCGCAACAATCAGAAGCTGATTGCGACTGATTGGCGAAATCCATGCGACCACAGATTCGCAGCAACCGTCGGTCAATTCGTTCTTTGCGCTGCTTTACGGATTCAAGCGAACCCAGAAAACAAGGAAACCTTCCCTACCATCTCTCCAGATCGGTGCGTTCCCTCTACCTGCTCAGTCTATTGAATAGAAACTGACAGTCGAAACTTGGAGCGTGCAGAGCATTCGGAGATTTCTTGTTTGGCACTCTGATTCTGCATTTCTTCGTTTGGAATTACCTCGGATAGATTGACGCTAGACAAACTTCACGACATTTGTTGCAACAACACTAGAATACAGATTACAACCCTCTCGACCCGAATCTCAGAGTTCATTCCGTTCTCTCCGGATTCTTTCGAATACCTCGACCCCTTCCCTGCCGAGAGCTGTTGCGACGGCTACCGCATTTGCACCTGCTCGCTTGAACCTCTCGACACTCGGTCCATCACAAGCTCCTCCCACACCTATCAAGGTGATTCCCTTGACTCGCGAATCTCGAGAACTATCAAGTAGCGTTCGCAGACGATGAATGTTGCTGCAAGATTGAAAGTAGACGGGCGTCAATGGAAGCAGTCGGGAAGTCAAACCTGGCTGCGAAACGTACCCGAGCGAGATTTGATGAATCGCCGCGCCTGCCAATCCTCCGTAACCGTTTGGGACACCGAACTGCTCGTCGAGCTTTGACGCTTGAGCGATAGAGTCCGTCAATGTTGGCTCGGCGATCTGATCCGCGAAAACGAGACCTGCGAAGAGATGAGAGATTTGGTTCGAACAAGTTCGGAGCTGATCGATGATGAGCGAAGCTCACCTTGTCCAAGCGTATTCGTACTCGTCAAGAATGACACTACTTCCTCCGCATTAGAATATTGAGCGGAGACTTCCTCGATGACTTTGAAGACTGAAACGATCTGTTCTTCGTAAGTGTAGGGAGGTAACTTGATCCCGAATTGTAGATTCTGCGAGTGCCGACGAGCGAAGCAGGATAGATACGACCGAAGTAGCGATGATGAGTAGGCGGGAGGGGGAGAACCTGAGAAGGCGAACGGTTCAAGACGATCAAAGCGAATTGAGAATCAGTTTTCGTTCGAACTAGCGGTCTCACCACGAAGAAACTCAAAGCTCACCGTTTAGATTCGGACAACTCGCGTTAAACTCGACTCCTAGCCTGATTCCTAGGTCTTTCGCGAACTCCTCCAGCAACTGAAAGACCTTTTCCAACTCAGTCTCCGTCGAAGCGCCAACCGAAACAATCACTCTTTTCCCGCACGGATCCTCCCTCGTGATCTCCTTTAGCCACTTCAAGTATTGCTCGAGCGGATATGGTGAGAATCCGTAAGAGTTGATCGAAGATTGAGAACCGAAGAAAGCGACCTGACAAACGAAGGAGATAAGCTTCATCTCTTGTTCGATAAGGATTGTAGCGCACCTGATGCTTCGTAGGATCATCTGGATAGCCAGCTAGTGTCGCTGTACGGGTCGTGACTGCTTGCGTGTGGGGACAATCCCAGAGACGTTCGAGATCTTCGAGAGTTGAGGCCCAGGGACTCGCAGAATTCAAGAGAGGAACAGAGGCATCGCTAGACTCCGCAGGGAAGAACGGCATCGCAAGATTTAGCCAAGGTGAAGTTAGGGGGGAAGTGAAGAGAGGGGAGAAAAGAGAAGAAGCGGGTCGGCCGATTCGATGATTTCGCAGAGGAGAATTCTTCAAATTTGCGACAGGTCAAGTACGAGAGAGAGTCAGAAAGGACAAGGCAGACAATGAAGGGTAATGAAAATAGATATGCGTAGATATGTGCGAGCGAGAGTCTCAAGCCTTGACGATAGTATCTCCTCCAGCGAGTTCAACGACGAGGCCTACAGCGACACGAGTGAACTCTGCCATGTGTTCGAATGAGAACTCCTTCGAGTATTCGATCGTGTCCTTGCCTGAATGGATGTTGTGATTGGAATCTTCAAAGGTCGACTCGATCGTGAACGCAGAAGGAGCTCCTACTGCTGACCACGAGGCGTGATCGCTAGAGTTGAGGCGAAGACAGGTCAGATTAGCACATTCCGAGTCTGCGACCGATAAGACTCACGAGCAGGCATATCCACTATTGCGCAAACGAGATTAGCTTGTCAATCAAAGTACGAACTCGTGCAAAATTGCACTCACCACTTGGTCGAAGTCCAACCAATCGTAGCTAATTACACCAGACCTGATTAGCAAGTAGTAAGGGATATAGCGAGAGTGTAGTCTCACAGTATTCATCGATCACCTTGGCTAAGTAATCGGTAAAATCGGGATCGACGAAATCTCTGATCAAACCAATAGTAGGCTCCGTCCCTTGTTTGACCCACGCACTCATATCGATCTGTTGGTAGCACTTGACCTTGATTCCCTTTGCTTGGTAATCCTGAGCGATCGCTTTCGAACCGAGCAGTCCTCCTTCTTCGGCAGAGTTCCAGTGGAACTCGACGGGGTGGTGAACGGGTTGGAAACCGGAGAGAACGAGGACTCGGAAAGCTTCTAGGACGGAAGTCGTACCGGACTAGGATCGAGGAAGACCAGGACGTCAGGACAGGAGATTCGAGGCGAAGAAAGAAAGAGCGAAACCAACGCCATCATCGTCTGCTCCAGGTGCTCCTAGGAAGGGCAAGCTGCGGTGAACAGGTAAGAGTGAGTATGGAAACCATCGTGAAAGGCCAGTAAGGTTACGTACAGGTTGGTAGAGTCTTGATGAGCACCAACGATCACAATCTCGTCGGAAGCGTTCTTACTCGTCGGTTCGAACCTGACGAGGATACTGTTCTGACCCCAAGGATGAGGGAACTCTTTGATCTTGATCTTGAGGTCCTTGTTCAAGTTTGCGATTTGCGAGATTTGACCGAGGAGGAAGTTTTCACTTTGTTTCCCATCGGAAGATCGGTAGTATCGAGTACGGAATCCACTGAACGAGGTCAGGAACGTCTTCATCTCTTTGAGAGAGATCTTGTCAAAGATGGGAGAGAGGGATTTGCGAGAGTATGAGAGCTTCTTAGGGAAAGAATCTATAAGATCGTCGAAATTTGTCAGCTTCAAACAGACTGAACCGGAACTTGGGGGACGCACTCTTGCTCTGGACAGCGACAGTAGTCGAGTCGTCGTCATTCGTGACATCGATAAACTTCTTTCCAGCGAAAGTCAAGAGAGCTTTCTCTCCTTCTGAGATTTCGATGGGAGCCGAATCTGCGTCGAGTTTGACTTTCCTCCTCTCTGGTAAACTCAGGATGTGCTTCTCGAGCTGTGCGAGGTCATCGGTAGGTAGAGAGCTGAGCGCGATGAGGTCGCCTTCGGAGAGGAGGGACTGAGGAGAAACGATGGTCGAACTGAGGGGGCTTGCGAAGGAAATTTGCTGAGGTTGTTGAAGGGAGGGGAGAGCGGTAGCAAGAGTAGCAAGAGTGGCAGCGAGTAAGGGGATCGAGAGATGCATGATAGTCGTAAGTGCTAGATGAGGAAGGAGAGAGGAAGGGAAGGAACCGCGAGGTGGGGGAGTATGAAGCGAGGAGAGCTAGGAGAGGGCCGGGGTTGCTAGGCGGATCTTATGGGACTACTGTGAATCTATCTAGAGCTTGTGAAGTTGAGCAAGTCAAGTGTAGGAGAGCAAGTTACGAGTTCGCTCATTCACTGGCATCTCGATCTCAATCTCACCCAGATCATCTGCTTCGCTTTCTACACAATTTTGAACTTACTGTATCATTTGATTACTCGAGTAATGCTAGGCAAGGTGAGCTCCTTACACTCTCTCGATCTTTTGATGTCGGCTGACACTTCTACATCTCTCATCCCATTCTCACCATTCTCATACCCGATCACTATAGCTCACACACTACGCTTTCGATGCTATCCTCTTATCGGCTTGTCTTGCGGGGATCAAGAGATCGACTGGATTATCGCAAGTTCTTCTCCTCTCTCATCCATCCCTTTCCTTCGCCATCTGAAGCTGACTCTCTCGAATCGGTAGACCTGCGTTGGAGAAGCTGAAGAATAAGGACATCCGACAACTCTTAGCTGGGTGTGAGTATAATTCGAAACCATTCGAGCATTCTCTCGTAAACCTTTTCGAAGAGACTGACCCTGCGACGCTTTTCCCTTTTCCTCCCAGACCTCGAATTAGGAGAGTGGGCCATGGATCTGACAATGTGAGTCGCACGTTTGGCTGCTCTCTCGTCAAAGGATGGGACAAGGCCGTTGAGGTTCGCTCGAATTCGAAACTGATCTCGAGCTTGTTCTTCTCATAGCGTCGTTATGGGCCGATCAAACTACTTCATCCGCAATCGATGAAGAACATCACTTGTGGGCATTAGTGAGCTGGACGTAAGCAGGACTGACTAGGATGTCGTGTTCGCCTTTTTCGGGTTGTCGGGTTTTCTTTTTCGTTGTTGTAAAAGCGGGATCAATCGGATCGATCGTTCTCAATTGTGTAACCTTTCATGTTCTCCTTTATCTCTATTCGAAGCCGTCACCACGGATCGTGAGCAGAAGACGGCAGCTGAGAGTTTGCCCATCCTCGCATCTCGTCTGCATCGCTCTCACAGTGACGAAGCACAACAAAAAGAGCTCGTGCGAACAGAATAACGACAGTGTTACACGTACACCCAGCTCGATCTAAACATCTACTTCTTCCTACCACTTCCACCTTCGAATCCAGGTCTCCCTTTGCTTCGACTCGAGAAACTCTTGCTGCTACCTTTCTTCTTCGGCGTACCCGAAGTCTTGCTCTTGATTCCTGCCTTCTTGTCCTTGGCTTGTTTCGCTCGTGCGGCCAAGTTGGAGTTTCGCTTAGCTGCTTTATCGGAAATGGTCTTCTCGACAGTAGCTTTGCGATCAGTCCTGTCGAGTCAGAACGAGTGGTGTCAGTAACGCTGATCAGAGTAGTCAGTACAGGATTGCGAACTCACCATGCTTTAGCAGACTTCTTCTTCTCCCTCTCTTGCCTCTTTGCCATCTTCTTCAACCTTTGAGGATCATCCCTAACTTTCTCTCCCTCCGCCTTCAACAACACTTTCTCCCATCGATCCTTCTCCTCAGCCTTCTCCCTCTTCTCCGGGTTCAATTCCTCCATTCGTTGTTTCCTCTTCTCGAGAATCTCGAGCGCAGCGTTCGCGTCCTTCGGCAAGTCGTGTCGGTTCTTCTTGTCGACTCCAGCAGCTTTCATCATTTGCTTGCGAGCTTGAGGGGTCAAGGCTGCGTCCTGAACTTTCTGAGACTGAGAAGTGAAATCGAGATTGGAGAACGCGACTCCTGACGCATCGGCAGTCTGATCCGCTTGTTTCGAGTAGGGGACGAGCGAAGATCCTGCGTCGTAAGAAGGAGAGTCGGCCTTCACGCGACGACTAAAATCAGTATGCGAATGAGTATTGGGGAAGAGCGGGAGAGCGGAACTCACTCTGACTTTTTTCCTCGGTCGCTCGACTTCGGCGCCTCTCACAGGTGCGTTGACCTTTCCTCCTCCCGCTCGGCCGTTACTCGGTTCAATCGCACGCTTCTTCGATCCGTCACTCTTCTCGTTCTTCTTCTGTTCCTTTCTCTTCTTCCTTCGATTGTCCCTCAACGCAGCTCGTCGTTTCCTCTCCTCCAAAAGGTCGTCCTTGCTCTTGACCGACGCCGTACCATCATCTTCATCATCTTCGTCCTCATCATCCGCTTCGCCTCCCTTCGCAGGTTGAGCCTTCCTCTTAGTCGCTCCTCCTCCAGCGGCTTCCTTTTTCTTCGCTTGAATATCCGCAATCCTCTTCTGTAACTTCTCCCTCAGTTCGGTGATCGTAGGTGCAGGTCCTTCCTTCTTCTCCTTGGCCAACACTCCCTCCTCGTTCAACTCCATCAATTCCTCCCCTTCGATTTCTTGATCAGAATCGGCGAAATCTGTTTCGTTCGGTGAATCCTCGTCTTCGTCCTCCTCTCCACCTTCGACCTCCATTCCACCGTTCTGAGAGATATCTTGCCAATCTTGCTCGTCGTCGTCTGAGGAGTCTTCATCGGAAGAAGCAGGTCCTTTGCCCTTTCCTGCCGCTTTGGCAGCTTGAATCTCGGCGATAGTTTTGGGCTCATCCGGGTCGTACTACACGTCCAAATTCTATCAGCTTCCACTCATCTGTGTGACAGCACGAGCAGGAGGAGACTAACCCTAGCTAAACGAGCCTTTCTCGCCGCCTCATTCTTAGCTGCTCTCAACGCCTCATCTTGCTTAGCCTTCCTCAATGCCTTCTTCTGTTTCTTTGTGAGAGGACCCTATACAATCAAACAAAGTAGAGTCAGCTCTTGGTCGAGTGTGAGTGATTGAGAGAAGGAACCTCACAGTAGGTTTAGCTACTTCCTCCTCCTCGTCTGAATCTGGTCTCAGGTAGTACTTGGCGGGGATTACTCGGAGTAGCGAATCGAAGGATGCGTTGTGTGACTTGAGGGAAGCCTGTTTGATCAAACAAATTAAAGATGAGTTTCTATCTCTTCCTAGCAGCTTGGGGGATTCAAAGAGCTCACCTTGAGTGCTTCTGGGTTGGACATGGCTCCTGCTAGGTTCGCTGAGTCCTCTAGATGTAGTGTCGTTGTTGTTGTAGAAAGTTGGAGAGAGAGAAGCTTTGATCGGTCGAATTTCTCGACAACTTTGGCTAGGAATCGACTAGTAGTGAGCCGATATCGATAGAGTTCAGGAACTAATCCAATCGATGCAGAAGAGGGAAAGATGAGGAGGGGATGCGAGGAGTCGACGAAAACTTGACAAATTTCGCAAAGGAGCGCGAGTCGTCGCTATTCAATGGTCAATCGTGTGCAAATTCTGGACAGGTATTCTCGCATCGATGATACCACTGCGCAAACAGGAGGGATGAAAATGGCCATCGAGAAGCACTCTCGAGGCGAGAACTCTTCGACGGATCTCGAGCTCCCTTCTGCCTCTCCAGACCTGATGGAAACAGCTACGGCTTGCTTGCTTAACACTCTTTGACCACGTCTCGTCGCTTTCATGACGGGGAAACGCCGATACGCTCGCAGTCGTATAGCGCTGCAACGACAACCTCGTTCTTTGCGAGGAGGAGACAATCGCTTTAGCTCGCACTGTACCGGCTTCGATCTGCATGAGCGGTACGACGTTCTTCAATCTTACGGACGACCGGTGTCGTAATCTGCATGCTCTTATGCCACTAGCGGTGCACACCGACGTCGAGCTCGACAAAAAGCTGTCTTTCGTTGCGTCGACTTCAGTCATGAGCATGCGGAAAGCCAGCTCAAGTATCCGGTAGCAAGCCGAGGATCTGTCGCGCACAGGATCAGTGAGCAAAAGCAATTCCGTCCTTCGTCGTCGTCGAGGGCAAAAAGGTAATGAATGATGTCTGTGAGATTCGAACTCACGCCCTTTCGGACCAGCGGATCACAGAGATGAACCTTAAGCTGGCGCCTTAGACCGCTCGGCCAAAACACCTATGAGCGCGCCAGCAAAATTACGCTACATATAAAAAAAACCTAAGATTGCCTGTTCATACCGCGAGATAGACACATTTCCGCCTTTCAGTTACGTATAGAGTAATCGGGGCGGTTGGTATGCACTAAAGAGTAGAGATAGCAGATTGTGTGACGAAATACATTTTCGGCTATAGAAATTGAGCAATCTTTCGCACGCATCCCGACCTCTCCCTACACCTTGGCTCGGCGTTGACAGGACAGAACGCTCTGAGGGTTCGATGGCTTGATCTCCCCATTCGGAAGCGAAATGAACTATTTACAAATAAGCGAGAAATCATCGCATCAACTCTACAGTTCTACCAGATTCATCGCTATCTGACTCCGCGTCCGCATCTACTACCTCGACTTTCGCTCGAGGGAACGATCCAATTCCCGCCGAGTTTCTCTTCGAAGCGCTGTTTCGAGGCCTCCTGAGCTTGCGCGGTCGAACGTCGTGGAACGTAACTTTGGGTTGAAGGGGAGCTGTAATCATTGGTGAGGGAGCGATGTCGGGGATAGTGGGAGTCGGGGGTCGATAGTCGAAGAGGGAGAGTGCCAATCGGCAGCTGAGGAGGGAACTGCAGACAATATTGGCGACGATGTTGAAGCTTCTGATGCAAGGATTGGGCTCTGCGATCATTCGCACACAATTAATGAGAAGCGATCGATAGCAGAGACCGTTTGAAATGACTCACGATGGTAGAAATAGAAGTTGACGACGTTGAACACAGTAATAATGGCCTGATCACGATCATCCTCGTCAGCTCTACTCAGAGAAGAGCATACGTGTACTACTCACAAAGTACTGTAAACCACCTCGATTGATTCGCTGGAGAAGCGGAAGTGTCACGCCGTACTCTTTCTTCACTCGCCACGACTGATAGAACGTTAACAGGAGGAGAATCGAATTGACCGTGAGAGGGGCGGTCGAACTACGTCTCAGCGATCCGTCAGTATCTGCTCGGTCGAATTTAGATTCGATGGAAACGAAAGAACCGCTTACAGGAAAACTATTATTCCTCGAAAGGTATTTCCCCGGTACCCTTGAGCGAGACATCCTTCTAGGTGAAGGCTGAAAGCGACGGGTCGAGGTAATCTCAGATCTAGATGAATAGTGTGAGCGAATTGCTGTCATCGCGATAGGCGAGAGGCCAAAATCGAGCTCACATCCAACTTGACTCGCAGCGGCGATCAACGTGACTGCCTCGACCACGAACATTGCAGAGAGCCTATGAGAGAAAGACATGAGTTAGTTACAGAGTGTCTCATGCTCATCCTTCGAAACCTTCGAATCGACTTACGCGATGAGTACTCTACGACTGCGCTCGTAAAGGATGAAGACACGGTTCATGAGCATCGCATCGGTGATTCTGTAATGCGCGTCTCATGCTCAGTTACCGAATCTTTGAGTGCGAAGGGTAGAGCAAGAGCACTCACAGCACCACGTAGACGAAACAGAACGGTTGCACCCAAAAGATACGTCCACATGTCTCTGTTTCGATCGATATATCAGCCGAATGCCAGTGAGGTCAAAGAGCGACGTTGCTTACCCGGAGAGATCGTGGTCAACCTCAGAGTTGTGCAGATAACGACGAGCACAAGCGATCCGTACCGGCTGAAGAAAATGAAGACTAATGTCAGTCAAGCCTGCGAGTCAGAGATAGCAAGAGGAGAGAGACTGACTTGAGAAGATAGCAGACTTTCAAGAAACTCCATTCTGCGAGATAGATATGTCGATATTCGGCAGGGAGCAGAGAGAGGTAATCCCAAACGATCAGCGCTGTGAATACGATGAGATACTGCTGTGACGCGAGCGTCTCCTTCCGCATGGTGTCTAATGAGCTGAGCATTGGAGTAGCGTCTAGATTCGAGGAGGAAAGGACAGGTCGAGGAGGAGCAGCTTCGCGAAGAGTCGTATCTTATCGTCTGGTGACTTTCGAGTCGAGGGAGAGTAGTGGAGTAGAGGAGGGAGGAGTGTTGGTGAGGAGAGCCGGGTCGAGTTGGAGAAATTGAGCGAGAGGGCCGCTTTCGTCGAATCAATATTTGGAGCGAAGTGAGACCGGGAGAGTAAGGAAGCTTGACGACTTGCTCCCGAAGGCATCTTACGTGTATTGATCTTTGATGACGAAGTTGAAGCTCCGCAGAGTGCTTGAGCCCGCACGCTTTCGGCTACGAAACGAATTTCAATCGATCCCGACAGGAATTTCCGAAAGAGACATCGACACTCTCGTTGCTAGCTAGTCTCATCGATCTTCCTCATAGATATCTGACAAAGACTGCGTGTCACAGAAGTGGCAAGTCAACAATTACGAAACTCAAGTGGAGAAGTGATCATTTCGAGCTCACCGAGTTTCGCAAGTCTGACCCTTCGTCTCTCAAACGTACACAAGCGAGAGGCACACGAAGACTGAACATTGATACAACACGAACGAGATCATGTACAGATGGTTCAACGTGCAACTCCGACTTCATCCTCCCGATTGTCCCTCCACGACAGTCGAGCACTGATAGATTGCATCCTTCCCGACGTTCTCGGCGTTGCACGAGACGTTTTCGATAATCTCTTCCCGGCTGATGCCGAATTCGAGGCTCGCAGCGTCGGGTACGAAGGAGCGTTGACGGGTTTGTTATCGAAGAGGGAGAGAGCGAGTCGACAAGACATGGTGGAAGAAGTGACCATTACGGCTGGAACGTTGAATCCTTTCAGAGTCGGATTATCTTGGGTATAGAAGTAGAGGTTGAGGAAGTTGAAGACTGCAAAGTGGGAACGAAATCAGTAAACTCGCGAGTAGACTCGAGCACGACAAGATCGCTTCATCCATTCTTTGAAGGAGTGCTCACCTGTGATCACGACATAGTATTGAAGACCGTCCGAAAGCATCCTCTGCATCACGGGGAGTGACTTTCCCGTTTCTTTCTTGATCTTGTGAGATTTCCAAAGCGTCGCTCCCAACAAAATCGTATTGATACAGAACGGTGCGCAAGAGCTATGTTGAGAATGCGAGGTTGAGTCAGCTTCGTTCGAGCATTGTGGGAAAGGCATTTTGTGTGAGGCCCCAACCTAAGAGAACGAGAACTCACTAGAATGTCACGATTCCTTCGAAACTTCCCGGTCTGAACGTTCCGAGGACGCAACCGTTCAATCCAATGTACCTCCGAATAGGTACTGGGACGACAACAGCTGAAGATCGAAGAGAATTCGACATCAGCTCGCGAGTTCGAAAATGTCAAGTCAATTACTTACGTATGATCTGCGTTCCAGCTCCTACCATCCAAGCGAGTTCGACAGCGAGAAGCGCCGAGAGACTGTTTTGTATCAGAACAGTATAATGAGCAATCACTCCTCGCGTTCGAAGAGGCGAGAAAGAGAAGAAGAACTCACGCTATAAGAGCCGTTTTCGTTCTGCCATACATCGCATGAATCCGAATAGCGAGTACGACGTCGGTGATGAAGACGGTAAAGGTAAGACTGAGTGTCTCGATCCAATGGATATTATCGCAAGTTGAGGGTTTGATCGTTGCGAGAACCATGACTGTACAAGCAGTACCTCCGATTAAAGTCCCGTATCGACTGAGAATCCCTCTCGGGTCAGCATCACCTCGACATAGTAGAATAGAGGAGGAACTCACTTGAGTAGGTAAGCGGCTTTGAGGGGAGTCCAACGAGCTTGAATGATGTGTCTCCATTCTTTCGAAAACAAGATGAAGCAATCCCAATACATGAGAGTAGTCCATACGATCAAGTACTGCTTTGAAGCAATGATCTGTCGTCGATACAAGTTGAGATCCATTCTGGGGAGAGATCGACCGAAGCAGCTCGAGAGGAGAGGAGAAGAGGAGAAGAGAAAGAGGTGAAGAAGCGGAGGAAAGGAAGAGGCGGGAAGGGTTTAAAGACGTCAGAGCGTTAAGAATACTCGAGATGTTGAAGTGCCGCACGGAAAATGAATCGAAGGTGAAGAAGCCGGGACAGAGAATCGGAGCGTTGCGAGACTGGGAGGTGTTTCGGGAGTTGTTGCGATCTGATCTTGCCCTAAGGTGAAGGACCTGTCAGACGTAAACGACGAATTTGTGGTCCATTGCGAGAGAGAGGTGAAAAACGTCTGCGAGGAGAGATGGAGAAAATCGAGAGGGGTATTCGAGGAAAAGCTAGCTACAGGGTAAAATTCGTTTCGAGAGGGTACTGATTTGAGTCGTTCGGGGTCGATGTACAAGAGAAAACGCAATCAATGCGATCCGAGGTGGGAGAGAGGTGTTCAAGCGAGTGTTGTGTCGTAAAGTGTTTCGTTAGATTTCGTCGAGTTTGGGCAGATTAGGAGATTTCGTCAATCTCTTCGTTGATCTGCGCAAGGGTATCACGAGTGAGTACATGAGTGAGACAGTACAAAGAAAGAGAACAGAGCACTTACGCCGTCGAGGCATTTCTTCAAACGATCGAATTGTTGAAGGTTCAAAGAGATTCCTTTCTTTCCAGGTAAACCATCTTTGCCGTCCTTCGAGTAGGTCTGTTCGGTGCCTCAAGTTCAATCAGCGTCGAGTCGAGATCGAGATAGCCAACGAGAAGAGAACGAACTTCGCGAATATCGACTTGAATGTTGTTCCTGTATTTCCTGACGGTAGCCTGTACGTCAACTCGTCCAAACATCAGCGCACTTCGAATCGCGATGAATCGGAATAGAGGACGCACGCGTTTGTTGTTACCAAGATCAAAGTACGAATCTCCCTCGTCGTTCTTCAACACTTCCGCCTTGTAACTCTTCGACTTCTTCCCCTTTCCCCTATCCTTCGGCTTAGGTGAATCTGAATCTTGCCTAGCTTTCTTGTCTTCCCCTTTGACTGCTTTCTTCGATTTCTTAGGTTTCTTCTCGAGCGGTTCTTCATCGCTCGAATCAGCGACTTTGGTTTTCTCTTCGTCTGAATCTGATTCTACCTTGGCGCGTTTCTTTGACTGGATAGTTTAACACGTAGGTAGAGGTGATTAGAGGTGCAGCGAGAGAGTATAGAGTGAGTCAGTTGAGATGTCAAATGAGAATCTAGAGATCAAGTAGGAACTCACTTTAGAGGCTTTGGGAGCTGGTGAAGCAGAAGGAGATCTACTAGAATCATCGTCTGAATCTACTTTGGCTTTACTGAGTAGTTTAGGCATGTTTCGTCGAATCGAAGTGAAGAGATAGAAGGAGAGTTGCGAGCCTAATCAGAGATAATGATCAATTGTAGCAATACGTTTCCTTTGTCAAATTTGACTGTCGAACTTCGGAGAAACTCATCGAATTTCGCGCATTTCTTGCTCCTCCTCTTTCTCCTCCTCATTCTCTAAGCTTATTACTAGCTACCACCACTCCCTACACCTTTTACTCTCCGCCTATCCCGTAGCGACTTCTACCCTCTCCTTCCCGTTTCCCCTTCGCTTCTATCCTTCTTTTCCATCCAGAAAATGGTCCGAGAAACCAAACTGTACGATCTATTGGGTGTATCGCCTAGTGCAACTCAAGCAGATCTCAAGAAAGCTTACCGCAAGGTCAGTACTCTCAGCTCACTGCGAGAAATGGACAAAGATGAAAGTTGGGTTGGAAATAATTTTGGGCGTGGCGATGAAGGTCAACCTCACCCTTTAATGAAACGGTTGCAAGCTGGGAGAAGGCATAGCTCATATAGGAATGGAATGAGATAGAGGGGAGCTCATAAGTTCGAAATGGAAAGGGTAGTTGCATACCGAGATTGACGAGAAAAGTGTAGCTGACCCCTCCTCTCATCTTACATTCTAGCTCGCATTGAAGCTTCACCCGGACAGTGAGTTTCTACCTTCTCTCCTCTCACTCGTCCGAGAAATGTTGACTAATTCTTTGCGAAATTCATTCCCTTTCTCTCAGAGAACCCCAACGCCGGTGACGAATTCAAGGAGGTCACTCACGCTTACGAGGTCCTCTCAGATGAGGACAAACGTCAAACTTACGATCAATTCGGAGAGGAAGGTTTATCGGGAGGAGGAGGAATGGGAGGAATGGACCCTCAAGATCTCTTCTCTCAACTCTTTGGTGGAGGAGGAGGATTCTTCGGTGGAGGAGGACCAGGAGGACGAGGTGGAAGACCTCAAGGACCTAGAAAAGGAAAAGATTTGGTTCACCGAATCAAGGTTTCCCTCGAAGACCTCTACAAGGGCAAAACTTCGAAACTCGCTTTACAGAAACACGTCCTCTGTGGAAAGTGCAAAGGGAAAGGTGGAAAGGAAGGCGCGGTCAAGACTTGTGGATCTTGTAAAGGTCAGGGAGTCAAGATCGTTCTTCGTCAACTCGGTCCCATGGTTCAACAAATCCAGCAACCTTGCAACGATTGTAACGGAGAGGGAGAAATCATCAACGCGAAGGATCGATGCAAGGACTGCAACGGAAAGAAGATTGTCAACGAGCGAAAGGTACTCGAGGTTCACATCGACCGAGGAATGAAGGAGGGCCAAACGATCACTTTCAACGGAGAGGCGGATCAAGCACCGGGAGTCGAACCTGGAGATGTCGTCATTGTGGTCGAGGAGAAGCCTCACGAGTTGTTCAAGCGCAAGGGAGACGACCTTTTCTGCGAAGTCGAAATTGATCTTCTTACCGCTCTCGGAGGAGGTTCCTTCTCGATCATGCACCTCGACGAACGAGCTCTTCACGTCACTATCCCTCCTGGAGATGTCATCAAACCTGGTAAGCCTCAATCCTCTTGACTAGATTATTTAGCTCGAGAACTGATCCTCCTCCCTTTCCCATCTTTCTCTCCAGGTACACTCAAGAACCTTCCCGGACAAGGAATGCCATCTCACCGACACCACGAGATGGGTGACCTGATCGTTCAAATCTCTGTCACTTTCCCCGAAAAACTCGATCCCGCCGCCTTATCTCCCCTCGAACAAATCCTCCCCGCTCGACCCCAACAACCCAAATACCCCAAGAACATTCACGTCGACGAGGTAGACATGGTTGATGCGTCGGAGAGGAGAACAAAGAGTGGAATGGGAAACCAAGGTAGTTATGGAGAGGCGATGGACACCGATGATGAGGATGGTCAAGCTGGAGGACCTCAGGTTCAATGCGCTAACCGTAAGCTTCTCCTCTCTCCTTACTCGCAATCTTGTGATTGACTCGTTTCCTTCGTTTCTGCAGAGTAATCGCACCTTTTCGCTATCATTCACTTTATATCCCTTCCTCTTCCCTCTTTTCCCTCGACGTATTCCTCATCTCGCTATTTCGCACACCCTCTCTCTCTTCTCTCCCTTTCAGGTTACATCCTATTGTTTGATTTGTATCGTAGGACCGACCTTTTTTTCCCTCCCTCTCTTTTTTCTTCCCACTCATAGTCGGGTTTGCAAGTATAGACTACCCAGGTTATCATCTCTCTTTCTTCATCCATTTCGAGAGACACAATCGAGCGTTCACTTCCTCTCTTCTCCCTAGTCTGCAGCTCAACGATTCGCAGATTTTCTCTCGATTCTCGATTCTCGATTCACAGAATTCGACTTGTGACCCGACTCGACGACTCGACAGCTCGACGAAAGTACGCCTGGATTGACAGCTCAAGGAGGTTCGTAGTAGACTATTATTGGAAGCGAGGAAGGACAGGTCAAAAAAACGAAGTTCACGCCCGATTCCTCTCTGTTTTTTCTCCTCCTCCTCTTCTTTCTCCTTCTCACCTTTCTCTCACTTGATTCAACTCGTACCGCAACAACGATGGGTGCTCACGTATCGTACATCACGCCGGGTGTACCTCATGCCTGGATCAAGACTGCTCAAGCCATTCAAGTTGCAAAATTCACTTCGGTCGCTTCTCTCTCAATCGCTGTTTACGATTACTTCGCTTGTCTAGACGAAGAGATCGATCTCATATGCGGGTCTCCACGTTCGCTCTCCTGACTGCTGAACTCTTGGTTGATTCGTGATTCGTTTCTAGGGAGAGCGTGTCCTTCACTGTTCAAGTATCTCGCACTCTTGTGTCGCTATTCAGGGCTCTTCTTTCCAATCGTACTCGTTACACTACGACTTGGAGACTGGAACATGGAAGAATGTCGAAAGCTCAGCTACCTTCAAATCATCGCAAGCGATTTCGGTCAGTCCTCCCTTCTCGCGTTTACTGGCTTTTATCGAGGCAAGCTGATCCTTCTCCCCATATGAGATTCAGTCATACTCTCTAGCAATTTTGTCCTCGCGTTGAGGTGAGTCGAAGTAGAACCATCTCGCCTTTGACTTCGCATCTCACGTCTGCGACGGTTCCAGAACCGCTGCTGTCTACTCGTTTGAGCGAAAAGTGTGTTCCATCATCGCTTCTGTCATCTTACTACAGGTGGCGTGTGCGATCGCTGCGTCAACGAGATGGGATGTGAGTTCTCTTTCTTCCCTTCGCACACCCCTTTCTCGATCAGCTACGAGAGCTAATCTGTCCTATCGTTTCGCAGATGATACCACTACCTCAAAGCGTTCCAGGGTGCTTCCCGAGACCAGGTCCCGCTAGATCTCTCAACATTTCGCTGTACTGTGAGCAACTCTAGTACTCTCGTCCCTTCTTCTCGGTCCATCGACTAACGCTCTTCTTGTTTCCTATTCAGGGCCACCTGCTCTTCTTACCGATCTTGTCTTGTTCGTTCTCACTACCTGCAAGGTTTTCCCAATTTGGAACTCGTCGCAAGGAAATTCTCGCCTGAGTTGGGTCATGCTTCGTGATGAGATACTCGTGAGTTCCTAGACGGATTCTCAATCCGAATCTCTCTCATCTTATCTTGGATGCCGCGTAGTACTATGGGCTCGTTTCATCTCTCACCGTCGCTACAAACGTCCTCATGTAAATTCCTTTTCTTCGTGACTTTCGAATTCTTCGAAGGAAAGCTGACGTGGCTGGACGGCTTCGTAGGTATCAGTCAAATCGAGCATTGGGACCAATGATCGTGCCTCTCTCGATAACGTTATCTGCTGTTCTTGTGTGAGTTTCGTTGTCGTTCCTCGATTTCGTTTTCTTCCTCGACACTTCAAACGCTGCGTCGTCAAATCATAGTCCTGCTGATGAGCTCTCTCGTTCTGTAACATCACAGATTCCACATGGTCCTCAACGTTCGCGTCCTTGGTCGCTCTCCTTCTCCTCCAAGCACTTCCCTCGAGAACCCAGTCAATTTCGACGAGATCCTCGCTGCTACCTGCATGGCTTCAACAGCTCGAAACGTCTTCCGAGCAAGTGTAGTCGCAGTAGAGGTGGTCAGTGAGCGTATCAGCGAGGATGGAGAGGAACCAATGACGGAAACGAATCCAAGGTTGACAATGTCTGAACCGCCGACTCAAGGTTACTGGGATAGGGTTCATGCGTGGGATTCGGATTCGGAGAGGGCGAGGAAGACTTCGAGTGGAGTAACGAGGCAGACTGTATAGCTTGTTCAGAGAAGGAGATGAAGCTTGCTCCTGTAAATAGCGATCTAAATTTTGGATTCTTTGAGCCCGCTTGCAAACTCATGTTCATCTCGTCTCCCTCTCGATGTTGTCGTGCTCTCGATAGCGGACTTCTACTGTAACCTTGAGGCCGAAGTAGATTTCGCAAAATGTCAAGTCGACAAGGTCAAAGCGTTGAACTGCTTTTGTATTTGCTTGCTTCATTCAGCGAATCGACCACGAAAGAAGCGACCTCGAATACTACAGATCGCTTGAGCGCTCTCAATATCGCACGCTGCTAACTCTTGACAAGATGTTTGGAATTGCTCAGTTCGATCGCTCAAGCTACAACGCTAACTCATGCCGAGGGTATGAGAAGCTCAAGGGTTTGTAACTTGAGTAGCACAGACACGGCTGAGCATATCTTCGATAGTCTCTGATGATTGCTCGACTGTCAAGCTTGGAGTCGCGAGAGTTCTGGCTGTCGATCGGATGTTGAGCGCTAGTCGAAAGCTGTCGTGATAAGGATGAAGAAGGAAGTGTAGAGACAGATGAAACCAACGGGTGGAAACGGGCACAGCCGGGAATCAGTAAGTGGTCAGAGGGAAAAATCGAAAGTAGAGAAAAGTCGAAACTCACGCAAGGATGCTAGTTCCGATGAAAGATACAGGACCAAGTACGATTCCTGAAGTCCATCTCTTCTGTAAGCTGAGTATATGAATGGAGAGCATCAGCGTCAGCTTAGGTTCGCTCGTGATTCGCGGTCGAAAAGCCTACAAGAGAATGGTTCTAATGTTTTGGAGCAATCTCAGTCAGGCCATATCGGACTAGCAGGGGCAAGGAACTCACGCAATGAGGTTGAGCGTCAGAACAGCAGCATAGTACTATTTCCCCAACAAGATATCGTAAGCATGGAACGTGATTTCGCAAGTCGAAATTGGATGCGTACCATGATCCCGTCTCGTAACAGGACTGAACTGAGAGTTGGGGCTCCTTTCGAATCCCTCCAGAGAGAGTAGGCTTTGTAGGAAGTGAGACTGAAGAGTACGAGGTCGGCGAAGAGATGCGGGATGTCTGC
>Ga0308161_1001683_pt1 | contig 25708 bp, 18 predicted proteins | sample PhyFR2_FD_201034 | JGI IMG/M metagenome (GOLD analysis project Ga0308161, IMG submission 201034) | Phyllosphere microbial communities from UC Gill Tract Community Farm, Albany, California, United States - DLSLF.R2 | ecosystem: Host-associated > Plants > Phyllosphere > Unclassified | place: USA...
GCTTCATTTCAACCTCGGTATGTGCTTATTCAGTTTTCCTAAGAAAGGCTGACGGGCAGAAAGTTCCTGACTTCCTTTTATAAAAAGCGTCTTAAATAGCACTTTGGGAATCTTCTGTAACAGGAGCAATAAAATATTCAGATGTTTGTGGGCGTTATTATTATTTGAAGTGATTTGCTGAAGGCAGTAATAAGCACGTCCCGCTGAAACATTATTTAATATCCTCACCATGTTTATCAGGAATTGTCCTGGTTTAAATTAAAGTTACCGCTTTGCTTATAGCGTGTTTTCTAAGCGATTGCGTCTGGTCTGGTAATATTTACCTTAGAAATCATCTTAATATAAATTCATGTATTTTAGTTATTTTTTATTTTTAGCGTAGCGGTGATTTAAGCCGGGTTGCTGTTTTTTGATGCGATTTTCTGTGCCGTAATTAAATTGAGTTAGCGGAGTTTTTTATTATCCCGGCTTGCGAAATCAGCCAGAGTGTTCATGCTTAATCACTGTGTCAGGCAGTTGTGGCAGATATTTAATTTAACGGGAGCGATATTATGGCTGGACAGCCAGAGCACAATAATAATGCAGAGGTCACGCTTAAACTCGCTGAAGAGCAAATAGCCCTGACGAAGCAAAAGATTGTGGATGGACATGTCCGTGTTACCCGTTCCACAACTGAGCATGACGAGGTCATCAGTACACTGCTTAACCGGGAGAAGGTTGAGGTTGAGCATGTAGCGAAAGCGCAACCCGTTGAAACGATGCCCGAAATCAGGGAAGAGAACGGTGTACTGATTGTCCCGGTAGTAGAGGAAGAAATCCAAATCGTCAGAAAGCTGGTGCTTAAAGAGGAGATCCACATCCGAAAAGTGCAGGAGAATGTTCCTTTTCAGGAAGTGGTGACCCGACGTGAGCAGCAGGTGAACGTTGAAAGAGATGACGATCAAATTAGCTAACAGAGAGGAACCTATCATGGCACATGAAAAAATCGTAACACTGTTCGATTCTGCAAATCAGGCAGAGGCCGCGAAAAGAAATCTCGTGAAAGCAGGCTTTTCTGATCGGGACATCAGTCTTATCAGTGGAGAACGTTTGCAGGAGGAAGGACACTCTATCCGCCATCCGAGCATCTGGCAGCGTCTGTTTGGTCACTCCGTTGATAAAGAGCAGGCCGATGTTTACACCAGAGCGATGGACAAGGGCGGCGTCGTGCTGACCATCCGCACCGAGGAGGAGAAGCTGGCTCGCGCCATGACCATTCTCCATTCTCATGACTCGGTGGACGTACCGTCACGTATGCAAAGCTCGGTTGAGAATGGCACCACCGCGCCGGGTATCAATCCGACGACGGCAGGCAAGCAGTTTGCCGGTGAGACCAATGACCGCCAGGTTGAACCACGACGCACCTCACTGACCGGTGATGAGAGCGAAGCCGATATTCTGCGTCTGGCCGAAGAGCAGGTGGAAGTGGGTAAACGTCTGGTGAGCGAAGGTTCCACCCGCGTACGCCGCTATACCGTGACCGATACCGTATCTGAAGATATTTCGCTGCATGAGCAGCACGCTGACATCTTCCGCCGTTCGGTGAATGAACCCGCGCTGGCTGGTGAAGTGGACTGGTCAGAGAAAACCGTCGAGGTCGCTGAGACGCATGAGCAGCCGATAATCAACAAAACGACCCACGTGAAAGAAGAAGTAGTGGTGCGTACCGACGGCAGCGATCGTACCGAGACGATTAACGACACGGTGCGTCGTCAGGAAGTGGATATCGACCATGCACGAGGTGGTCTGGAGCGCGAACTGCCGGGTACGACCGCAGGGGTAAAACCTGCGACCGCCGCAGCAGGCACGCAGTCACCAGGTGCACATAACCGTGACCACAAAGAGAGCCTGACTGAGAAGGTGAGTGAGAAAGCCAGCGAAGTGAAGGATAAGGTCGGGAACAAACTGCACGACCACTCGCATTGAGGCGCTTATCCTGACAACAACAGGCGCTAATGGGCACTGATAATGCCTGATGCTGAGCATGTGATATGCAAGAAAGAGCCAACCGCGAGGTTGGCTCTTTTGCGTTATTTTTTCCTGATAATCGCATTCAGCCAGACTTCGTCACTGCGTCCCGCACGTACATCACCGGTCTGCCAGGTTTTTTCTGTTTCAATAGCGAACCTGTTCCCCATTATGCCCTCTGAGCCAGCTTCTCTTTTTATCCCTATCTTATTTGTAGCCAGAATGTCACCGCCGAGTGTATTTACCCCATCTACCAGTTTCTGTAACCCAGCCACATCCATATCTGTGAATCTGCGCCCGTCCTTTTCCCGTTCGCCGCGGCCATGTTTAAAAGAGAGATACCCTACGCCGCCAGGCTTCAGCGCCATTGCCAGTTTTGTCATGACGCCGGGTAGTTCAGCTTTGGAAACATGCAGCAGCGAGGCGCAGCACCAGATACCATCATATCTTTCAACCGCATCCACATCCTGAAAGCGCATCTGCATTACAGCCTTTCCGGATAACTGGCGGGCCAGCGCAACCAGCTCCGCCGAGGCATCAAAGGCTTCGACGATAAAACCCATTTCGCTGAAGGCTTTAACGTCACGACCTGAACCACAGCCTGCATCAAGAATGCGAGCGCCCGGCGGCAGGCAGTCAATAAAAGGCGGGTAAAGCGCAGACATATCCACGCTGGCCGTATCGGTAAAAAACCGCTGAGCGTTCTGCCGGTAATATTCTTCGTTGCTCAAAACAGGCTGTCTCCCTGTGCCGCTGGCTGCCACTCGTGGAGCAGGGCAAATTTTGCCGTATCCCAGCTGTTTTGCAGGAAACTGTGCCGCAGCATCGGCGTTGCGCCGGTTTGGCGGATTAACGTCTCCCGCAGTGGCAGATGACTGTTAACAAAGTATTCGTTTCGATCATGCAGTCGCTGCAAAAGTGTTATCGAAGGGATACGCGCAAACTTACCCTGAGCGCCGCGATTACAGGTCTGGCAGGCCAGCACCAGATTCCAGACGCCGTTAAGGTTGCCGATTTGCTCGCTGAGCATCAGCGGCAGAAAGTGATCGACATCCGCCAGATTTTCTTCGCCGCCCGTCACGCCAATGGCGCGAAAGCAGTAAAAGCACCGGCCTTTCTGGTAGCCATTCAGGCTGCTGCGGCAGCTGGTAATGGTGATGCGGCGACCGCTCTGGCGACTGAAAAGCATCTTGTCATTATCGTCATAATCAACCGCAATCAGGTTGCGTGAAACGTTCATCGCCCAGGCTTCTTCTACCAGCCGCCATCTGGCATCCGTTTCCGCTTTCAGACTGGCAAACTGTTCGTTTTCCGTCAGCTGATAAAAGTTCTCCGTAAGCCGGATGCCTTTATGGCTTCGCCGTTCATCCATGAAAAAGCGTTTGTCGATCTCGGCGTGATTCACATTGTGAAAAGCATCGATGACGTTAGCAAACCCGCGCTTAACGGTAATGGCAATTAACTGTTCTTCGCTGATTTCGCCTGCGTTGAATTGTCTGCATGCCTCCAGAAACTCGCTGCTTTTGCTGGTGATCTGCTTTGGTGCATGGCGCAGGTGGGCGCATAAATGCCGCACAAAAGGCACGGCCAGCGCTTCCAGCGTAATCAAATCGTTGTCCGGCTGCTTCAGGTCGTACAGCGCATGGGCAAGAGCAAACTTATAGGAGGCGACGTTTTTGCCAAAAAGGATAACGCCGCGCCAGTAGTTTTCAAGGCGGGGATCGGCCTGGTAAAAGCGCATGCAGGATCCTGTTTTGCGAGACAGCTCGAAAAAATCACGTAACAGGATCACATAACAAATGCCGGTAAATGTAAACCGTAAAGGTGGGGAGGAGTTTGGGCGTTTCTAAGGGCGAACAGGCGCTGTAAGACAATCAAGACAACATCAGCTTGAGAGGTTAGTAGAGGGAGGATGCTCAGGCTAAAACGTTGGGCCATAGCCGGATTTATTCAGGCAACTCAGTTGTGCGGCAGGTGCGCAGCGCTGTCTGGAACTGGCACTCGTCAGACAGATCGTACTGCACTGAAAGATGATCGGGCAGTGCGGTAAAAACGGATAACGGCGTCATATCTTCTTCGATATAATCAGGAGCTATCCGAACAGGTCGGTTCATTTAAATGCATCAGTTTGTTTATTTTATTTTCTCACTGCTGTCGTTAGCTTTCTTCATTTTGCTCATCTGGTATTGCTTCAAGCCTTTGCCCTTTAAAAAAGGGCTCCCTCCTTCTCCTGGCGAGATGAAAAAGATATCGGCTAACACTCCGATATTGAAAAAATTGGGCATGAACACGGAAGATTATTACTATGACAGCGACTTCCTGTATCAGCAGCGTGAAGGCGAAACGCTTTGCAAAGTTCCGCTGGAAAATATTATCAGGATAAAAGTTACCGGAACTGAAGTCAGCAGTCGCCGGGTATGGCTGGTTCGTTATGTCACCGGGTCTTATAGCACCGAAAGGGAGTTCAGAGTCCTGAACAACTACACCCTTTTTAATCGGGATTTTGCCGGTTTTCTTGCCGCCGTGAAAGAGGCCAATCCAGCGTCCGAGGTGCAGGAAATGACATTAGGGCGACTGTAAATTGGCAGGATAGCGCGGAGCGCTTTAGCATGAGCAATGATATGGAACCCTCAATGGCGGACGTTATCGCTTTTGTCCGCGATTTTTCAGGATGCAGACGTGAAATAATCGATGAAAATACCTGGCTGGAAAAGGATCTGGGGATTACCGGCGATGATGGTGTTGAATTGCTGGAGGAGGCCGAAAAAGTTTTCGGCGTGAGCTTTTCTGCAGAAGAAGGTGGTTTCAGGAAGGCGTTCTCTCTGAAAGAAAACGAATATCTTTTCCATAGTGAAGGCATCGATTTTTTTGGCATTGTTTATCTTTGCAGACGACTGCGCGGTATTCCTGCGCCTGTCATCCGCGATCTCTCTGTCGGCCAGCTGCATAGCGTGCTGGTTGAAGCGCTTAACAAAAAAGAGAGAGTTACACGATAGGCGCATCGCCCAGGACGGGGCGTAGCCTTTTTTCAAAGCCTGGCGGCGATTAACAATGGCTTTGGGTTCCTTCACACCGATGGTGAAAGAGTGATACCTGTGCTGATATCAGAAATACAACCTGAGGGAATAAAGTGAACTGTAAACCGATGCTTTTCGTGCTGGCGACGCTCTCCCTGTCGGCTCAGGCCGCCCAGAGCGGAAAAACGCTTGAGCACAAAGACTGGGAAGTTGTCTGTGATAACACCCTGACCTGTCGCATTGCGGGTTATGCCAAAGAAGAGGATCCATCCGGCTCCATCCTGCTCACCCGTGCCGCTGGACCTGGAACGGAGACAGTGGGAGAGGCGACGCTGGGCGACACCGAAGATGACAGCAAACCGGCGGAAAAGCTGACGCTGTGGATAGACGGGAAATCAGCAGGTGATCTTGTCGCGGCTGATGACAACTGGCGGCTTTCGGCCAGCCAGACCTCTGCGGTAATCAGTGCCGTCAAAGGTAACGGTAAAGTCGAATTTAAAGGCGGAACAAAGCCTTTCCTGCTTTCCGGCGAGGGCGCTTATGCCGTGCTGCTGAAAGCGGACGACGTACAGGGCCGTATCGGCACGCCAGGTGCGCTCACCAAAAAGGGCAATAAGCCGGAAAGCAGTGTAGCTAAGGCTGTACCCGCACCGGTTATTCAGGCAGCGAAAACCCTCAGCGGCGAACCCCGTTTGCTGACCGCTCCGGAAATGGACGCGCTGAAAACCCGACTGCTTTCAACGGTCAATCATAATGACGATGACACGTGCGACAGCCTGTATTCACCTGCAGAAAACAGCGATCCGGAAACCGATGGACTCACACTTACGCCACTGGACGACAGCCATGCTTTGCTTTCAGCGCTCTGCTGGCGAGCCGCCTATAACGAAGGATATGGCTACTGGGTCATTGATAACCAACTCAAAGGCAAGCCTGAGCTGGTGACCATTTCCGGGTCGGATTATGACAAGGGCGAGATTACCAGTGTGCAGAAAGGGCGCGGCATCGGCGACTGCATGAGCCAGGAGAGCTGGGTATGGGACGGCAAGGCTTTCCGCAAAAGCTACGACGGCGGGACCGGCATGTGCCGTTATATACATGCGGGCGGAACCTGGGATTTGCCTACGCTGGTAACGGATGTTAAGGCTGTTTCGGGTTAGAGCTTTTGATATGCCAGTGAAACATGATGGCTGAAGCGACTGCTTTACAGCGGGCGAGGGTGAGAGAGTAATTTCTGACAAGGATGTAGGCAGGTGAACCTGAGAACCCAAAAGACGTTTTTTTCAGCAGTTGCACCTCTGCCTGCCGATAAGGGTTGCGGAAACAGGGGGTAACGGTATAATCCTCAACGTTTTCCGCATACCCTTCAGTGCCGAAGTGGCGAAATCGGTAGACGCAGTTGATTCAAAATCAACCGCCGCGAGGCGTGCCGGTTCGATTCCGGCCTTCGGCACCAGGTATGGAAATTAAAGTCGCTCAAGGGCGGCTTTTTTTGTGTCTGGGATTTATGACACAAAGCTCTTTGTGGCATTTTTTTCAAAAAAATTATTAGGAGCCAATCTACATAAATTCGTTTACGCTAAAATAACCATTTATGAATTCTGATTCTATCATCATGTCTCCCTATTACCATTTTAACGGATAAATGAATCTGAAACAGGCTACCTAATATTTATTGATTAAACTATCCCAGCTTTCTAACCTGATAGGTGGAGACGAAGTGACCTCTACATTATGGCGCTGCTTACTTTCTTCAAGATCATTGATAGAGCGACCAGCAATCACAACACTTCTGATATTTATATCTTTATCGGGGTCGACGGACAACTTACCTCTGGGGCCAACCAATGAAGTTTTAAAGTAACTTTTATTTTCAATGCTTTCTCTAACTTCATGGAAATAATTTCTATATTTAGGATAATCTCGATAAACAGCGGTTATTCTATCTCTTACTTGTTGTATTGCCTCATTTGTCTTCTGCGACAAATTACTATAACCAGATTGGTTCATAAGGTTAAAGTTTGCACCTTTTATTTCTATGAAAGTAACATCCATTCGTGAACGACCAGACAGAAGAACATAATCAACAAAACCATCAGCAACGCTTAGTTCCGGTATGATAATATATTCCTCAGTTGGTTGCGCGTAATATTTTGCAAAAAAAGACAAGTCTCTTTTTAAAAAATTAGCCAGCTCACGTTCACTTGGGGCTGAATGAATGAAGTCTAATATTTCGTCCTTTTTTATAGAATTCTCTGCTAATTGGAGTCGTTTAGTAATTACATTGCTATCTTCAACATGAGTTTTTTTTGTGAAAGGATAGATCTTATTATGAAGGTTTTCTATTTGTTTAAAAAGCCTTTTATTTTTTAATGTCTTGTCAAGTAATTCCTCATGAGAACAACTAAACAGTGCCTGTGTTTTGTTTAATGTTGTTTTTTTCCATGACGGATAATTTTTTTTGTCGAAGGTAACAATATCAAAAGTACCATAACCTGAAAAATGTTCTTCATAATGCTCGATGATAACTGTGTTTTCATCTATAAAGCCCTTGTCGATTAGCTGTTCGCGGATATATTCTACAGAATTAGTTACACTGGTTGGGCCGCTTTTATCACCTAAGTCCGTTAGTAACGCAAATAGGTTATTATTATTAGCAAATATTCGGGTGCGACATAGTGCATCCTCTCCCGAAAAACCATTTATTTTGAATTGGAAAATAAAATCACTTACCTTCATTGCGCCTCCATATTGGATTAAATAGCACTGCCTAATTAGTCCAGCTGTTCGATACGACTTCAGCTTGTTTCAGTATCAGTTCAACGGCATAGGGTGTTTTGTCAGGCGGATACTTATACTTACGCAGCGTCTGACGTACCAGAATCCGTAATCTCGCCCGTACGCTTTCCCGAACCTGCCAGTCAACGGTCGTTGATTTACGAAGTTTCAACGTAACCTCGATAGCCAGTTTCTTAAGAACATCATCACCCAGTTCTCGCACTGCACTCTCGTTTTCCGCCAGTGCATCGTAGAATGCAATTTCGTCCGGGTTTAGCCCCAGCGACTCATCACGCGCCATTGCTTCCTGAAACTCTTTTGCCATCTGGATCAGTTCTTCAATGACCTGGGCAGTTTCAATGGCGCGGTTGTTGTATTTGAGCAGCACGGCTTTCAGGCGATCTGAGTATTTCTTCTCCTGCACCACGTTGTTTTTAGTACGGGCATGAATGCCGTCATTTAGCAGTTTCTCCAACAGTTCCACTGCCAGATTGCGCTGCGGCATTTCACGCACTTCTTCCAGAAACTCGTCTGACAACAATCCGATATTTGGCTTTCCCAGACCTGCCAGTGCGAACACATCATCTACCCCGTTCGCAACAATAGCGTTATCGAGAATTTTACCGAGTAGCGTATTTTTCTCTGACTGACTGAATTTCTTGTCGGTTGTTGTCAGCTTGATTATTGCCACTTTCACCGCAGACAAAAATGCTATCTCTTTCTGTAGAGATTGAGCTTCATCCAGTGTGCTGCATAGTGACCATGCTTTGTTCATTGCCAGCACAACATCAAAAAAGCGCTTTTTACCGTCATCAAGGCCCAGCACGTAGTCTGCGGCTTTGAGTAAAAATCGTTGGGGCATCTCTGCAAAACCGGTGTAATCAAACCCGGCATCGGTGGGTGTTTTAGCAAACATCCCATGAATTACATCCAGCTTTTCCAGCAGAATAGCGAAAGCTTCACGGGCATCGACAGTCGTCTGTCCCTTGCCTTTAGAATCGGTATAGATTTTCAATGCCTGTTTTAGTTCATTGGCGATACCGATGTAATCCACCACCAAACCGCCTGGTTTATCCTTAAAGACGCGGTTGACGCGTGCAATAGCCTGCATCAGGTTATGCCCGCGCATCGGCTTGTCGATATACATGGTATGACAGCATGGTGCATCAAACCCGGTAAGCCACATATCGCGCACAATCACCAGCTTTAGCGGATCGTAAAGATCTTTAAACCGTGCTTCAAGGCGTTTTTTAGTCTGCTTATTATAGATGTGAGGCTGGAGATTTACTTTATCGGAAGCTGAGCCGGTCATGATGATTTTGATTTCACCCTTCTCAACATCATCGCTGTGCCATTCCGGGCGTAGATCCACCAGCGCATCATACAGCTTAACGCAAATATCACGGCTCATGGCAACAATCATTGCTTTGCCATTCATCGTTGCGTTACGGGCCTCAAAATGCTGAACTAAATCGGCAGCCACCTGATTAATGCGCGGTTCAGAGCCTACCAGTTTTTCCAGGCGGCTCCAGTCGCCTTTGGTTTTCTCTTTCTGATCGGTCTCTTCGTCTTCGACTAGCTCATCCACCTGATTAGACAGTGTTTCCAGCTCTTCATGGTTGAGGTCAAGTTTTGCCAGACGTGATTCATAGTAGATAGGCACAGTTGCGCCATCTTCCACAGCATCCTGAATATCGTAGATAGAGACGTAATCACCAAACACTGCGCGGGTGTCTTTATCCTCGGAAGATACCGGTGTTCCGGTAAAGCCCATAAACGATGCATTGGGTAACGCATCGCGCATATGTTTAGCGTAACCGTACTTATAGGCGCCCGTTTCCCGATTCAGCGTGGCGTTAAGGCCATACTGGCTGCGGTGAGCTTCATCGGAAATGACGACGATATTACCGCGTAGATTGAGCGCCGGATGAGTTTGTTCGTCGTCCAGCGGAGCAAATTTTTGCACGGTGGTAAAAATAATTCCGCCAGATTCGCGGGCATTAAGCATCTCGCGGAGCTGGTCGCGATCGTTCGCCTGTAGCGGTTGTTGCTTAAGCAAATCTTGCGCCTGGCAGAACGTGGCAAAAAGTTGTCCGTCGAGATCGTTACGGTCAGTTACTACCACGATGGTCGGGTTGTTCATTTCCGCCTGTTGCAGCAGTTTACCAGCGTAGCAGCACATCGAAATACTCTTACCTGAACCTTGCGTATGCCAGACTACGCCCGCTTTTTTACTGCCTGGCGTGATGTTGCTGCGTAGCGGTACGTATTTACCAGTAGAGGCTACAATTGTCGCTGCCACTGCTTCACGCACTGCATGGAATTGGTGGTAAGCGGCAATCTTTTTAATCAGTCGTTTGCCATCGCTTTCATACAGAATGAAATAACGAATGTAGTCGAGCAGTAGTTCACGGTTAAAAAACCCTTTAATAACCGTTTCTAGCTGCCACTCAAATAGCGGTTTGTCGTCTTCATTGGTCAACGTTTTCCACGGCAGGAAGCGCTCTTCGTTCGCGGTAAGAGAGCCAATACGGGCGTTATAACCGTCGCTGACCACAAGCGCTTCGTTGCAGATAAACAGGTCGCTGAGTTCGTTTTTGTAGGTCTGAAGCTGATTGAATGCTGCCCAGATATCGGCATTGGCATCAACTGGACTCTTTAACTCGATTACCGCTACTGGCAGGCCGTTGATATAACTGATGACATCCGGGCGACGTACTTGCTTCGTTCCCTGGATAGCAACCTGATTGACCACCGTAAAGCGGTTATTCTTCGGCTGGTTAAAGTCCATCAGTAGTGCTTTATCGTGGATAACTTTATCGTCCTGCTTGTATTGCACCGGCACACCGTCTAGCAGCAGGTGATGAAAGGTTTTGTTACTGACGACCAGATCCGGACTTTGCGCATGAGCGATACGTAGTATCACTTCATCCAGCACGGCAACCGGGAGGTGTGGGTTAATCTTTTGCAACTGCTCCAGTAACACTGGACGTAAAAACACATCGTGGAACGAAGCACGCAGCGGATTACTGCCATCAGGCGCAATATCTGGTCCGTGCAGTACTTCCCAGCCCAATTCAGCAAACCATTGCAGGCTTTGCTGTTCTAAATCGTCTTCGCTCAGCATCAGGCTTCCTCTGTCTCGGTTTCTTCCATTTCTTCCGGCGCGTTTGAAATCTCTTTGAGCGCCATATTCAGTGGAGCAATAAAGGGAGCGAATGCTTTTTCAAACGCCGTAAGGTTTACCAGCAGCCAGTCGATCATTTCAGGCCAGTTAGCTTCATCAAGGCTGATAGCCGGGCTGGCATAGGAAATCCGACACGATTTTTTACCCTGCAAAGGATCCCATTTAAGCGCATGGCCAAACGCGTTTTCAATTACCTCTTTGCGCTCAAGCAGCCAGTTAAAAGCAAAGGTATTGCTCTCTGCGGAGGCTTTGGCAATCCACAGCTCAACCCGAATCTCTTTTTTACTGAAAATCAGGCTATAGGATACGGCGCTAATACCAGAACCTGCACTAAGCCAATGATCGGTGGATGGACTGATATTGTTATATAAGTTACAGGTGCTGGATTTGAGGCGCTCCAGCATCCTTGTCCAGAAGGCTTTTCGCATCAGTTGAACGGGTTTCACCCCGCCGCTAACAGATTGTTCTTCCGCCTCTTTTTGCGCCATGCCGATCATGTAGGATTCAGCTTCTGGCGTAGGAATCACCTGGCGGATATCAACGAATACATCGTCATTAAATTTATAAGGTTTAACCTTAAAGCACTGTACACGCAGACCAAACTGCATCAGCCACAGAGCGGTATTGGTCACCTCTTTGCTAAAGCTGGCCGCAACCATGATGATTCGCTGTGTACGGCTCTGGTTGATTAAAACTTCATCCAGCGTTTCATATTCGAGGAATTCAGCAAGCACTTCTGCCGCCGGACGATTTTCCTCTGGCTCGTATTTATCCAGATAAAGCTGGAAGATCTGCAGAATTTGCTCTTTGCGCACATTGGCACAATACCCGGCATATTTGAGCGCTTGCCAGACAACGTCGCGACCAGAATCATCAAGCTTGTTCTCAATGATCACCAGATTACCTTTTTTGTCTAGAGCCAGCAGGTCAAGGCGCTCTTTGGTATCGTCAAATCCGGCGAATTCTTTCTGTATAATCAGCAGCTCATCATCATTATCGCGAGTTAGCGCTTGTGGATTCTGCGCCAGCCATTCCTGCAGATTGCCCCTCTCGGTAAAACCCAGGCTGCTGAAAGAGACTTCCTGTAGGGAGTGCAGGCTGTTAGTGGGTGTATCGACTTTATACACTCTCCACCTCTCTTACTGCCTGCTCGGCTTCTGGCAGGGTGATTTCGCCAGAGAGGAGTTTGGGGAGAAGGGTGTCTCGGAGATTTTCAAGTACGATGTTTTCCTTCTCATTAGACTCAATCTTTGCCAAATAGTAAGCTGCCAAACTAGAAAATGACTCAATCAAAGCCTTTTTGGGAGCCATAACGTTTACTTTCTTCAGCTCGGATTGACGAATTCCAACCACAGTAGAACCTGTAGCTCGACCATTGATATCGTCTTTGACGCGAGCGCTTTGCAACCATAAATAAAGATAGCAACCCGATACAATATTATTATCGGCTCGAATTCCGTAGAGCCTCTGACTTAATAAATAATTAGAATTCTTTGCTAAGTATAGTAACTCACCGAGTGGAGCTTCTGAGGTCATCAAAATATCACCAGAAAGAAGCACATTTCTCATCCACTTTGTATATAGCTCTGCATCAACATATTTAATGGCGTCATGTCGTACTAATCGACCATTTTTTATGTTTTTTGCAGATATTGCTGGATAACCGTCTTCTGACCAGTCGCCCCCGAGTTTTTTTGGTGTTTTTCCTCTATGGTCAATTATCAATGAGGTTGCACTTTCTAATGGTAAGACATTCCACCCCATTGGGATTTCCCCTAGTTCACTATCCTGCATCGCAGACGGAAACAGTTCTGCCGTGGCTTTTAACACAGCATATTGCTCAGGATGCTCATGCTCAAAAACCACCAGAGCATCATCATCTTTTCCGGAGATCGCCGTCATAGCCGCAAGCGTCGCGTCCTCCTGTGAGCCGCCCGCTTCCAGCACAGCTATTTTTTCTTTTACCGGTTCAAAATCAACAAACCAGCTTTTGAACAGGGCTTGCGCCATTTGTTCGAGAATTTGGTTTATAACAAAGTTGTTTCTTATTTTATTATTTATATCAAATAATTCTGATGCTATCTTTCGTTGTCTACTCACATCAGTTTCAATCTCAATCTCAAAGGATTCTAGACTATTAATTGTTATTTGAGGTTGAGCGGAACCCGTTCTTAGTGAGTAAGTATCAGAAAAAAGCAATTTCCAGTATAGATAACCTTTATCAATAACTGTTTCATCACAGCTTATAATGATTGCCAGGTTTGTAATGGAGCAAAAGCTGGGACTCATTTTTATGTCACCAGTGCCCCCCGCGCCTCGGCATACTATTATGAGCTGCTCTTCTTTATACATATAGTCAGGAAGATAACCCACTACTTGATAACCACTAAAAACAGGGTATTCACCGTAGGATTGGATATCTTGCTTCCTAATGGTTTTCCCATATTTAAAAGTTGTAATATCCTTTAATTTGACTTTACGAAACTTAGAACTCATAACCCAGCCTCCCCAGATTCACCTTAATCTGCGCTTCCAGCTTCGAACTCTCTTCGAGTTGCTCTTTAAGCTGCGCAGTCAGTCGGGCCATCTTCTCGGCAAAGGGTTCGCCATCTTCTTCCTGCTCGGCAGCGCCGACATAGCGCCCCGGGGTCAGCAAAAAATCGTTTTTCTGGATATCTTCAATCGTTGCTGAGAAGCAGAACCCGGCCTCATCTTCGTAATCTTTATCCATCTGCCAGGAGTGGAAGGTATCAGCAATTTTGGCAATGTCCTCGCGGGTGAAATCACGCAGCACGCGGTCTTTCATATAGCCTATCTGGCGTGCGTCGATAAACAGCACTTCGCCTTTACGGTGAGCTTTACCGTTGCCGCCTGATTTATCTTTGGTCAGGAACCAGATACAGGCCGGGATCTGAGTATTGGTAAACAGCTGTCCTGGCAGCGCCACCATACATTCCACCAGATCCGCTTCGATGAGGTTACGACGGATTTCACCTTCGTTGTTGGTGTTAGAACTCATCGAACCGTTGGCCAGCAGCAGCGCCATCGAGCCTTTCGGCGCAAGGTGATGGATCATGTGCTGCATCCAGGCGAAGTTGGCGTTGCCCTGCGGTGGAGTACCATATTTCCAGCGTACGTCGTTTTCCAGCTTCGCGTTCCACCACTCTTTCATGTTGAATGGCGGGTTGGCCATCACAAAGTCGGCGCGCAGATCCGGGTGTTGATCGTCCAGCAGGGTATCAGCGTTTTTGGCACCAAAATTAAAGTCAATGCCGCGAATGGCCATATTCATCGCCGCCAGCTTCCAGGTGGTTGGATTGGATTCCTGGCCGTAAACGGAAATATTGCGCTTCTGCTCGGCGGCGTTGTAGTTCTTCTCGCCGGCGTGCTCTTCAATAAAGCGGTCGCTGGAGACGAAGAACCCGCCAGAACCCATCGCCGGGTCATACACGCGCCCGTTGTAGGGCTGCAGCATTTCGACAATCAGGGTCACGATACTTTTAGGGGTATAGTACTGGCCCCCCTGTTTGCCTTCCGCCAGCGCAAACTGCCCGAGAAAATATTCGTAAACGTGGCCGAGAATATCTTTGCTTTTTAAGCTGAGTTTCTCACCGTTGTATTCCGGGTTGCTGAAGTTAGCATCAGAGAAGGTGTTAATCAGACCAGTCAGCACTTCATTGCCCAGTTGGTACTGACTGATGCGGTTCAGAATACCTTTTAATTTCAGGTTGGTTTTTTCAATTTCATCCAGCGCATTGTCCACCAACCAGGAAACAGAACGCAGCTTGACCTCCTGCCCGGTCGTTTCATCCACCCACAGTACCGTGCCGGTCGGCAGCATGGCTTTGTTTTTCAGCATTTCCCAACGGGCAGCTTTCGGTACCCAGAAAACATTTTTCTCGGTGTAGTAATCTTCAATTTCCAGCTCGTCCCGGATAGCCTGGGCATATTCTTCATCAGAATCGAAATCATCGCGCGACATGGCATAAATGTTGTCAGGATTGCCGACATCTCGAAACAGGGTGATCAGCTCTTGCTGGCGAGCCTCAAAGGCATCTGAAACATACTTCAGGAAGATGAGCCCCAGTACCACATGCTTGTAGTTGGCGGCATCCATGTTGGCGCGCAGCTTGTCAGCCGCCTTCCAGAATTTGTTATCCAGCTCAGTAAGAAACTGTCGTTCAGGGTTGTTCATGAAATCCTCGGGGTAGATCGTAGCGAAAAGCAGTCACGCTTATTACAAATGCAGATTTGGAATGCAGTTCGCAAAATGATACCCGGAACGACAATCATTACAAACGCCACCGCATAAAGAAGTTTGCATTTGAGAGGTGAATAATAGGAAACTAAACCGCCGTTCCGTATGCGACTTCAGCCCTTGTGACTTGCAACCCAGCTCATTCTTTGAGCATCCAGGCCAGTCCTGTGGCATCGAAACGATAAATTTGAAGAATGTTAAAAGTGGGTAGCCGCGCGTCGATTTTGATTAAAGGTAATCAAAATGTTGCCGATGGTTATCCTGTCGTCTTTTTTATCTAACAGGTAAAACTATGTCCTGGCTTAATTCCATTTTATTGGCGCTAACATCTGTGCAACCTTATATGGTGCCACTAACTGTCATCAGTCTGGTCTTTGTTTCTTTTATCTGTTTTATGATCTTTTATCTTTTCAAATCAGTTGTGACTGTTAAACGTCTGAAAAAATATACTCAGTCAGTTAATAACGTTGAAAACAATGAACCTGAAGATCAACTTCAGCATCTGAAAAGTTTATTTGTACAGCCCGAGCTAAAACATGCCTGGAACGAGTTTGCTGACTCTCTTCACCCGCAATATGAGCTGGTCGGTAGTGAAGAAAAAATTGTCAAAATTCGCGCTACTGCCCCAAGCGCAAGCTTTTTCTCTGAGCAGCAGCTGGTGGATATTCCACTCAACACCGAGTTTTTTAAACATCTTCCCGGTATACTTACTGGCATGGGGATTATCGGGACATTCTATGGACTAATGATTGGCCTGAATCACTTTGACCCCAGCACGCCGGAGCAGGTCACCAGCAGCGTCAATAACCTGCTGCACGATGTGCTATACGCCTTCCTCGGCTCTGCCGTCGCGATTTTCGCTTCCATTTTAGTCACTTGGCTGGAGAAGTTCTCTCTGGCGAAATGCTACAAACATCTGGAAAAGTTTACCGCTTCCATCGACAAGCTCTATATCAGCGGCGTAGGTGAGGAATATCTCGCCTCACTGGTAAAGTCCAGCAACGAAAGCGCAACCCAGGCGCGTCATCTGAAAGAGAGTCTGGTCACCGATCTTCGCGATATGCTGCTGCACCTCGCCGAGAGCCAGAAAGTTGAAAATGAACGCCTGGCGAATACATTAAGCAACACCTACCGCGAATCAGGTGCACAGTTTGCCGACCAGGTCAGTGGCGCAATTGAAAATAGTCTAAAGTCACCGCTGGAAAAAATCGCGGGTGCAGTTCAGACCGCCAGCGGCGATCAAAGTGGCATGGTACAGAATATGCTCCAGGATGTGCTGACCGCATTTATGGCGAAACTTGATACCACCTTTGGTCAGCAGTTTACAAACCTGAACGACATGATGGGGCAAACCGTTGGCGCTATTCAAACAATGCAAACCGGTTTTGCCACGTTATTACAGGACATGCGTCAGGTGAGCGATGATTCCCGCCAGGGCAGCGCGCAGCTCATTGAGCAACTGTTATCAGAGATGAAAACTGGCCAGCAAGCTATGCAGGCTGGCATGAATGACATGCTCACCAGCCTTCAGGCCTCGGTGGCTAAAATTGGCGCGGAAGGTGAAGGTGCCGGTGAACGAATGGCTCGCCAACTGGAAAAAATGTTCGCTGATAGTGAGGCGCGAGAAAAAGCCCAGGCAGAACATATGACCGCCTTTATTCAAGCCATTCAGAATTCAGTGCAGCAGGGACAAAGCGCCACAATGGAAAAAATGGCAGCCTCTGTCGAGTCGCTTACTGAACAAATGGGTAGCCTGTTTGGGCAGATTGATAAGGGTCAGCAACAGATTTCAGCGACTCAGCAAGCGAATCAGCAGTCACTGCACGAACAGACGCAACGTGTGATGAGTGATGTAGACGATCAGATTAAACAACTGATCGATACTGTTGCCAACCAGCATCAGGGAACGACAGAAACACTTCGCTTGCTCGCAGAACTAACCAACCGACAAATTCAGGATATGCAAAACGGCGCGGACAAAATGCGTCTGGCTGCCGAACGCTTTGAACATGCAGGTGATCGGGTGTCGGAAGCAAACCACCTTACCGCTGACGTGTTGAATAAAGCGCAATCGGCCGGTTCATCACTCTCCCTTGCCACCAGCGAACTTACTTCTGTTGTGGCTGATTATCGTAACAACCGGGAAGCTGTTAGCAAATCCATTGCCATGCTGGAGCTGCTCGCCGCAAATACGCAGTCTGAACAAACCACCCGCAACAAATTCATCGCCGATCTTCAGCTACATGGCGAGCGTCTGCAGGGCTATAACCGTGAAGCACAGGCTTTTATGGAAAATGTCAGTGATGTGCTCGGGAAAGGGTTTGAAGACTTCTCTGAAGGTGTTTTGCGCAGCCTGGATAAAACGCTGGGTAAACTGGACGTCGAAATGGCGAAGGCCTCTACTCTGCTCGCGGGTTCTGTTGAACAGATTGGAGAGAGCGTCAGCGAGCTTGATGATGTCCTGTCACGCGTTCGTGCCTAAGGGGTGACAGCTGATGTTTGGAAATGCATTTGGCGTTAAGAAACGCCGCAGCGATGAAGCAGAGAAACCCTTCTGGATCTCCTATGCCGATTTGATGACGGCCATGATGGTATTGTTTTTGGTGGTTATGGTAGCGTCATTGAGTTCTGTCACACAGCGTATTCAACGTGCGGAGGAAGGGGAAAAAGTCAGGGGAAAGGATATCGCCAGATTATGTGAACGCCTTGAGCTTCATGCCCGAAATGTGAACAAAACCATCGTGGTCGACTGCCACGATAACCGTATCAGCTTCGGCGAGGCAGGTCGTTTCGATCACAACCGGTTTTTCCTTAACGCTGAAGGGCAAAAAGCGTTGCAGGATGTCGTCCCCCTGGTGCTGGATGCAGCTGATAGTGAAGAAGGCAAGAAGTGGTTTAAGCAGATCGTCATTGAAGGATTTACCGATACCGATGGTTCGTATCTTTACAACTTACATCTTTCCCTTCAGCGCTCTGAGTGGGTTATGTGCAGTTTGCTTGATAGCCGCAGTCCTCTGCAAAACAGCATTTCTACAGAGCAGCAAATCCAGATTCGTAAGCTTTTTCTGGCAGGTGGCGTTTCGTTTAATAATGCGAAAGAGAGCAAGGAAGCTAGCCGCCGTGTTGAGTTACGCATGCAGTTCTTTGGGCTTAAGGATAAACGTGATGGACTCAATGAGTTAGATTTCCCTTCGGTGGTTAATAAAGAAGTTTGCCAGCTGGTAATGCCACTATGACGCCTGCACTAAGTTCTCTTTCTCAACGCATTGCCTCGAGACTCTCTTCCGGACAACGGGATGACCATTATCTGCATAACGATTTCCAAGCGCTGGCCTCCGCTGCTCTCGACATGGAAAAGCGTTTTGATAAGGCAGATAAAATCCCTTCACCGCCGCAAGAAATGCGGCTGGCGGCCCTGCGTCGCCTTCGCCTTGCACAAGAACTAACAGAGCGAGAGTGGCGGATGGTGTTTTATGGGCTCGCCGATAATGACCCATCATATCCAGATCGGCCAATACTGCTTGAGGATGATGCGTTTTTCCCTGAAGTAAACAATGCAATCAAAAAGCGGCTTGAAACTAAAACCCTAAAACGCCGAGACTGGGCCGCACTCTGTTCAAGCTATTTTGCTTACCAGAACCCATCACCTGAGACAAATCCACACTGGTGCATACTGCGTAATCATATAGCTCAGGGTTACCTGGTGGTGAAAGCAGCTATACGACGAGAAAAATCGTGGATGAAAACCATTGAGTTTTATCACGATATTTTTACTCCTCAGGCAGGAGGCGTGATCTCCAGACAGTTACTTGCGGGGGATAACAATTCACTCTCATCATTAGAAAAAATCGCGCAAATTCCTGATAGCAGTTGGTTGTGGAAACGTATTTTCACAGTGCTTTTGGCGCAACTGGACACGCTCGACGATCCCCAGTTTCTGGACAAAATTAGCTGGTTGTTAGGCCTGGCTGCCCAGTGGGTACGTTTCCGTGATGACATCATAACTGCGATCCTGACTCGCTATTACCATTCTATATATCGTGATCAGGCTCATTCAGCTTTGAAGCAGGCCGCGCTGGAATACTGGGATAATCCGCAACTAAAAAGCCAGCAGAATAAATGGCATCAGTATGTCTCTGAGCCAGTGGCTGCGATGGTCCGGGGCTGGCTGGCTAAACAAGATCTGATGCATTTCTTTGAATTGCTGCGGGGTAATGGCGATGTTGATCAGGCACGATTGCACTATTGGCTGCGTTTCGCTAACCAGATGGGATTTACCCGTATCGTCATGGGACCTGATGCCTGGCAAGATCGGGGCAGCGATTTCGTGAAATTCCGCGAAGAGAATAAGGGACGTTTGAGTTACTTACGAGGCGGACGCAGCTTTGATAACGCCATGATTATGCAGATCAACGATTATCTGTTCGTTGAGTTTTCCGGGACAGGTAATGCGATGTATGCCTATCGAATAGGTCACTCGCCGTTTAATCCTGAATCACGCACGCTTGATATCAATATTCATTTAAAAGATCAGGGACGCTGCGCGCTCAGGCTGCCCCATGCACCTCGTGCTGAAGGATATAACAAAGTCCGTATAACCGGCTGGATGTTGAAATACGACGATGAGCTACGCAAGTTGGGCATTCGGTGGATGGCAGAAGAACCCGTCAAGTTTGTCGATAAAAAAGCGTCCTCTCCCGCCTCTATGTCCGACATCAAAATCATCAACCCATTGCGAGATACAGCTATACAGCATCTGGTTGAAGATGCTTCATGTATCGTCAGCGATAATCGACAAAAAGGCGGAGTGCTGTCCGTACAGCTTAAAATGCCTGATGACGCAATAGAAAGAGAATTGTTACGACTAGGTTTTGCGCCTGTGACAAAAGAACCACATCGTTATTGGATCAAATAATGCTGAAACGTCTGTTAAGTAAACTGGCGGGAAACCGTCAGCAGATAGAACGCCACCTAAAGAATCAATACCAGGTTGAGGAAAACGGACTCAGCTTTCCGCTATTGTTGGTTGATAATTCGCAGCTTTGGGCATTGGCATCCTGGCTTGAACAACTGGCTGAAGAAGACTATCTGATATCACTTACAGACCGGTGGTTGTTGAGTTGGGACGCACTATATCGCCTGCTGGAGGATAAGGAACATGCCAGCAGCCTGCCTCTTATCGGTGTACCTGACGTACTGCCTTTACGCGCAAGTCTGAGTTCACGAGGTGCGTTAAGCGATAGCGATTTTCGCGTCTGGATTGCTGAATGGGCCACGCTTCCAGCCCGCAAGCCGATCCGTTTCAGTCGTACCGGTGCCATTTTAACCCATGAAAATCAGCAATCCCTGTTATCGCGGCAAAACTGGGCACTCATACAGGCAACAGAACAACTCAGTGCACAGCAAAATCAGACTCCTGGTGAAACCACTAACCAGTTGGGATGGGCCGCTATCCGCAAATGTGCGAAGCAAGCAGCCGCAAAATTTGATGATTATTTAGAAAAAACGCATGTCGTCAAACCAACTTCATTGTCATTACGGCTGCGTAAAGCAACGGTTGCCGATACTGCTGTTATCGAAATTGAGCCCCATTTCGAGGACCAGCCTGCTAACTGGCTGGGCAGTTTTGACAAGAATTCGCAGGTTCACGATAGCTATCGTATCCCCGGCGAGAATGGCGAACTCAGCCACGTCATCATCCCTCCCGAAGTGAAAGAAGTCCTGAATTCAATACACTCGATCCCAGGCCGTCGAGTGGCCGGAAGTGAAGCGCTTTCCTTTGTTCGCAACCCTTATACCTTCCTTGGTGAAGATGCCGCCGGTGTTATTGCCCCTGAAGAACATGAACAGGCGCTGTTTGATGCCAGGATTTTCTTTCATCATTTCAAGCTTCAGCCTCGCCAAAATGATGAGCAAAAAATAGAGGATATAACGTTAGTTCTGGAGCCGGTCTCGCCAGTACCACAACCGGAGGTGTCATTCCTCTTCTCCGCCCCATGGGAGCTGGATAAATTTGTTCAGGCTCTGGGTATCAGCTTCGCTGCACAGATGCCTGCAGGGTCATGGCATGGTTATGAGCTGGAATTAAGTCGGTTCACTGAACAGCAGTGGCACGATTGCCAGGCCCTTCTAACTCGCTGGCAGCAAGAAATTGAAGGAAAAGAATTTAGCGATGTGCTGGATATTGCGAAATATGGCGATCGCGTGATTGGCATCGGTGAATTTGAAAAAATCTCTTCTCCCTGGCTGACCAAAGCGCAGAGTGAAGACTGGCTTCCTGATGACATCGATTTCTCCGCGTTTTCAGTCGAAACACTGGCTGGCTGGCAACCTGAAAACCTTCACCACTTTGGTGAACTGCAGGAGAGAATTACTCTGGCAGAAGCTGCTGGTGAAACGCATGTCACCGCGCCATGGAATGACAGTCAATTACCGCTGGATACCGCTAAAATCTTCAGTAAAAACTGGGAAAAACAACAGAATACGGCAAATGAATCCCAGGGAAACATTGCCGATCAAGAAGCCCGAGCCGTACTCAAAATTGAGCAGAATATTGAAGAAGCGGCCTACATTAAACAGCGCCGCAATTCACTTCTCAATGCGCGTCATTCAGAACCTGAAATTCCTCTGAGCCTTAAAGAGCATATTCGGCTCAAGGACCATCAGCGTGAAGGCGTAGCCTGGCTCCAGCAACTCTTCCTTCGCTCTCCGGAGGAAACCGCAGGTTGCCTGCTGGCAGATGATATGGGGCTTGGGAAAACGCTGCAAATTCTGAGCTTTCTGGTATGGTTCATTGAAAAATTCCCGCAAGAACCGCCAAGTCTCATTGTTGCTCCAGTCTCTCTTTTAGATAACTGGGAACGTGAACTGGACAATTTCTTCTATACCGCAGGAATACCGGTATTGAAATTGTATGGCGAGACCATTAAAGCGGTGAAATATCCCAAACAGACTATCCCTGCTCATCTGCAGTCTCAGGGGATCAAAAACCTGCTTAAACCTGGCTGGCAGGGTGAGGCGAAAATCATACTGACAACCTACGAAACGCTTCGCGACCAGGAGTTTTCTCTGGCACGCCAGCCGTGGTCCATTATGGTGTGCGACGAGGCACAAAAAATAAAAAACCCAGCTGCTTTAATTACACATGCGGCCAACGCGGTACAAGCCAGGTTTAAAGTGGCATGCACAGGAACGCCTGTCGAAAACACACTTGTCGACCTGTGGAGCTTATTTGATTTTGCCCAGCCAGGATTGTTAGGGGCACTAAATGAATTTGGTAAACATTATGTTCGCCCCATCGAGAACGAAGATGGCCGCGATACGGAACGGCTGGAAAGCCTGCGGGCGCTGATAGAACCACAGACTTTACGCCGAACCAAAGAAGAGGTTGCACGTGATCTGCCGCAAAAAATTGAAGTGACAAACTGTAAACAGCTAAAATTTTGCGGACCTCAAAAGCAGTTGTATCTTTCCTCTATCGCCACCTGGCAACAGCAACAAGCGTTAAGTGAGGGTATGCAACAGGCTGGTACAGGGATGTTAGGGTTATTACATCGACTCAAGCTCATTTGTGCGCATCCAGCAGTTGTTAACCCAGAGCCTCGCTATAGGGAAGGGTCACCAAAGCTTAACTGGATGTTGAAAACGCTTGATGAAATTAAGCACACCAGTAAAGACAAGGTGATTATTTTCACTGAACTACGAGACCTACAACGCGAGATACAGCATGCGATTCAGCAGCGGTTTGGCTTCCGTCCGGTTATCATCAATGGCGACACCAGTACTAAAAGTCAGAGCCAATATAGTCGCCAACGATTGATTGATGATTTCCAGTCCCAGCCGGGTTTTGGTGTAATTATTCTCTCTACAGTCGCAGTTGGATTTGGGGTTAACGTCCAGAAAGCTAACCATGTTATTCATTTCACGCGCTGCTGGAATCCAGCTAAGGAAGATCAGGCAACTGACAGGGCGTACCGAATTGGACAAACTAAAGAGGTTTTTGTCTATTACCCGACGGTTAGGGATTCTGAAATAAAAACATTCGAAGAAACACTAGACGAACTCCTTCAGCGTCGTCGGGCATTAGCCAGGGATATGCTCTGCGCTACTCCTGACTTGAATAGTGCAGATTTTGAGAACGTTTTAAAAGGGGCGTAGCTGTACTTTTCAGTAATCGAATAAATGGTAATTTGTAGCTTTTACTTCGCGCATTAATCGATGAAAAGTATTTAAAATCTGATAGGCTGTCTACAGCGTTGCTAGCGTTGCTAGCGTTGCTAGCGTTGCTAGAAAAAATTAAATCCAAATGTGCAGTCAGTACAGTTAAAAAATCTCCGTGTAAAAAAATTCTTATTGTTGTTTTCTTTGCGCACCTTTCTGGTGCGCTTATTATTATTTCCTGCCAGAAAAAACTTACGCTTTATATTAAAATGATTTTATAACTTACTTATTTCACTCTGTTTTTAGCTGGACTTTCTTCTCTTTCCTGATGATATATACAGGTATTTAGCGCGGTGCGGATGTGCGCCAACACACCCGCGCCGCTAATCACAATCACTATTTATAGGGAATAGTAATCATGACTGACGCCCATTCTATTGCACAACTGTCTGAACCAGAAGTCTCGCCAGCAAATAACCGGAAATTAACCGTTAGCTATGCAAGCCGCTATCCGGATTACAGCCGGATACCCGCCATCACCATGAAAGGACAATGGCTGGAAGCTGCCGGTTTTGCCACTGGCACAGCAGTAGATGTAAAGGTAATGGAAGGTTGTATTGTGCTCACCGCCCGGCAGGAGAGCGAACTGATGCAGTCTCTGCGCCAGGTATGCAAGTTGTCGGCGCGGAAACAAAAGCAGGTTCAGGAGTTTATTCAGGTTATTGCCGGTAAACAGAAAGTCGTCTGAGTGTAAAACCGCTCCCGACATCGTATCGGGAGCGGTTAACTATCAGGATGCGTAAAGTAGAGCGAGGGAATTTCAGACTACATCCTCGCGGGCCTCTTGGTGTATCTTTAGGTTGTATCACTTTGCAACACAGAACTGATTTCATCGCTATTCGGCAAGCATTACTCTCTACTTCACAAGTGAAATTACGTAATGGACTAATGTCTTTTGGCACAATTGAGGTGGTTTTAAATGGAAGCAAAACGTGTCCCAGCGGGGTTTAGAATCCTTATCGCAGTATCTTTGTTTGTAATGACGTTCCTTCTGGTAAGACCGTCAGATCCATCGACACAAGGAGAGCAGCAGTTTTGGACAGAGTTAGCAAAGCTATTTAATCAACGCGATATTGAGGGTTTCGTGGGGATTGCGCTATTAGTGATCTGTACAATGATAACGCTCATCGGTTATCAGATTATAGTCAGAGTCATTGAGAAGCGACTTAACACTAAGCAATGATTTTATAAGATGTGAATTAGCTCTGGCAGAAGTAAAAAAATTACTTATAAATTGAATCATGTAAATTCGCTCACATTGTGCATTAAATTATTATAACATGTACGGCTAACTCTTAGATTTTCTTGCCAAAAAATACGTGCATGCGCAATTGATTGAGTTGCATTGTAACCTGCTCACTGTTTTCTGGTGTATCCACCACCGGGACATCGGATTTTCGTTGCCTGATTGTTTAATTTACTTTCCTGCAGTCCGATTATCCCCCTGGGAATGAAAGAGAAAACACAGGGATGTTTATACGGGATTGAGCCTGCCAGAAAACCGTCTTATTTGTCTGTCGAGGAATAATCTTTCGCCGGAATCGTTTGAACGTATCATAAGCCCTTTTGCTGCATGGCGCCACGCCGGACAGGACTACCAGTTTGATGATCGCTGACATCACCAGCGCTATAACGTCAATATCAAACCACAATCCAGGTATCCCCTTGCCGGAACGCTTTCCAGACACGGAGAGCGGTCAAAGGAACAATTAAAAGCCATGATAGAGTGTGGTGATGTGGTATGCCTGAATGATGTGTCTGTTCTGTCCGCCGGGCTGTTTTACATTGTTGACAAAGGTAAGTTAATTTTCGGCAATGAAAATGCCTTCAGATTCGGTGGAGCGGAAACATTATCGGTGCGTTTAATCACTGCAGTGAGTAAGCGCGATCACTTACGCTCTGACGGAAAACCTGCACCAACCTTATTAAGGCAGTTCCGCGAGGGAGGCGGGAGATAGCCAGCCAGGAACCTACGGAACGCTTAACATCAAAAACGTCGGCCGGTTACTCGCTGCTGGCGGTATCTGTAACGATAATAGTGAGGGGTTTCGTATAACGGCTGAACAGTTTGGCGGCGATGTCTTCAGCAACTAATTAGTGTCAGGCGGGGAAACCCCCCGGTTAACCTGTATCACAGATTAGATAATAGTTGCTTTAGTCAATGCAACAGGAAAGCTTGCCCCTTAAAATTATAAAGGGCAATAATTAAACTATAGTTAATTGATGTTTTTCGTATTTTAA